>Ga0209694_1000778_pt1 | contig 44075 bp, 33 predicted proteins | sample GluameincwithD2O_FD_187499 | JGI IMG/M metagenome (GOLD analysis project Ga0209694, IMG submission 187499) | Mouse cecum microbial communities from Vienna, Austria - Glucosamine amended microcosms incubated with D2O (SPAdes) (version 2) | ecosystem: Host-associated > Mammals > Digestive system >... | reverse complement strand
TTTGTTATAGGCGGCAAAGGTATCAAATGAAATCGTCGTGAAATCGTCGCGCTCGAAAAATCTCTGTAACTAACTAAATTTCAAACATTTCAAAGAACTATTTTGGATTTTAATGGGACAGCAATGAACATTTCTATAAATTAAAAAAATACCCTTCCTTTAAAGGACACCTATTTTTTTAATTCTCGCGTATTTTATAAAACTGCTGTCAACATCTGTCACACAGTAAGTGATTTTGTTATATGATGGCTTATATTTCTTATTAATTTTGCAGACGTACAGTCCCTGCTTGTTAGTGCGACGGTACATGTCGCCGGTGAAGCCTCTTTGTTTCCTCCGCCCCTCATACATACTACGTACCCCTTTAGGGGTACTACGTATTAGGGGGGAGAACAAAGCTTCACCTTGCGAAGATGCAAGTTAGTATGTTGTTGTAGCAGGCGATAAGATAATATTATGCAGTCCGGTCTTCTATATCTGATATAATTCATCTAAGTAGATGTCCGAAGTTAATTATTATAATATTATATACGTTTAATTCTGGACATATACTTAATGAAGTCATCTAAACTTTATGAAGTCATCTAAACTTTTATGAGATTCAATATTTGCTTTTATTTTTTGAGGTTGTTTTTGCACTTGAAGAGGGAGTGTAGCGGGCTACTCGACCGATGAAAGGGTAAAAACAGACCAAAAAGAAAGGTGAAGATTGGATTTAGAAGATATAAAAGTTAAAGATTTTTATTCGTCATAAAAGTTGAGATGACTTCAATACTATGTTTAACGTGAAGGTGACGGTGTGATTTGTTATATGATTTGGGAGGATGTCTTTCATTTTTTTTGAAAAAATTTGCATTTGGAACTTTTTTGTATTATATTTGCAAGAAACATTTTTCTAACTAAATATACGTGAAAATCATAAATTAATTATGAGCGAAAAAAGAGTTTACACTTTCGGCAACGGTAATGCCGAGGGAAGAGCAGACATGAGAAATCTGCTTGGCGGAAAAGGAGCCAATCTTGCAGAGATGAACCACATTGGTGTCCCTGTTCCTCCCGGATTTACAATCACTACGGATGTTTGTAACGAATATTTTGAAAAAGGCAAGGACGAGGTTGTAGCCCTGCTTAAGGACGATGTACATGCCTCGGTTCATCATATTGAAAACCTGATGAACAGTAAGTTCGGCGATGTGGACAATCCACTGTTGGTGAGCGTGCGCTCGGGTGCCCGTGCTTCTATGCCCGGTATGATGGATACTATCCTTAACCTCGGACTTAACGACGAGGTTGCTGCCGGCATGGTAAAGAAAACAGGCAACGACCGTTTTGTATATGACAGCTACCGCCGTTTCGTGCAGATGTACGGTGATGTGGTTCTTGGCATGAAACCTGTCAACAAGGAAGATATCGACCCGTTTGAGGCGATAATCGAGAAGGTGAAGGCACAGCGTGGCATAAAGCTTGACAACGAGCTGACTGTAGACGAACTCAAGCAGTTGGTGGCAGAGTTTAAGGCTGCCATTAAGGAGCAGACGGGCAAGGACTTCCCGACAGACCCCATGGAACAGCTTTGGGGTGCAATATGTGCTGTGTTCGACTCGTGGATGAACGACCGTGCGATACTCTACCGCAAGATGGAAGGCATACCTGCAGAGTGGGGTACGGCTGTCAATGTACAGGCAATGGTCTTTGGAAACATGGGCGACACTTCGGCTACGGGCGTATGCTTCAGCCGTGATGCGGCAACGGGAGAAAATCTCTTTAACGGAGAGTATCTTGTAAATGCACAGGGCGAGGACGTTGTTGCCGGTATACGCACTCCGCAGCAGATAACAAAAGAAGGTTCGCGCCGCTGGGCAAAGTTGCAGGGTGTCACGGAAGAGGAGCGTGCTTCCAAATATCCGTCAATGGAAGAGGCTATGCCCGAGATATATGCAACTCTCGATGCTCTTCAGAACAAGCTGGAGAAGCATTATCACGATATGCAGGACATGGAGTTCACCGTACAGGAAGGCAAACTGTGGTTCCTCCAGACACGTAACGGCAAACGTACCGGTACGGCAATGGTGAAGATAGCTATGGATCTTCTTCGTGAAGGCGAGATTGACGAGAAGACAGCACTGTTGCGCTGCGAACCGCAGAAGTTGGACGAACTGCTTCATCCCGTATTCGACAAGGATGCTTTGAAGAAGGCAAAGGTAATCACACAGGGCTTGCCCGCTTCTCCGGGTGCGGCATGCGGACAGATTGTGTTCCATGCAGACGATGCACAGAAATGGCGTGAAGACGGTCATCGTGTGATAATGGTGCGTATTGAGACTTCTCCCGAAGACCTTGCCGGTATGTCTGCTGCAGAGGGTATCCTCACCGCTCGTGGCGGTATGACATCGCATGCAGCCGTTGTTGCCCGCGGTATGGGTAAGTGCTGTGTGTCAGGTGCAGGTGCTATCAATGTGAACTATAAGAACAAGACCGTAGAGGTTGAGGGCGTTGTATACAAGGAAGGTGACTATCTGTCGCTGAACGGTTCTACCGGACAGGTTTATGCAGGCGAGATTCCTACAAAGGCAGCCGAACTGTCGGGAGACTTCAAGGCTCTTATGGATCTTTGCGACAAATATACGAAACTGCAGGTGCGTACAAATGCGGACACTCCGCACGATGCACAGGTTGCTCGCTCGTTCGGTGCAAAGGGTATTGGTCTGACACGTACAGAGCACATGTTCTTTGAAGACCAGAAGATTGTCGCCATGCGCGAGATGATTCTTGCCGATAATGTGGAAGGACGCGAGAAGGCACTGGCAAAACTGTTGCCTTATCAGAAGGCTGACTTCAAGGGCATTTTGGACGCAATGGACGGATGTCCGGTTAATATCCGCTTGCTCGACCCGCCATTGCATGAGTTTGTTCCCCACGACTTGAAGGGACAGCAGACCATGGCAGACGAAATGGGTGTAAGTGTTGAGGAAATACAGAAGCGTGTTGCAAGTCTTGCGGAGAACAACCCGATGCTGGGTCACCGCGGTTGCCGTCTTGGTATCACATTCCCCGAGATCACGGCAATGCAGACACGTGCAATCCTCGGTGCTGCATGTGAACTGAAGAAAGAGGGTAAAGATCCGAAACCTGAAATAATGGTTCCTCTTATCGGTATCCTTTATGAGCTGAAGCAGCAGAAGGAGATTATCATGAAGACAGCTGCCGAGGTGTTTGCAGAAGAGGGTATAGAGGTTGAGTTTGAGGTTGGTACGATGATAGAGATACCGCGTGCCGCACTGACAGCAGACCGTATAGCTTCTGAGGCCGAATACTTCTCGTTCGGAACAAACGATCTTACCCAGATGACATTCGGATATTCGCGTGATGACATCGCAAGCTTCCTGCCGGCTTATCTTGACAAGAAGATATTGAAGGTGGATCCGTTCCAGGTGCTTGACCAAAACGGTGTAGGACAGCTCATCGAAATGGCTGTTGAGAAGGGACGTGCCGTTCGTCCGGGAATGCGTACCGGTATTTGCGGCGAGCATGGCGGCGAGCCTTCTTCCGTTAAGTTCTGTGCAAAGGTTGGCATGGACTACGCTTCATGCTCACCGTTCCGCGTGCCTATCGCACGCCTTGCTGCGGCGCAGGCTGCTGTGGAATAAGAGAACAGTATTGATGTGATATAAAAATAGGCTGCAATGTCCTCTTGGGGATGTTGCAGCCTATCTTTTGTTGTAGGTCGGAACGTTTGTTTCTATTAATGGTTACTTCATCACTGCATTATACAAATCCTGATACGTTTTCACCACACTATACATCACTTCTCCAGTACTGATAGTAGCAAAATGACGGCGGGCACACTCTATCTTGGCGTCTTCTGCTTTTCTTAATTGCGATACTTCGATGTCGTTGCCTTTTGTTTCTGCTACAAAATAGATGTGCTTTGCACTTCCTTCGCGGAAAGCTACCGCCCAGTCCGGATTATATTTACCCATAGGAGTATTGATATAGAAGCCATTCGGCAGTTTAGAATAAACCACTACGTCATTTTCCTTCTCCAGAGATTCGGCAAAAGACTTCTCAACCCCTTGACTATCTACTACCACAAGGTCGTAAAGCGACTTTTGGCTTTCGATGGCATCTTTTCCTAAAGTGCCACGCAAAGTTGCTTCTTCAAAGATGTTGCTATCAAAAGTGTGGTCGCGCTTTTCGTACTTAATGTGCTGTATCAAAGAAATAGCCTTACAGTCGTTGATAATTCTTCCTGTCTTGATAATAAACTCCTCGGGATTGAGCTTGAATTGGTGGAAGGTTGCCGGAGCAATCCCTTGCAAGATACTGACAATAGTCCGACGGGTCAAACCTGTTATCTGCACCAGCTCACCGATAAGGTCGTAGGTCACATTGCCACCTACGGCTTCGGTCACGCGAATGGTCTTTACTTTGGCGGCTGACATGGCTGCACCGGCTTCCAGTTCCTCACGATTGCGGATGTCCTCCATCGAACCGCTTTCTACCACGATGCGGATTTCTGTTACATTCAGGTGCTTGTCCACTTCCTCAATGGCGTTCTTGATAAGTTTGGAAGTATCAAAGTTTACGTTGTAGTAAGTGCGTGTATTGATGCGTTTCCACAACTCTTGCCACTCCTTTTTATAGAATTTGCTTGCAATGAATGTCGCTTTTTTCTTCTCTCTACCATTGGCAGGCTTGTAGTCATCAGGGTTGAATACTTTGTCGAGTTGCTTGACGATAAACGATTTCATACAGTTCTGTTCCCCGAAGTTGAGTATACCGGCTTTTTTCTCATCAAAATACTTTTGGGTGAGTCTGCCTTTCTTTACATATCCTTGCGCTATCAGTTCCTCGTGAATATCAACCGCCTGTTGGGTGGAGATTTTTACGAAAGCACCAGTTTCTGTCTGTGCCATTGCATCGGTAAACAGAGTGGCAGTTACCACTACCGGGCGATTGTCGCAGGCTTCGGCTATCTCTTTCTGCAATTTCTTTGCAAAGTCATCGTAGCTTTCACTGGCAATAACGGTCAGAATGTTGGTATCAAATACCGCATCGCCTAATACATCGGCATCCTGTCGTTCTCCATTGTCGTTGACACAAAGGCGCATACCGCGTCCCACCTCCTGTCGCTTCTTGATTTCGTTGGCAGTATCTTTCAGCGTACAGATTTGGAACACATTCGGATTGTCCCACCCCTCCTTGAGTGCCGAGTGAGAGAAGATGAAACGTACCGGACAATCTTGGCTCAACAGACGCTCTTTATCCTTCATGATTAAGTTGAAACCACGTTCCTCGTTTTCTCCTTCTTTTGCTTTAGACTCTACGCTGACCCCTTTCTTGTCTATTGAGAAATAGCCGTCGTGAACTTGGTCGCACGCATTCTTGGGGTCGGAAAGAAAACGTGTGTAGGCTCCATCGGTAAAGGTGGGCATCAACTCTTGTACGGCTTTGTGGTATTCTTCCTCAAACATTTCTGCGAATTTTCCTTTCCGCACACCCTCTTTGTCGTAAAGACGGTAGTTGTCCACGTGGTCGATAAAGAACAAAGAAAGTACCTTGATATGTTTCGGGAACAATTGGCGTTCGCGTTCCAAGTGCGTCTTGATAGTCTCACGGATTTGTTGGCGGCGAACTACATCTTCGTTGATGGCTCCTGACATATCTCCCTCGTGCAGTGTCAAGCCATTCAGGAAATGAACAGTACCGGTCAGACCGTCAATACGCTCCACAATATAGTTGTCATCATACTCTTGCAAGCCGCCGCTCTGTTCTTTCAGGTTGAAACGTTCGTCCACCAGGCGTATCACTTGCCGGGTACCACTGTTCGTTTTCATATCGAAGCCAATCCGGGCTTGCGGATTCCCTTTGGTAATGACAATCTCATCCAAATAGACATAACCGTTCGTGGCTGTAGAGCCAATCTGATGCACACCTTTTACTTCCACTTTCTTCACCAGTTTCTTGTTGTAGGCATCAATGGCATCCAAGCGGAACACCATATTATATACATCATTCTTGCGGTGTGTGGCACTATATAATAACTTGAAAAGGGGATTGAACAGCCGGATGCCTTTTCGGGTAGCATTTCCTTTGTCCGTGCCCAATACACTTTGCGGCTCGTCAATAATCATGATGGGATTGGTCTTTGCCAAGATGTCTATCGGGCGGCGCGAACCGAATTCGTCACGTCGGGAAAATATGATACGTGCCGCGGCATCTCCGCCACGTCCTTCCTTGTTCTTTTCCTCGTTCATCGAAGCGTTGAACGCTTGCGTATTGATAATCATGACGTGAATGCCACAATCCTGCGCAAAGCCGTCAATCTTGGAAAGTTGTTTGGAATTGTAGATGAAGTATTGCATCCGTTTGCCATACTCACCGGCAAAGTGTTCTGCCATACTCTCGAAACTCTTGTAAACACCCTCCCGGATAGCGATGCTTGGTACTACGATTATGAACTTCGACCAACCGTAGCGTCGATTCAGTTCGTACATGGTTTTGATGTAGGTATATGTCTTACCGGTACCTGTTTCCATTTCGATGGTAAAAGTCAGATCTTCGCCCTCCAAATGTTCTATGGGTTTCAAGCCTTGTGCCATCTGTATGGAGCGTACATTTTCGCCGATGCTTTCCCGGCTCAATACCAGTGGAGCATTGCCAAAGCCTTCCACTTCATAGAATCCTCTGTTCTTGCCTTGATCCACAAGGAAGTTGCTCAACCCATCGCTTTTAAGCTGTCCTTGAAACACATCCGTCACGCACTTGGCTGCTTCCGCCTGAAAGCGTTGGTGCTTGTATTTAATCTTCATTGTTGCCATAAAGTAACTGCTTCAATTCTTCTTTGGTTGGTAAATAGGTCATATATTTAGCGGCAAAAATCTGCTTCTCGTCTTGTGGCAACGTGTATTTCACCACAGTGTCGTTCTTCTCGGCACAAAGTACAATGCCTACAGGAGGATTATCTCCTGGGTTCATCAGTTCTCGGGTATAGTAATTGACGTACATCTGCATTTGTCCGATGTCTTGGTGTGTAAGTGCATCTATTTTTAAGTCAATCAACATATAGCAACGAGCCGGGATATTGTAAAACACAAGGTCGATGTAGAAATGCTGCCCGTCGAGTGTGATACGTTTTTGACGTGCCACGAAACTATATCCGCGTCCCAACTCCAAGAGAAAGTGCTGCAATTTGCTGATAAGCATCTGTTCCAAATCGCCTTCCAAGAAATGTTCTCCTTGTTTGATGCCTAAGAACTCCAGGATGAAGGGGTCACGGATAATTTCTCGTGGCGTCCATGTTTTCGGGGCGGAGGTTTGTATCTCTGCTTTCACCTTGTCCTTATCACGGCTGGCAAGCATACGTTCATAAAACATAGTGTTGATTTGGCGTTGAAGTTGTCGTACACTCCAGTTTTCTGCTACACATTCAGACAAATAATAGTTTCGGGCTGTTTCATTTTCCACTCTTATTAAATGCCTGTAGTGCGACCAACTCAATTTATCACACACTGTGTGGCGAATTGGATAATACAAGTAGAACTGTCTCATATAGCGAATGTTAGTAGTAGAAAAACCGCCACCATATTCTGCCGTCAAACGTTTGGAGAGGCAGTCGATAATCCCCTTCCCATATTCTGCTTTTACATTTCCTGCCTGCTCATATTCTACTATGTATTTACCGACTTGCCAATAAGCTTCTACGGTAGCAGCATTCACCGTTTGGGCTATTTGCCGCCGTGCCTTATCCAACATCTGTTTGATTTGCGCAAACAGTTGCTCTTCGTTATAGCCTTGTGGGGTTAATGATTCATTCTTTCTCATATTGTCCTCCTTCCTTACCCATATGTCCTATGCGTTTTATGGAATCCAGATAATCCCGTTCTACATCGCTAATAGTGCGTTGCTTGTATTTCCGATATTCATTGGTGGCGTGTTCCATAGCGTCCGCGTGCGACACACTGCCGGAACCTTGCAGGAGTTGTTCGCCCGACATCGTAAGAATCCGGTCCAAGTAGTTCGCCCAGTCGTTCATGGTCATCGGTTGCTCCCGTTCGGCTTGTCGTTCTGCAAAGTCCAAATATCCGGAAACCAACTGTCCCATGGCACGAAGTTCCTTTGCGTCCAAATAATTCTTAGCGGTACGGGCTTCCACCAATGTAGGCTGATTGCCTTTGAAAGTAAGAAGTCCCATAAAGTCCTTTTCCGCATCCGCACGTTCCACAATCAATTCCGCCGCCGTATGCCCGTGTATGGCATAGTGTATCTTGTTCTGTACTTTCTTGAAGAACTCTTGCGACACAGAAGCTCGTGGATCGTAGTCGATGCTTGTGGCATAGATTTCCAACACTTGACGATATATCACCTTTTCTGTGGCACGTATATCCCGGATGCGTTCCAACAGTTCCTTCCAATAGCCGCCACCTCCCAGTTGTTTCAAACGGTCATCGTCCAAAGTGAATCCTTTAATCATATACTCCTTTAACCGTTGGGTTGCCCATTGGCGGAAACGGGTGGCAATGATGGAGCGCACACGGTATCCAAGGGCGATAATCATATCCAGATTGTAGAAAGTCATTTCTCTTTCCACTATCCTCTCTCCCTCTTCCCGAACCTGTCGGAATTTCCGACAGGTTGCTTCTTGAAGCAACTCTCCTTCCTCATAGATATGCTTTATATGCTCGACGACATTTGTTCTGGACGTTTGATACAACTCGCACATCTGTGCTTGTGTGAGCCATAACGTGTCCTCTTCCAGTTTTACGTCTATCTTGGTAAGCCCTTTGCTATCGGTGTATATAAGTATCTTGTTTTCTTCCATAACTGCAAAATTAAATCACCTTGATGTTCTTGAATGCTTCATCGTCCGTCCAATCCATCAACTGCTTGAATTGCTCGTAGATGTTTATCTTTTGAGCGTCTTGCGTGAAGCAGGAGTCACGGAAGAGTACACGTAGCGGTGTCTTTCCTGCCATAGCTGTTACTACACTGTCGGTTATGTCTTTGGAGAAGCAGGCTACCAAGTCACCGTCGTTCACGGTGTAAATGGTGCATCCATCTACCGTTTCGGAGATCATTGGCAGGTCGAGTGCTACACCCCAAGCAAGCATTGCTCCGAAAAGCAAATCTAAGTCGGTGCGATCTGCCTTGATATTGTCGGCAAAGAGGGCAAGCTGGTCTTGGTTGTACTCTTTGGGTGACTTTGAAACTTCCTCGTAGTTGCTTTCGTCCAGACGGAATACACGGAAACCGGTATCAAGGTCTTGGGTTGTCAAAGGGGATTCTTCTTTGATTTTCTTTCCGGCACGACGAATGCGTTCTTTGCCGATTTCGGGAATGGTTGCATAATCTTGATTCTTTTTGCTTTCACTCACTTCTTCTGGTAGTTGTACCATTATGAATTTGCAACAAGTGCTTTTTTCTGCATTCGTTTTCATTAAAGCGTGAGCTGTAGATGCTGAACCTGAAAAGAAATCAAGTACAATAGAATTCTCTTGCAAATTGGCTAAAGTGATTAAACGCTGCATAAGTCTAACAGGCTTAGGACCATCAAATACACCTTTATCTCCGAACAATGAAACGACCTCCTGAGCACCTTCTTGACTATGTCCCACTTCTTTGTAAAAGAGTATGGAAGTGGGTGCCATACCTTCAAATTTCAATTCTGATAGAAATCGTTTAATTCTGGGAGTGTTATCTCCATTGGGTCCAAACCAAATGCGATTTTCTCGGAGTCTCTCACCGAAAGCTTTCGGTGAGAGCCTCCAGCAGCGTCCTGCTGGAGGCTCTACGACACGCCCCGAAGGGGTCGTGATCGGATAATCACAAGCGGAATTATATGTTTTAACAGAAATGTCACTTGACATCCAAGGACCTCTTGGATCATTGTCTGGATTAGAATACCGAGCGTTGGCTTCTTCTGTTCTGGGTAATCTTCCAATAGTAAAGTTATTTATATTTTTAGCGTACATCACAATATAATCATGGCTATTGGATATAAATTTAGCATCATTTTTAGGAGAGAAAGCTCTTTCCCAAACCAAGGTTGCTACAAAATTACCCGCCCCAAACACTTCATCACAAATATTCCGCAAATTCCTTACCTCATTATCATCAATTGAAATAAAGATAACTCCATCTTCTGTAAGTAACAACCTCGCCACAAGAAGCCGAGGATAAATCATCGAACACCAATCCGAATGAAACTTACCATTTGAATCTGTATTCTTACGATAACGAAGTCCCAATTCATCCACATTGCCAGCCTCCAAATCCTCTTCGGCAGCAGTGCGAGCAAAGTCATCATCGTACACAAAATCATTACCCGTATTGTAAGGTGGGTCAATGTATATCATCTTCACCTTACCCATATACGAACGCTGGAGCAGTTTCAACACTTCCAAATTATCACCTTCAATGTATAGATTCTTAGTATTCTCCCAATCTACGGAGTCTTCCGGCACAGGGCGCAATGTCTTGTCGGTAGAGCGTGCGGCTTCGGCTTTGGCAGCATTCTTGCCTACCCAAGTAAACTGATAGCATTCTCCGTCACTATCACTCTCTATCGTATTATCTCCTAAGAGCCGACGCAATGCCTCGAAGTTTACCTTTCGGCTTACTTCGCCTGTCTTCGGGTCACGTGCTTCGGTAAATACCGAAGGGACTATTTGGTAAAGAGCCTCTATATTGAGCTGCGCACCATCGGCTGATTGTAATTCCAATTTACTAAATTCCATATTGTTATAGTTTTATTTTCAATTAGTTTGTTAATCCTGCTTTTTGATTGACGAGTTAGGTGTTAACTTTACAGTTCCCTCGTTTTGTTTTATTGGGATATTGCCACGATTAATACCTGTTGTTTTTGTACAAATGGCATCTTTGATTTTTACATTCAAAGGATCTTTAATTTCCAATGGATCTTTTATCTGATTGTTATAAATTGCATTTTTTATAATATTGAATTGCTCTGAATCTATTTTTTGAGATGAATATCTTTGATATGCACCAAAGCCAACAGAAAAAATAAGAGAAATAAATGCAATTATAAAAGATTTTTGGCTCAATCTTGCAGATTTTAATGCAATATCCATTTCTTCCTTATGTTTTCTTTCTTCTAATGTTTTGAAATCATTTTCGACATAATCTTTAGCTAATGGCAACGGGTAAATTATGCCTTCTCCATATTTATGTAGGTCATTTGCAAAATCAAGATTTATATTTTGAATTCTATTTATTTGAAAGGGTATCCACATATTATCATCTATTTTCTCCAATGGGATTTTTTTATTAGACTGACAATTTATCATATCCCTTAAGTCTTCATATTCCTTAGGCTCAAATTCATCCGTATCTTCCTTATATGTGTATTTTGTTCTGTCATATAAAATACTAAATTCACGATTTTCTTCTTCTAAAGAAAAATGTTGAATAGCAATAAATCCTAATGTTTCCAGCTCCTTTATGAAATATATATAGTCGCAAATATCCAAATATAATCTTTCTGTTTTGGCTATTTCTTCCATAGACTTACCGCATCTATGGTACAATGAAACTTGCGGTTTACTGCCATAAGTCCATTTTAGTGCAAAGAACTCAAATTTTTCACGCAAGAGTTTGGCCACTTGCAAATCTCGCATTGCAATCCTTCCTTTTTGCTTGGCTTCAACTAACTCTGCAATCCATTTATTTTCTTGTTCTGTAAATATTCGCATATCTATTTCTAAAACTAAAATGTTTGATTATTATTGATTGTATGCTTGATTTTATCAATTTCTCTTTGTAGCATTTCCAACTCCCGTTTCAAGTTTCGCGCCTCTGCATTGAGCTGCATCTGTCGGTTGAACTGTTTCTCAGCTCTTACCTTCTTTTGCAGAACTTCTACTGTTTGTTGCTTTTGTGCTAACTGTTGTTGCAACTCTATGATGCGCTTGGTGTCGGCAGCATTGGTTGTGCCAAAGCCCGAAATCTGTCCGGCAAACGATTCATATACCTGATCTAAGTTTGCCCCCTCAATCGTCAGTTGCAGTGCTTCGCAATCCGTCCAAGTTGTTCGGAACGACCGAATGATGCGAAACGTACCTTTGCTTTCGTCTATCCACTCTTTGTAGTTCAGCAACAGGCGGTAACGTTCTTCAAACTGCAATACAAAGAGTATGTGACGTGGCATCTGCTTGTCGATGGTGAGGAACACATCATCGGGCACATCCTCGCATTTCAACGTGACATGAAAGACAGTAATCTCATGCACCGTCTTTCCATCCTCTACATGGAGTGTTGAAGGTGCCAACTTTGCTAACCATAGGATACGGTCTATATCCTCCACAAAGCGGGCTTTCAACCTTGCATTGACATCCAAGTGCCGGTAAAAAGTCGTTTTGGAAACAGGCTTGTTGACGAGGGTTGCTTCTGGTAATCTAAGCATATTATGCATGATATTTGTGCAATTTTATATAGTTTTATTTCTATGGCGTTCATACGAATCCCATAAGAATCTAACTAAAGTTATACTGCTTCCAACGGCAAGGCTTGCATGTCTTGGCTCAAGTCCAGTAAAAGTACTTGCTTTACCATGTCCACTTCCGTATAAATTTCTAAGTTCGGATATACCTTGGGCAATAGCTTTTAAGTTCCCTAAAACTTGTTTTATGGATTTAGCACCTTTTATTTCATCTGATATTTGTTTGGGCATAATACTAAATAGTTTAAATGTCTCATCAACTAATCTTGGCATATCCCAATCCTTATCTGTGATACATTCTTCCTTTTCAAGTATTGTTTTACAGCAACTTTCGATTAATTCTTTTGCTTTTCCAATGGCATCTGTTGGATTTTTATCCTGCATTTTTACCATCAAATCTATTTGCGTGGATATGTAATCACTATTGAAAACTTCTTTGAGTTTTACAGCTTCAACATCTACTATAGTAGTTGCATTTATTCTGTCTAGAATTGAACGACATTTAGTGTAAGCGACAGCATATTGTTTATTGTATTGCTTATCGCTTTCTTTTTGAGATGATGATTCATAATGTGTAATCAAATCATTAAATAGTTTGATTATATCTTGTTCAGATGCTTGCTTTACATAAGCAATCAGTGATTTTCCTTTTGATAAATGATATGTTGCACAAAGAGGAACTCCTATACTTTCATATGTAAAAGTATCAAAATCTGTTGTTGTGAACTCCAACACATATCCATCTCTGTTGAGGAAGTTTAAGAATGTTCCTATTTCGGTATTTGATATTTTCATTTTTATTTAATTATTAGAAAACAAACTAACTCAAAATCGTCCAACCCCTTTATTTCGCCCTGCAAAGCTGAAGTTTCGCCCAAAGAGAAAAGACTCTCAATGTCGCTCTCTGTCTTGACCTCCACAATGCTTTCAATTGCCGATTGAAGCAAACTGCTGTATCGTTCCATCTTGCGTCCGTCCTCTGTCTCTTTGTTGAGTGCGGCACAGAGTGCAGGATTATGCTCTGCTTTGTTTTTACAGGCATAGCGCATCACATCAAGCAACTGCTTGGGGTGGAGATGGTCGAAAACAACTTCGCCGTTGTCGGAGAGGTAGACCATGTAAAACGGATGCAACAGGTTCTTGCGGTCGATGTTCACCGCATTGCTTCGGTTCTTCAGAATAAAGATTACACCCGGACGAACCATTGGGCAACTCTCGACCACAGCACTCATGCCCATAGGGGCGTGTTCTATATCGGGATGCTCTTTCATGTAAGATAGCAAGTCCAATCGAAATTCATTGAGTCCCAAGTCCATGATGTTGATACCCGTATCCATGTCTTCAATATCCACTACCGCTTCTTGCAGCCGTCGCAACTGGTTGCGTCGGTATTCCAAATCTCCCTTTTCGTTTACACTAAGCAGGTTATCATCGCCCGTAGCTGTGAGTACGGTAGCCTTCATGCGGCTCTCCACACGTCCTTTCAGTTGGATGTATTCGTCCAGCTCCATATCCGGCCAGTAGTTGACCAGTTGTATCTGCTTGTTGCGAGAGCCGATACGGTCGATGCGCCCGAAGCGTTGGATAATGCGCACCGGGTTCCAATGAATATCGTAGTTAATCAGATAGTCGCAATCCTGCAAGTTTTGTCCTTCAGAAATGCAGTCAGTGGCTATCAACACGTCAATCTCTTCAGTGGCATGAGGATGAAGGGCGGCACGGTCTTTGGACAATGGCGAGAACCAAGTCAGCACATTGTTGAAAGAGAGCGGAAACTTGTGGAGAGTACAACGCCCTTCTGTCGTACCGGTGATAAGTGCCGTATGCAGTCCGCATTCCTCTTTAATCCGACCCGCCAATTCCGTATAAAGATAATCCGCTGTGTCGGCAAAAGCGGTAAAGATTAGCACTTTCTTGTTTTGTCCGTTGATGGGATGTGCGAATTTCTGTTTCAAATCTTCGATAAGTCGCTGTAACTTACTGTCGTGTTCCGGTGTAATATCTTTCAATAAAAGGAGAAGAAGTTCCAGCTTTTCAAGGTCTGACTTCAAGTCGGTGCGCCAGGACACATAGTCCATGTCGCGCAGATTGATTTTCGATTTGCGCGTGGCGAATACATCAGTTTCGCTGTCGGCCGAGTCCAAGTCCTCGGTGAAAGAGGCTACATCAAAGGTGCCATTACCACGCTTTTCTTCAAATTGGTCGATAGCGGCAATTGTTTCCCGGATATACTCACTTATGCGAGTCAATGTCAGACGGAAAGAATTGACACTACTTTCCAATCGTTTCAGCAGATTGGTTGCCATTAGTTTTCTCAATCCTTTTTCCCGTCCGTCGATGGAAAGGCCATCGCCGTCAAAGTCGATGACGTAGTTGTTCCTCACACTATCGAAAAGATAGAGTGAGGGGGTATAGATAGCTAAATTCAACTCATTCAGTTGTTCGGCAATGTCCCGGAAGTTGATGGCATGGTCGAGGTCTGTCAGTTTGGGACGACGTGAGAGCGGAGCCAATCGTGTGGGAAACTCACCGATGTCTTTGGTATCATAATACTTCACAATATGGCTGCGGCTACGGGCAATGGTAACGGCGTCCAATAGTTGGAAGAAATCGAAACTGAGGTCGTGCAACAATCGTTCCGTAGTCCGTTCCTGCACTTCCAGCTTTGCCCATCTGTTATACACCGTCTGGGCATTACGGAATATATCGTCAATGTGGCGGTCTATATCCAGTTCGGCATTGATATTCTCCGCCTTGCCTTCGTAAGCAAGTTGCAACTGATTTTTCAGGTCGTTGAAGCGGTTGTTTACGGGGGTGGCACTTAGCATCAGTACCTTTGTCTTAACCCCTTGTCGGATGACACGGTTCATCAAACGCTGATAGCGATTTTCTTTCTTGTCGGAATCCTCGTCTATGATTTCATTATCATCCACATTGCCGCCATTGCGGAAGTTGTGGCTTTCGTCAATGACAATTAAATCATAATTACCCCAATTGATGTGTTCCAAGTCAAGTCCGTTGCTGATGCCTCGGTCGCGTGACAAATCCGAATGGAACAAAATGTCGTAGCGCAAGCGGTCAGCAGCAATCGGGTTATTCTTGTAATTGGCTCGGAAAGTCTGCCAGTTTTCATTCAATTTCTTGGGGCACAATACAAGCACGGACTTATTGCGGTTCTCGTAATATTTAATGACCGCGAGAGCGGTGAATGTCTTTCCCAAACCTACACTGTCCGCTAAGATACAACCGTTGTATTTCTCCAGTTTGTTGATGATGGCAAGAGCGGCATCGCGCTGGAAATTGTAGAGTTTGTTCCAAATGATACTGTTCTTGAATCCGGTACGTTCGTTTGGTAGAACATCCTCCGAAATATCTTCCAGAAACTCATTGAAGATATGATAAAGAGCAATGAAGTAGATATATTCCGGTGCATTCTCTTGATAAACCGTTTCGATGTATTCAAGGATGCGACCGGTTACATCCGAAAACTTCTCATCGTTGTTCCATTGTTCGTTGAAGATGGCAAGATAGGCTTTGGCTGTGGGGGTAGGAAGCACGTTGACCATGTTGTATACTTCATTACCTCGCTCGCATCCCAGTTGGGTTGTTGTAAACTCATTGAAAGGCAGATAGACATATTCCGTTTCCTTTTGGACATGAAGAAAGCCGCCCATTTGCTCTTGCGATGAATTGGAGCGGAACTTGACTTTCTTACGAATCCATTCGGCACACTCTTTGGCAATGGCTTTTTGCGACAGCTGATTGCGCAGCCGCACTTCAAAGTCCGTTCCATACAGATTGCGTTCCCGATTGAGCTTCGGGATATAGTATTCGCGTTTCTCTTTCTTTGTTTTCTCCTTGATAAAGGTCGGTGATGTGAATATGAAACGAAGTCCTTCCACATTTTCCAGTTCTTTTTTCAAGGCTTCAAACGCATAAATGGAAAACGAGGCGGCAGCCACAGATATGCGACTCCCTTTGGATAACCGTACTTTCAGGTCATCTACCACGCATTCATGGATGTTATCGATAAGTTTGGGCTGTTCCATAGATCTACTTGTATAGTTTGCTTATAAATGAAACATTAAGTTTATTTCAACGAGCATAACAGGTCTTTCATGCTAAGCACGTTTTATTATTAAGGCAAAAATAATCAAAAAGCCTGGAACATTCAATAATATTTTAAGGAAAAGAGAAATGTATCTGCGGATAACGCCAAATATTTCCATAAAGAAAGAGACTGCGTCGTAAATACACGACACAGTCTCTTGTTGTTATTGGTTATTTAAAAGCTTATGCTTCTTCGCTCCAATCCATCTTGCTCATGCGTACATAGCTCTGATAACGCTTCTTAGCCATGTCTTCGCAAGCCTTGAACAGGTCGGCAGCCTCGTTGGGGAACTGCTTCATAACTGAGAGGAAGCGAACCTCGCCCTTAAGATAATCCTGGAAGTTCTCCCATGCCGGAGCCTTAGAGTCGAGCGTGAACGGATTCTTGCCTTCCTCCTCGAGAGCCGGGTTGAAGCGCCACAGGTGCCAGTAACCGCAAGCTACGGCTGCTGCCTCTTCTGCCTGTGCCTTGCCCATGCCCTTCTTCAAGCCGTGGTTGATACAAGGTGCGTATGCGATGATGATTGACGGTCCGGGATAAGCCTCAGCCTCGCGGATTGCCTTAAGGCACTGAGCCTGATCAGCACCCATTGCAATCTGTGCAACGTATACATATCCGTAGGTTGTTGCAATCATACCGAGATCCTTCTTGCGAACGCGCTTACCTGAAGCTGCGAACTTGGCGATAGCGCCGAGCGGAGTAGCCTTAGAAGACTGACCACCTGTATTTGAGTAAACCTCTGTATCGAGTACGAGGATGTTTACATCTTCGCCGGAAGCGATAACGTGGTCGAGACCGCCGTAACCGATGTCATAAGAAGCACCGTCACCACCGATAATCCACTGTGAACGCTTAACGAGATAGTGGTCGAGCTCCTTGAGCTTCATACATGTCTCGCAACCCTTCTCAGCACCGGCAGCGATGAACGGACGAAGTTTTGCAGCAGCAGCCTTTGAAGCATCTGCATCGTCCTTGCCAGCCAGCCACTCTTCAGCGGCAGCCTTGTATTCAGCCGGGCACTCAGGATGTGCGGTAGCGTCTTTCAACAGTTCTGCAATGCGTGCACGCATCTTCTTGTTTGCCAGTGTCATACCGAGACCGAACTCGCAGAAGTCCTCGAACAGTGAGTTTGCCCATGCGGGACCCTGTCCCTTCTCGTTTGTTGTATAAGGAGTTGAAGGTATTGAACCTGAATAGATTGAAGAACAACCTGTAGCGTTTGCAACAATCTCACGGTCGCCGAAGAGCTGTGAAATCAGCTTAACGTAAGGAGTCTCACCACAACCGGAGCATGCGCCGGAGAATTCGAAGAGCGGAGTTGCGAACTGAGAGTTCTTCGGGCTCTGCTTGATGTCAACCAGATCCTGCTTGCTCTTGACATTCTTAACGCAATATTCCCAGTTGGCAGCCTCATCGAGTTCGCCTTCCAGCGGAACCATCTGAAGAGCCTTGCCACCTGCCTTAGGATTACCCGGACAAACGTCAACACAGTTGCCGCAACCCAGACAGTCCATAACGCCAACCTGCATGCGGAACTTCATGCCCTTGAGTGCAGCCGGAGCCTTGATGTCGAGTGTTGTAGCGTTGATACCTGCAGCCTCTGTCTCGTCCATAACGAACGGACGGATACAAGCGTGAGGACAAACGTATGCACACTTGTTACACTGGATACAGTTCTCGGGTGTCCATGTAGGAACGAATGCTGCCACACCGCGCTTCTCGTAAGCGGCTGTGCCCTGCGGCCATGTGCCGTCTTCGATGCCCTTGAATGCAGATACGGGCAGCAAGTCGCCGTTCTGTGCGTTGATAGGACGTACAACCTCGTTGATGAATGCAGGGTCGTTGTTCTCCTTAACTGCGTCAGCAGGCAGGTTAGACCATGCAGCGTCAACAACAAGTTCCTTGTACTCGCCGCCGCGGTCAACAGCAGCATAGTTCTTGTCAACAACGTCCTGACCCTTCTTGCCGTAAGACTTGACGATGAACTTCTTCATCTGTTCTACAGCCAGGTCTACAGGAATAACACCTGTAATGCGGAAGAACGCACTCTGGAGGATAGTGTTGGTGCGGTTGCCCAGACCAATCTCCTGTGCTATCTTGGTGGCGTTGATGTAGTATACCTTAATATTATTGTCTGCGAAATACTTCTTTACCTTGTTCGGCAGGTTTGCAACAAGTGTGTCGCCCTCCCATATTGTGTTGAGAAGGAATGTACCGTTCTTGCGCAGACCGCGTGTCACGTCGTACATGTTGAGGTAAGCCTGTACGTGGCAAGCCACGAAGTTAGGTGTGTTTACCAGATATGTAGAGCGGATAGGCGTGTCGCCGAAACGCAGGTGAGAGCATGTGAAACCTCCGGACTTCTTCGAGTCGTAAGAGAAGTATGCCTGGCAGTGCTTGTTTGTGTTGTCGCCAATAATCTTCACAGAGTTCTTGTTTGCACCTACAGTACCGTCTGCACCGAGTCCGTAGAACTTAGCCTCGAACATACCTTCGCCGCCGAGAGCAATCTCTTCTTTCTTGGGAAGTGATGTGAATGTCACGTCGTCTACGATACCGAGAGTGAAGTGATTCTTCGGTTCGTTGAGTGCAAGGTTTTCGTATACTGAGATAATCTGTGAAGGTGTCGTGTCGTTTGAGCCGAGACCGTAGCGTCCGCCAACGATAACAGGAGCGTTTTCTACGCCGTAGAATGCTTCCTTGACATCAAGATACAGAGGTTCTCCGTTTGCTCCCGGTTCTTTTGTACGGTCGAGAACGGCGATGCGCTTTGTTGTCTTGGGCACTGCAGCGAGCAGGTGCTTTACAGAGAACGGACGGTAGAGGTGTACTGAAACGAGACCTACCTTCTCGCCCTGGGCTGTCAGGTAGTCAATAGCCTCGCGTGCTGCCTCAGAAGCAGAACCCATCAGGATGATAACGCGGTCTGCATCTTCTGCTCCGTAATAGTTGAACAGTCCGTACTTGCGACCTGTAATCTCCGAAATCTTCTCCATATATTCCTCTACGATAGCAGGAACTGCATCGTAATAAGAATTGCAAGACTCACGGTGTGTGAAGAATGTATCCGGATTTTCTGCCATACCGCGTGCAACAGGGTGCTCGGGTGTGAGGGCGCGGCTGCGGAACTCTGCCAGTGCCTGCTGGTCTACCAGCGGAGCGAGGTCGTCGTTCTCGAGCATCTCTATCTTCTGGATCTCATGAGATGTGCGGAAACCGTCGAAGAAGTTTACGAACGGTACGCGGCTCTTGATTGTTGCGAGGTGTGCAACACCAGCCAAGTCCATAACTTCCTGTACGGAACCCTCTGCCAACATTGCAAAACCTGTCTGACGGGTTGACATAACGTCCTGATGATCGCCGAAGATACACAGTGAGTGAGAAGCCAGTGTACGTGCCGATACATGGAACACGCAGGGCAGGAACTCGCCGGCAATCTTGTACATGTTAGGTATCATCAGCAACAAACCCTGTGATGCTGTGTAGGTTGACGTCAGGGCACCTGCCTGCAGAGAACCGTGAACGGCACCTGCTGCACCGCCTTCAGACTGCATTTCCTGTACGAGAACGGTCTCGCCGAAGATGTTCTTACGACCTTGAGCAGCCCATTCGTCCACATACTCTGCCATTGTAGACGACGGAGTGATGGGGTAGATGGCTGCAACCTCCGAGAACATATACGAGATATGTGCTGCGGCCTGGTTGCCATCACAAGTAATAAACTTTTTTTCTTTTGCCATTTTAATAAAATATTAATGTTAGTGTACTGTGTTTTTATGTTTAAAAAAGAAATCCCAATAACCATAAAGGTATCTGGTTTCCTTTTCCCACTTCTGTATTATACCGTGCATATATGACGTCCTGGCTTATTCTTGTCTTGCCGGAATTGTTTGCATCGCATATCTTAAATCTCTTTGTGCCGTCCACTACATAGAAGTTGTCCTTGCTCCCCTGATTTACCTTGTGGTCTTTCCACATGGAGTTGACGAAGAAAGTCTCCATTACATCCTGTCTTTTAATCTGTATGGGGTAAATGGCATACATGAGATTGGTGTTGTGCATCATTACCTTCGACGGCTTTTTTGGAAAAGACTGTCCCTCGGGGTATATGATGTTTATCAGTCTTGCATCGGCAAGATATTTGATATAGTTCATCACTGTTGCACGGCTTGTTTCTATATCGATTGCCAACTGGCTGATATTGGGGGCTTTCAATCCGTTTACCGCCAGCTGGTAGAACAGTTTCTTTATTTTCGTAAGATATTTCAGTTCTATCTGTTTTATCAGCAGAATGTCCACTTCTGTCATCATATTCATTGTCTTGAGCAGGTTCTCCGAAAAGTTGCGATGCTCAAGAAAGAACGGGTAAAAACCATGATGCAGGTAGTCTTCGAAATATTTTAGAGGAGATACGTGGGGCAATATGGTACGTACAATCTGTTCGTGGTTGCCCAATATTTCATCAAGAGAATATGCCGGAAAGTTCTTTCCTGTCTGAAGGTTGATAAATTCGCGGAAAGAGAAGCCGCGCAGATTGTAGCTCTTTACTATTCCGTTCAGTTCCGGATTTTCCTCTTTCAGACGCATTACGCTGCTTCCCGTGAATACTATCTTAAGATAGGGGTACAAATCGTAACACATTCTCAGCTCCTTGCTCCATTCTGGTTCTTTGAAAACCTGGTCTATAAGCAGCACTTTGCCCCCTCTCTTGTAGAACTCCCCTGCAAAGTTGGCTATGCCCCTTCCTTGAAAATAGAAGTTGTTCATGTTTATATACAGACACTGCCCGTCGTTTGCCGGAAAGTATTTCTTTGCATATTGAAGAAGGAATGTTGTCTTGCCAATTCCGCGCGTCCCTTTGATGCCGATCATACGGTCGTTCCAGTTTATTTCATCCATAAGCATGCGATGAACCGGAGCGTTCGTGTGCTCGACTAAATATTTGTGCGTGCGAAAGAAAGCGTCCATTACGATTTAATTAGTTTTTCAATTGCAAAGATACTATTTTATTCTTTATTTGCAAACCATACATTGCAAAAAAACATTTTTATTGTTGTTATTTCCATATACTTCCGGGAGTAAAGGAAGCAGGGGGATAAAAGATGTAAAGGAGTGAAAGGAGTGGGAAACAAAAGGTGTCTGCGCTTTCATGATGTAACATATTGTAACGCCATGTTGTATGAACGGTTGCAATGTGTCATGAGGAAAACGTTCGTGGTTTTTTCTGAAAGAGATGTTAACGCTTCTTAAAACGATGCTTCGCTTGCCAAAACCGCGCGGAAAAGTTTGCGATATGCGCCATTTTGCAGTGCAAAAGGGCGTGTTTTGCATCCTAAAGTGCGGCATATTGCACCGTAAAGTAGCTACCTTCAGCCCCTAAAACGGCATATATTGCATTGAAAACCGGCATTTTTCATGGCGGAAAAGCACTGTTTTGTTGCACAGATATGAGATTTGTCACATAACGAATTGATACATAGTGTATTATCTATGCATACTGATTTTGCCCGTCTTTACGGTTTTTCGAGATTTTATTTTCAAATCTTCTCCGTATATAGAGGATATGGGAAATCAGAAAGAAAGGGAAAAGATGTAATATGTGACAATGTGATTTGTAGTGTCGTGGATATCTTTTTTTAGAGGTTTGTTAGTTTTGTAAAGACCCATTATGTTTGTTTTAAGGTGTCCCTTCTGCAACGTAAAAATATTCAATCCTTTTTATTAGTTTCACTTTTTTTGTTATTACCTTTGCATAAGATAAGCTTCGCCTCAGCAATCTAAAACAAGTTTTATTGCTCTCGGCTTGCATTATCTTTGTTCTAATAATCATTGTTTTATCATGTTCTGGTCGTTGTCGGAATGTATAATCCAATATGATATGAATGGTTTGGTGTTGTTTAATCGGTATAAATATATTTAAGTTTTGAAGTTACATATTTTTAATCCGGAGCATGATATAGCTCTGGCATACGACAAACGCTATCTGGTTGTGCCTCACGCGGCAAGGGAACTGCGCATGAATTTAGGCTTTATCCCGTGTTTGTGGGCAGACGACGGGGATTGTATACTTGTAGATGATGTCCAATATGCCGTAAAGGCGGCGACAAAGCTCGGACGCGGTCATGCCGACGTGCTGTTTCTGTCGGCAGAACAGCTTAAAGGTGTTGCCTTTGACAAGATTGAGCCGTGGGGGTGGGACCGGTGTATCGCCACTCAGTTGCATGATGCCGGTGTGTTGGCGGACTTGTTGCCTTCCGAAGACGGTTTGGAACATATCCGTTCGCTTTCAAGCAGGGTGCATACCGGCGGTGCCCTCGATTTTATCCGTGCAGACATTGAAGACGACACATGCGGTGAAAGTTTTTATTTTACCACGGCAGAGGATGTAGCCGGATTTATAAATGCAGTCGGCGATGTTGTGGTAAAGGCTCCGTGGAGCAGCAGCGGTCGCGGACTGAGATATGTCCACGGTGCTTGCAGCGACTCTACGGCGGGCTGGATAGGCAGGACTATATCCGCGCAGGGCGGTGTGATGGCAGAGCCTTATTATGATAAGGTGAAAGACTTTGGCATGGAGTTCTTTTCTCATGGCGATGGCAGGGTGGAGTATTGCGGCATTTCTCTCTTTGAAACATTGAACGGTGCCTACATGGGGAACATCATTGCCGACGACAAACGCAAACTCGAGGCTCTGCAACGGTTTGTTACGGAAGAGTTAATAAATATTATAAAACAAAGGTGTATAAAGTATTTTGAGAGATTGTTCCGTAATAAGTATGAAGGACCTTTCGGGGTGGACATGATGATTGTCGCACGCAAGGATATGGACGGCTTTGTTGTTCATCCTTGTGTTGAGGTAAATCTGCGTCGTACCATGGGGCATGTCGCCCTTTCGCTGTCCTCATTGGCAGAAGACTCTTCTTATGCAATGCGCATTGTCCACGATGTGAACTATTGTCTCAAGTTGATTCCTCTGGATAAATATTTTGTAAAGACTTTATGATTAAAACTATTAATATTAATGATTTATGAGAAAAACATTATTGTCATGCTTGATGATGCTGCCGTTGCTGTCCGGTGCGCAGTATCGTTCTGACGTGTGGTGTCCCGACAACGGTGACGGAACCTACACCAACCCCGTAATAGATGCCGACTATAGTGACCCCGACGTATGTGTTGTCGGTGATGACTATTATATGACGGCAAGTTCTTTCAACTGTATTCCGGGGTTGCCGATACTTCACTCCAAGGATCTTGTCAATTGGGAGATTATCGGATATGCCTTGAAAAAGCTCGAGCCGGCAGAGAAATTTGACAAGCCTTCGCATGGAAACGGTGTGTGGGCTCCGTGCATACGCTATCACAACGGCGAGTTCTACATATATTGGGGCGACCCGGATCATGGCGTGTTTATGGTAAAGACCAAAGACCCGGCTGGCGAATGGGAAGAGCCGGTGTGTGTCATACCGGGTGAGGGAATGATAGACACGACGCCTCTTTGGGACGAAGACGGTCGCTGTTATCTTGCCAACGGTTGGGCAAACAGCCGTTCGCGCTTTGCATCGGTGCTCACCGTGCGTGAACTTAATGCCGAGGGAACAAAGGCGATTGGTGACCCTGTAATTGTTTTTGACGGAAACGGAAACGCCAACCGCACCGTTGAAGGTCCTAAGTTTTACAAGCGTGACGGCTGGTATTGGATAATGTGCCCTGCCGGCGGCGTGCCTACAGGATTTCAGTTGGCAATGCGCAGCAAGAGTCCTTTCGGACCCTACGAAAGCAAGGTCGTGCTTGCACAGGGCAAGACAAGTGTAAACGGTCCTCATCAGGGCGGCTGGGTGCATACGTCGCAGGGAGAAGACTGGTTCCTGCACTTCCAGGACAAGGGTTGCTACGGTCGTGTGGTTCATCTTCAGCCTGTTACATGGAAAGACAACTGGCCCGTAATGGGTGTTGACAAGGACGGAGATTATTGCGGTGAGCCTGTTCTGAAGTTCCGTAAGCCCAAGACTGCCGCCAAGTCTGTTGTAATGAACCCGGTGGAGAGCGATGAGTTCAATTCTCCAAAGTTAGGATTGCAGTGGCAATGGCACGCAAACTATGATCAGAAGTTCGGAATGCCCACGGCTTTCGGCACATACCGCATATATACGCACAAGGTAAGCGAGAACTTTGTTAATCTGTGGGAAGTTCCCAATCTCCTGTTGCAGAAGACTCCCACGGATAACTTCACTGCAACGGCAAAGATACGTTTCACTTCAAAAGACCAGAATCAGCAGGGCGGTATAATCATGATGGGACTTGACTATTCGGCATTGGTGGTGAAAAGAGTGGGCGACGAATTCCAGTTGCAGCAGATAACATGCCGCAGTGCAGACAAGGGCAAGAAGGAAGATGTCAAGGTGATTGCCACTCTCAAACCTACGGCTGTGGACAAGATAGACTATCAGCCTGCCATACACGAGGATATTTATCTCAGAATGACCGTCAATGACGGTAAATGTCGTTTCGCTTACAGTAAGAACGGTAAGAAATACGAGTCTGTAGGCGACGAGTTCAAGATGCGCGAGGGCAAGTGGATAGGTGCCAAGATAGGTTTTGTTGCCATCGAACCGGCGGGAAAGACAAACAGAGGCTGGATTGATGCCGATTGGTTCAGAGTGACAAAATAATAATATTCTTGTTTCTTTTGATATAAAGAATAGACTTTGTCAAAAGAATATAGAGTAAAGTAAGGTAAAACAGAGGAAGATAAAAGACGTTTGTCTTGTCGATAAGTACAAAGGCACTGTCTTTTATCTTCCTTGTTTTTAGTCACATTGATTACGCGAGCTTGGGATAAGGACATCCGAATCCGCTATGTATGGACATATCCTTTTATATGTCCAGACTACAACAGGTATTGTCAAATCCTTTCCAGCACAAGCGTTATCAGGTCGTCAATCTGATTTTTGTATCCGGTGTTTGCCCTTCCTGCCCTGCGGTTGGCAATAACCATGCACACGGTGGTGGCTTTATGTCCCATTAACCGTGACAGACCGGCGAGGGCAGAACTTTCCATTTCGAAGTTGGTGATTTTCATACCGTTATATTCGAAGTTCTCTATCTTCTCGTTCTGATTAGGGTCGGCGAGCGGTATGCGCAGTTGTCTGCCCTGTGGTCCGAAGAAACCGCCGCATGCCACGGTTACACCGAGTACCATGTCGTCTCCGGCTATGCGCTCAACAAGTTCGCTGTCCGCATCTATTATGTATGGTGCCGGTGCGCACATGTTTCCGGACCACCCGAGATGGTTGAGCAATGCACGCTCCATGGCAAGGTCGCACACGGCATTGCGTCCTTGATAGAAATTCAGAAGTCCGTCAAAACCGACAGATTTTACGGAACAGATGAACGTCCCTTCGGGTGTGTATGTCTGCAGACCTCCGCATGTGCCAATACGTACTATTTCCAGTTGGCGTGTATGTTCCTTTTCCATACGTGTGTTGAAGTCGATGTTTGCCAGTGCATCTATCTCATTCATCACAATGTCTATGTTGTCACATCCAATGCCTGTTGAGGTCACGGTTATGCGCTTGCCTTTGTATGTTCCGGTCACCGTCTTGAACTCGCGGCTCTCCACCTCACATTCTTTTGTATCAAAATGAGAGGCGACAAGCGCCACACGTCCGGGGTCGCCTACAAGTATTATTTTGTCTGCAAGCTGTTCCGGCTTTACATGAAGATGGAATATACTGCCGTCTCCGTTTATTATAAGTTCTGATTCTGCAAAGTGTTTATTCATAATGATTTGCTCTTTTTTGGTTCAACAATATATTTTCAGAGTTTCTGATATCTTTTTCCAGTTGTCTGATTTGCATTTCCAGTTTCTCATTCTCTTTCTCGTTTGCCAATATTGTGGCTTTTAACCTGTTGCGTACGGTCATGTCTCCATTGGCATATTGTTCCCTTGCTTTTTCTATTTTGTCGGACAATGTCTTTGCCAAAGCTCTCATCTCGTTCAGTTGTTTGAACTTTTCCATGTTTCCGGAAACCTTGAAATCGGATATGGAGTTGTATGTCACATCGTCGTTAATGACGAATGATATCTTGTTTTTCGCATCTTCTTTATGTCCGTTACCGTTTCTTATTTCCCGGACTTTGTTCAATGCGTTGTTCCTTTCGCCGCCCTTTCCCCATGTGTCGGCAATGCTTGATATGTCTGCAAACTGTTTAATCTGCTCTTTTGTATAGTTTTCGGCAGAATATACCTGCCTTGTTTCCGGTGCAACGAATATATATACACACACTTTGCCTTCGGGCTGATTGCGGTCAGTTGCAAACCAACCTATGCCGGCGGTCTCGTCTATGGCATACATATAGTCGTTTGCCGTGGAGTTGAAAGGCATACCTATATTTTCCGGTTTGAGATATGTTCCTGTTTCCGAGTCGTATCTTGTCTCGAATATATCATATCCTCCTATGCTTCCGCTGCCCTGTGCAGCAAAATAGAGGGTCGTTCCATCAGTCATTATATACGGATAGTTCATCTGTTCAAGCTCGTTGTCATCGTCAAGCACGGTAATGGCAGCAGGTTCCGTCCATTGATTGCCCAGACGGTCGCTGGTGTAAAGTTTCATATTGCCGGCTTTATCCTTGTCGGAGAAATAGCATTTGTTGCCAAGTTCGTTTATGTGCAGATAAGATTCGGGCTTACTGCCGTTCTTGAACATTTCATTGTATCTGCAAAGTGTTCCGCTTTCAGGACTGATGGCATATTTGCCGAGAAACATGTCTTTGTCCACGACAATGCTGTCGACAAACATTATCTTTTGTGTGGCGTCCGTCATCTGTTCGAGTCTTGCCTGTTTTATCAGTTCTTCCTCGGACAGTTGTATTACGGGTTGCGCTTTGACCCTTTTCTTCTTCTTTTGTGCCGTTGCCGGGTTTACGACAAATGCCGACAGCAGGGCGGCACAAATAAGTATTTTTTTCATAGACATAGTTGTTTTATCTTATTACAAAGATACGGAAAACCGACAAAATAACGTGTGTTGTTACGGAAAAATAACATACGTGCTGTATAATTAGTAACTTTATGTGTAACAGCAGGTATATGTTATTTCGTTTTTCCGTATCTTGGACTTTGCTGAAGATACTCACGCTCTGCAAACAACAAATGCATTTGTTGTTTTGTTTTCGACTTATCCGTATTTTTGGCTTCGCCGAAGATACTCACGCTCAACAAAACTTAAACAAGTTTAGTTTTGTATTCGACTTATTCGTATCTTTGCACTTGTGCAAAGACAAGCAGAACACCAGCAATAAGAAACAAGTATTGTTGCGCTTGGCTTGCACTCTTTTGATTAAAACAGAAATATAAAAAGGAAAGATGAGAGAATACGATACGTATATATTTGACCTTGACGGTACGTTGCTTAATACGTTGGGCGATCTTGCTGCAAGTGTAAACTATGCCTTGCACCGATATAGTATGCCGGAACATACATTAGAAGACATACGCTGGTTTGTCGGCAACGGTGTAAAGAAGCTTATGGAGCGTTCGGTTCCCGACGGTATGGCTAATCCTCGATTTGAAGAAGTTTTTAAAACGTTTCGTGAACATTATATGGAACATTCGCTTGATACCACGAAACCATATCCCGGCATACCGGATATGCTCAACGGATTGAAATGCAGAGGAAAGAAAATAGCCGTTGTCAGCAATAAGTTCTATACAGCCACACAAGAACTTTGCCGGCATTTTTTCGGCGATTATGTGGATGTGGCAATAGGCGAACGCGAAAACATAAGGCGCAAACCGGCACCCGATACAGTTATAGAGGCTATGCGTCTGCTTGGCGTGTCTTCCGACAATGCAGTATATATAGGCGACAGCGACGTGGACGTTGCAACGGCTGCAAATAGCGGTTTGCCCTGTATAAGTGTGTTGTGGGGATTTCGCGACCGCGCTTTTCTTGAAGAGCACGGAGCATCGGTCTTTATTTCGGAACCGTGTGAGATATTAATGTTCTAATATCTCACCCACACGCTGTTCCAACTCGCTGCCTCTTAGTCCGGCATCGATGAGCTTTCCTTCCCGGTCTATGATTACTGTAAACGGTATGGACTGTACTCCGAACATTTGTGCTGCGGCATTGTCCCAGCCCTGCAAGTCGGAAACCTGAACCCACTTCATGCCCATACGCTTTACGGCTTCTTTCCAACTTGTCGCATCCTTGTCGAGCGACACGCCTATTATGCCCAGTCCTTTGTCCTTGTATTTATTGTACATACCCACCACTTCCGGCATTTCACGAAGACACGGACCGCACCAGCTTGCCCAAAAGTCTATTACCGTAATCTTGTGCTTTGCAGCTTCTTCCAGTGCCGATACCTCATTGCCGTCGATATCATTCATTCTGAAATCGGGAATGGATGTCGATGCTTCTTCTGTCTGCACTTGTGACGGGGCAGCAGGCATTTCGGGCTTTTGAGAATTGGACCGGCATGCAACAAGCATCAGAGCTATTGCTGCCGGTCCGATAATGTTACGTATATTCATGTTATACAATGTATTGCGAACTTATACTCTCGTTGTTGAGAACTCGGCGTATAGTCTCGGCAAACATGTCTGCCACTGACAACTGCTTTACCTTGGCACAACGCTGTGTGTATGGGATTGAGTCTGTGAAGACAATCTCTTCTAATGCCGACTCCTGTACACGTTCGCTTGCCGGACCGCTCATTACGCAGTGCGATGCACACGCGCGCACGCTCTTTGCACCTGCGTTTTTCATTATGTCGGCAGCCTTGGTGATTGTTCCCGCCGTGTCCACGATGTCGTCGATTATCACAACGTTCTTGTCTCTTACATCACCGATAATCTGCATGCTTTCAACAACGTTGGCTCTTGCACGTGTCTTGTTGCACAATACGAGCGGGCAACCAAGATATTTGGCGTATGTGTTGGCACGCTTGCTGCCGCCGACATCCGGCGATGCTATTACTATGTCTTTAAGTTTGAGGCTCTGCAGATATGGCAGTATTACGCCTGATGCGTACAGGTGGTCTACCGGTACGTCGAAAAAACCCTGTATCTGGTCGGCGTGCAGGTCCATTGTTATCAGTCTGTCTATGCCGGCAACACCGAGAATGTCGGCGATGAGCTTTGCGCCGATGCTTACACGCGGTTTGTCTTTCCTGTCTTGTCTTGCCCAGCCGAAGTATGGAATTACGGCATTGATGCTCTTTGCCGATGCACGTTTTGCGGCATCTATCATGAGCAATAATTCCATAAAGTTGTCTGAATTAGGGAATGTGCTTTGCACAAGGAACACATCGCGTCCACGGATTGACTCCTCGTATGATACGGAGAACTCGCCGTCAGAGAACTTTGTGATAACCAGATTTCCCAGCGGACATTCAAGACTTTGGCAAATCTTCTCGGCAAGATACCTTGTATTCGTACCGGAAAATACCATGAAAGAGTTTTGCGCACTCATTTTCTTATTGTTTATATTATTAGTTATAATTTATGATATTGCTTTTTTCAGTTTGTCAAAATGACTTATCAGCTCTTTGTAGTCGGGTTCGTTGTGAATGTCAAACTTGTTCCACAAGTCTCCGCATGCCACTACGCCTCCGAAACCGAGGTCTTTCGCCGCTTTAATGTTGTCCGGACATATACCCCCAAGTGCATATACATGTCTGTCGATAAGTCCCTGTCTTGCCGCTGCTTGCAGTTCATTGACAGAAAATGCTGTGGCATGACGTCCCGAACAACTGTTAAAAACACCTTTGAGAAAGACATATTCAGCCTTTTTCCTGGCTGTTTTCAGTTCTTCTACCGTTGAACATGTGCGTGTGAAACGCCCTTTATACTTGTCGGGCAGGGGAGTGGAAGGACTGTCGATGTGTATTCCTCCCAGATCGTACTCGTTTTTGAGGTAATAATGATTGTGCACGATGATTTTTCTGTAATATTCCTCCGGCAGTAAAGACAGCAGCCGTTCGGAATATAGTGGGGACGAGTCCGGCTTGTACAAGTGCAGGCACTCCATGCCCTCTTCAAAAAGAGACGCCAGTATTTTGTCTTCTTCCACAAAAAAAGTGGGCTTGGTCATTATAACGAGTTTCATCGCTTTTTCTTTTGCAAATGCAAAATTATGAATTTTCTATTAAACATACAATTTAACCATGATAAAAGTTTATCTTTGCACTTTAAAATTGATAATTTACAGTAATGAAGATAGATTTGAATACATTCGAAAGCGTTTCCACACCTACTTATATTATAGAGGAGAAACGCCTCCGTCGTAATCTTGAGCTTATACGCAGAGTCTCTGACGAGGCAGACATAGATATAATTCTTGCCTTCAAGGCGTTTGCCCTGTGGAAAACGTTTCCCTTGTTTCGCGAGTATATAAGTGCCACCACGGCAAGTTCGTTGTATGAGGCACGTCTTGCCAGAGACGAATTCGGGAGCCTTGCACATACCTATTCTCCGGCTTATACAGACTATGAGATAGACGATATTGCCCGTTGTTCAAGTCATCTTACGTTCAACTCGCCCAGCCAGTATTCACGTCTTCATGCAAGAGTCAAGGCTGTAAATCCTGCGGTAAGTATAGGACTGCGTGTCAATCCCGAGTATTCGGAGGTGGGAACAGACCTTTATAATCCGTGTGCGCCGGGCACGAGGTTTGGTATTGTGGCAGACAAGCTTCCGGATGTGCTGCCTGAAGATGTCGAGGGCTTTCACTGCCATTGTCATTGTGAGAGTGGGGCGGATGTCTTTCAGCGCACGTTGGAGCACATAACGGGAAAGTTCTCAAAGTGGTTCGGGCAATTGAAGTGGATAAACTTTGGCGGAGGTCATCTTATGACGAGGGAAGGTTACGACACCGGACTGCTTGTTTCTATGATGCGCGACATTCACCGCCGTTATCCCCATCTGCGTATTATTCTTGAACCAGGCAGTGCTTTCGGCTGGCAGACCGGAGCACTTGTGTCGCAGGTGGTGGACATTGTGGAAGATCATGGAATAAAGACAGCCATATTGAATGTCAGTTTTACGTGTCACATGCCTGATTGTCTTGAAATGCCTTACATGCCGGCTGTGCGTGGAGCGGAAGTTCTGGACGATTGTGCTTCTTCGTCTGATGATAACGTATACAGGCTTGGGGGCAATAGCTGCCTTTCCGGTGACTTTATGGGAATGTGGCGTTTTGAAAAGCCGCTTGTCGTGGGAGATAAGGTGATATTCGAGGATATGCTGCATTATACCACGGTAAAGACCAATATGTTCAACGGGATTACCCATCCCTCGATAGCCATGGCACACAGCGACGGCACTCTCGAGATGCTCCGTATATACGGATATGAGGACTACAGAAGCCGCATGGATTAGTTCGAATATTGCGATTATAGATGTATGAATGTAGAAGAATTCAGAGATTTTTGCCTTTCGCTGCCCGACAGTAGCGAGAAGATGCCGTTTCAGGATTTTTGTTCGGCACAGTCGATATTGGCATTCTATGTGTGTGGAAAGATATTCTGTTTCTTGGATATAGATACATTTGACGCATGCACGATAAAGTGCAGTCCAGATATTATAGATGAATTGAAGGCAAGCTATATGGCTGTTGGCTTGCCATATAATATGAATCGTAGATATTGGATCAGTATCCGGTTCAACGAAGATATGCCGGATGAGATGATTAAGCGTATGGTTTCCGATTCATATTCCTTGATAAAAAGCAGAAAACGCAGATGATTGATTTGCGAAAGAGACAAGGAAAACGGTTTGATAAATCATGAAATAATACCGGCTTTTTTGCTTTTGCGTAATTGAAAGCTTAATAAAGAAGTGCGATGAAAGATTTTGTGGCGATAGATTTTGAAACAGCCAATCAACACATGAGCAGTGTCTGCAGTGTCGGTATTGTGGTTGTGAGAAACGGGGTGATAGAGGATGAGGCATACAGCCTTATTTATCCCAGACCTGACTATTTTACATATTGGACAACACGAGTACATGGTCTCCTATGGAAGATGTTGAAGATGCGAGAGCTTTTCCGGATGTATGGGCTGAGATATCCTGCTATATAAAAGGGTTGCCGCTTGTTGCCCATAACAGTCCTTTTGATGAAGGATGTCTGAAAGCTGTCTTTAAAGAATATGGAATGGAATATCCGGACTATGAGTTTTATTGCACGTGCCGTGCGTCGAGGCGGGTGCTTCGTAACAAAATACCCAATCATAGACTTGAAACCGTGGCAGAATATCTTGGCTATGATCTGGAACATCATCACCATGCTTTGTCCGATGCGGAAGCGTGTGCTTTTATTGCCATGAAATTGTTATAAGGATAAAGCAATAACCGTGCCTTACAATCGCTGTCGGTTTAATGTGGATTTAAACATAGAAAGCGTTAGTTATATAGAGGATATGCCGGAAATGTGGAGCCTTGTTTTAAACATTCCACGCATGCAACACACATACAGTCAGGGGATTATCGTTAAAAACTTGCAACCCTACACTGCTTCATATAATATATCCTGACGTACGCCGTAATATCTTAAGTTGCTGGTTTGCAAAGTATTGACTGTCATAACCCATAGCTTTATGACACGTAACTCATAGCTTTATGATGCGTAAACATATACGGTGAGTTTGGGATAATAAACAATAGCTTCACTCGTGTTCTCCTCATGCTTTCTATGCTACAATCCAACCATTTCCTTCATATTAATATTATTTTAACACATCTCTATGCCGTTATCCCGAACTCGCGTGCATATATAGTTGTCTGTTTTCTACCGGCTTTTGAAAGTTCATGTTCTGCTTCGGTTTAACCATGCGTTCAGCACTGAAAATAGAGAAAAAAGTGAAAAAAATACCGAAAAAGTTTGCTGTATAAAAAAAATATACTACCTTTGCAACCGCATTTAGAGAAATGCTCTTTACTGTCAAGGTAGAGGATAAAGGCGGAAATAGCTCAGTTGGTAGAGCACAACCTTGCCAAGGTTGGGGTCGCGGGTTCGAGTCCCGTTTTCCGCTCGGACATTCTGAATAAAAAAAGAAGAGCAATCTTCGCCTTTTTGCCCAGGTGGCGGAATTGGTAGACGCGCACGTTTCAGGTGCGTGTGTTTAACGGCGTGCAGGTTCGAGTCCTGTTCTGGGCACAATTTTATTCAGAATGCTTTTTGTGTTGGAGAGGTGGCGGAATAGGTAGACGCGCTACTTTGAGGGGGTAGTGTCAATTGCGACGTGGGAGTTCGAGTCTCCTCCTCTTCACACTTTTTTGTTGCGGAAATAGCTCAGTTGGTAGAGCACAACCTTGCCAAGGTTGGGGTCGCGGGTTCGAGTCCCGTTTTCCGCTCGGTTTTTTAGGAACAGGAAAAATACAAATCATGAATTTATATTTAAGATATTTCGATAGAGAGACATTAGTAAATAATGTCGATGATGCCATATTCTTTTTAGGTTCGATACAGGAAATAGGGATGAATCCCGAGTTGGAGGCAGATATACGTTCATACGTAGCAAGCGACGTATATTTTCCTAAGCGTTATAAAATACGTCCCCGTGTTTATTTTATAGTGATAAAGACCGAGGCTGCGACAATGCTTGATTTCAAGCAGAAGAAGGCTTTGCGCTCATCGGGGACAGCTGTGCACAATGAACCCAAGGAGAATGCATCATCTTCTTTGCTGCGTCTCGGCGAGGAACGTCCGGGGTGGTATGAGGGCACTCTTGACTTTAAGCGTGTTGTAATGATACCGGGTACGGGCAAGCATGAATATCGTGACACGCATTTTGTTGCCAATTGCAAGGCTCATTCGGGAATGGACTGCTACAATCGCATAGTGGAGCATCTCAGAAGCAGGGTTGACGGCAGGAGTCAGTTCCCGTCGGCAAAGGGAAAAAACTTCAAGTTCAAGTATTTGGGACTTTGGAAATAATCTTATGAATAAGGTACTGCTTATCGGAAATGTAGGAAAAGAGCCGGAAGTGCGCTATTATGAGCAAGACCAGGCTGTAGCAAGTTTTCCTCTTGCCACAACCGAGCGTGGATATACTCTGCAAAACGGTACACAGGTTCCCGACCGTACAGACTGGCATAACATTGTGCTGTATCGCGGACTGGCAAAAGTGGCAGAGAAATATATTCATAAAGGCGACAAGCTATACATAGAAGGGCGTATACGTTACAGAAGTTATGACGACCAGAAAGGTATGCGTCGTTATGTTACGGAGATACTTGCCGAGAATATGGAAATGCTTACTCCTAAACAGACTGCTGTATCATCGCCTGCCGGAAAGTCGGCGGAACCCTCGGTGCAGCAGGATAAAACAACACAAGATCTGCCATTCTGATGTCAGGTGATATTTGAAATAAAAAATGGTTTTGGACATAATATCGTATTTGGGCACTACTTTGTCGGAAGTACATCTTAACGCTCCCGACACAGGAGTTGTTGTAGCTTCATTGCTTGCAATATTCCTTCTTCTGGTTTCGGGCTTTGCCAGCGGGTCTGAAATAGCTTTCTTCAGTCTGGCTCCATCCGATTTAAATGAATTGTCGCCGGAACATAATCAAAGTGACAAGAACATAGAGTTGCTGCGTAACGACAGTGAGCGTACTTTAGCTACAATTCTTATAACAAATAATTTTGTCAATGTCATGATAATCATGATATGTAACTATATTTTCGGCAAGATTATTGACTTCGGAAATGCGTATTGGCTGCAATTCGTGTGTATAACCGTACTGCTTACTTTCTTTCTTCTTCTGTTCGGAGAGATTATGCCGAAGATATTTGCAAGGCAGTCTTCGTTGAAGTTCTGCAGGCGTACGATAGGCGGAATACTGTTTTTCCGCAAATTGTTCTGGCCTTTGGGGACAGTTCTCATTAAGAGTGGGGTTTTGGCGGAGAAGATTTTTGCCAAGGAAAATCATGTCCTGAGTGTGGATGAACTGGGACAGGCACTTGAATTGACCGACAAAAACGACATAAAGGATGAGCGCAGCATGCTAAAAGGCATTGTGAGATTTGGCGCGGAGACTGTAAAGGAGATAATGACAAGCCGCCAGGATATTGTAGACCTTAATATAAAAAGTTCGTTCTCAGACGTTCTTAAATGTATTGTGGAAAACAATTACAGCCGTATTCCCGTCTATCAGGACAATACGGACAACATTCGCGGAGTGCTTTATATAAAAGACTTGCTGTTGCATATAAACAAACCTGCCAATTTCCGTTGGCAGAGCCTTATACGTCCGCCGTATTTTGTTCCGGATACGAAGAAAATCGATGATCTTCTCCGTGAGTTTCAGAAAGGAAAGGTGCACATTGCCATTGTTGTGGACGAGTTCGGAGGAACAAGTGGTATTGTTACGCTTGAGGATATACTCGAAGAAATTGTAGGCGAGATAAACGATGAATATGATGACGATGAGAAAACCTACAAGCGTATAGGGCATAATACTTATATATTTGAAGGAAAGACTCTTCTGAGCGATTTCTATAAGATACTGAATGTTGACGGTGACGAGTTTGAAGATATAGAAGGCGATGCCGATACCGTTGCCGGACTGTTGCTTGAACTTAAAGGTGATTTCCCTGTTATGAACGAGAAACTGGAATATAAGAATTATTCTTTTGAAATTCAGGACATGGATGAGCGTCGTATATCAAGCGTGAAAGTGGCTATAGGTGACAAAAAGAAAGAAAACATCGAAGGCAATGCCGCTGATTAGGATAGAAAAAATTTCCGCAGATGTCTGCCTCGGGTTGTGGAATATAACTGAAACAACGTCCGTTTTCTTTGAATTATATCCGCATTTACTTGTTCATAAACCGGTGACTGATACTTTCAAGTCGGAAGCACGTTGTCTGGAGTATCTTGCCGTCAGGGCTTTATTGTCTCACATGGAAGGGGATGACATACGGATATCTCATGACGGAAACGGCAAGCCCCTGCTTTCAAACGGTGCGGAAATAAGCATAAGCCACACGCGTGGATATGTTGCCGTAATCGTTTCTTCGGTTAAACGTGTTGCCGTAGACATAGAATATGTAAGTGAAAGGGTGGGGCGTGTAGCCTCTAAATTCCTGAGAGACGATGAAAATGCCTTGTCCCTGCACGGGCAATTGCTGTGCTGGTGTGCAAAAGAGACAGCTTATAAATTGTTTTCTGCCGATAATCTTGGTTTTCATGATATTCGTATTTCTCCGTGTGACTTAAACGGAAATACCGGTGTTGTGAAAGCAGAGAACCTTAAACGTAATGTTGAATTTGACATATATTATAATATGACGGACAAATTCATGCTTACTTATGCTATATACAAAGCCGGTAATTTATGATTGACGGTTGCTTGCTGTCGGGCAAGGTAACGGACTTTCAATTATAAATTACCGGCTGTTTTTCAGACTTTATACATTGGTCTGTTTACGTTCTGACCTTTTTCCGTTTCTCTTTTTATATCCTTGTTTCTTGTTCTTGTTATACGGTTTGCGTTTTCTGTTTTCATTCCTTGCATAGACTTTGTATTCCGGTGATTCGCCTATACCCTGTGGCAGCGGTATCTTTTCAACGGTGCGCCCGATAAACTTCTCTATATTCATGAATGCTCCGATTTCCTTGCCTCTTATCAGTGTTATAGCCCTTCCGTCGCGGTCGGCGCGTGCCGTTCGACCTATGCGGTGCACATAGTCTTCCACATCATGCGGTACGTCATAGTTTATCACCATGGATATGTCGTCTATGTCTATGCCTCTCGATACAATGTCTGTTGCAACGAGCACGTCTACTTGTCCGCTCTTGAAGCGGTACATCACGTCGTCGCGCTGGCTCTGTTCCAGATCCGAGTGCATCTCATCACTGTTTATGCCGTTCTGTTTCAGTGTCCTGTTTATTTCCTTTACTTTTATCTTTGACGAAGAGAATATTATTACACGGCTTAACTTTTCTTTGCCGAAGATGTCTTTCAGTATCCTCTGTTTCTGGTTGTCATGACATACGTATGCCGTCTGCTTTATTTTCTCAGCCGGCTTGTTTACGGCAATCTTTATTATAGCAGGATTTTTTAGTATGCTTTTGGCAAGCTGTTCAATCTTGTCGGGCATTGTTGCAGAGAACATTATCGTCTGACAAGTATCCGGCAACAGTTTCGCAATAGCCATGATATCCTCTGAAAATCCCATATCCAGCATCCTGTCTGCCTCGTCGAGAACAAAGAAAGAAACCTTGCTGAAGTCGACGTTTCCCATGGTTATGTGGCTGAGCAGCCGTCCCGGTGTTGCTATTATCACGTCGGCACCGAGCTGCATGCCTTTAAGTTCCTGATTATACCTGTTGCCGTCGTTGCCTCCATATACGGCAACGCTGTTTATCGAAGGCATATAATAGGAGAAGCCTTGCATTGCCTGGTCTATCTGTTGGGCAAGTTCTCGTGTCGGACTCATTATGACACAGTTGATAGCATCTTGCGGAAAACCTCCGTCATCGAGTATGCTTAGTATAGGCAGAAGATATGCCGCAGTTTTTCCTGTGCCGGTCTGTGCCACTCCGAGCACATCCTTTCTGTCGAGTATTGCTGGTATACATTTCTCCTGTATTGGGGTGCACGTGGTGAAATTCATGTCATCAAGTGCATCCAATGTATTGTCGTTCAAATCTAAATCGTAAAAATCCATTTTTTAATTAGGTGCTTTTCTGTAGCAGTAGTATGCTACAAATGTAAATATAATATTTGGTATCCATGCCGCCAATATAGGCGGAGTATTGGCATTTATCGCAAATGTCGCCGATACCGTCTGCAAAAGTATATATCCGAAACTTAGTGCAAGTCCGATACCAAGGTATAGTCCCATGCCTCCTTTGCGCTTTCGTGAAGACAATGCCAGTCCTATGGTTGTAAGGATGAACGATGCGAAGGACATGGCTATGCGTTTGTGATACTCTACCTCATATTGTACCACGTTGCTTGAACCGCGGTCTATCTGCTTGCCTATATACTCGCGCAACTGCGGACTTGTGAATGTTTCTTGCTGTCCCTTGGAAAACACCAGGTCTGTAGGCTCCATCATTATCACCGTATCTTTGGATGCTCCGCTTGTAATATGCTCCCTGAGACCTTTTAGCTGGCGTATTCTCCAGCCTATGGCTTTCCAATGGTATTTGGCATCGGATATTGTGTCGTATTGTATTTCTGAAGCAGTCATGTGGCTTACAAGCTTTTTGTTCTCAAACTTGTCAAGACAAAAGCCATATCCCTTCTTGCGGTTGTTGTCGTAGTGCTGTATGTATGCTATGACACCTTTGCCCACCTGCAGTTGTACATTCTCTGCCGATGTGTTTCTTTTCTTGTTCTTATACATCGTCTCGAAGTTCTGTCTTACGATTGTTCCTTTAGGTATGATGTATGAGCCAAGATAATATGTCATTATGGAAATGATTGCAGCCGAAATCATGTACGGACGCATCAGCCTTTTGAAACTTACACCGGCGGCGAGCATTGATATTATCTCGGAGTTTCCTGCAAGTTTTGATGTGAAGAATATTACGGCGATAAATACGAACAGAGGACTGAACAGATTGGCAAAGTATGGTACGAAGTTCATGTAGTAGTCGAAAACGATAGCCTTAAGTGGCGCATGATACTGTGTAAACTTTGCCAGATTCTCGTTGATGTCGAAAACAATGGATATTGAGATAATCAGGGCGATTGAATAGAAGTATGTACCAATGAATTTCTTGATGATATACAGGTCGAGCAGTTTTACATACCTTTTAGGATTGACATATCCCAGCCAGCCGAGTCTGTTGCCCAGCCGTCCGGCAAGCTCTGCTGTCTTTCTGTATGACGCATTGTTCTTGCCTTTGTTTATTATCGTCCTGATATTCATCGTCGTTTATACTATATTCTTTTTCCAAGTTGTTCGATAACAGACTTTTTCCATGTAACGAAGTCTCCTTGTTCAATGTGGTGCCTTGCATCCGTCACCAGCCGCAGATAGAAAGCAAGGTTGTGTATACTTGCTATCTGCATGGCAAGCAGCTCCTGTGCCTTGAACAGATGATGAAGATAAGCCTTTGTATATATGATGTCTGTCTCGCATCCGTCCGGATCTATGGGAGAAAAATCTTTTTCCCATTTCTTGTTGCGCATGTTCATTGTGCCGTTGTATGTGAAGAGCATGGCATTGCGCCCGTTTCTCGTCGGCATCACGCAGTCGAACATGTCCACCCCTCTCTCTATCGCCTCAAGAATGTTCTGCGGAGTTCCCACACCCATAAGATAACGCGGCTTGTCCTTTGGCAGTATGTCGTTGACCACCTCTATCATCTCGTACATCACTTCTGTAGGTTCGCCCACGGCAAGCCCTCCGATGGCGTTTCCGTCTGCCCCTTTGTCTGCAACGAACTTTGCCGCCTCACGTCTTAAGTCCTTGTAAGTGCATCCTTGTACAATAGGAAAAAGGCTCTGGTCGTATCCGTATAAAGGTTCTGTTTCGTTGAAACGCTTTATACAACGGTCGAGCCATCTCTCTGTAAGTCCCAGACTTCTTTTGGCATATTGGTAGTCACTGTCTCCCGGAGGACACTCGTCGAATGCCATAATGATGTCTGCACCTATCACACGTTCGGTGTCCATGACGTTTTCCGGTGTGAAGATATGCTTGGAACCGTCTATGTGCGAGCGAAATTCGCAACCTTCTTCTTTAAGTTTGCGTATGCCAGTGAGCGAGAAGACTTGAAAACCTCCGCTGTCTGTCAGTATCGGACGATCCCATGTATTGAACTTATGCAGTCCTCCTGCAGCACGAAGCGTGTCAAGTCCGGGTCTGAGATACAGGTGGTATGTGTTGCCAAGTATTATCTGTGCCTTTACCTGTTCGCGCAGTTCGTTGAAGTGAACACCCTTTACGCTGCCGCATGTTCCCACCGGCATGAATATAGGTGTCTTTATCTGCCCGTGGCATGTGGTGATAAGTCCTGTGCGTGCATCGCTTGCGGGGTCGGTATGTTGTAGTTCGAATTTCATTGATTACTGTTTCTGTTCCTTTTCTTCTATTTCAAATGTAACGGCATTCTTTACTTTCTCATCCGTGAGTGCAAAGTTCCATACATCCCCCACATTCTCCACATAGTGGAAACTGACACCTTTGAGATATATGTCAGGTATTTCGTCAATGTCCTTCTTGTTGTCCTTGCACATTAAAATCTCTGTTATGCCTGCTCGTTTTGCAGCCAGTATCTTTTCCTTGATACCACCTACCGGCAGCACTTTCCCGCGTAAAGTTATCTCACCTGTCATTGCCGTGTTCTTGCGGACTTTGCGTTGTGTTATGGCGGATGCTATAGATGTGGCAATTGTGATGCCGGCAGAAGGTCCGTCTTTGGGCGTGGCACCCTCCGGTACATGTATGTGTATGTTCCAGTTGTCAAATATGCGGTAATCTATGTTCAGATCGTCGGCATGTGCCTTTACATATTCCAGTGCCAGCATAGCCGACTCTTTCATGACATCTCCCAGATTTCCCGTCAGTGTAAGTTTGCCTCCCTTGCCTTTGCTCAGGCTTGTTTCGATGAACAGTATCTCGCCTCCTACGCTTGTCCATGCCAGTCCTGTAACGATACCGGCGTATTCGTTGCCCTGATATATATCGCGGCTGAACGGAGCCTTGCCAAGCATCGTTTCGACTTCGGCAGGTGTTATTTTTGTAAAAGGCAGCTTGCCGTCCCTGACTTTCATCAGAGCAGCCTTGCGCAGCAACTTGTTTATTTGTTTTTCAAGTTGCCTTACTCCGCTTTCACGTGTGTACTGTTCGATTATCTTTTCTATTCCCGCCTTGTTGAACGTCAGTGCCTTGTCTGTGTCCATACCCGTATTTTCCTTTTCTTTGGGTATAAGGTGACGTTTGGCAATCTCAATTTTCTCCTCGGTTATATATCCGCTAACCTCTATCAGTTCCATACGGTCGAGTAACGGTCGCGGAATGGTTGTTATGTCGTTTGCCGTGGCTATGAACAACACTTTCGACAGGTCGTAGTCCATGTCAAGATAGTTGTCGTGAAAGGCGTTGTTCTGTTCCGGATCCAGCACTTCCAACAGGGCGGATGCCGGGTCGCCGTTGACAGTGTTCTGTGTAACCTTGTCTATTTCGTCAAGTATGAACACGGGGTTTGACGAGCCTGCCTTCTGCATGCTCTTTATTATACGTCCCGGCATGGCACCGATATATGTCCGGCGATGTCCCCTTATTTCAGCCTCATCATGCACACCTCCGAGCGAAACCCTCACGTATTTTCGCTTCATGGATTTGGCTATGCTCTTTCCGAGACTGGTTTTTCCCACTCCGGGAGGACCGTAAAGGCATATTATCGGCGACTTAAGGTCCTTACGAAGGCTTAAGACAGCCATATACTCAAGAATTCTTTCCTTTACTTTCTCCATGCCGTAGTGATCCTTGTCCAGTATTTTCTGAGCCCTTTTAAGGTTCAGGTCGTCTTCAGTGCATTCGTCCCACGGCAGACTTACAAGTGTCTGAAGATAGTTGAGCTGTATGCTGTATTCCGGACTCTGAGGGTTCAGGATGTCGAGCTTGTCTATTTCCTTACCGAATACTTTTGCAAAGTTTTCGTTATACATCTTTTCTTCGGCTTTTTCGATAAGCTCCTTGCGCTCGGGCGACATGTCACCGTTGCCAAGTTCTTCCTTGATGTTTTTTATCTGCTGTTGCAGAAAATACTCCCTCTGCTGTTCGTCTATGTCCTCACGTGTTTTCGTGCGTATGTCTTGCTTCAGCTCCAATAGCTGTAATTCGCGGTTCAATATTCTTAATATGCCGAAAGCCCTGTCTTTCAGAGATTTCACTTCCAATAGTTCGATCTTGTCTGTAATATCAAACGGCATGCTCGAACATATAAAGTTCAGCAGTATGATGCTGCTGGTGATGTTCTGTATTGCAAATTGTGCCTCGTCCGGAATATCCTCGTTCAGCTTGATGTATCCTGCCGCACATTTGCGCAAGTCGTCGATGGCAGCCTCGAATATCTTGTCTCCGTTGTCCGGAAACTCTTCTGCAGCCGTTTCCACCATTCCTTCCATGTAAGGACGTGTCTTCTTTATCTCCGTAAGACGGCATCTGCCGAGTCCTTGTACAATTACAGAGATATTGTTTCCACTGCCTGGAATTTCGAGTATGCGTATTATTCTGGCATAGACACCGTATTCATACAGGTCGTCTTTACCGGGTTCTTCTTTGTCTGCATCTTTCTGGCAGAATACTGCGAATACGGCGTTAGGCTTTTCCTTAAGTTTGTTTATCAGGTTCAGGCTGGCCTCCCTGCCTATAAGTATAGGCGAGACTATGCCCGGAAATAAAATAAGGTTGCGTGTAGCAAGTATCGGCAGTTTGCCTTCGTGGTTTTCTTCCAATAATTTCGTAACATCTCCCTCGTAGTCGGCTATCATCGAAAATGCACTATTTTGATTTCTTTTCATATAATGGTCGTCTCTTGTTTTTGAGATGCAAAGTTAAGTAATTAAATTGATAATGTGTGATGCACGACAGATAAAATTATATAATATGGTGTGCGATGTGAAAATAAATGGTTATTTTTGCATGTAATATGTCTAACAGCTTTTTTAAATTCAAGCAGTTCACCGTGTGGCAGGATGTCTGTGCCATGAAGGTTGGTACAGACGGGGTCTTGCTGGGTGCATGGGCGGAGGGCGGCATGCGTATATTGGATATCGGTACCGGTACGGGACTTGTCGCAATGATGATGGCGCAGAGGTTTCTTTCGGCAGATGTGACGGCGATAGACGTAGAGGAAGGCGCATGCAACCAGGCACGAAGCAATGTGCAACGGTCGGTGTTCAACGAACGGGTGTCCGTCTTCCACGAACCGTTGCAGCAGTTTTCCCGCGGCAGCTATGATGCCATTGTGTGCAATCCCCCTTTCTTTGTGGATGCACTTGAGTGTCCCGACGCTTCGCGCAGTGTTGCCCGTCATGCCTCAACGCTTGGATATGCCGACTTGTTTGCCGGTGTATCGCGCCTTCTCGACGACAACGGCGTGTTCTCTGCCATAATACCGTTTGACTGTCGTGAAAAGTTCGAGCAGGCAGCCGTGATGTCCGGATTGTCCGTGTCGCGTATATGTGCCGTGAAGACCACACCACGCAAGCAGCCGCGCCGCTATTTGTTGGCATTCAGAAAACATCCCTGCAATGTGGAGACGGCTGAAGAGTGCCTGTGTGATGCGGCAGGGGAGAGATCGCTGTGGTATCGTGAATTGACGAAAGAGTTTTATTTAAAGTGAGTTCTATGAATTCATACACCTTGTTTTATATCCCATTTATAGATTATACATTGTCATTGCTGTCCCATTAAAATCCAAAATAGTTCTTTGAAATGTTTGAAATTTAGTTAGTTACAGAGATTTTTCGAGCGCGACGATTTCACGACGATTTCATTTGATACCTTTGCCGCCTATAACAAA
>Ga0209694_1000770_pt1 | contig 44321 bp, 39 predicted proteins | sample GluameincwithD2O_FD_187499 | JGI IMG/M metagenome (GOLD analysis project Ga0209694, IMG submission 187499) | Mouse cecum microbial communities from Vienna, Austria - Glucosamine amended microcosms incubated with D2O (SPAdes) (version 2) | ecosystem: Host-associated > Mammals > Digestive system >... | reverse complement strand
ATAAGATCTGCCATTCGAAAGAAGTAAGACCCCTTGAAGACGACGAGGTAGATAGGTCAGAGATGGAAGTGCAGAGATGCATGAAGTTGGCTGATACTAATCGGTCGAGGGCTTGATCGAAGCAAGCTAAGTGTAAAACACAAAGAACAAAGACAACAGACAAGAAGGATGTCGCTGATGTTTGGTTTTGAAAGATCCATGGTGTGGTCTTGATGGCAGAATGGAAATACCTGGTTACATTCCGCACCCAGCAGTCAAGCATTCTAACGGCGACGATAGTGAACAGCGAAAATAGCAAGAGGCCATGCAAACAGAAAGCCGATCTGAATAGAGTAAATCTCTTCAGGTCGGCTTTTTTTATGGTCTTATCAGGCTTGAAGATCGTTATAAAATTACTTCCGCAATCAAGAACGTTAGGAATCTTGATAAAACATTGTCGGTCTGAGACTCAGAAACCGATTTTTTGATACTTTATTATCAACTTTGGCTTGATTCTTACGATTCAGGATTTGTACGAATAGAATATGGTTGAAAGAGAGGATAAGATGAATCACTTTTTAGCAACTGATTTTGATTAAAGCTCACTCAAAAAGCCGAACTGGCATTGAGTGAAGTATAGTCAGTCTGCAGAGAAATTTGCAGATAAAGAGAGTTTTGGAAATGAACTCCCGATCAACTGCCTGAAATGCTGGAAAACCCTAAAGCGAATTCAACGACAACATCATCTTGAAAGACAGATCAGTGTGAACGTGGCGAAAGCAGAAAAAATGAATTCGATGGCATATGGTTAAATCCTAAGTGTTGAGAAATGGGCAATCAGCAGCCAAGCTCCGAACAGGAGAAGGTTCAACGACTATTCCTCTTGAGGGAAGTAGGATCAAGCGATCCGAAGTGGGCAGCCCCTAACACGTTATGGTGAGGGAGAAGATATAGTCTGTGCTTGTATGAAAATACAAGAAGTTCATCAGAGAACTGCATGAGGGGCAGCGCCTTCATGTGAACATGAATCGAGTTAGCTTCACAATCGGTTATGGTTGATGAAGTTTACTTTGAAAAAACAGGATACGCTTTACTTTCATGATGGCAGAGGCCTTCGCAAGGAAGACATTGAAGCCATAAAACAATTCCAGAGAGCCGGGAATAAATTTGGAGTCAACACTGGAAGATCGAAGTGCATGTATGATTACATTCAAGATATCGTAAATGACAAAATCGACTTCGATTTTAAAATTTTTGCCAACGGAAGCTGCATTCTCGATGAGGATGGAGAAGTGGTATATGAAAGATTTTTACCTGAAGATTTTCTTCGTTACGTAATGGAAAACATCCGCGGCATCCCCCTGACATTTCATCATCAGTCTGGGCTTTACTTTTCTGAAGCACCAGCCGGAGTGGTAGACAGCCCATATACTGTTATGGATTATGATTATTCCCTATTACCAGATTTGAAAATCTATGAACTATCCCTGGATTATTCCCTTCCAGACGCTCAGGAAGTTATGGAAAAATTGGCCTCGTATCCAGGGGTCGTAGCGGCAAAGAATTCTAAATTCTGTGATTTTAATGCAGAAGGTACCTCTAAAGGAATCGGACTGGTCAAGGCAGCTGAATTATTTGGCTTTTCAAAAGAACAGACGGCGGCTATTGGAGATTCTTATAATGATATCCCTATGATCAGGGATGCCGAAGTTGGGTTTACTTTTCCTGAGTCTGATCAGCCGGTTAAAGACGCGGCAAATGTTTTATGTGATGGGATCAATGAAGCAGTAGATTATCTGATGAATAATGAGTAAGCTTTCAATAAATAAGTTTGGATTTTGACATCTTAAACAAATGAGTAGATTCTTAGAATGTCGAATACAGAATCGAAAAGTCGAATGAGGATCAAAGAACAAAAGGATATCCGGAACAAAAACGGATATCCTTTTTAATTAAGCAGAAAAATTTTCAATGGGTTCAGGAATGAATCCTTCATCGGTCAGTTTCATTAAGTGAGTGAAACCGGCTTTTTTAGCACGGTTTAAGCATTCATCGATATGACAATCGAGATAATTTCGGTCATGGCAATCTGTATTAATCACCAGTTTGGCATGATGATCAGCCATATATTTAAGTAAAGCATCAGAAGGATAAGCCGTTTCTCTGTTCTTACGGGCGATTGCTCCCGTATTCATCTCAAAGATCTTTCCCATATCAATGCCTTTTCGAATGCATTTTTTTGCGGGTTCTAAATACCAGTCTGCTTCAAATGGGAAATATTCTTCATGTTCGTTGAATTTGGAGATCAGGTCAACATGACCAACGATATCAAAGGTCTGAGTATCCATCATGTCTTCTACGCTCTGATAATAACCTTCTACCATCTTCTGGATGTCTCCATCATAAAAATCATCACGAATCTGTTCAAACTGAGCAATCGAATCATCGATTGGAATAATCTGATCACCTTGTTTCATGTAATGAACACTTCCGATTGTATAATCTAAATCTTCATCTTCAAAGGGGGCCATGCTGTCCTGTTCAATTCCCAGGAAAATATGAATCTGATCTTTATATTTTTCTTTCGCTTCCAAAATATCTTTCTTATAAGCGGCCTGGTTTTCTGCAGACATTGAAGTTCTGGCTAGTGGCTTGTTAGTTCCATGCCCGGAAAAGCCAAGCGTTGTAAATCCCTTATTGAGGGCAGCCTGGATCATTTCTTCGACGTTGTCTTTGCCATGATCATAAGAAGTATGGGTATGCAAATTCTGTTTGTTCATCATAGTCAACTGTTTCTTCCTTCTTTACTGCAGCCATGCTGCGTCTTTTGGATAGTTATAAATCCTACTCCCGCATTATGTTTTGTAAACTTAGATTCACAGTTTTCTGAAAATTAAACAGTTTTATTTCTGAAAGCTCATTCATTGTTTTACAGGATGATTTTTTGTTTTGTGAAAATCTTCAGTCTTTGATCAGGATGATTTTTTGGTCAATAACAGAATTATAAGAATCTAAATTCAGAACCTTAAATCAAATTGACAGAAGACTCGCGAACTCGAAGAAGTAAGAAATGAAAATGAACAAAATATTGCGATTCGAATTCATCGAATATCGAAGGCAAAAGAGAAGAAGTAAAAATTCAGGCTGAAAGAAGATTTCAGGAATAACTCATAAGAAAGATGACTTTTGTTAATGGCGTTTCCAGATTCTCATAAAGACTCCTCTAAGAGAACAGGGCAGACTATGATCATTTTGCTGCTGAACATCAGGCAGCCTAACATCAATTTCAGAGGTATTTGATCATGAAGAATCTTAGTTTACAAACACGCTATTCGATCGCACAGGGACTTTATTGGGCTGCAGGCTGTGCACTTTTTGGATTTGCCGCTGTTTTCTTAAAGGAGAAAGGATTGGGTAATACTGAAATCGGACTGACTGTTGGTCTGGCTTCTCTGGCTTCCTGTTGTCTTTCACCCCTGTTATCCTCCCTGGCTGCAAAGCACAATAAAATTTCGATTCAGGAATACCTGATTTTATTTTTGATCATAACGATGATTCTTTTTTGCAGTTTATCACTGTTTGCACTGCCGGCCATCCTGACAATGGTTTTGTTTGGTTTGCTTTATTGTCTGAATGTATCAACCAATCCGTTTCTTTCTCAAATGGTTATGAACTATTCTCAGGAAGGCAAGAGGGTAGATTTTGGTTCTGCAAGAGGAATCGGTTCAATCTCCTATGCGATTGCAGCCGTTGTACTTGGACAATTGATCTCAGGGATTGGAGTTCATTTTCTTGGGTTGATCTATATGATTGGAATGGCTGCCTTAATCCTTCTGCTTCAATCGATGCCAAAAACCTATCCTGCTTCATACGTAAAAAAAGAGGCGGTTCGTCATCAGACGAAGAACAAAGAAAAATCATTCATCACCCGATATCCGCTTTTTTTCATTTTGTTAACAGGATTCAGCCTTTGCTTTATGGTATCGAGCTGCATGTCGACTTATATGATTAATATCATTGATAAAATCGGCATGTCACAATCGCTTCTGGGTGTTTGCTTGTTTATGATGGCAGCAAGTGAACTTCCAATGATGATGATGGCTCCTAGACTCAAGAGCCGTTTTGGTTTAATGCCAGTACTCCTGATTGCAGCTTTGGCTTATGGAGTCCGGAATATCTGTATTGCTACGGCTGATTCTATGATGATGCTGATCATTGGACTGATATTTCAGGGTATGAGCTATGGGGTCTTTACCGCATTGATAACAGATTATGCTGGAAGCGCTTTGGCAGCAGAGGATCGTATGCTTGGACAAAGCTGGATTGCCATTTCGACAACAGGCATCGGCGGTACGATTGGAAATCTTTTTGGAGGAATGCTGCAGGATGTATTCGGATTATCGGTACTTTTAAAATTATGCATTGTTATAACTATGATCGGAATCATGATTGCTGTTTCTGGAATTTTAAGGGATTCTGCCTTCAGCGAAGATTTGACTCACTTGTTAAGAAGGAAAAAATCCTGTTATCGGGTAAATCAGCATTCATCGATTGGCTAATGGATCGGCATTTTCTCGATTGATTGTTGTTAATCATCGGATTCAACTTTGTGAAACTTAAATTCATTGATTTGTTTATAAATACTGCTATAAACGAAAAAACGGGATCAGATCTGATCTCGTTTTTCTATACCTGATGTTTTCATAAATTGATGATCATTTTGATTCAGTCTGCAGGACGTCCTGCAGCAGATCAAGATAACAAAAGAAAACGGATTCTGAACTTTTATGGTCAGAATCCGAAAATTTGCAAAAAAATGGCAGGGGTAGCAGGAGTTGAACCCACATCAACGGTTTTGGAGACCGTTGTTCTACCATTGAACTATACCCCTAAGGTGCAGTTCGTTGACTGCCTTAGAATAATAACAGAATATATACCCTGGATCAATTATTAATGGATAATTTTTCTGATTTTAGTTAGTCTAATGTAACTAATATCATCTGCAGATCATTCTGTAGATCAGGAAAACGAAAAAAAGGAAGAAGACGGATCTTCTTCCCGGAAACATTTTCTGATGTTTTGATTATTTTGAACGAAGCTCTTTATAAAGATCGATCATCTGTTCAGCCAGAACCTTGAACTGTTCGGCACCCATCATCTGATCTTCAGCATGAATTAAAAGCAGGGATGGCTCGGTGGGAGTTCCAGCCGCTTCTTTCTGGATAAGAGAAGCATGAGGTTCATGGCCCTGATTCATGGCTTCTTCACCCTGTTTCATGTTCTCTTCAGCTTCTTCAAAGTTGCCGGCTTTAGCAGCATCGATTGCAGCCATAAAATAAGATTTTGCAGCGCCGCTGCTGGCGATAATCTGAAAACAAACTAATTCTAAACCTTCCATTGTTATTTTCTCCTTTATAGTGTGTGAGATGGAGATGTGATCATGAAATATTTGAATTAAATGTCTATACAAATGTTACAATAAGACTGTATAACCAACGGCTTTCAATTGCAAGCGTTTTTTGAAAAAAAGCCGCATTACAACAATTGAATTATTCCTTGTGTAGATGGTTCGTCAGGCTCAGGAGCATTATCTTCTTAAGGAATAGGTTGAGAATTTGAACAGGTCGTAGCGGTGCTTTGAAATGGAGTATTCGAAGGGTGTTCCATTATCCAAATACGCAATCTGTTCTACGACAAGAACAGGTTCTTTTTCCGTTAGTCCTAGTTCTGCCCAGGCAAGTTCATCCGAAGGTTCTGCTGACATTGTCTTCTTTGAGGAAGCGATCTTCAGCCCAAGTTCATTTTCGATATAGTTGTAGATTGAGCTGCTCACAATATCCAATGTAATACCAGGTATGGTCTGAGGAGCCATATAAGTTTGTTCAATGACATAAGGTCGGTCATCTACATTTCGGACCCGCAAAATGTCATATAATGGAGCGTTCTTTTCAATTCCAAGTATTTCCGCGATGTCTTCAGGAGCAAAGATCAGTTGAAAACGGAGAACTTTGCTGGTGACCTGACCATTTCTGGTGGATTCGTTGGATCGGGTAAAGCCCTGCAGTTCACGTTCCTGTAATTCCATTCCATCACGGTTTGAAGAAGAGGATAAAACAAAACTTCCCTGTCCCTGTTTGCGGTAAATAAAACCATCTGCCACCAGCATGTCGTAGGCTTTTTTTACAGTCATTCTTGAACAGCCGTATTTTTCACAGACTGCCGCTTCTTCAGGCAGCTGATCTCCATCCCGATAATGCCCGCTGAGAATCAAATTTTTGGTATCCGTATAGATCCGCATATATTTTGTCATTGCCGGCTGATGAGCCGATTCATTTTCTTTTTTCATAGTGATCATTTCCTTCTGTCAATCCTTAAAAGTGATCAAACAATAAACCGACCTGGCTTCTACTATACATAGATCAGATAACTATATTTACGACCTTTTAACCTGGCTTTAGACTAAACCAGAATAAATATGAAACAGCTCTCCCTGATTTACAAATTTCATAAACCAATAAGGAATTGGTTCATAAAATGAGAAAAATACAGCGCAAAACTAGTCTTATCTTATTGATATGTTATCCAAATTGCTTAAGGTCAAGATTTTTATATTGATTTTTTTGTCGTTCAAAAAAGATTTCAATAATGTATAGACATCATTGATTGTGTAAATAACACTTTATCTTTTCTCATTCATACCATATTCCATATTAGGAAACAAATCGAAATTGATCGTATCTGATCACTGTATTTCTTTTTCTGAAATGACCTGCAGGCAGCTGAATTTCTACTCCATAATTAAACCTCGCAAATATACACATATAAAATCCGTAAAGTGGGAATTTTATTCAGGTTTGCAGTCAGTTTTCATGACTGGATTTTCACTTATTTCCATTCATCAGAAAAGATGGCAGTTGTCTCAGCGATTTTCCTGCTCAAAAATATCTAAATTATTGAGCAATAACGCTTACAACCAATACCTGATTATTCGATATTGATAAAAGTATAGTCAAATATAGATAGACTAAAATAATAAAATTAAATGTATAGACAAAAATCGAGAATAAATGTATATTTGGATTGTGAGATGAATATGTGATCCAAGAGGAGAAACGATGAAACATAAACTGACATTCCCGGATGGATTCTGGTGGGGAGCTGCCAGCAGCGGGCCGCAGACAGAAGGCTGGGCCGGCAAGAAGCACGAAAACGTTATGGATACCTGGTATCGAACAAGCCGCAAAGATTTCTTTGACGGAGGAGGACCGGATGTAGCCAGCGATTTCTACCACACTTATCCGGAAGACTTTAAACTCATGAAGGAAATCGGAATGAATTCCTTTAGAACATCGGTTCAGTGGACAAGGCTGATCAAGGATTTAGAAACGGGCGAAGCGGATCCAGAAGGCGTTAAATTCTACAAAGATATGATTGCCGAAGCTAAGAAAAATGGCATTGAGCTGATTTTGAATCTGCATCACTTTGATATGCCAACCGAACTTTTAGAAAAGTACGGCGGATGGCAGAGCAAACATGTTGTCGATCTGTTTGAAAAATTCGCAAAAACAGCTTTTGAAGAACTCGGCGATGATGTTCGTTACTGGACAACTTTTAATGAACCAATGGTTATTCCAGAAGCTGGATGGCTGTATGGCTTTCACTATCCAAAACTGGTTGGACAGGGAAAAGAAGCGGTAGAAATTATCGGAAATATCAACCTGGCCAGTGCAAAAGCGATCAAGGCGTATCGCGACAGCAAGAAGAATGGTGAAATCGGAATTATTCTGAACCTGACTCCTGCCTATCCGGAAAGTGATTCGAAAGAAGATGCTGCAGCTGCAAAATTTGCCGATGAATTCTTCAACCAGTCATTCCTTGATCCGGCAATCAAGGGTGAATTTCCAAAAGATCTTGAAGAGCTGTTAAGAAAAGATGGCGTGCTGTGGGATCTTTCAGAAGAAGACCGCAAGACCATTGCTGAAAATACAGTCGATTTCCTTGGAGTCAATTACTACCATCCAAAACGTGTCAGAGCCCCAAAAAATCCAGATAAATATGAAAACTGGATGCCTGATCGCTACTTTGAAGAGTACGAATGGAAAGAAGGACGCATCAATCCATATCGTGGATGGGAAATCTTCCCAAAAGCCATCTATGACATCGCAAAAAACGTTCAGGACAACTATGGAAATATCAAATGGTTTATTTCTGAAAATGGAATGGGTGTTGAAGGCGAAGAAAGATTCCGTAAGGAAGATGGCTCAATTGAAGATGATTACCGCATCGATTTCTACAATGAGCATTTAGCTCATCTGCACAAGGCCATTGAAGAAGGAAGCAACTGCTTTGGATTCCATGCCTGGACCGCAATGGATTGCTGGAGCTGGAACAATGCGTATAAAAACCGTTACGGATTTATCGGAGTAGATCTTGGTGATCAGTCCAGAAAGATTAAGAAGTCTGGACGCTGGTTAAAAGAAGTCTCCGATGAAAATGCAATTCTTATCGAAGATGAATTGATGCCAAAATTCTAAAAACCACCACGACAGATCACATATTGATCATTCATTAAAGAATTAAATAAAAATCAAAACCAATAACAGGAGAGAAAGAAAATGCAAAGCACAAACGATTCGGCCTTCATTCAGAAGTTTGCCGATTTTGCCGCAAAGCTCGGAAATCAGATGTACCTGAAAACTTTACGAGATGCTTTTGCGACCATCATGCCGCTCTATATCCTTGCCGGTATCGCTGTTTTACTTAATAACACTGTATTTACCTGGATCTTTTCAGGAGATATGCTTGCCAATGTCCAGTACTGGGGCAACCTGCTGATCAATGGAACATTGAATATTTCCGGTCTGCTGATCGCAGCAGTCATCGGTTATTGCCTGGCAATCAACCGTGAATATGACAACCCGCTCTCAAGCGCTGTTGTCGCTATGGCTTCATTAGTCATCATGATGCCTGCTACTGTTGAACTGACATCTGTCAATGAAGTAACCGATCAGTTCAGCGACGTTCTGCCATTCTCCAACCTCGGAACTGGCGCCATGTTTGCCGGAATCATCGTTGGTCTCATCTTTACTGAGCTGTATATCAGACTCAGCAGTGTGAAAGCTTTAAAAATTAACCTAGGTGGACAGGTTCCGCCTGCAGTAAGCAAATCCTTCAATGTTCTGATCCCAGTTATGATCACTTTAGGGATTGCTGCATTAGTCAGCACAATCTTTGCGGTTGCCTTCGGAACAGACCTGATCACTCTGATCACGACATTCATTCAGGAACCATTAAGACACGTAGGGACTTCAATCTGGGGTGTTATTATTCTGTATACTCTTGGAAACCTGTTATGGCTGTTTGGTATTCACCAGTCAGTAATTTACTCTTCGATTCTTGAACCACTGTTAATCATCAACATTAACGAAAACATTGCAGCCTATGCTGCTGGACAGACGATTCCAAACATCATTAATGTTTCTCAGGTCACATCTTTTGGATTGCTTGGAGGTTCTGGAAGTACACTGTGCCTTCTGATTGCTACCTTCATTGTCGGCCGCAATGCAGCTACCCGCAATGTCGCTAAACTTTCAATTGCACCTGGTCTGTTCAATATCAATGAACCTGTACTGTTTGGTTATCCAATTGTTTACAATATTTCCATGGCTATCCCATTCCTTGTTGTACCAGTGATGGGAATCGTAATTTCTTATCTGGCTACTACAATGGGTCTGATGAATCCATGTGTATCTCTGGTTCCATGGACTACGCCAGTTCTCCTTTCCGGATTCTTGGCAACTGGTATGGACTGGAGAGCTGTTATCGTACAGTTAATCGTTTTAGTTCTTGGAATTCTGATTTATATGCCATTCGTTAAGATCAACGATGCCGTTCTTGCCAAACAGGCTGTTGAAGACGACGACGATGATGACGATGACGTATTCAATCTGGATTAGTCTGTATTAAAAATCGAAGAATCATCGACAAACAAAGAATTAAGAACCAACCACAAGCAAAAAACTGCCATCAAAAAAGACAAGAGATAATTTGTATGAGTTTTAAAAACTCAGGAATTCGATTGTGATCAATGAGCCGATTCGCAATAGAAAACGAGGAAATAATAATGACGAAAAATATTCTTCTGGTCTGCAATGCAGGCATGTCTACATCCATCCTGGTAAAAAATATGCAGGATGCTGCCAAAACATTAGGCGTTGATTGTGCTATTGAAGCCAAATCTCTGACTGCTGCAAAAAAAGATCTTCACGAAGCCGATGTGATTCTGTTAGGACCACAGATTGGCTATGAATTAAACAAGGTAAAAGAACTCGCAGGAAATATTCCTGCCGCTGTCATTGATATGAAAGACTATGGTTCAATGGACGGAAAAAAAGTTCTGAAAACCGCTTATAAAATGATGAAAGCAGCTCAGGCAAAAGCATAATGGCTTTGCTGAGTACTCGATAATACCATCAAACCTCCTTAATTTTCAAAGGTCATTATGACCGAAGCTTGGGTAAAGCCGCTGATCAGCCGATTGGCGGCTTTGTCTGTTGGCTTTTGTAAACAAAGTGCTGAAAATTTCTGAAACGATAGGTCTTGTTTACAAAAACTTGTATACTCATTATGTTTCGACTATGATTTCGTCTGGCCCAAACCAGGTCTGACGAAAAAAGAGTTATAGAAGAAAAGAAGAAAATTTAAGAGTAAAGCTTTTCGAATTAATGATCAGACAAGTTCTGGCTGATAAAAAGTATGATGGATAACAATCTTAATCTTTAATGAATCGATCTTTAGAATCATTCAAAGCCAGATTGAGTTTTCTAATCGTCATTAATTCACCTACTTTTTACAGGGAATGGCCAGTTCAATATGGAAAATTGATCGTTTGTTTTCATCAGCCGGATCGGCTTTTGAAGCTCAGAAGAAACAGAACCACGGAAAGGATAAGCTCGCAAAGATTGATCACCCTGTAATCAGTAACAGATCAATCCTTCGGTTGAATAAGATAAAACAGAAGGAAGATTCTGAATTCAATTCAGTATTCAAAATTTGCGGGCAGGAAGCATAAACATGACTGTTCAGGTAGTTGTTGGAACCCAGTGGGGTGATGAAGGAAAAGGGAAAATTGTAGACGTCCTTGCAGAAAATGCGGACATGGTTGTCCGTTTTCAGGGCGGCGATAATGCCGGTCATACGGTTGTGGTTAATGGAGAAAAACATGTACTTCATCTGCTTCCATCGGGCGTTCTTCATGAAGATTCATTATGCATTATCGGACCAGGGGTTGCGTGCAATCCATTCGTTTTAATTAAGGAAATGGATCAGCTGAAAAAAAGCGGATTAAGTACCGATCATATAGTGATTTCAGATCGTGCTCAGATTCTGATGCCATACCATTGCTATCAGGATGAACTTGAAGAAAAATCCAAAGCTAACAAAATTGGAACCACCAAGCGCGGAATTGGTCCATGTTACGAAGATAAATATGCAAGACGCGGAATTCGCTATCACGAATTCAGAGACTTCGAGCATTTTGAAAAACGCCTGCGCGAAAACATGGAACTTAAAAATAAGATGTTTACCAATGTCTATGATGGAAAAGCGATGGATGTTGATTCGATGGTGGAGGATTTTCGTAAAATTTATGACCAGATCAAACCGATGATCAAGGAAACGACTCACATGGTTGAAAATGCCAGAAAAGAAAATAAGAACATTCTTTTCGAAGGCGCCCAGGCGGCTATGCTTGATATCAACTATGGAACTTATCCCTATGTTACTTCATCTTCACCAACTGCTGCTGGCGTGACAACAGGTGCGGGAATTGCTCCGGGCAAAATTCAGAAGGTGATTGGCGTTGTAAAAGCGTATTCGACCCGGGTTGGGGACGGACCATTTGTAACAGAGCTTGAAGATGAAACCGGAAAATATCTGCGCACCAATGGCTTCGAATTTGGGGCAACAACTGGCAGACCCCGCCGCTGCGGATGGCTTGATCTGCTTGTAGTAAAACATGCGGATCTGATTAACGGTCTAACGGATATTGTTTTAACAAAATTAGATGTATTAACCGGATTGGATACATTAAAAGTGTGCACCGGTTATGAAATTGATGGTGAAGTTTACGATTATATTCCAAGCGATCAGGCGGATGTGGCTAAAGCAAAACCAGTTTATACAGAACTTCCAGGCTGGAGTGAAGACATTTCGAAAATGAGCACTTATGATGAGCTTCCAGAAAACGCAAAAAACTATATCCAATTTATCGAAGAATTCACCGGCGTTCCTGTTTCCATGGTCAGCGTGGGACCAGACCGCATCAATAATATTTATCTGCGGGATCTGACTTGTTAAAAGATACGAGCTTTCATTGTTTCAGCCACCTGAGCTCAAAGCGGTTCTAACCAAGATCAGAAAAATGATAGCCAAAATTATTAACAAACGATAGATAACCATTTCGTACTAAGACTTTCAAAGATCGAATTTGATCATCGAAGGTCTTAGTATTTTTGTTTTTGTCTAACTTTTCTCAGATTTTTCTGGATTTAAGGACAGTTGTTCGGAGTCACTTTTTCATGCAATCAAATGCTCTGAGCGCTCCAAACCAGCGAAAATCAACCTGACGATATAATGAAATCAAACAGACACGGCCAAAAGAATCGGTTGAAGACGAAACCAGTCTTAAAATCAGAAAGTTAAGAAGATCTAGAAAAGGAGAGTCCGCGAAGTTTCGATTTTCAGATTCATAGATTTCTTTTTGTCAACAGGCAAATGTTCGCGAACTATTGAGTCGTTTTCTTCATTGAGTCTGCTGCATCAAAATCAAATCGGCCGTTGGAATTCATGTTAAAACTGCGGACAGAATTAGTATGGAAAGACATGCTGCACAAGCTGCATTAGCTTACATTCGAGATGATATGACAATTGGCCTGGGAAGCGGAAAAGCGGTTGATTATCTAATCGAGTTTATTTCAATGGAAAACTACTCAAATTTAAAAATTGTCACCAACAATATGCATACTGCTCTTCTTGCAAAAAAGAGGGGACTAACCATTGTCCCATCCTGGATGAATGCATCACTGGATTATACTTTTGATACCCTGGATTATTTAGTGAAGGATCTTTCTGGCGGTATGAAAAACTCAGAACCAGTCGTACAGAATAAGATTTTAGCCAGCATGGCAAAACAACTGATCTTTATGGTTTCAAGAGACAACTTTGGAGTCATTGAAGAAGAAGCAATCCCGTTCCAGGTCGAAGTGGAAAAAGAAGCCCTGGGGTATGTCAATGGACGATTAAAGGAAATGGGAGCCATCGTGGCAGAAGATTCAGCTGAAGACCGTATCCCAGCTCTGAGTTCAAATGCCAATTACATTCTTTCGGCGAAAATTCGCTGGAATAAAGATCTGGCTTCGCTCAATAATGAGCTTTCTGATATTCCTGGCATTTACGCAACATCTTTATTCACCGGATTACCAGTGACTGCTTTGATTTACGACAAGCAGGGAGTAGAAACGATTCACGCTTTTTGATTGAGATTGAACAGAAAAACAATTGGAACGTAATTATAAAAGGACAGGCCTGGCCTGTCCTTTTTAATAACGGTGAATGAATCCAGCTCTGAAACTAGAGACCCGGTTGAAACTGATAGAGAATAATACTTCCTGCAATCGCAGCGTTTAAGGATTCGAAGGCGCTCATCTCGATATGAATGACATAATCGGCAGATTCAATCGTTTCTTTGGTTAGTCCCTGACCTTCATTTCCTATGAGCAACGCGAATTTTTCGGGATGTTCAACTTTGGATAAGGCAATTGAATCATGATGAAGAGCAGCGGCAAAAACGGGAATATCATGATCTTTGCAGGAAGAAATGGCTTTATGGATCTCTTTGGAAATCAGAGGGATGTAAAACAAAGCGCCCTGAGTAGCCTGCAGAACTTTGGGATTATATCCATCGGCACACCCTTCAGATAAAACGACACAATCAGCTCCAAAGGAATAAGCGGAACGAATCAATGTTCCGACGTTGCCTGGATCCTGAACATTTTCAAGCATCAGAATTCGAGAGGCACTCTTTGCATCGAATTGAACTTTCTGACAAAGTCCAATCAGTCTCGATTCGCTTTTTAAAGAGGAGAGTTTTCCAAGAGCGGATTTTGAACAGTTGATTACGGGGATTTCCGGATGGTTTTCAATGACCTGTAAAATGGAAGATCGGGCCTCCTGGTCTTCCCATAAAACAAAAATAGCTTTTAACAGTCCAGCCTCACTGGCTTCCTGAAGCATGTGAGCCCCTTCGGCCAGGAAATAATCTGATTCATCCCGATATTTTTTTAACAGCAGCCTGGCCAGGGTCTTAATAGTCTGATTGGAAGCTGAAGCGATCACTTCTTCATTCATTGACGGCAGCCGGCGAATGAGTTTTTCCATGTTATTTTCCATAAGTACAGTGTACTTGTTTTTTGAAGGCATAGCTTAACAAAAACTTCATTGATCAGGAAGAATAACATATCATTAAATAATCCGATGCACTGAAGGTATAAGGACAGGTATTGAAGAAACAGGAAGGAAAAGATATATGAAGACAAATTTAATCATAGTAGAAGGACTTCCAGGCAGTGGGAAAAGTACAACAGCGGCAATGATTGCAGATGAACTGAATAAAAAAGGGAAAAAGGTAATTTGTGTTGATGAAGGTGTTGGAGAGCATCCGGCTGATTATACCAATTATGATTTCCCCGATTTTGAAACAGAGCGGATGAAGATACTTGAAAAGTGGCGATCTTTTACAAAGAATTCCGACAAAGATTCGGTATACGTTTTTAACTGTATCTTTTTGCAGAATCCAATGTGTGAAACGATGATGAGGTTTGGCATGGATGAAGCAGCATCTCAAAAATACATTTTCGAAATATTTGAAATTATCAAGCCGCTGAAACCCATTGTTATTTACATAGACCAGCCAGATGTCAAAGAGTCGATCGATCATGTAATTGATGAACGAGGAAATGATTGGCTGAATGCTGTTATCGATTACCATACCAAACAGGGATACGGAAAAGAGAAGAACCTTTTCGGTTTTGAGGGATATATTCAATGTTTGGAAGATAGGAAAGTCAGGGAATTAAAGATTTTACAGGGCCTTGACATTGATTATTATACGATCAGCCAAGATATGAAAGCTGCAGAATTTTCAGAATTATTCGCTTCTGTAGGCTGGAATTGTCCCGCGCAGGAACAGATGAGCCTTGCTATCCATAACAGTACAAAATCCTTTGTTTTGCGCTATAAAGGAAAAGCGGTGGCGACAATAAACTGGCTTGGGGATTATGGTATGCACTGGTTTATGAAGGAATTTATTGTAAACCAAAAATTTCAAGGACATATGATAGGAACTCTTCTTTACAGGTTTTCGGAGAATTTCATTAAAAGCACTTTGAAAGAAAACTGGAAGATCTGCATAAATCTGCGATCTTCTAAAGGACAGGAGGAGTTTTATCACAGTCTTGGCTTTCAAACAATGTCTGTTAACGAAACAGGCAGCGGAATGGAAAAGATGTTAGGTTAGGGATGATAGAGTTTTCTTTATTACATTGTTGTATTCAAACAGTGAATGAATTATTCATCAACAAATAAACAGAAGAAAATAATATTGGGAATGGTCGAACAAGCTTGTCCAAACTTATGGTTTATAAGATGACTATTTTGAGATTCACATGGTTTAATACCTGATCTGAATAGGTGGATGTCACAAATCATCCTTTGCCGCTTCTTGATTTGTCCATCCTGTGTGATTACAATGTTTTTTAGCAATGAAAGGACCGTAGCAGGAGATAAAGTCTTAGAGAGCTTCTGAAACTGGTGAAACGGAAGCGGCTGGAAACCTGTGAATTCATCCTGGAGCAAAGGATTAATCTCCTTCCGTCACCATACGGTTATCATGGTTGAAAGTGTGTCTGACAGACGAAGCAGAATGGTACCGCGGGTTTTCCCGTTTCTGCATTCGTCTTTTTTTATTGCTTGGTTGAAAACCGGAAAGGAAGTAACGATGGTTGATATGAATCAGATCAGAGAAGATGCTTTAAAGCAGATTGATGCAAGCGATTCTCTTGGCGAACTGGATGCTTTACGCGTCAGTCTGCTGGGAAAAAGGGGAAGCATCCAGTCTCTGATGAAAGAAATGAAAAATCTTCCAAAGGAAGAAAAGCCGGCTTTTGGGGCAGCTGTCAATGAGCTTAAACAGAGTGTATCTGAAGCGATTGAAAAGCAGAAAGAAGTTCTGGCCCAAAAAGCACTGAATGAAAAGATCGAAAGCGAAAAGATTGATATTACGTTACCAGGACTTCGTCCATCCCATGGAAATCTCAATCCGCTCAATCTGGTGGAACGAGAACTTGAAGACCTGTTTGTGGGACTGGGGTATTCTGTTATTGAAGGAGATGAAGTGACAACAGACTTCTATTGCTTTGAACGGGCCAATATCCCCCAGGGTCATCCAGCCCGCGATATGCAGGATTCCTTATTTATCGATAATGAAAAATTATTGAGAACTCATACCACGGCCATTCAGATGCAGGTTCTTGAAGAATCGGCTCCAAACCCAATCAAAGTTGTCTGTCCGGGTAAGGTGTATCGTCGTGACGATGATGATGCCACTCATTCTCATCAGTTCATGCAGATGGAAGGGTTGGTTATCGGTGAAAACGTCCCATTATCCGATTTAAAGGGAACTCTTGAATTTGTAGCCCGCAAGATGTTTGGTAAGGATCGTGAAATTCGTTTCCGTCCTTCTTACTTTCCTTTTACAGAACCATCCGTTGAAGTGGATGTTACCTGCCATATGTGTAATGGAAAGGGCTGTCCAACCTGTAAGGGAACGGGATGGATTGAAATTTTGGGAGCTGGTGAAGTTCATCCGAATGTATTGCGAATGGCTGGCTATGATCCAGACAAGATGAATGGTTTTGCATTTGGAGTTGGTCTTGAGCGAATTGCCATGCTTAAGTATGGAATTGATGATATTCGACACTTCTATACCAATGATCGCCGGTTCAATGAAACCTTTGACAGGTTTGACTAGAAAGAGAGAGGATGGAACATGAAAATATCTAAAAAATGGCTTGAACAGTACATGGATCTTTCCGATCTCTCAATGAATGAGATCGCAAATCGAATTACAGATGCTGGTTTTGAGGTCGAAGAAGTGACTCCAATGTCCAGTGCGACCAATCTGGTCATAGGTCAGGTTGAAACCTGCCAACCTCATCCAGATTCGGATCACCTTCATATCACAACAGTGAATGTTGGGGATGAAGTTTTAAATATTGTCTGCGGCGCACCAAATGTCGCGGCCGGCCAGAAAGTAATTGTCGCGAAGGCTGGCGCCAGGCTGCCTGGTGGAGAAATCAAGCGCGGAATGATTCGCAATCAGGAATCGAATGGAATGATCTGTGCCTTGTTTGAACTGGGCGTTGATAAGCATCTGCTGACTCAGCAGCAGCTTGACGGCATTGAAATTCTGCCTGAAGATGCCCCCATTGGAAATACAGATCCCTTAGGATATCTTGGTTATGATGATGTGGTTCTGGATGTCGGGCTGACTCCAAACCGTGCCGATTGTCAGGCGGCCTTCAATATGGCTCTTGAAACTGGTGCCATCTTAGACCGTGAAGTTCATCTGCCTGAATATGAAGGAGCGGCTGATGCTGGAAGTGATACACCAACCAATCTGAAAATTGTTTCTGAGACTGAAGGCTGCCCTCATTTTTACGGCAAGAAGATCGGTTCTGTAGTCATTAAGGAATCTCCGAAATGGATGAAGGAACTTCTGCGGGCTTCGGGCATGCATTCTATTAATAATGTCGTTGATATTTCGAATATTGTGATGCTTGAAACCGGACAGCCCATGCATTTCTATGATGCTAGAGCCATTCATAATGATGAAATTACCGTAAAGCAGGGCTTTAATGAAGGATACACCGCTTTAGATGGTGAAGAATATCAGCTCAGGGAAAATGATCTGGTGATCACCAATCAGGGCAAGCCCATCGGTATTGCGGGCATCATGGGTGGAGATGACTCCAAAATCGAAGACGATACAACATCCCTGATTATTGAATGCGCTTCTTTTGATCCGATCTGTATCCGAACCACCGCAAGAAGACTTTCGCTGAGCACTGAATCTTCGATTCGTTATCAGAAGGGAATTGAGCCTCTGGCCGCCAGAAAAGCCCTCGACCGCGCAGTCGATTTATTAATCGAATACGCCGATGCCAAAGATATTGAAAAGACTGTTGAATTTGGTTCTGATCAGTACTCGCCAACAGTTATTACAGTAGATGCCGAAAGAATTAATAAACGTTTAGGTACAGATTTTGAAGTGAGTGAAATCGTGGATATCTTCGATCGTCTTCACTTTGAACCCAAAGAAGAAAATGGAACCATCACTGTAACCATCCCTTCTTATCGTCCGGATATGGAAGGTCTGGCTGATCTTTCTGAAGAAGTCATCCGTATCGCCGGATATGATCGTCTTCCTTCTACACTGCCATTAATGGAAATGACAGAAGGAAAACTCGATGAAGCACAGAAGATGAAACGGAAGGTAGCAGATATCCTGTTGGAAAACGGTCTTCAGGATACAGTGACTTATACTCTGATCAGCGATGATAAACATCAGGATGCCATTTTAAGCGCAGGAGAGGCTTATGTTCTTTCAACTCCTCTTTCAGAAGAAAGAAAGATCATTCGCACTTCCATCCTGCCTTCATTACTTGAAACAGCTGCTTATAATCTTTCGAGAAACATGAAAGATGCTGCGCTGTTTGAAATTTCTGATCTATCAAGCAGGAACAACCCGCAAAGGCATCTTGCGATTGTTATGAAGGGAACGCTGGAACATCTGCGCTGGGCAGGATATGAAAAGAATGCTGATTTCTATACTTTAAAAGGTTTGATTGAAGAAATCATTGAACGTTTAGGAATCAATCTCAACCGAATTTCCTTTAAAGCAAACCAGTCTGATCAGGAACACTTCCATCCGTATCGTTCGGCTGAAATTTACATGGGAAAAGAAAAGATCGGTATGATGGGAGAAATTCATCCAACCTATGGTGAAAAGATGAAAACAGGGGCTGTCGTAATGGCCGAACTGAATCTTTCAACAATTCTGAAAGCGAAAAAATCGAAAATCCGATTCTCGCCAATTTCACGCTATCCATCCGTTTCGAGAGATCTCGCGCTTGTCATGAAAAAGGATGTTCCTGCTGGCATGATTACAAACATCATTTTCTGCTCCGGTAAAGCGGGTAAGGAAAATATTGTCCGTGATGCCGAAATCTTTGATGTCTATTCCGGAGAACACGTCAAGGAAGATGAAGTTTCACTTGCGGTAAATATTACTTTCCAGTCCGATTCACGCACTCTTTCTGAAGCGGATATTAATGAAGCAACCGACAGGATTCTGGCTGAAATTGAAAAGAAAACCAAAGCGACTTTACGCGGATAATTTCGAGATCTTTATGATCCGAAATTTGATCAGATGATTTAGAGTCCGAATTTATAAACAAATAAGCCATTCAGAACATAAAACAGACTGTTCCTGAATGGCTTTTTTCTGTAATCGAAAACCTGCCAGGTTTTCATGCCAGAATCCCGATTCATCTGAAAATTCATCATGACTGACGGAGAATTCCTGTTCTTTTTCAAGAAAGTCATAAAAATTATCCTTAATCGGATTCTTTAAAAAACAATTTTGACTCAAGTCAATTTACAATCCTGGAACTATTGAAAGAAAGCATTCAAAAAAATTCAGGGTTTTGCCATAACCAGAACGAAAACTAGCGGAAAAATGGCGTAAATTCGGTTATTATTGGAGTATGCCGGAAAAGATCATTACCAAAGCAAGGCTGGAAGCCTTTTTAAAAAACCTTGGAATTCGCCAGGGCTCAACGGTTCTGCTTCAGGCAGACCTGAAAGCCATGCCGCAGCTTGTGGGACACGCCACAACCCTTATTGAAACATTGATATCGATCATTGGACCGCGTGGAACACTGATCGTTCCTTCATTTACATATGAAGCGCTTGATCCTGCCTGTCAGAAACAGACTTATCCTTATCCTTTGTGGCAAACGATTCGATTTAATCATCCTGGATTTTCATCCCGGACAATGCCCGCAGACATATGGCAGGATGCAGCAAATGCGTTTTTACTCCATACCCGGGTTAAGCGTACCGAACATCCGGTTTATTCTGTGGCCTGGATTGGTGCCCTTCCGTATAAACCTGCTCTGGAAACTTTAGATTATCCGCTTTCCTTTAGTCATGTTCTTTCAGAAATGGAAAGTCCACAGGCGATCAATCTTCTGATTGGTGTCGACGTTCATCAGAGCATTTATCCATTACTGATCGCTCATGAGCATGGCTTTGATACGGTATTTATACAGAGTGCTTTTGTTCGAAGGGTACGGAAAACCTTCGAAGAAAGTTTTCTGATGAACTCATTAGATCATCAGGGATGGGATGAAGCCTGCAACTTCCTGGACATTACAACACGTGATCTCAACGGGGTTCCGGTTTATAAAATTATGCAAAAGCCGGGACTTGAAAATCTTCAGATGACCTGAATCTGATTCTGGGATATTCATCCTGAAATAGAATTTCACAAGCAAAGCATAAATGGGATATCCAGATTGGATATCCTGTTTCCATTTATAAGATTATAAGATTGAAAGGGGATTTGATTATGATCAATCTCAATGAGAAAACCCGCTCTCTGATCCGCCAGTCCGTCCTGCGTACAGATATCTGTCGAATGAATGAAAGTTGGCGGTATCCTCAGGCATTATCCTGGTTGTTTGAATATGAAAAAAAATATGGATGTGATGAGTTTTTTTACGTTCAGAAAATCGATGCTCTGCTTGGAATGAGAGAATTCGATCAGGCAAGAACTCTTCTTGAACAGGCTTATCAGGAAGGATTTCAGGAAGCTCAATTAGGAAGCCAGATGTTCCGGATCCTGATTTATTATGGAAAATACGATCAGGCTTACGAGTTGATGGAGCGTATGGAAAATATTTACCGGCAGAATGTTCCTGAAGAAGGATTTAATGAAGAAGAATCGCTTTTAGGAGAGATGGAGCCTTCTTCTTTGATTATCAAGGGGACTCTTAAGGCAATGATGAAGGATTATCCAACGGCAATTTCCATGCTTGAAGATGCCATGCTCGAAAACTATGACATCACTGGATCCCTTGTTCTTGGACTTTGTTACATACTCGATGGTTCAGAAGACAGAGGTCTGGAAATCTTTATGAACGCCCTCGATCAGGATGAAGAAGTCGATACGATGTTTCAATCCATCATGCCAAACAAGGATTCGATTGATATTCATAACGAGAAGCAGGTACTTGATCAGGCGGAATTCCTGTTCGATCGTCTGGCCAGATTTGCTTTCGATATTTTCGATTATGCCGCTGCGGCCAATGAAGAAGAGCATCCGGATTTTGATCAGTTCATGAGGGAAAGAATTGAAGAAGATCCAAAAGAGGCCCTGCTGCTCTTAGAGGGCCTTGTCAAGGGACAGGGAGAGATCCCGCCTCTTCTGGTTTTCATCGCGATTTGTTACGAAAAGCTCAATCAGGAATCGTTGCGCATAAAGACGCTTCGAAAAATTTTGAATTATACTCCAAAATCGGCTGAACTGGCAAAACTCGATCTGATTGGACAGCTTTATGCCCTCCATGAACTGGACTATTCCAAATCAACGGTAAAAAAGCATCTGAAAAGACTCTATAGTTATAACAGAAATGACTTTGAATCAGTGGATCTTCTGATCAGAGAAGCGGCTGAGTATGAATTTTCCGACTTCAGGGATCAGATGATTTTAAATATTGATTTTGAACAGGTTCCGGAAGATCAACTGCCCCGCGCCCTTTCGCTTTTTGCAGAAGCCACGGAAACATGGGAAGGGATGGGAGAAGAAGCCGCTGAATTGATCTATAAATACCGCCATCATGCAGGCTATGATAATCTGACTGATTTGCTTGAATACTACATGTATTTTGATCCGGATATGAAACGGTTTGATCGTCTGACTGAAGAATTTTTGCCGGATCCTGAAATCATTCAAATCATGCTTGAGTTGTATGAGGCATTCGGGTTATTTGATGATTATGCCCGGGTTCTTTGCATTCTGCTCGATGATTCAACCAGACAAAAATACCGAGATAATCTCACCTATAAAATGCTGGTTGGAAGATATGGACCGGCCGGAACGGCGACAAGAGATGTTCTTCTTCAGGAACATGTCCGAATGGACGTCGATCCATGTGTAGACTACTTTATGACAGGCAAGTATTCTAAGGCAAGAGAATTTGCCGATCCGTATCCATTTATAATTGATAGTGCCCAGGGAATCTCCATGACTGATAACAAGACGCCATGCAATGAACAAGTGGCCTATGGTCCGGCTGATCTCGAAAAAATCTTTCCATGGGAAGTTGTTCCAGAAGACTATCAAGAGGATATGTCAGAGGAAAACTTTTTAGATTTTGATAGGCCCATCAGCAGCTTTGAAAAAATGCTCAATGAATCCGGACTCGATTGGGATGAGATTACTCACCTGCAGGATACGATGGAAGAAATGTCCAACAGAGAAGAGAAACTGTATAAGGATGTCCATGAACTCATTTTCAGTGATATTGTTCCGGCTGAATTGAGAACACTTTTTCCGGTGATTCTGACGGATCCGCATTTCATTGATGAAACTCGCAGGCAGGTAAAGATCCAGGAACCACAGATGAACATCGATTTAGGATTGATTCTGATGTTCTTAGCCCGTGATGGAATCGTATTTCCCCAGGGATATCAGCAGCTTGAACAGATCATCATGTCCAACAACTACCGGAATCTGTATGATGCAGGCGCAGAGATCTTAAAGGCAGTGATTGAACACATCGATCAGGAGTTTAAAAAGCAGGACCCAAAATATGGTCAGCATCCTTTTTTCGAAAACGAACAGGAAAATATCCTGAATGAAATTCATCGAATGCTCGATGAGATTGTCAAGGCAGCCACTGAACAGGGCTTTGAAGGCGATATGCAAAGCACAATCCAAAATCCGGATCTGCCTCAGAGTGAAGAAGAAGCCAGGGAACTGTTGAAACAGATTCACTCCAATCTCGATATGTATCCAATCGATGATAAAGAAAATGAAACGTCTGATTCAGAATCGAACAGAAAGCAATCCATTGATTCAGATGATTCGCTTGCAGGTCCAAATAAAAACAAAGAGGGCCTTTCAGATCCCTTAAGGAGTTATTCAGAGCGCATTCTGGATGGAAATTCAAGATATAGCGATGATGACGACGACGAGGATGAAGATGATTTCGATCTCTATATTCATGGAATGCTTAACTGAGTTTGCACCGAATCAATTTTGTTTTGATCTGCAGAAGTCCTATCGCTGTTTTTTTATATTTTATAAAGGAAACGATGGATTACACTTTGATTTGTACAAGCAAAAACCAAATGCTAAAACGGCTGAAAGCCTGGTTTATCCTGGCGTCAGCCGTTTTTTTGAAATGAATGGAAAATGCCTATGTTATACTGAACTGCAGAAATGGAGAGCATTCCTGTGAAAAAGTGGATCAGATGGATAGCATTATCTGCTGTACTCATTTCCATATGGCAAATTGCCAGTCTTATAACCGATAATTCGCTGATCTGTCCTTCGATTTTTGAAATCATCGCCCAAATGATCGGACAGGCTTCTTCACCTGTATTCTATCAGGCGCTCGGAATGACTCTTGCAAGGTGCGTCATTGGACTTTTCCTTTCTTTTATTCTGGCTCTTCTTGCAGGAGCTTTCAGTTTCTGGAATCAGAAAATCGGATGGGTCTGTGATCAGCTGTGCGCACTTTTACAAAGCATTCCAAATGTTGCCTTTATTATTTTGCTTCTGTTCTGGACAGGACGGAATGAAGCGGTGGTTATTGTTCAGATTCTGCTTTTAACTCCGATGATCTTTCGTGAGCTTCATGAAGGTTTGAAGGATATTGCCAGAACCTACCATGAAGTTTTTGTTTTATATCCGCAGCCTCTAGTTGAAAAACTTAAAAAAGCTGCCCTGCCCATGCTTGAACCGATGATGCGCTCTTCCTTGAAAAGTGCAGGTTCTTTAGGTTTAAAAGCCGTCGTTATGGCTGAGATTCTGGCCTCGGTTTCTAATGGGATTGGTCGGCAGCTGCAGTCGGCAAGACTGAATCTAAATTTTGCAGGTGTTCTTGGCTGGGTATTATGGCTGATGCTGATTTCACTGCTTTTAGAACAGGGCTGGAATGCGCTGTTTGCCTGGTTGGAAGAAAGATCAAATTCGATCTAGCCTGAAGTGTTTTTTTTGGAAACAGCTTTCGAAATTAGCTTTCAGAACAATTCAAACAGGAAATCAGATAAAAGATTTGTTTTAGTAAAGATTTGTTTCAGCAAGGAAGCCTGGCTTCTTAGAAGGGAAGATCGGATGGATCTGGTCAGTTTTTTAGTTCCGGTATACAACGTAGAAAATTATCTGGGAAAATGTCTGGACTGTCTTCTCGCTCAGACCTATCCCAATATCGAGATTATTTTAGTCAACGATGGCAGCAAGGATCATTCTTTAGCCATCGCAAAGGATTATCAGAAAAAGCACTCGAATATTCATATATACAGTTATCCCAATTCTGGGATTTCCAAAACCAGAAATCGATTGTTAAAACATGCGAGCGGAGAATTTGTCATGTTTGTCGACAGCGATGATTATATCGATCCAGATACAGTAACTGTGATGATGGAAACTTTGAAAAAGCATGATCTCGATCTGGTTCAATGCGGATTTCGCATGGATTATAAATATTTTACTTTGTATCGGCCGTCAAGCGGAAGAAGAATCATGGAAAAGATGCAGGCGCTGCATGCGTTATCCAATGGAAGGTATTTAAATAACTATCCATGGGGCAAGCTGACCAGAAGATCGTGCTTTGATGGAGTCGAGTTTCCGGAAAACCTCAATGGATTTGAAGATACCTTTACGATCTTTAAAAGTATGGCCAAAGCGCGAAGAATCGGGACAATTCCCAATCGCTTTTATCATTACGTACAACGCCGGGGCTCATTGACCAATCGAATGTCCCTGGACTATGTTGAATTGATGAGAAAGGCTTATCACTATCAGTCTGATGTATTGAATCAGGAATTTCCAAATGAGCATTTTGCCTTTGACAAACAGTATTACAATACAGATCTTGTTTTGATTTATACAATAATCGTCTTCTGTCACCGCGATCATCCGGTAGAATTCACCAAAGATCGAATTAATTATTCAAAACTTCCCGCAGGCATTGTTTTAAAACTTGCTTATGATGCGTGGCTTGCAATCGCAAAACTCAAAATGGGAAAATCTCTGTGCATCAGGGAACCTTCGAAAAACAACTGAGAAAATTACATTCATTTAAGGATATAGAAGAAAAAGGAAAGAGACTGAATGGAATATACGATCACAAAAGCCTGTAAAAAAGATCTCAACGAACTTGTGATTCTGTATGAAGAAGCAAGAAACTTCATGCATACTCATGGAAATCCGAATCAGTGGAACGATGGTCATCCGGCTGCAGATGATTTATTGAAAGACATTGAACAGGGAATTCTGTATGTTCTGAAATCAGATGGAAAAATAGACGGCGCTTTTGTCTATTATGAAGGCATCGATCCGACCTACCTGAAGATCGATGGAGCCTGGCTCAATAACAGACCATATGGAGTGGGGCATAAAGTGGTAAGCTCGAGAAAGCGGAAAGGAACTGGATCCCTGATCATCGATTACCTGAAAAAGCATTCTCATTACGTTCGCATGGATACGCATGAAGATAACCTACCAATGCAGAATCTGCTCAAAAAGGAAGGTTTTGTCTACTGCGGCACAATTTATCTTGCCAATGGCGATCCCCGTATGGCTTTTATGTTTGATCCCGATTATCAGCAGACATGAGTGCCAAAACCAATAAAAAAAGTTAGAATAAAAAAGTTGAAAAAAAGTTAAGATCTAAAATTGAAGCAGAAAAGCTGGAATATAGCTGCTCGAATAAATAAGCTGCGATTAAGAATTCTGATTATTCTGAGTGATATTTAAAAAATGAATAGATCAGAAAGAATGATCTTTATGAAAAGATATGAATTAAAAAGCTCATCCTTTCTTCTGAGAGGATGTTTTAAAAAATATAACGATGAAAGGATGGTATTATGGCTTTTGAATCGTTGACTGAGCGCCTGAATCGGGCGATGAAAACCATTACCGGCCAGGGAAAACTGACCGAATCCAATATGGATGAAATGCTCCGTGAAGTGCGGATGTCACTTCTTGAAGCAGATGTGAACTATCAGGTTGTTAAGGATTTTGTCGCCAATGTGAAGGAAAAGGCTTTAGGACAGAAAGTTCTTGATGCTCTGAATCCAGGACAGATGGTTGTCAAAATCGTTAAGGAAGAACTTCAGCAGCTTCTTGGAAATGAAGACGCTCAAATTCATTTTAACGATAACGGAATCACCAATATTATGATGGCTGGTCTTCAGGGAACTGGTAAAACAACAGCTGCAGCTAAAATTGCCCGTTACCTGAAGAATAAGAAGAACAAAAAAGTACTGCTGGTTGCCTGTGACGTAATTCGTCCGGCTGCGATTGAACAGCTGCAGACTCTTGGTAAATCGATTCAGGTTCCAGTCTTTACTCTGGGAGCTGAAACTTCTGCACTTGATACCGCAAAAGCGGCAGATCAATATGCAAAGGAAAACGGCTTTGATACCGTGATCTACGATACAGCAGGCCGTCTGCATATCGATGAAGAATTGATGAATGAACTTTCCATGATGAAAGATTTCCTTCATCCTCAGGAAATCCTGCTTACTGTCGATGCCATGACGGGTCAGGATATTGTCACTGTAGCCAGGGAATTTAATGAACAGCTTCAGATTACCGCTCTGATCGTGACCAAACTCGATGGCGATGCCAGAGGCGGTGGATTGTTATCCGTTCGTTCAATCACCAATGTGCCTGTTCTGTTTGTTTCGAATGGTGAAAAAGTTGACGATCTTGAAGAATTCCATCCGGATCGTATGGCGGAACGCATTCTTGGAATGGGAGACATTTTGTCTTTAATTGAAAAAGCACAGGAAAACATGGATGTTGAGCTGGCTGCTTCTTCGATGGAACGTATGCAGTCCGGTCAGTTTGACATGAACGATCTGCTTTCTCAGTTTGAACAGATGAATCGTCTTGGATCCTTCAAGGGAATACTCAAGATGATCCCAGGGATGAATAAAATGGCTGGTATGGTTGATGATGACCAGATGAATGCGCAGATCAAACGCATGCGCGCCATTATCAACTCGATGACACCCAAAGAAAGAGCGCGTCCTGATATTTTAAAGGCAAGCCGTAAAAATCGTATTGCCAAGGGTGCAGGTGTTAAAGTTGCGGATGTAAATAAACTGCTGACCAGCTTTGACCAGATGAAGATGATGTCTCAGATGATGTCTGGTGGAATGCCTGCCATGAATCCGTTTGGTGGTGGATTTGGTAAACCAGGTGGATTTGGCGGCCCCGGCGGATTTGGAATGAGTAAGCATTCTGGAAGCAAGAAGAAAAGAAAAGCACCGGTTAAAAAGAAAAAAAGAAGATAATCATCCTTTGGTCCAATTTGATCAGGACTTATGGATGGAAAGTAAACTGGGCAATCTGCTCAGTTTTCTTTGTTTTTTGGCTATTTTGAATATATAACCATTAGCCTGATCGTTTTGGTCCTTTCAGATCAAAGGTCTGGCCAGAGAGGTATTAAATGAAAAAATCAAATCTTGGATCAGCTATTTTAAATATGATTCTCGAACGGCTTCATACGGCTCTTGGCGGGGAACCAATTTCCCTGAAGAAGCTTCAGAATCGATACCAGGAAGAATTGATGCCTTATCAGTTCTGTTATTCCATGTCCGAGCACGGCAAAAAGAAAGAAGAAGTCATTCTTGAATTCGACAAAGGAAACTTCTGTCATCTATTCTCGATCGGCTCTATTGTCAAGAATTCAACTGCGGATCTTGAACCGTTTTCAGGAATGGATGGCTGGAGAAATATCGAAAATGGAACCATTACTTTTCGTATGCTTCGAAATATTGATCCACAGCAGTTTGATTATTATCACCCGGAACATTTATTGTTTTCAGAATTTGTGGAAACAATCAAGGATCCTCAGGCCATTCGTTATGACAAAAGGAAAGTGAAGAACAGTTCGCTGGAAGCGGATATACTTCTTTATCGGGTTGTTAAACAGAAGGTCATTCATATCGCATTGTCGAAGGATAAGGATGGAACCTATTTTCCCAGGTCTTACTTCGTTCGGGATGTGAACAAGGATCGCGAATATCCAACGAAATACATCAATGGAATGCCGGCATTAAAAGTCAAAACCAAAATTCGGAATCGATGAATAACTGCTTACAGCAAACAAAAGTTAACAGAGACAGCCCATGATTCTCGATCCATTCTGAAAACGAAAAAGAGGTGTCAAGCAAAAAAGCTTGACACCTCTTTTTGGATCAGGTAGGATAAGCAGGCAAATATGAAAATAACACCTGTCAAGGAAGATGTTTTGACAGAGTCTGACTCCTTGCAATAAAGGATAAGTCATGAAAGGAACAGGATCAGTATATGGTTAAATTACGTTTAAGAAGAATGGGTAAAAAGGGTCAGCCTTTCTACCGTATTGTAGCTGCAGACAGCCGCTCTCCACGCGATGGAAAATTCATCCAGGAAATTGGAACTTACAATCCAGTTAAAGCAGATGCTCCAGTTACTCTTGATAAAGATGCAGCTCTTGAATGGCTCAAAAAAGGCGCACAGCCTTCCGACACCGTCCGCAGCATTCTTTCTAAAGAAGGCGTTATGACTGCTTATCACGAATACAAACTTGGCAAGTAAGATATGATCGATCTCGAAAAGACACTTTACGATCTGTGTCTGCCGCTGGTCAGTCATCCTCAGAATCTTTCCGTGAAGACCATGGCCAGCACGGAAGACAATGAAATTCTTCTGTATGTTTATGCGGATGACGATGATGTTGCCCGCCTGATCGGAAGAAAGGGTGTCATCGCCACGGCATTAAGACAGATGATGTCGATTGCAGCTCGTGATGAGCATAAAAGACTGTCGGTTAAATTCGAGTCTTACGAATAGCCGCAGTACGTCTCAGGCATCCACAACAGCCCCGCAAGGGGCTTTTTTTATAATGGAGAGTGGACTGAATGATTGTGCGAGGAAAACTGAAATGATTAAAGTAGCAAAAATTATCAATACACGCGGACTGAAAGGTGAATGCAAATTATATCTATATACGGATCAGGCCCGCGATCGTTTTTCGCAGGGAGTTGTTCTCTATGAAAATGGCGACAGGAATCAGCCAATTCATCCAATTTCCTATTCTGAATATAAAGGATTTGGTTATGCCAAATTTAAAGAAATCGCGGATATCGATCAGGCGAAGCAGCATCAGGGAATGGACCTTTATTTAAGTAAGGAAGACCTACCTGAAAGCGATGAAGATGAATTCTACTATTCGGATCTGAATGGACTTCATGCCATCGATCAGAATGGGGAAGATCTGGGAAAGGTCAGTGACATTTTGGAAACCGGAGCAACCCATCCCATTTTGCGAATATCAAAGGGCTCACAGAGTTTCATGGTTCCATTTGCGGAAGCTTTTGTGGAAGAAGTGGATCTGGAAGCCGGTCAGATTGTGATTCATATGATGGAAGGCCTGAGATGAAAGTATCCGTATTAAGCCTGTTTCCCGAATACTTTCAGGGACTGCTCAATACTTCGATTATTTCGAGAGCCAGAGAAAATGGACTTTTCGAATTTGAAACGGTGAATTTTCGAGAATTTACCAAATCGAAGCATGGTCATGTCGATGATGCGCCTTATGGGGGCGGAGCTGGGATGGTTTTAATGTGTCAGCCTCTTTTAGACGCATTAAAAAGTATTCAGACTCCCACCTCCAAAGTGATTCTTCTATCGCCACAGGGGCAGAAGTTTGATCAGAACAAGGCGGCCGAATTATCAAGAGAAGATCATCTGATCTTTATCTGCGGCCATTATGAAGGCTTTGATGAACGAATTCGGGACTATGTCGATATGCAGTTGTCGCTGGGCGATTTTGTACTGACTGGCGGGGAGCCTGCAGCCGCGGCGATGTGTGATTCGATTTTGCGCCTGATTCCCGGCGTCATTAAGGAAGAATCAGCCGGTGGGGATTCTTTTTCTGATGGGCTTCTTGAATATCCGCAATATACCAGACCCTATGAATATGAAGGAAAGAAAGTTCCTGATGTTTTGATGAGCGGCCATCATGCCAATATTGAAAAATGGCGGCATGAAGAATCCTTGAAGAGGACTCTGCTTTATCGTCCGGATCTTTTAAAGAGTGCCGTTTTAAGTGAACAGGATCATAAGGACCTGGCACGATTGAAAGAAGAATTAAAAAGCCAGGTTCCCCAGGAAGAAGCAGAATCCATCTAATCGTCATCCTGCTTCTTTGAAAAAGCGAGTGATTTCGAAGATCTGCAAAAAAATATCTAGTTTTTAAAAATAACATAAACAAAATGAATAAAAGACATTTTTTACTTTTAGATCACCTGGTAAAGAATGTCTTTTTGTCTTTGGATAAAAACAGATCTCATAATAGAAGAGACAAGACATTAAGAGGCTATTTGATGAATAGCTGAATGGTTTAGTTGAATTGATGAAATCGAAGTATTGTCTGATTTCGATCTTTGTTTCCCGTTATTGAAAGTGCATGGAAATGTAACATTGAATTTGGTTTTGCAGGTATAACGATTTGGATATACTTTTGTTGAATAACATAAAGAAAGGATTTGACGCATGAGTAAAAAGGAACGTTTTGTTGAAGTGTATTCCCAGGGAATGGTGAATCTGGTCAGGATTCTTGTCGATACGGAAACCGGAGTGAATTATCTGGTTTGTACAAACAGCGGCAGTGGAACAGGGATGACGGTTCTTCTTGATCGGGAAGGAAATCCTGTCATTTCTCCGCTGCCGATTCACAATATATGGAAGTAGAATTTGAACTAAATAATATTTGAGATTAAATCTGCAATCATCCATTCAACAGTGCAGGCTGTAAAATGAGCAGTCACTCAGAATCAGTCTGAATGACTGCTTTTTCTGTTTAAGCCAACAAGTAAAGTGAAAAGAAATGAACATCTAAATTTTGATATAAAGTAGTGTGAAATTTATGCAAAGAATACAAGGTAAAGCGAGGATCACTGGATTTTAAGGATTTGGGAAAAGAAAGTCATACGAAAAGTTGTCTACAGTCTTTTTTGGTCAGTTAAAACAAGTTACTATAACCCCATGAGTGCAAGAAAATCAAAGAAACGGTTAAGAACAGACCGCCTGATTATCCTTGGGGTTCTGTTTGTCTGTATGTGCGGATTTGTTCTTTATGGAAGCTATCGGCTCTATCGAGTTGTCTTTCCAGTAAAAGAAGTTCCTGAAGCGGTTGTTCCCGAAAAGAAGGATGTGACCAGCGAAAACAGGACGGCTGATCATACCAGACAGATTGAAGAGATTAAGAATGCCAACGCCCTGGATACAGTCAATGTGACTGGTCTGAGCGATGAAGAACTGCGCAGTCTGTTTTATTCTTCTGAACTGACACCAGAGCAGTTAAGTTCAATGACCGGGCGGACCTGGAGTGATGATCAGGATTTTGTTAAACCGGAAGATCTTCGTTATATTCGTGTTCTGTATCAGAACTTCGACAATCAAAGCACCGTTGGTGAAATTATCATGAATAAGGATCTCGCTGCTGAAATCGAAGATATTTTCTTTGATCTCTATAAGCATGAATATCAGATTGAAAGAATGATCCTTCCAGATGCCTATGGCGGAGATGATAATCAATCGATGTCCAATAACAATACATCCGGTTTTTCACTGAGGTTATCTGATGGAGTGAGTCTTTGGCCTCATGAACATGCTTTAGGACTTTCTGTTGATCTGAACCCGTTAATGAATCCTTTTGTCGTCAGTACGGCAGATAACTATTCTGTTTCACCCGAAAGTGCGCAGACTTATGCTGATCGAACGAACATTCGTCCTCATATGATTGACCATAATGATTACGCTTATCAGCTGTTTACCTCCCATGGATTTACCTGGGGTGGAGACTGGAATGAAAGAACTGACTATCAGCATTTTGAAAAGGGATATACTCCACCTGAAACCCTTCCAGAAGATGTACAAAAAGTCATAGATTCCACAACAGATGATCAAAGTCAATCTCAGGAAGATCAGGAAGAAGGGGAAGCTTTACCTGAAGAAGAAACTGCGGCAAATGAAGATGCTGCTGAATAGACAAATTCAAAATATCAATTGAAATTTCCGCCTGATGGAATTGATGAAGAATCAGGCGGTCTCTTTTGAATCGTCAAAAACAACCTGAACCTGTGGATCGTTTTGAAAAAATTAAGGTTGAATCAGCTTTTGGCCTGTGCTACAATCGTAAGGCATTTGCGGGGTTCCGCTGGCGGAAAGTGCGGCCATGAATCGATAAGAACGCAAGCTAGAATATAAAGGAGAATTCAAATGAATTTAAATCTGGTACAGGATATTACAAAAAACCAGCTGAAAAAAGACATCCCTGATTTCAGAAGCGGATCCACTGTTCGCGTACACGTTAAGATCAAAGAAGGAGATAAAACTCGTATTCAGGTCTTCGAAGGTGTTGTAACTGAAAGATCCGGTGGTGGAGTTGCTGAAAACTTCACAGTTCGTAAAATTTCCAATGGTGTTGGAGTTGAACGTAAATTCCCAATCCATTCTCCAATCATCGATAAGATCGAAGTGGTACGTCATGGTAAAGTACGTAGAAACAAACTGCGTTACCTCAGAAACCGTTCCGGAAAATCTGCAAGAATCAAAGAATCCCGCCGCTAAGTTTCAAAAGTTCAACTTGGGAAGTTGGAGTGTAAAAAGATTATCGATCAAGAAAAGGTCTTTCGAGACCTTTTTTTCGTGCTTATTCTTTCTGCATCTTTCATCAAGCTGAATTTATTGGCTAAAACGAAAAAATCCTTTACACTTTACAAGTCAGAGTTTTATTCATCAGCACAATTTCAGAATGAAAATCAGAGGATTGCGCTGATCGAGGCGATAGGAGATTTTTATGTCCGAAGAAAATACAAAGCGTAAAAAACGTAAACAGCGCTACAGCGAAGATGATGAAAGAAGCATCTGGGAAGATATCCTGGATTTTGTTAAGGTTTTTGCTATTTCCGCCATTGTTATCCTTCTTTTTGTAAACTTTATCGCTTATCCGATTACAGTCCGCGGTCATTCGATGGATCCGACTTTAAGCAATGGAGAATACGGTTATACCTCTTTAATTTCACTGTCAACTTCAGAGCCGGCCAGAGGGGATATCGTGGTTGTAAAAATGAATGAAGAAGATGGCAGCGAATCCTTATGGGTCAAACGAGTGATTGGACTGCCCGGAGAAACCGTTGAATGCAAGGATGGAATCATTTACATCAATGGGGTGGCCTTTGATGAAAGTGATTATCTTTCAGAAGAATATATGTCACAGGCATTAGCTGACTTCAAAGCAGAGACCGGCTATGATTATGGAACCTTTACCAATGATTTTGCCCCTGTGACTCTCGGAGAAGACCAGTACTGGATTATGGGAGATAATCGTCCGTGGTCCAAGGATTCAAGAGATCCAGGCGTTGGAGCTGTCAGCCGTGATCGATTCTTCGGAAAAGGCATCATGGTTTTATGGCCATTTGATAAATTTGGTGCCAAGTAAATCTTGTTTTGGAGCGTTTCTTAATTCTTGTGTTTCATTTACGTAATTGTTTGCGTAATTATTATAGAGAACTCAGTAATTCTTAAAGAAATTCAATTTGAACTGCTGCGCAGGCCTTCTTTTGAGGTTTGCGCTTTTTTTTCGCGGTAAAAATTGCGTATGATTTCTTTAGCGATTTGAGAACTCCTGAAATGGCTGAATCATACAGCTGGCAGGAAGCTCAGGAAAGGAAGATCATCATGCCTTCAAGCAATATTCAATGGTTTCCGGGTCATATGACCAAAGCCCGTCGACAGATGGAGGAAAACCTGAAGAAAGTTGACTTTATTATAGAAATTCGGGATGCAAGAATCCCTGAGTCCTCAAGAAATCCCCTGATTGAAGAACTCGCAGGCAATAAACCACGCCTGATTTTACTTTCAAAAAAGGATAAGGCTGATCCACAGCTGACCAAAGACTGGATCAGAGAGCTGTCAAGTGAGAATCAGGAAGTGATGGCTGTTGATTTAATTCGCGAGAACTATCGTAAACAGCTTGTTGCAAAATCCTTAAAACTCAATGAAAAGCTGATCGAGAAGCAAAAGCGAAAAGGAATCCGCCCAAGGGCTTTAAGGGCCATGGTATGCGGGATTCCAAACGTCGGAAAATCGACCATGATTAATACCTTAGCCAAGCGTAAGGCAGCCCAGACCGGAGACAGGCCAGGGGTAACAAAATCACTGCAGTGGATCCGCCTGGATTCAGACTTAGAACTGCTCGATACGCCTGGCGTATTGTGGCCGAAGTTTGAAGATCAGGAAATTGGAATTCGTCTGGCTGCTTTAGGCAGCATCAAGGACGATGTCGTTCATATGGATGATCTGGCTATTTTCTGTGCAGACTATCTGATGAAGAATCATCCGGAGGCTCTTCTGAAAACCTATGGGCTTGAAAAGCTGGAAGAAACGCCCTGGGAAACGCTTGAAGCCATTGCAAGAAAAAGAGGGTGGCTGCAGCGCGGCCAGGTCGATGAAAACCGGACAATGCGCAGCTTCATCAAGGATATTCGCGAAAACCGTTTAGGCAAAATCACCTGGGAAATTCCTGCTTCAAAGACGGAAGAAAGAAACAGTAAACCAGGTGAAGATCTGGTGAAAAACACAGATCACCAGAATGGTCAAATGAACGGCAATGACATGATCAAACAAGACGATAGCCATGCCGATAACATTGTGGATAACAATATCGATAACAATAAGGAAGAAACTGAATGATCGGACGCCCTTTAGAAGTTGATTATCACGAATCTGGTAAGCTGGTTTTAGGGATGGATGAAGCGGGAAGGGGACCATTATGCGGGCCGTTAATGGTGGCTGGTGTCATCTTTCCAATCGGCTATCAAAACGCACTTCTTGATGATTCAAAGAAGCTGTCCGAAAAGAAAAGAGAAGCTTTATATAAGCAGATTATCGAAGATGCGCTTTACTGGAAAGTTCTGGTTTTAAGCGAGGCTGAAATCGATGAATTAAACATTTACCGGGCTTCTCAGACAGGGATGGAAAGAATCGCCCAGGAATTTTCTGATGTGTGCGATGTTGTTCTCAGTGATGCGATGCCCCTGCCAGCCTTTTGTAAAAACCATTCAGAGCATGATTTTGATTGTCCAGTAAAGGGTGATTCCAAATCGATTTCGATTGCTGCAGCGAGTATTTTAGCCAAAGTCAGCCGGGATCATTACATGAAAAAACTTGATGAAATGTATCCTCAATACGATCTGGCAAAAAACAAGGGTTATCCAACGGCAAAGCACCTGGAAGCGATTAAAACGAATGGGGTGCAGGATTTTTATCGTCGTTCTTTTTCACCAGTTGCAAAAGTTCTCAAACAGAATCAACAGGAAAGTCTGTTTTAAACAATGCTTTAAGAATGTTAAGTAATGACAGATAGAAGAGTCTTGAATTCAAGATCATAATCAGAATCTCTGTGCCTTTATGCATTTTCGCTTTTGTCTACTGAATGAGCATAAACAAAGTACAGAGTTTTTTTGCGGTTCGTTTGTATAATCGAGCTGCTTTTGGTATGACTCTTAATAAAGCCATAAAAACCAATGAAAATCATTAGAAAACAAGCAAGTTTTTTTTTGGATTTGTTTTTTCAGGGCTTGACATCCAAAAAAAGCTTAAATTAAATTGAATTGCTTTCCGACTTCCAGATTGAGCCATATAAATTGACAGATTTGGAAAATTGAATGGATTGACTTTAGATTGTGAAGCGATTATCTTGTTTCACGAATGAGCGGTTAACCGCAGAAATGGAAGTGATTGGTATGACTACGAAAAAGACTTCAGGAAAAAGTGCTTCGACAAAAGCAGCCAAACCAAGAAAAAGAGTCTCCAGAAAAAAGAAGGACATTCAGAATCTTGTCATTGTCGAATCCCCTTCCAAAGCAAAAACCATTGAAAAATACCTCGGTGAAGGATATAAAGTCGTCTCTTCCAAGGGTCACATCTGTGATCTTGGACTTTCCGGCAAGGAAAGAATGGGAATTGATATTGAAAACAACTTCACTCCAAAATATAAAGTTCCAAAAGAAAAGCAGGAAATCGTTGATGAGCTGAAAGCTCTCAACGATCGCAGTGAGCACGTGATTCTCGCAAGTGACCCGGACCGAGAAGGAGAAGCCATTGCCTGGCATCTGGCCAGAGAACTCGGGCTGGATATGAATGATGAAAACCGGGTGACTTTTCATGAAATCACCAAACCGGTTGTCACTGAATCCATTACTCATCCTCATAAGATCGATATGAATCTGGTTCAGTCTCAGGAAACCAGACGCATGCTCGACCGAATCATCGGATTTAAGCTATCCCGCCTTTTACGCAAGAAAATTTCATCCAAGTCCGCTGGACGTGTTCAGTCCGTTGCTTTGCATCTGATCGTTTTACGTGAATACGAAATTCGCAAGTTCGTCTCTGAAGAGTACTGGACGATTGAAGCGGATGTAAAAAAAGGACGTTCTGTCTTTCAGGCCGCATTATCCAAATATCAGGGAAGCAAACCCAAACTGAAAAACGAAGAGGAAACCAACCAGCTACTTGATTCTTTCAAAGGCAAGCCGTTTGTGGTTTCTTCCATTTCAAAACGAAAAAGCAAAAAGGCTCCTAAGCTGCCCTTTACCACTAGTACTCTGCAGCAGGAAGCTTCCAAGAAGCTTGGCTATGGAGCCAAGAAAACAATGAGTGTCGCTCAGAAACTGTATGAAGGTGTAAATGTCGCAGGCAGCATGACAGGTCTGATTTCATACATGCGTACCGATTCGACCAGACTTTCTCCTTTGTTTGTAAATGATGCAGAAGCCTACATCGACAAGACATTTGGTTCTGAGTTTAAGGGTGTTGCCCATGAGAAAAACAAAGCCAACGCCCAGGACGCACATGAAGCCTGCCGTGTGACCAATATTGAATACACGCCTGAGTATGTAAAACCTTACCTGTCTTCTGAAGAATTCAGATTGTACTCTCTGATTTATGCCCGCACTCTGGCTTCTTTGATGGCTTATGCCGTCTATGATGTGACCAGTGTGAAGTTTAACTGCGGAGAGGGTGAATTCTCTGCAAGCGGTCAGACCATGGTATTCGAAGGGTATACAAAAGTGTATGCAAAATATGAAAACCAGAAGGAAACCATTCTTCCTGAACTGACTGAAGGTGAAGTCCTGCCGGAAAAAGATGTTCGTATTGAAGGCAGTCAGCACTTTACTGAACCGCCTGCAAGATATACCGAAGCCAGAGTGATCCGTGAACTGGAAGAAAAGAGCATTGGCCGTCCTTCGACCTATGCTTCAATTATTGATACCCTGCAGGCAAGAGGCTATGTCTTATTGGCCAAAGCTTCAGAAGGAAGCAAGACCAAAGTCTTTACGCCAACAGAACAGGGAATGCTTACAGATGAAAAGCTGCAGGAATTCTTCAATTCCATCATTAATGTTGAATATACGGCAAACATGGAAAAGGCTCTCGACATCATTGCCGAAGGTCAGGAAGATTACGTGAAGTATCTCAAGGAATTCTATGGGGACTTCGAACCGCTGGTGGAAAAAGCCTATGATGAAATGCCAGTTCGCGAACTCGAGCGAGTGGGCAGACAATGCCCTGAATGCGGAGGCGATCTGGTTTACCGTATTGGACGATTTGGAAAATTCATCTCCTGCATTAATTTTCCAGAATGTAAGTATTCAGAAAATGCAGATTCTGAACTGCAGTCGCTTTCTCAGGAAGAAAAACTCTGCCCCAACTGCGGTGCGAAAATGGTGATCAAAAAAGGCCGTTTTGGTGCATTCTGGGCCTGCTCCAACTATCCTGAATGCAAGACCATTCTTCCATTGAAGGAAAAAGCCAAACCAAAACCGACAGGGGAAAAGTGTCCTGAATGCGGCGCGGACCTGGTCGAAAGAGTCAGCCGTTATGGCAAGCCCTTTATCGGCTGCTCCAACTATCCAAAATGCCACTACATTAAAAAGGAGCCAAAAGCCGATAAAAAATCGGCCAACGCCAAAGCAGAAACAGCAGCAGAAACTGATAACTCAACTCCTGCTGCAGGAGTTTAAAATGCCAGAAAACAATACAGATATTCAGCGTGAACAGACAACGTCTGCTGCTTTGACATCAAGGAATATTAAACCAGTAACCGTGATTGGGGCTGGGCTTGCCGGTTCAGAAGCCGCCTGGCAGTTAGCAAGTGCTGGGATTCCTGTAACCCTGATTGAAATGCGACCGGATAAAAAACCGGCAGCTTTTTCAACAGGACATTTTGCTGAGCTTGTCTGCTCCAATTCATTGCGATCGGATTCTTTAAGCAATGCTGCCGGCTTAATGAAAGAAGAACTTAGAAGAATGAATTCTCTGATCTTAAAGGCAGCGGACCAGGCGGCCGTGCCAGCGGGCAGCGCATTGGCTGTCGATCGGGAAGAATTCTCTAAGATCATCACGAAAACTTTAGAGAATCATCCATTGGTCACAATCAGAAGAGAAGAAGTGACTGAGATTCCTGATGGTCCTGTAATTATTGCTTCAGGTCCCTTGACCAGTGATGCCCTGGCTAAAAAAATAGCAGAATTTACAGAGCACGAGGCGTTTCATTTCTTTGATGCGGCCGCTCCAATCGTTGAAAAGGACAGCATTAATTTTGATAAGGCGTATTACAAAAGCCGATACGATAAAGGAGAAGCCTCCTACATCAACTGCGCCATGAATCAGGAAGAATATGACGCTTTCTACAACGAATTAATCCAGGCCAAATGCGCCCATCTTCATGAATTTGAACAGGATCCCAAAGTATTCGAAGGCTGCATGCCAGTAGAAGAAATGGCCAGAAGAGGAAAGGAAACGCTGCTTTTTGGACCGCTCAAACCAGTCGGTCTCGAACTCGAAGGTCAAAGACCGGCAGCAGTAGTTCAGCTGCGGCAGGATAATGTATCTGCTTCTTTATATAACATAGTCGGATTTCAGACCCATCTGACCTGGCCGGAACAAAAACGGGTATTCTCCATGATTCCGGGTCTTGAAAATGCGGTTTTTACCCGCTATGGAGTGATGCACCGCAATTCTTTTATCGACAGCCCAGATGTATTAAATCGTTTCTATCAAAGTAAAAAACGCGAGGATCTGTTTTTTGCCGGACAGATTACCGGAGTGGAAGGATATGTGGAAAGTACAGCGAGCGGACTGATTGCTGGATTGAATATGGCGAGATTCCTGAAGGGTCTTCCTCTGATCGATTTTAGCCGTCAGACTGCCATGGGAGCGCAGGCGTATTATATTTCACATTGCAGTCCATCTAATTTTCAGCCAATGAATGCCAACTTTGGAATCATGGAATCCAGCGCGAAAGGTCCAAAGAAAAAGCGAAGGGAGCAGATGGCAGCCCGTGCCCTTGAAATCATTGACTCCATCAAAAGTGACCTTGACAATGAGTGCAGCCGATCAGAAGATTAAGGATTTTCTCGAATACATCTTTCGATCTCAGCAAGGAAGTGAGCATACCATCGACGCGTACCGCCGGGATCTGATTCAGCTTTTAAATGCAATGAACAAAAGAGGAATCGAAGACTTCCAGGATTTAACCCGCCCGGTTTTGATGAGCGCTCTTTCAGAAATCCGTCAGAATGGAAAAGTTCCATTAAAAAATTCGAGCATGTCAAGAAAGCTTTGCACGTACCGCTCGTTTTATCGCTATCTGATGGAACATCACCTGGCTGAAAGTTCGCCTTTTGATGGCATCAGAGCCTATCCATCCCAAAGAAAGATTCCGGAATTTTTCTTTGAAGAAGAACTCAGCGAATTTCTGGGTGGCTTTGATGAAACTTTGCCGGCTCAGAAAAGAGATAAACTTCTCTTTACTCTGATGTATGCCTGTGGCCTGCGGGTTTCAGAAGCGGCTGGATTAGTCTGGGCGGATATTTCCTTTTCAGAAAGAATTATTCGGATTTTGGGAAAAGGAAAAAAGGAACGGATCGTCCCATTTCCGGTATGGCTCCGGGATGATCTTGAAGATTATTCCATTGGCAAAAAAGCATCTGATCCGGTTTTTGTCAGCCGGTTAGGAAAGGCCTTATCGAGCAGAGCCATCCAGCAGAACATGCAAAAGCACGCGGATGCGATCGGATTAAAAATGACAGTTCATCCTCATATGCTCAGACACTCCTTTGCGACTCATCTGCTTGATCATGGGGCGGATATTCGAACGGTACAGGAACTGCTTGGACACTCTTCGCTGTCGACCACTCAGATCTATACCCATGTCTCAACAGCCAGACTGATGAAGGCATATGATGAATCATTTCCAATGGCAAAGAAGGATTGGAACTCTGCATCGTAAAATTATAGAAAACCACCGGAATTTACGGATGCCTGAATAAAGTTCAGGTTATCAGTTGATTCCGGTTTTTGGTTTCTGATACACTAGCAATTGCGGAAAAACCGCAAATACACACGCTGGGAATGGAAGTGCCCGTGCACATGGTGTTGCACTTTTTCGAACCGGCGGAGGAATAACGGAAAGGCGGACTTTATGTCAAACATTGTATCCATGAAAAAAATGCTGGAAAACGGTGTTCATTTCGGCCATCAGACTCGCAGATGGAACCCAAAAATGAAACCATATATTTACACCAGCAGAAACGGCGTTTATATCGTCGATTTAAACCAGACTCTTGAACAGCTTGAAGATGCTTACAAGGAACTTAAGGAAATCTCTGAAAACGGAGGAAAAGTTCTTTTCGTAGGAACTAAGAAACAGGCTGCTGAAACTGTAGAAGAACAGGCTCTTCGTTCCGGTTCTTTCTATGTAAACAAACGCTGGTTAGGCGGACTGCTCACAAACTTCCGTACCATCCAGAAACGAATCAAACGTCTGGTTGAAATCGAAGAAATGGAAGCCAGTGGAAAACTCGAAGTTTACACAAAAAAAGAACAGGCTCAGATCCTGAAAGAAAAAGCTAAACTTGAATCCTCCCTTGGCGGAATCAAGGAAATGAAGAAGCTTCCAGATGCGATCGTTATCATCGACCCGAAAGAAGAACACAATGCCGTTGCCGAAGCACGCAAACTGAACATTCCAGTATTCGCTATGCTCGACACAAACTGTGATCCGGATGAAGCTGATTACCCAATCGCTTCCAACGATGATGCAAACCGCTCTGTCAAACTGATCACTACAATTCTTGCAGATGCTATCGTTGATGCCAAAGGCGGACTTCTTGAAATTGCTTACCTCGACAATCCAGAAGAAGATGTAACCATGGAAGACGTTGTAAGAAACGTTGAAGCTCAGATCGCTGAAAACGAAAGAAGAAGACGTCAGAGAAACGAAGAACGCAGAAAACGCAACATGGAACGCAGAAACCGCGAACGTCGTCCATACAATGGACGTCCTGGACAGAATCGTCCTAACCGCGATGGAAACGGTCCAAGAAATAACGGTCCAAGAAACTACAATAACAATAATAACAGCGACAATAAACCTGCTGAAAACAAGGCAGCTGCTGCCAAAGAGCAGGCGTAAGCCTCAGATTTAAAACAGGAGGATAAAGAAAATGGCTATTAGTGCAAAACAGGTCAAAGAACTGCGCGAAAAAACTGGCGCAGGAATGATGGACTGCAAAAAAGCTTTAACAGAAACAGATGGCGACATGGCTAAAGCAGTTGACTGGCTGCGTGAAAAAGGTAAGGCAAAAGCCGAAAAGAAAGCCAACCGTGTAGCTGCTGAAGGATTAACTCGTGTAGCAACAAACGGAAACAAAGCTGTCATCTATGAAGTAAACTCTGAAACTGACTTCGTTGCCAAGAATGAACAGTTCCTGTCTCTTCTGGACACAATGAAAGATGCTTTCTTAACAAACGATGTAGTAACTGTTGAAGACGCCCTCGTTCTTGAAACTCCTCAGGGAACCATCAACGATCTGCTTGTTGATGCTACTGCAACTATCGGTGAAAAAATCACTCTTCGTCGCCTTGCTGTAGTGACTAAGACTGACGAACAGCAGTTTGGTACTTACATGCACAATGGTGGAGCAATCTCCGCTCTTGTTGTGATGGAAGGCGCTACTGATGAAATCGCTAAAAACATGGCTATGCAGGTAGCTTCCATGCGTCCGACTTATGTATCTCAGGCTGATGTTCCAGCAGAAGTTGTTGAACACGAAACTGAAGTACAGAAACAGATCATGGCTGCAGATCCAAAATTAGAAGGCAAACCTGAAAAAGTTCTTGAAGGCATCCTGAAAGGAAAAGTTTCCAAACACTTCCAGGATGAATGCCTGATGGATCAGGAATACTTCCTTGAACCGAAAAAGAAAGTTTCCGCTTTCTTAAAGGAACACAAATGCTCTGTAGTAGAATTCATCCGCTACCAGGCTGGTGAAGGTCTTGAAAAAAGAGAAGATGACTTTGCGGCTGAAGTAGCTGCTCAGATGGCTGCTGCGAAGTAAGCAAAGCATTATTCCAGAAAACTGTAATTGATTTGCAAGTGAAAAAGGGATCATCCAATCGAAATCGAAAGGATGATCCCTTTTTCTATTGATATGTAAAATGTGGTGATTCATGCTCTGACATTCCACAATATATACCATTTGTTCGGCGTTATAGACTCTTCATTTGCTTTGCAATCGCTTATGTACACATCGAGTTTTCCAAAGAGTCTATGATGTTTGACCCCCTGCTGAAAAATTCGGCTTAGGTAAGGTTCATCATCATTAAAACACAAGCGAAATTCAGGTATTTCATAAACTGCATCAAAGAAAAAACATCAGGCTTTTATTACATGATCAACAGACGACAGGAATTGTGCATCCTGGCATACAATGAAAAAAGAAGAAAGCGAGATTAATAAATATGGAAAGTAAAAAAGCGGCAATACTTCTTGCCGATAATTTCGAGGAAGTTGAAGCTACGGTTCCGTATGATCTGTTAAACCGTGCCGGAGTCAAAACCGATCTGATCAGCGTCAAGAATCAGAAAACGGTGAAAGGAAACGTCGGTATGCACTATACCGATTTGATGATGATGAAAGATACTGACTTCGATGATTATGACTGCCTGATCATCCCTGGAGGAGATGGCTATGTTGTTTTTGCCAATGATCCGCAGGTTCTTGATCTGATCAAAGAGTTTGGCACCAATCCAAATAAGGTTCTTGGAGCAATTTGTGCCGGAGCTTCAATCCCTGGAAAACTTGGCTTATATGACGGTAAAAATTACACCTGTGTTCCTGGACTCAATGGTGAGTTTGGTGGAAACTATGAAAAAGTGCATGCAGTAATGGATGGAAACATTGTCACCGGAATTTCGGTGGGAGGCGCTTATCAATTTGCTTTAGATCTGATCAAAGCCCTGGTTTCAGATGAAAAAGCCGCAGAAATTGCAGCTTCCACCTGCTGGGTTTTATAGAACGGTTGATTTCGTCCGTTGAGTGACAGATTTTGAATGGCTAATGCCAACAGAATCATGGCAGAGTTAAAGACCAATTCTTATCAGTCTTTTTCTTTGCGTTTTTTTAATGGGCGAGTTCAAGTTTGGATCATCACCATGGGATTTCTTGCAGCGGCAATTTAAATAAGCCGTGCTCTCCTGCTTAGATATTTCTTCAAGAAGTCACTATTATAGGAGAGAACGCCAGATACTAGTCAGTCTTTATCTTTTATTGAGTTTTCAGACAGACGTTTGCATTCATTTATTTTATTTCGATGTTTCTTATTCTTTTTGTTTATTTCGGACTTGAAAAAACACTTTTCCGGACTTAGTAAACTGTACCCCTGAAAGTGGACGTAGTCTTTATTTTTCCTGATTCAGTAGACACCGGAAAAATCAACCTGAAATTTGTGGACGCCGTCTCAATATGTTCCCGAATTGTAGACAGTCATAAAATTCAGACTTCGTGCATTCTGGTGAAATACTG
>Ga0209694_1000765_pt1 | contig 44518 bp, 42 predicted proteins | sample GluameincwithD2O_FD_187499 | JGI IMG/M metagenome (GOLD analysis project Ga0209694, IMG submission 187499) | Mouse cecum microbial communities from Vienna, Austria - Glucosamine amended microcosms incubated with D2O (SPAdes) (version 2) | ecosystem: Host-associated > Mammals > Digestive system >... | reverse complement strand
CCTGGATAAGCCCCTCCGGGGCCTGTTGTGTTTCCGCCTAAAGGCGGTCTGACAAACCCTGTTCATTATGTTACTGGTGGCCGCTTAAAAGCGGCTCTGTTGTACTTACTTTGAGGGCTCTCCTTCCAGTCGATCCCTCTCATACTGCTCTTTGATATACTTTGTTATCGTTTCTTCATTTACATTACCGACTGTCTCGCAATAATACCCCCTTGCCCAGAAGTGACGGTTATACCGGTCTCTATACTCCGGATGTCTGTCGAAAAGCATAAGGCTACTCTTCCCCTTAATCCTACCCACTACCTTCGACACGCTCTCCTTGGGCGGAATCGACACGTACATATGCACATGATCCGGCAGCGTTGCTGCCTTGATAATTGTGACTCCTTCCATCTTGCATACCTTGCTAATGGCTTCGCCTACCTCTTTTCTCAAATCCCCAAACATCACTTTCCTACGATATTTCGGGATAAATACTATGTGATACGTGCAATTATAGCGACTATGTGATAAACTTTGAGTGTCCATGAATATACCTCCGTTGTGTTTTGTGCGGTTTGCCAGACCTGCACCTATTATACAACGGGGGATATTCTGGTACTCTGTTTATCGCCACTTGCGTCTGCTAGTCTCCCCAGCTCTGCTGGGGGATTTAGAATGTTTCATTAGTATCTGTAAATGAAGGAATTTTATACCTTGATAGATCAAGCAATCTTCGCACTTGAAAATCCCATCCATCATATACATGCTATAAAGAGAGCAGCCCTAAAATTTGACATTTCAGAGATGCTCTCTTCTCTACTCCTATGCTTTGCAGTACCCCGCCGCTATAGCTGCACCCAAAGCTGCATTATGATAAACTAAATGTATATTAGCTTCTAAACTCTTTCCCTCCGTCAGCTGTTCAATCCTTTCCAGAAGAAACGGTGTAATATTCTTTCCCTTAACGCCTTCATCTTTTGCCTCCTGAACAGCTTTTTCTATACTACCGCTGATGTACTCATAATCCATCGAGTATTCTTCCGGAATCGGATTAGCCACTACAATTCCGCCTTCTAAATTACAAGCCTGCTTTACCTTCATCACAGCGGCAATGTCATCTGTACTTTCCAACTCATAATCAATATCAAAGCCGCTTCGGACTGTAAAAAATGCCGGCATCTCTTTTGTTCTGTAGCCAATTACGGGAACTCCCTTTGTTTCCAGATATTCTAATGTAAGCCCAATATCCAGTATAGATTTACATCCTGCGCACACTACACACACACCTGTATTAGATAATTCCTCCAAGTCGGCACTGATATCCATCGTTAACTCGGCGCCTCTATGTACTCCTCCGATCCCACCTGTTGCAAACACCTTAATGCCTGCCAGCTTTGCGGCAATCATCGTTGTTGCCACAGTAGACGCTCCATCCTTACCTTTTGCCAGCAAAACCGGAAGGTCTCTTCGGCTTGCCTTTGCTATCTTTGTTCCTTCCTTTCCCAGATACTCAATCTGTTCCTTTACAGCTCCAACAACTATCTTCCCTTTAATAATTGCTATTGTTGCCGGAACTGCACCGTTCTCTCTTACGATCCGTTCCACATTCAATGCCGTCTCTACATTCTTCGGATAAGGCATCCCGTGTGTAATAATAGTTGACTCCAGTGCAACTACCGGCCTGTTTTTTTTCACTGCATCTGCTACTTCTTCTGATACAACCAGATATTCTTTTAACTCCATTTGTTCTCCTTAACCTCCTACTGTTTAATTTCCCATAATCTGCGGCGTCCAATATTCCACACCTGCTTTTTCTTTCTCCTTATCCCTCCTAGACAAAAGGGCAAGCCCTTCTAAACCGACAATAATGGCGTCTCCAATTCCCTGTCCTACCCCGACTTTTTTTGTTACGGAGCTGTTGCATACCACACATACGGATCCGCCCCTTGCATGAAACAACTCTGCAAGTGTTAAAATTGTAGAGGTCTCACGCTCTACATTCAAGATTCCTGCATCCACCCAATACTTTACAATCTGCTCCTGCGTATATGGAAGATAGCCCATAACCGGACGGCCCTGCCCGCAATAAATCGCATCATTGGACCTTGTTATTCCTACTCTATGCCTCAGCTTGTGCTTCTGCGCTGTCTCAATCATAGGAAGCATCAGTTCATAGCTTGCAATTGCCGGAAACTGGGGAGCAATATACTCTTTTGTTAACCCTTCATCCCGGACTGCTCCCGATGAAATAATGATATCTCCTACCTCAACATCCTCTCTCTGCGTACCGGATGTCCCTATCCGAAGAAAGGTGTCCACACCGGCATACTGCATCAGATCCATCATGACAACTTCCGTATCTGCCGCTCCACTTCCTGTAGAACATACGAGAATCTCTGTATCATCGTATTCTCCTATAAGTACAGTAAAAAAAGAATTCCTTGTGATCTCCCTTACACTTTTCATCGAATCTGCAATCACATCTGCCGCATCCTTTTCAAATCCAAGAGGATCTCTCACTGCGATAACTGCATACCTTGTCAGTCTCTCGCCCTTATTTAAACCTGTTAAAACAGCCTGTCCGTCCTTCTCAAACAGCGGCGGTACATATTCATTACGATTCATCTTCATATCCTCCTTAAAATATTAACTCTGACTCTCCTTCGAAACCCGATAAGAATCTAGTGCTATTGCCCCTATAATAATCGCTCCTAAGGCAATCTTCTGCCAGTATGCATTCACCTCCAACAGATTCAGTCCATTGTTGATAAGCCCTATGATCAAAGCTCCCGCCAGTGTATTCATTACGCTTCCCCTGCTGGTTCCTCCGATAAATACAGCGGCCAGCGCCTGAAGAGACAAATCTGAAGCTGCTGATGGCTGACCAGATGAAAGCCTTGCTGCTAATATAATTCCTCCGAGTGCACTCATTGTTCCGGCAATGGCAAATATTACAATTTTTGTTTTGATCACACTGACTCCGGATAACACTGCTGCTTGTGCATTTTCTCCAGTTGCAAGACAGTTACGGCCAAATGAAGTATATCTTAAAACAAAGAATCCTATCACAACCATTATCAACAAAATAATCGTAGGTATCGGTATCATTCCGATATATCCTCGTCCAAGTTTTGTAAATCTTTCCGGAAGTCCTGATATCGGCTGACTGTTCGTCAAAAGCAACACTGCACCCTGCAGCACATATTGGACTCCTAATGTAGCTATAAAAGACGGTACCCGAAAAAAGGTAATAATCATTCCTGTAACGGTTCCGATAAATACTCCGGTCAAAAGTGCCGCCACTATAGCCGCCCATACCGGAAACTCCAAATGCATCATAAAATATGCACCTTCACATCCGATCAGAGCAGCCACTGCACCTTGACTTAGATCAATCTCTCCTCCAAGTATTACAAAAGTGGCTCCCAATGCAACAATCGCATTTACACAAATCTGTCTTACTACATTAATTAAATTAGCTCTGCTTAAAAAATTATCACAAGTTACCGCTATAAGAAAAAATAGTCCTATCACAACAAGCCATACGCCTAACCTATTCCAGATCACTGAAAGATACGAAGCTTTTACTCCTCTTCTCATCCTGCATCCACCTCCTTAAGCAAAAAGTCCGAAATCCTTTCCTGACTAAATTCTTCCTTTTTAATCCCTCCTGCCAAAGCTCCGTCACGCATCACATATATCCTGTCGCTGACCCCCATGATCTCCTCCATTTCTGAAGACACAACGATCACTGCCTTTCCCTCTTCAGCTAAAACATTAATGATCTCATATATCTCTCTTTTTGCTCCCACATCAATACCGCGGGTCGGTTCATCCAGGATCATTAAATCCAAATCCGAGAAAAGCCATTTTGAAACTACTATTTTCTGCTGATTTCCTCCACTTAACAGCGCAGTCTTTTGATTCCCAGATGGAGTCACAATGTTAAGCTCTTTAATATATCTCTCTGCCACCTCCTTCTCTTTTTTCAGATTCAGGATCCAATATTTCCGTATTTTCTGCAGAGAAACCAACGAAATATTAAATGCACAAGAGAACGGAAGAAACAAACCTTCTCCTTTCCTGTCCTCTGTCACAAATCCAATCCCCCTCTTTATACTTTCCTTAGGGCTGTGGATCCTTATTTCCTCTCCTCGAAGTTTTATAATACCTCCTTTTTTTCGATCTGCTCCGAAAATCAAACGCATCAATTCTGTTCTTCCTGCGCCTACAAGACCATAAAAGCCTACCACCTCTCCTCTGTGAACCTCAAAGGACAGCGGTCCTACCTTTTTCCCGTCTGTAATTCCCGAAACCTCTAAAAGAACCTCACCTATTTTACTGTTTCTGTCTGGATACTGCTGTGTCAGCTTTCTTCCAATCATCATGGTGATCAATTCATCCCTGCTTATATCTTTTACATCAGAAGTTCCAATATAACATCCATCCCTGAGTACACTCAATCTGTCACATATAGAAAAAATTTCGTCCATCCTATGAGTGATAAAGATAACAGCGTTTCCCTTTGCCTTTATATTTTCCATAATCTTAAAAAGCAGCTGTGTTTCCTGATGTGTTAATGAGGAGGTTGGCTCATCCATGATCACAAGCTTCGCATTACAACTAACAGCTTTTGCAATCTCCACCATCTGTCTCTGTGCAATACTTAAGCCTCTGACAAGAGCTTTTACATCTAACTCTATTCCCAGCTCGTGCAACAGCTTTTCCGCATCACAAAACATTCTTTTCCAATCAATATAACCATTTTTTCTTGGCTGACGTCCCAAATAAATATTTTCTGCAACCGTCAGCCCCGGTATCAGATTAAGCTCCTGATATATAATAGATATCCCCAGCGCTTCCGACTCTTTAGGTCCATGAATCTCAGTCCTGGTACCTTCTATAAAGATGTCTCCTCCATCTCTTTTGTAAGCTCCGGATAATATCTTCATTAAAGTGGATTTACCCGCACCATTTTCTCCGACCAACGCATGAATCTCACCCTTATTTATTGTAAGAGAAACATCAGAAAGTGCTTTTACCCCCGGAAATTGTTTCGATACATTTTTAAGCTCCAGAAAAATCTTCTGTCCCTTGTCAGACATCCTTTTACATCCTTTCTTCTCCATCATTTCATAATGTCTTCTGATGACAACTCCCCATCTATGCAATAAACGCCGAATTCATTTGCAGTAGCTCTGTCAAACTTTGCATCCTTTTTCATAAATTCATATGCGCTTACCACAGCCTTTTCTCCCATTTCATAGGGCTTCTGCATAACACTTGCGATGTAATTTGTCTTTTTATCAATCAGATCCATCTCATCTTTTTCACTGTCAAAACTTAATATTTTAATTTCTTTTCTTCCCGCTCCCACCGTTGCATCGTATGCACCTAGACCTGCCTGTGCCGACGATCCACATATCAGATCAATCTCCGGATAAGTTACCAGAGCATCCTCGGCAGATGACATGTAATCCTCTCTTGACTCTCCAAGATACTCATTTAATAAATTTACTTCAAGACCTCCTTCTTCCAGCCCCTTTATAAATCCATCAATCCTGTCTCTGGAAATTGACGTGGAATTTAAGAATGTAAGACAGTTGATCTTCTCTTTGTTTTCCTGCTCCTTAAAATATTCTGCAGCCCACAGTCCGCCGCAGTATCCTGCTTCTTTATTGTCCGTTCCGATATTAGTCACAAACTCTTCCTCTTCCGGAACTCCTGATGTATCAATTAAAAATACCGGTATTCCAGACGCCTTTGCTTCCTCAAACACCTCACTCAGGGAGTCTCCATACCAGCTGGACACTATCAGGGCATCTACTCCCTTTACTATCATATCCAGACAATCGTCAATCTGAGTTGCCACATCAAGTCCTGCATCCGCTGTTACATACTTATACCCTTCCTTTTTACACGTTTCCTCAATCCCCTCCTGCATACTTACATAGTAAGGATACTCTAACGTCACAATGGAAAACCCAATGTAGATGTCATCCTTTCCTTCAGACTTTTCCTCCTTTTTACAACCTGTGATCATGCAGGTCATTATGATCAGAACCAATGTAGCTGATAACAACTTTTTCATATTATTTCCATCCTTTCTGCTGTATTCCCGATTATTTTCCATATATTTTCTTTCTTCATCTTGGGGCTGATCGCTCCCTTTTGTTCTATGCAAAGCGACGCAGCTGCAAGGCCGATCCTCATATTTTCAATATCCTTCCAGCCATTCATCAGTCCCCAGGCTATACCAGCCATAAACGCATCGCCGCATCCTGTCGTATTTACCACAGCTCCTTCGTAACAGGGAATGTACATTCTTTTTTTTCTGCTGGCGTAGACAGCTCCGTTTTTCCCCAGGGATGCATATATTTCCCGTATACCCTTTTCTAATAGTATATCCAATGCCCTGTCAATATCCTGCTCATTTTTTATTTTTATACCGGCAAGACTTCCCAATTCCTTACAATTCGGCTTAATAGCTGCCAACTTGCCTAAAACTGGAAAAAATTTCATTCCTTTTTTTGTAGACACCGGTTCAGCCAATATCGGAACACTGCAGTTTTCTGCAATAAATCCAATACTTTCCTCCGGAATATTACCATCTACAACCACTAATGTACTTTGTTCTAGCACCTCCATTTTCTTTTGCAGATGTTCTGGTGTAATCTTCTGATATATCTTCATTTCACTGATCGCAATCTTCATATCCCCGTTCCATTCATTAATACAAAGATACGTAGAAGTATTTCCTCCCTCCACAATAACAGAATGCCGAGTACCAATTCCCAGCTCTTCACAGTTCTGTTTAATCTGGTTCGCATATTCGTCGTCTCCAAACGCTGTAATAAGTTCTACTCTTCCTCCAAGCCGTTTAATGTTTTCAGCGATATTGCGCCCCACACCTCCAAAAGATCTACCGATTTGTCCCGGATTACTGTCTGACTCAACAAGCTCGAAATCCGGTGTCCCTGAAATATCCATATTTGTTGCCCCGATTACAGTTATGTATCTCCTTGTTTCTCTTCCTCCCACACTCACGCACCTTCCATTTTATAAATTTTTATTTATTTTCTAAACATATGTTTATTTACAAACATATTACTACATATTTTTACGCATGTCAACCAAATATTATAAATTGGTAAATATTAAAAAGTCTGGAAATCATTTACAGATTTCCAGACTTTTTTATCCCATTCTTTTTCTTAAATTGTCCAGCGTCATTTCCATACTGATCGCACCTTCCTCTTCAATACAGATAGAAACAGCCGCCAGAGCTGCTCTGGCCTGTTCCTCTGGTGGAAGGCTCTCCAGCTTTGCCCACGCAATTCCTGAAACAAATGCATCGTCAGCGCCGAATGTATTTACACTTTCTGAAGGCAGACACGGATATCTGACTCGTTTATCTCCTGCCGCATACAGCATTCCTTCCTTTCCCAATGACACAAACAGCTCCTTCACTCCTTTGCTCAGAAGACTCTCCACTGCATACTCCAATGATCTCTCCGAATCTATCTGAATACCGCTTAATACTGCCAACTCCTCTTTATTAGGAGTAATTGTCTCGATCCTTTCCAATACACCTACTAGCTTTTCTGCCTTTTTTATCGAAACCGGTGTTGCTATGATCGGCACCGTACAGTAATCTGCTAAGAAACGAATCGCTTCTTCTGAAACATTCGTATCAACAATTACAAAGCCTCCTCCATTAATCAGCTGTGTTTTATTCTGCAGATACCCTGGGGTCAGCTTATCTAATATCCTCATATCATTTACCGCCGTATACATCTCGCCTCTTTGATTGTTAATACTAAGGTATTTTGCAGTTTCCTCTCCTGTAGCGGTAATTGAGTGACTGATTCCGATATCAAAATTTCTGCAGATTCTCTGCCCCTCTTCGCCGTATACATCATCTCCAAATACAGTAATCAGCTCAACCTTTTTTCCAAGCCGGCTGATATTTTCAGAAATATTTCTTCCCACACCGCCTAAAGATGTCCGGATCCTTCCTGGATTACTGATCTGATTCACCAGATCCCCACACGCTACTCCAAAGATATCTATGGCAACTGCTCCTATTATTGTAATATAATCTTCCTCCTGAAGCACATAGCCTTTTCCCCTTATTTTTCCTTTTTTCATTAGATTAGATATATGAACCGCCACCGATGAACGTGCAATATTCGCTCTGTCTGCAATCTCCTGCTGGGATATCATAGGATTTTCTTTAATCCATTGGAAAATCTGCGTTTCTCTATCTGTCATAAGCTTATCCTTTCCATTTATAATATATCTGATGGTATTAGTGGTATCGTATATACGCTACACTAATTTATTTAGAGATATTCTAGCATAAATATCACAGAGATTCTATCACAAATGTATAAACTTATCAGAAGCATCAAATATCCTCAAATACGGGATTACATGTTATAAGAAGCGATGCAGGGTTATGCTTGCAGAAAAATAATGAAAAGATCATAAAGGGAAATGAAAGCCTTGGAGCAGGTATGTTTCATGGCTTTTTTCGTGCCGTCAGAAGCTATTTATGTCCTCTACAAAGTTCTCTTTATTCATGTTATTCACCTACAGAACCTGCCGCCGCATGTACAAAACCTCCGAACAACGGATGCGCCCGGTTCGGCCGTGATTTCAGTTCCGGATGTCCCTGTGTTCCTATGAAAAAAGGATGATCCGTCAATTCCATCATCTCTACGATATATCCGTCCGGCGATAGTCCGGAAAACACCATCCCCTCTTTCTCAAAGATATCCCTGTATGTGTTATTCACCTCGTATCTGTGCCGGTGGCGTTCACTGATCTCTTCGGACTGATAGAGCCTCTCTGCCAAACTTCCTTTTCGTAATACACATGGATATGCGCCCAGACGAAGCGTACCTCCCAGATCAACGACTCCGTTCTGATCCGGCATCAGGTCGATCACCGGATGCGTGGTCTTAAGATCCAGCTCCGTACTGTTGGCATCCTCATACCCCAGGACATGACGGGCATATTCCACCACCGCCATCTGCATTCCAAGACAAATCCCAAGGAATGGTATCTTCTTCTCTCTTGCATATCGGATCGCCGCGATCTTACCTTCCGTTCCCCGCGTCCCGAATCCGCCGGGCACCAGGATTCCCTTCACGTCATGCAAAAGATCTTCTGCCGTGTCCCCCCGGATCTCTTCCGAATCTATCCACCGGATCTTCACACTCGTATGTTCTGCTATCCCTCCGTGCTTTAATGCTTCTGCGATACTTAAATACGCGTCGTGAAGCCGGATATATTTGCCCACAATGGCAATCTCCACTTCCGATTCCGGATATCTCAGATTGTATACGATCTCCTTCCAATCCTCAAGGTTCGGCTCCGGGCAGGGAATGCCAAGCGCTTTGCATACCACCTGGGCAAGCTGTTCCTTTTCCATGGCAAGAGGCGCCTCATACAGATATTCCACATCCAGATTCTGCAGAACATGATCCTTTGGTACATTACAGAACAATGCAATCTTCTCCTTCAATTCTTTGGGAATCGGGCGTTCGCTCCTGCACACCAGGATATCCGGCCGCAATCCCATCGCCTGAAGCTCTTTTACGCTCTGCTGGGTCGGTTTGCTCTTTAACTCGCCGGACGCCTTAAGGTAAGGGATCAAGGTCACGTGGATCAGGATGGCATTCTCATGCCCCGCCTCATGCTGAAACTGCCGTATCGACTCCAGAAACGGCTGACTCTCGATATCTCCGACAGTCCCGCCTACTTCAATGATGGCGATCCGGTCATCTTCCCCGGATCCTCCGCGGTAGAAACGGCTCTTGATCTCATTTGTAATATGGGGGATCACCTGCACGGTTCCGCCTCCATAATCCCCGCGGCGCTCTTTCTGAAGAACCGACCAGTAGATCTTCCCCGTCGTCACATTGGAATTCCGATCCAGACACTCGTCTATGAACCGCTCATAATGACCCAGATCCAGATCGGTCTCCGTACCGTCGTCCGTCACATAGACTTCCCCGTGCTGGATCGGGTTCATCGTTCCCGGGTCAACATTAATATAAGGATCGAATTTCTGCATCGTGACTTGATATCCCCTTGCTTTCAGAAGCCGCCCTAAAGATGCGGCTGTGATCCCTTTTCCCAGGCCGGAGACCACGCCTCCGGTGACGAATACATATTTTACTGCCATTTTATCATTCCCTCCTCCTGCCGGTAAATATGCTATACCGGCGCTGATCTAAAATCTTCTCCTGCAATATCTATAAGGGTCAGCTCTTTTTGTTCCGCACTCTCAAGGCTTGAGATCAGCGCTTTTGCCGTGTCAATAGCCGTCAGCACATTCACCCCTGTCTCGACGGCATTCCGCCTGATAAGGAAGCCATCCTTCGAATGCTTTTCGCCCTGCTGCGGCGTATCAATTACCAGATCTATCCTGTGTCCCAGGATAAGATCCAACAGATTCGGAGAACCCTCTTCAAGCTTATTCACTTCCTCCGCTTCTACCCCGGCACCCGCAAGCGCCCTGGCGGTTCCTTTCGTTGCGTAAATCTTATATCCGATCTTTGCGAACCGCCTTCCGATGTCCACCGCATCCTCTTTATCCTCTTCCCTCACTGAGATCACCATATTCTTGTACTTCGGAAGCCGGATCCCTGCGCCAAGGAATGCTTTATACAGAGCCTCTTCAAATGTCTTTGCTATACCCAGACATTCTCCGGTGGATTTCATCTCCGGTCCAAGGCTTATATCTGCCCCACGGATCTTTTCGAAAGAAAATACCGGCATCTTTACGGCAAAATATTCTGCCGCCGGCTGTAATCCCGGAGTATATCCGAGTTCCTTAATCTTCATCCCCGTCATTACCTTAGCCGCCAGCGATACGATGGGGATCCCTGTTACCTTGCTGATATACGGCACCGTACGGCTGGATCTCGGATTGACCTCGATGACATAAACTTCCTCGCCGCACACGATAAACTGGATATTGACCAGTCCCACCACATGCAGAGACCTGGCAAGCCGCCCTGTGTATTCTTCAATCGTCCGCATGATCTTCCCTGAAATACTCCTTGCCGGATACACTGACATACTGTCTCCCGAATGGATCCCTGCCCTCTCGATATGTTCCATGATCCCCGGAATCAGGATATCTTCCCCGTCACATACTGCATCCACCTCTATCTCCTTGCCCTGCAGATATTTATCCACCAGGATCGGATGATCCTGCACGGTCTGATTGATAATCCCTATGAATTTGTCGATATCCTGGTCGCTGACGGCAATCTGCATTCCCTGTCCGCCCAGAACATAGGAAGGCCTTACCAGTACCGGATACCCAAGTTCCGAAGCTATCGCCTTAGCCTCCCTTGCCGTGTATACCGTTCCTCCCTTCGGTCTCGGGATCTTACACCGCTCAAGGATCTCGTCAAAAAGCTCTCGGTCCTCCGCAGCATCTACATTCTCTGCCGAAGTCCCCAGGATAGGCACCCCCATCTTCATAAGAGCTTCCGTAAGCTTGATCGCCGTCTGACCGCCGAACTGTACCACCGCCCCGTCCGGTCTCTCCATATCTACAATACTCTCCACGTCTTCCGGTGTCAGCGGTTCAAAGTACAGCTTATCCGCGACATCAAAGTCCGTACTGACTGTCTCCGGATTATTATTGACGATGATGGTCTCATAGCCCTCTTTCTCAAATGCCCATGTGCAGTGTACGGAACAGAAGTCAAATTCAATCCCCTGTCCGATACGGATCGGACCAGAACCCAGGACTAATACCTTCTTCCTCCCTTTGGTCTGTTCTATCTCATTCTCACTGCCGTATACGGAATAATAATAAGGCGTCTTTGCAGCAAATTCTGCGGCGCAGGTATCTACCATCTTATAAGACGCCGTGATTCCTGATGCATAGCGCATATCATGAACCGTCTTCTCACTCATGCCTGACAGCTCTGCGATCACACGATCGGGAAACCCCATACGCTTCGCTTCTTTTAAAATATTCTTATCCAGATGCTTACGCCGGAGTGTCTGTTCCATTTTCACAAGACGCGCGATCTTATCAATGAACCATACGTCGATCTTCGTCAGTTCATGAAGCAGCTCGTAAGAGATGTCCCTGCGGATCGCCTCGGCAATCTTCCATATCCTTCTGTCATCCACCGTCTTGAGCTTCTCTATCAATTCTCCCTTCGTAAGGCAGGAATAATCATAAGATATCATACTGTCCACATGCTGCTCCAAAGAGCGCAGAGCCTTCATCAGGGCGCCTTCGAAATTATCGCAGATACCCATAACCTCCCCTGTCGCCTTCATCTGTGTCGTCAGCGTATGCTTGGCGCTTATGAACTTATCAAAGGGAAGCCTTGGAAGCTTCACGACACAATAATCCAACACCGGCTCAAAGCACGCACAGGTCTCCTTCGTGACAGCATTACGTATCTCATCCAGGGTATACCCCAACGCAATCTTAGCCGCCACTTTTGCGATCGGGTATCCGGTTGCCTTGGACGCCAGTGCGGAAGAACGGCTGACCCGGGGATTCACTTCTATCACACAATACTCGAAGGATTCCGGATCAAGGGCAAACTGCACATTGCATCCGCCGGTGATCTTAAGCTCGCTGATAATGTTCAGTGCGGACGTTCTCAGCATCTGATACTCCTTATCTCCAAGTGTCTGGGACGGCGCCACGACGATGCTGTCACCTGTGTGGACCCCCACCGGATCCAGATTCTCCATGCTGCAGACGGTGATACAGTTCCCCCTGCCGTCACGCATGACTTCATACTCTATCTCCTTCCACCCCGCGATACATCGTTCGACCAACACTTGTCCAACCCTTGAGAGACGGAGCCCGTTCTCTAAGATCTCTGTCATCTGTGTCCTGTCACGCGCTATCCCCCCGCCGCTTCCTCCCAGGGTATACGCAGGCCGCAGGACCACCGGATATCCGATCTTCCCTGCAAAACGCAATCCTTCTTGTACCGACTCCACTACCATTGACGGCGCGCAAGGTTCTCCTATCTTCTCCATTGTCTGCTTGAATTCCAGACGGTCTTCTGCTTTCCGGATCGTCTCTGCCGTAGTGCCGATCAGGCGTACTCCGTGCTTGCTTAAGAATCCGCTGTCATGAAGCTCCATAGCCAGATTGAGCGCTGCCTGCCCTCCAAGCGTAGGCAGCACACTGTCCGGTGATTCCTTTAATATAAGCTGTTCTACAACTTCTGCCGTCAGAGGTTCTATATAGACATGATCCGCAATATCTCTATCCGTCATGATCGTCGCCGGATTCGAGTTAAGAAGCACCACCTTAACCCCTTCCTCCTTCAGCGAACGGCATGCCTGCGTCCCTGCGTAATCAAATTCTGCCGCCTGCCCGATAACGATCGGTCCTGAACCTATGACTAGTACTTTTCTGATCTCTTCCTTCTTCGGCATGGTTATTCTCCTCTCATCATATCTAAAAAACGATCAAACAGCCATCCTGTATCTAACGGACCGGGACTCGCTTCCGGATGGAATTGTACCGTAAAAATCTTCTTTCCCACATATCGGAATCCTTCATTGGTTCCGTCGTTGACATTCACAAAAGCTTCCCTGGCAACCGCCGGATCCATTGATACGGCGTCTACCGCATACCCATGATTCTGGGCTGTAATATAGACGCGGCCGTCTTCTATGTCTTTCACAGGATGATTCCCTCCCCTGTGTCCATATTTTAGCTTATAAGTCTTCGCACCGTTCGCCAAAGCCATCAATTGATGTCCCAGACAAATTGCAAAGATGGGAACTTCGCCGGCATACAGCTTCTTAATCTCTTTGATGATCGAAGTACAACTCTTCGGATCTCCCGGCCCGTTCGACAGCATGATACCATCCGGCATATTTCCCAATATCTCTTCCGCCGCAGTATCTGCCGGATATACAGTCACCTCACACCCGCGTCTTGACAGCGAATTCACGATATTATCCTTCTCTCCAAGATTAAGAATCGCCACCCGAACCCCCTCTCCCGGAATCGTGTATTTCTCTTTGCATGTTACCTGCATGACCGCGTTTACAATCTTATATTCTCTTACCTCGGGGATGATCTTCACAAGATCATACTCCGGATCCGTAGTGATCATGCCATTCATGGTTCCCTTTTCCCGAAGCCTCTTCGTAAGCGACCGGGTATCAATCCCGGTAATTCCGGTGATATCCTGCTGCTTCAGGAATTCCTGCAACGTACCTTCACACCGGAAATTACTCGGCGTATCCGCAAGCTCTCTTACGATATATCCCTTTGCCCACCCTCTTGCGGATTCCATATCCGGCGTAATACCATAGTTGCCGATCAAAGGATACGTCATAACCACCGCCTGTCCGGCATAAGACGGATCCGTCAGCACCTCCAGATACCCCGTCATAGAAGTATTGAACACGATCTCTGCCGTCACACTTTTCCGGGATCCTATACTGGTCCCGGCAAACACAGTTCCATCTTCCAATATCAGATACGCTTTCATATCTTCACCTTTGCCCCCTTCCCCGATGCGGCAGATACCATATATATCATGTATATCATGTATATCACATATACGGCGCCCGCCTTACCGGTATCATTCCGCAAAAAAAGGAGACAGAAATCCTCTGCGGATTCCTGACTCCTTTGTCAGCTTTGTTCTACCGATAATATATTATGGACCCTTTCTCTTTATTTGTCAAATATTTATCACATAGGACTTGACAATTCGAATTTTTCGAGTATACTACTGTCCATAAGCAAAGGCGCTTTGGATGATCCCAGAGCGCTTTTTCTTTTTTAACAAATATCCGGAATCTGTCTGAAAAATGCTTACCTGCAGTTTCAGATACACTCCGGGAAAGGAGCACATAAAATGGGGGTAAAAGAAGAATGCGGTGTATTTGGTATCTATAACCCACACGGCGAAGATGCCGCCGCTTCCATCTATTATGGATTAATTTCACTTCAGCACCGCGGTCAGGAATCCTGCGGAATCGCCGTATCCGACACCAACGGGCCCAAAGGAAATATGAACATACATACGGGAATGGGACTGGTTCAGGAAGTCTTCAAAGAAGATACGCTGCATAAACTCAGAGGAAATATCGGAATCGGCCATGTACGCTATTCTACAACTGGCGCTGCCGCATTAAATAACGCGCAGCCCCTTGTCCTTAATTACATCAAAGGTACGCTGGCGCTAGCTCACAACGGTAATCTCATCAATACGGATGAACTTCGTGAAGAGCTTGCCCAGACCGGCGCAATCTTTCGCACGACTACAGATTCTGAGGTCATCGCTTACGAGATCGCCCGCGCAAGAGTCCACACCCGGACCGTAGAAGAGGCGATCCAGCAGACTGCTTTCAAACTCAAAGGCGCATACGGCCTGGTTATCGCCAGTCCGCGCAAACTGATCGGCGTACGAGATCCACTGGGCATCAGACCCTTATGTATCGGCAAACGGAAGGATTCTTATATCATAGCATCTGAAAGCTGCGCCTTAACGGCAGTCGGGGCACAGTTCATCCGGGATATACAGCCCGGTGAGATCGTCACGGTTTCCCGCGGCGGAATCACCTCTACCCTTCATCTTCATCAGATGAAGGAGGCACATTGTATCTTCGAGTATATCTATTTTGCCAGGCTTGACAGCACCCTGGACGGTATCTCTGTCTATGAATCCCGACTGAAAGCCGGCGCCGCGCTCGCAAGAGCCTATCCGGCAGACGCCGACCTTGTCACTGGAGTTCCTGACTCCGGAATCACGGCGGCACAGGGTTATGCCAGAGAAGCCCGCCTTCCCTTTATACCTGTTTTCTATAAAAACAGTTATGTGGGCAGAACCTTTATCAAACCCACGCAGAAAGAGCGTGAATCCAGTGTCCGTCTGAAACTGAGCGTACTAAAGGAGACTGTGAAAGGCAAGGATATCATCCTGATAGACGACTCGATCGTGCGCGGCACCACGATTGCCAACCTGATCCATCTGTTAAAACAGGCAGGCGCAGGCAAAGTGCATGTACGGATCAGCTCACCGCCATTCCTATATCCCTGTTACTTCGGGACGGATGTTCCATCCGATCAGCTGCTGCTTGCCGCTTCCCATTCTACGGAAGACATCCGGCAGCTCATAGGCGCTGATTCCCTGGGTTATATGCGGGTAGAAGACTTATCTTCCACAGTCGACGGATTGCCGCTTTGCAGGGCATGCTTTGACCAGAATTATCCTATATTCTTAAATCATTGACGCAAGGGTGCGTACTCCGGAATCGGATACGCGCCCTTTTTGTCATAAAAACTTCAACTGATGTTATAGTCGTGAACGAAAGGAGTAACTTATTATGAACGAATTTTCAGCAGCAAACACAATCTGGGTCCTGTTAGGAGCAGCCCTGGTCTTCTTCATGCAGGCAGGTTTTGCCATGGTGGAGACAGGCTTTACCCGGGCAAAAAATGCAGGAAACATTATAATGAAGAACCTGATGGACTTCTGTATCGGAACTCCAACCTTCTGGATCGTGGGTTTCGGGATCATGTTTGGCACAGGAAACGGCTTCTTCGGTAAAATCGCCGGTCTCGCCTCAGAGTCTGCCTATGGGAGCAGCATGCTGCCCGACGGGGTTCCCTTCTGGGCATTCCTGATCTTCCAGACAGTATTCTGTGCCACTTCGGCAACCATCGTCTCCGGAGCCATGGCAGAGCGTACAAAATTCGCGTCTTACTGCATCTACAGCTTCCTCATCAGCCTGGTAGTCTATCCGGTATCCGGACACTGGATCTGGGGCGGCGGCTGGCTCGCGCAGATGGGATTCCACGATTTCGCAGGCTCCTGCGCCGTTCATATGGTTGGCGGAGTTGCCGCCCTCATCGGCGCCGCGATCCTGGGACCGCGCCTTGGCAAATACAGCAAAAGCGGAAAATCCAGGGCAATCCCCGGTCATAACCTGACAGTCGGCGCCCTTGGAGTCTTCATCCTCTGGTTCTGTTGGTTCGGTTTTAACGGCGCCTCCACCGTCTCCATGGAAGGCGATGCTATCGTGACGACCGGCAAGATCTTCGTGACTACGAACCTGGCTGCTGCCATAGCTACCATCACTGTCATGTTCATCACTTGGATCCGCTATAAGAAACCGGATATATCCATGACGCTTAACGGCTCTCTTGCCGGGCTTGTGGCAATCACGGCAGGCTGTGATACGGTATCTCCGCTCTCTGCCGCTGCCATCGGCATCATCTCTGGTTTCGTCGTAGTCTTCGGTATTGAATTCATCGATAAGGTATGCAAAATCGACGATCCGGTCGGCGCCGTAGGAGTCCATGGAATGAACGGCGCACTGGGAACCCTCTGTGTCGGCTTGTTCTCTGACGGAACCGGTACGGAATGGAAGGGTCTCTTCACAGGCGGCGGTTTCCATCTCCTGTACGTACAGTTCCTTGGTTTTATCGCCACAACCGCCTGGGTTGTAATAACCATGCTCATCATCTTCCAGGCGATCAAACATACCATCGGTCTCAGGGTCACAAGAGAAGAAGAGATCGCTGGCCTTGATGTACAGGAGCACGGCATCACAAGCAGCTACGCAGGCTTCCTCACCCAGGATACTCTGGGAAGCGTGCCGAACGTACTTGGCGCAGATACAGAGAACCGGCTGCTCTCTGCTTCTTCTGCGATCCATACACACACAGAGCATCTGTCTTCAGATGCACCGGCAATCTCCGACATTCCTGCCGCACCAAAGACCGGTGATGCCAATGCGAAGGGACATAAGCTTACGAAAATCGTCATCGTCACACGGCAGAACAAACTGGATGATTTTATGCAGGCGATGAATGAGATCGGCGTTGCCGGCATCACCGTAACCAATGTAATGGGATGCGGCGTACAGAAAGGAACCCGTACATATTACCGTGGGGTATCCATGGAGATGAGTCTCCTGCCGAAGATCAAGATCGAGATCGTCGTAAGCCTCATCCCTGTTCAAAAAGTTATTGATACCGCCAAGTCTGTTCTTCACACCGGTCAGATGGGCGACGGTAAACTCTTCCTGTATGATATAGAAAATGTAGTAAAGATCCGTACCGGAGAAGAAGGCTTCCTGGCGCTGCAGGACACACAGGATTAGAGGCAAAGATGCCCGTTTGGCTTGTTGCTCGCGGGAATAAATCAGGCTGATACAAAAGCAGGGTTTGGCAGCATATGGCACTTAATATTACACTCACGCCATATGCTGCCAAACCCTGCAACATGATATTTTTAATATCTTGCCTTCCAATACTTTCTTGCGCCGAATATCATAAGGAGCGCCGCGGCAACGCCTGTCACGATCCACACCCAGACCGGTATATCATAGATATTGTAGCACCGCACATTGATCCACATCTGATTGATCGCCTGGTTCTGTGCGTCGTCAAAACACACCATCAGAGACGACCGCGAGATCGCTTCCTGCGAAGGATACTGCGCGAACAGCTGCCGATACACCTGATCCGAAGGCGCCGTAATGACATACCTGCCTTCATCATTCTCTCCCTTTGCCCGGCTTACCTCTCCGTCAAAGAAATACCCCAGATCATATTCCGACACATCTGTTTCATCCTCTTCGGCACCGTAACACCAGTCTGCATACTCGAAGACCCGCATGTCATCACCTCCGGAGATAACCGAAGTATAGCCGATATAGTACATATTCCGGATCACGTTATCCGCCCTGGAATTAAAGTTTATGAATGCTTCCGCCGCATGCTGCTTCGCCGCGTCTTCTCCAATGCCATTCTTCAGCATCACCCATCCGTCAAAATATATATTCGTCGCTTCTTCCGGCACGGCAAAAGCCAACGGGAAATCATCCTCATCCGCCTGATCCATAGTATAGACCGCATCGCCGGACCACTGGTAATTGGCGGCAACCTTCCCGGTAACCATATCTGCTTTCCCCGAATCCGTCTCAAAGGAATAGGCATTGTCTTTCACATCCTGCAGATAATCCTGTACGCTGGCAACCGTCGCCTTTGAGGTATCATTCATCTCTGCCTCCAGACGCTTCTGATAATCCGGATCCCGGCGGAATTCTTCCGAAGTCAGCAGATCCGACTTGATCGCTCCTATCGCTGCGAAGTAAGAATCCCTCACATTATCTTTGATCGTGATCTGTCTGCGGTATTTCGGATCATCCAGGATCCGCCAGCTAGATGCATCCTCTTCTGCCACCAACGCCGGGTTGTATACGATTCCTGTAATTCCCCACATATACCCTGCGGCATATTCGCTCCATCTCTCCCCTTCTATCTCATTATTGTCAAAAATAGAATGTATATAGGGAGATACTCCGTTGATATAAAAGTTATTCCCGTCGGACGTATCAAAGAATCCTTCGGATAACGGCACCAACTGGTCTTCCGTCATCAGTTTCATGATCATATACTCTGACGGACACACCAGATCATAAGTATCCCCAAGCGTCAGCATGTTATACAGATCCTCGTTGGTCCCAAAGGTAGAATATTCCACCTTAACCCTGATCCCATAATTCTCATAATACCATTCTTCAAAGTCCTGGATCATCGACCGTTCCCCGATGATATCACCGCTGTCCAGATCTATGGTATCCTCTTCGTCCCATCCTCCCAGGTCTATATATTCCTCCCAGTTACAGACCCGCAGGGTAACCGTACGCACATCTTCCTGACTGCCGCCAAGATCACTTATCTGCCGGCTCTCCTGACTGTCATCGTTAGACGCGCTTATCTGCCGGCTTTCCTGACTGTCAGCGTTAGGAACCCTTGCCTGCCCGCCTTCTGTCCGCACTGCCGTCTGATCGTCTTCCCAGGCATACACGGTCACGGAACAATGGAACATCGATATCCCCGCCGCCGCTATAAGAAGCGTTCTCCTGCAGAACATACCTGCCGCACCAAGAAATCTAACCTTTTCAATCATATACCGCTCCTTTCCTGTCCTGCTTTTTGTGCCCGCAGGTTCATTACCACGGTAAACAGGACAACCAACAGAAAAATCACGGTGGATAACGCCCACAACGCCGTCTTGATCGTCGTCTGGGCGCCCTTGGTCGCATTGACCACATACGTACTGATCGTATCAAAGGTAGCCGGCTTCGTATACGTAGCCACAAAATAATCATCCAGCGACAGCGTAACCGCAAGTGCAAATCCTGACAGGATACCCGGGAATATCTGCGGAATTACGATCCTGACCAGCGCGGTAAGCGGTGTTGCTCCAAGATCCAGCGCCGCCTCATAGATACTGGGATCCATCTGTTTTAACTTCGGGATCACAGACAGAAACACAAAAGGCGCACACAAAGACACATGACCGATGATCAACGGGAGAAATGTATCCTTGCTGACTCCGAATACCACCACCAACAGAATGCAGACCGAGAACCCGGTCACCACATCCGCATTGACCACCGGCACCTGGTTCATCGTGGTGATCGCCGAAGACATGCCCTTCTTAGAGTAGAACGCGCCAATGGCGCCCAACGTTCCCAGGATCGTGGCGAGCAACGCCGTTGTCAACGCAAGGATCACCGTTCCCAGGATCATCCCTACCAATTCCGGAGTCGTAAAGAGCGTCACATAATTGTGCAGAGAAAGGCCCCGGATCGCACCGATATTCGTCGCATCCGTAAAACTGTATACCATCAGCACCAGGATAGGAAGATACAGGAACAAAAGAACGAATAGAATGACCAGGCTCTTCCATGTCTTTCTTATCACAGTAACATCCCTCCCCTCGTATTCTCTTCTTCAATCCCCTGGGTAAATAGCGTAAACAGACACACGATCCCCAGCAGGATCAACGCGATCATGGAGCCTCCATGCCAGTTGTATGCCGCAAAATAGCTTCCGATCAGGCTCCCCATGATATAGGTACTGTTATACAGCATATCCAGTACGACATAATTCGTCATTGCCGGCAGAAAAACCATAGACACCCCGCTGACAATTCCCGGCATCGACAAAGGCAGCGTCACCTTCAAAAATGCCTGCATACCTCCCGCCCCCAGGTCTCTGGCAGCTTCTAAAAGAGCATTGTCCAGTTTGGAGATGGTCGTATAGATGGGCAGGATCATGAACGGAAGAAAATCATAACTCATACCCAGCACCGTATTCAGGAAGGGATGATAAGCCAGGCTCCCCTCCATCCAGGTGAGGATCTCCTTAAGCGCGGTGATCCTCAATGAAAAATTGATCCACATCGGCATAATAAACAACATCAGAATGACCGACTTCGTCTTAAGCCTGCTGACCGCCAGGATATATGCCACCGGATAAGCCATAAGCAGACATACCATGGTGGTTACAAACGCGATCCCCAGGCTGTAACACAGCGTCCCCAACGTATTCGGATCTGAAAAGAACCCTGTCAGATTCAGTATGGTAAATTCTCCCTGTCCGTCTGTAAATGCATAATAGAACAGCACCAGAAGCGGCGCCATCACAAAAAGCACCAGAAAAAGCGCGTATGGAATACCCAGATTCTTTCTGGAAAAAAGATATCTATACATGCGTCTTCCTCCTATTTCTTCACTGTGAAGATCATTTTCTCCACCGGCATCAATAAGCCCACCTGATCTTCCATATTCCACAGATATTCATCATCGACCACAAAATCCTGTTCCAGATCCGTATGTATGACATAACTGTAGTGGTCGCCCTTATAGATCAGATTACTGATATATCCCTGCACCAGCCCCTCTTCCTGCACATCGGTCAATTCGATGTCCTGCGGCTTGATCGAGATCTTGATCCGAAGCTTCCCTGTATCGATCTCAGAACCGTTAGCATCCAGTATCGCGCCGTCTTCCGTCTGCCTGCTTCCCTTTATCACAGTGGTCAGCGCTACATCCAGGACATTTCCGTTATATTCTAACTCGTTATTCTTATTGATCTCCGCCGGGAAGATATTCGTATGATCTTCCGCGATCATAATATGAATATTATCCGGATCTACGTGGACGCCCACCCGGTCTCCGACTTTCGCAGAATACACGGATTGCGCCACGATCTCATTCTTTCCGGATTCCACAGTAATCTCATAATGCATTCCCTTGAAGATCACGGAAGACACGATTCCCCTGATCTGTCCCTGCGCCGGTTCGGTCAGGATCACGTCCTCCGGCCTTACGACAGCAGTGATGTGCGTCCCTTCTTCCACATCATCCACACAGACAAATTCTCCTCCGCAGAAACGTGCCTTAAGCTTCCCCGTCATGATCCCGTTAAATATATTGCTGTCTCCGATAAAGTCTGCTACAAATGCGTTGATCGGCTCATTGTAGATATCTTCCGGCGTCCCGATCTGCTGCATCTTCCCCTCTGCCATAACGACGATCTTATCCGACATCGTAAGAGCTTCTTCCTGATCATGCGTGACATAGATAAATGTAATGCCAAGCTCCCGGTGCATCTCCTTGAGCTCTAGCTGCATTTCCTTGCGCATCTTCAGATCAAGCGCCCCCAACGGCTCATCCAGCAGCAGGATCTGCGGCTCATTGACCACTGCCCGCGCGATGGCAACCCTCTGCTGCTGCCCCCCTGACAAAGTATCCACTCTTCTCTTTTCAAACCCTTCCAGATCTACCAGTTCCAGGACTTTGCGCACCTTCTTCACGATCACATTCTCCGGCGTCTTCTTCTGCCGCAGCCCGAACGCAATATTCTCATAGATATTCATATGCGGGAACAAGGCATACCTCTGGAATACCGTATTGATCGGCCGTTCATTCGGCGGCAGCTCCGTGATCGGCTTGCCGTTCAATAGAATCTCTCCCTCCGTCGGAATATCAAATCCTGCGATCATCCGCAGCGTCGTCGTCTTCCCACAGCCGGACGGACCCAGGAATGTGATAAATTCCCCCTTTTTGACTTCCAGATTGAACTCAGACACCGCACTGAATCCATCTTCATATGTCTTTGTGATATGCTTTAATTCAATGATATTCTGTTCCATAACCTCTCTTCACTCCTTCCCGAAAATCAAAACATCGGCGGCGTACTGACCCATATAAATTTCGCCGGTTTGCTGCCGGAATTCTCGATCCGATGCCTTCGCTTCGCCGGATAGTAGAAGCTCTCGCCGGATTTTACCTGATATACCTTATCTCCGAGATAAAGCTTAAGTTTCCCGGATATCAGATATCCGAATTCCTCACCGTCATGAGGCTTATCCTCTTCAAGGCTCTGGTAGGGCTTAAGCACTACCAGAAGCGGTTCCATCTGGTACTTCTGCGCTGTCGGGACGATCCACTGGATACTGTTTCCCGCCTCATCCACCTTTTCAAAAAAACCTTCCTCCGAAAAGACAACATGCTCTTCCTCCGTTTCCTTAAAAAAGTCTGAGGCAGTCGTCCCCAGGCATTCGATCAGATCCAGAAGCGTCACGACAGACGGCGACACCTGCCCCCGCTCCAACTGCGATATGAATCCCTTGGTAAGTTCTGTCCTGTCCGCCAGCTCCTGTTGTGTTAACCCGACCCGGTTGCGCAGATCCTTAATCTTTCTGCCTATGTGTTCGTTCACATATTCCAGTTCCATATATCCGTCCGCTCCTTCTTCCCTGCCCTCTTTTATGCTCTCTTACGCACCTTATGCACACACTCCCACTCACAATGTTCCTAAACTCAAAATAATCTTTTACTAAACTCGCGTGCTGCATTTATTATACTCTTATTAAACTTTTTGTCAACTAATAATATGATTTTTTTTATTTTTTCTCACGTTTCTTCGGCGCTGTCAGTTGGTAGCTTAGATCCAAGAGATTCTTAACCTTAACAACCGGTACACTTCCGTCCAACCGGATGGTAATCCATTTGTCCTTATTCATGTGATATGCCGGATGAATCCCCTCCTGCATCCGCAGGGAACCGCCAAGCATCGGATCACTTTTCACATTGATCACATCTACCATACCGTCGCCGGAAAGCCCGATCTTATCCCGTCCCACTTCCATCACCAACCCGTACCATTTTCGGTTGTCTGCATGGCGCAGAACGGCATTGGCATCATGCCACGGATAATCCGGAACCGTGTTATATCTCGTTTTCACATAGTCAAATATTTCCTGTACCATCTTTTTATCCTCTGTCTCTTTCATTTCATCCGGCTGTGTTCCTCTTACTGCCTCTTTTCCTGCGCTTAATCCTCTGATTTCCATCTTCGATCCTTTCATTAAAAAACAAGCCCACATTCTAAAGCTATCGTCATATACTTATCGCTCAGGCTCAAACCATAATCTGTCAGATCCCTTATTTCCCACTGATCAGCATCCAGATTGTCAGCCCCATAGAAAAACTGGATCATCGGTATATTCCTGAATTTTGCGACAGCCAAAGATGCGGAACATTCCATTTCAACCGCAATGCAGCCTTGTTTTTTACGCTCTTTTATCGCCTCCGGCGTTTCTCTGTAAATAGCATCTGTTGTCCAGACCTTTCCCACCACATACGGGACTTTATGTTTTTCCAGATACTGCACGAGCCTCTCATTCAAAGAACGATCCGCACTTATTTCTTCACTTCCAGGGAAGTAATGATAACTGGTTCCCTCATCTCTGACGGCTGACGATGGAATGATGATCTTGCCGTCTGCAACGGGCTGGTTTAATATACCGCAGCACCCAAACTGTACCACTTTTTTTGCCCCCAAAGCTATGATTTCTTCTAAACCGGCTGCGCAGGCAGGCGCCCCTACTCTGGAAAGGAACAAGCCCATCTTTTTATCCGCATATTGTATTTCATACACGGGGATCGTTCCATTTGCAGAATATAAATTTGCTATTATTTCCGCCTTATTGTTTTTCACAAATTCTCTTATCATACCTTCCGAAAATGTCGTGATACATACCTCCGGGAAACCGGGAACCTTCTCTGTAACATCACAAGGATTCAGAAATGCGTCTTTATTGTTGCCACTGTCATCACTCCTCACTAGGATTTTTCTGATTTCTTTTATGATCCTTAACGGGATCCCCTTATCAATGGGCATCAGCTTGCTGTACATCCTCACCCCTTGATAGGAAAATACGATCAGATCAAAAATGGCGTCGATGTCTACTTCATAAAACTCCTGCCGGTCGATCCCATATTGCATCAGCTTTTTCCATGTATTTGCAGATATTAAATATTGTTCATATAATGCATTTTTCTGACATGAAATATCAGGAATACTAAAATACTCATAGATCGCCACACTTAATGATGCTTGGCTGTCCATCATCTCATGTTCATATACGTCTAAAAGCTCATCTAAGATCGTTACAGCCGATTGATTTTGTTTTATTTTTGAATCAATCATATCCTCCTGCCGGTCTGTCATATCCTCAATCATCTCTTGGAATATCTGACGTGTACTCTCATAATGACAATACAAACCACCCCGGCTTAATTTTGCAGCTTCGCAAATATCTTTCATTGTTACGTCTTTAAAGCCTTTTTCTGCAAACAAGGAGCACGCACTTTTTTTAATATGCCGCCTGGTTTCCTGTCCTCGTTTATTCATGATCTCTCCTCCTCTCTTTCCGACACAAGTGTTGGAAATTATTATACGACACCTATGTCGGAAAGTCAACATGAATATACCTTCCGCGGTTATAACGATATTCATGACGATACAGCTTCACAAAGAATCAAGTGAAATACAGAAAAACAGACCCGATGAACTGAGGTCTTAAAACTGATATTCTTTTGCTTCTTCAAATCTGTTATCTAACACATAAAAAGCCTTAAATCTTGTACACATATTTACACCTCTTTCAACTGTTCTATACATCCTGACTGTATTGCCTCTATGTTCTCTGCAATCTTTTCCTCCGGCCAGTCCCACCATCTCATTTTAAGCAACCGCTCTATTCTTTCATCAGAAAACCGCTTTTTTATCGGTTTTGCGGGGACGCCTCCCACAATGGTATAGGGAGGCACATCTTTCGTGACAACTGCACGGGTTCCGATGACCGCTCCGTCCCCGACCGTCACGCCTGCCAAAATAACCGCTTCATATCCAATCCATACATCGTTTCCAATATTAATATCACCCTTATTATCCCATGCTTTTGTGACATCCTTTTTCTCAAGCCCCCATTCTTCGAAAAACAATGGAAACGGATAAGTAGATAAGGAATCCTTTGTATGGTTCGCACTATTGAAAAGGAATTTTGCACCGCATGCAATCGAGCAGAACTTTCCGATCCTGAGCTTATCATGATTAACCGGATAATGATATAATACATTATTACGCTCAAACATTGCAGGGTCATGTACAAAATCATGACACATCGTATAATCTCCAATTTCGATATTGGGGTTCGTAACCACATTTTTCAAATAGACAGTCTGTAGATCTCCTGTTCTTGGATATATTTTTCGTAGATCTGCCATTTTATTACCTCCAATCCGTATAGAATACACCACTATTTTACCTGTCCGCCGACACATCTTCCATACATTAATTGGTACAGAAATGATCAGTATAAAAGAGAGCCGCCCATCAATGATATGTGATATGAGCAAACTCTCCTTTTGTTATTTCTGATATATTATTTTTCTGATGGCATACACCGAAAGATAGTATCTATCAGCAAGTTCTCCAACCGTAACTCCTCTGTGATATTCTGCAAGGATAGCTTTATTGCGTCTTTCAAGCTCCCTTCGGTAACCAGACAATTCACCCCAAGATCTATGCTGTTCACTCTTAGCCGGAATATAGATATATCCTGCCTGGACATATTTTTGTAATTCCTTAACCAACACATCCGGGAGAATTTCATTTGCATTTATATATTTCATATACAGGCTTCCTCCTTGATTCTCCTAAAAACCACACGAAACATGTATGATCAGGTTCTAATTCAAGCAGCAAAGCCAGCTATACTTCTACATCAGCGACTTATATCCCTCCATGCAAATGTCGCTTATTATACTGGCTTTGCATGGAGTAAACCTTTATTTTTTCTTTTTTTATTCCTGCACATAATATCCTCCGATACGTTTATCCTCATTCTTTTAATGCTGCTTTCACAGCCAGAATTTCTGTTCTCTCTAATGAACCGGAAAGCAAAAAATCCCATCTTCATATTTATTATTGTTTCCCGTATATTCATTGATCACATTTTTCCAGAATAGATATGCCTGCTCACTTCCATAAGACGGCGAAACCTCCCAGGCTCCCGGATATTTTTCAAAACACAGGATTGCGGCACTCTTTCCGATTCCATTTCTTCTAAACTTCGGGAGTACCATAAACTCTGCAATACTATGCCCAAAGCCGCTCTTTTGCATATGGGTATTGATCATCACAAATCCCAATAACCTTTCACTTTCCTGCTCCTTAATAAAGCAGGCTTCTCTGCCCTTTTCTGTGAAGTAGTTTTCAAACCACGGATATTCAAATAATGCATCTTCATTCATATCATTCTGGTCATTCAGGCTTTCCTCAAATAAGGAATATTGCAGAAGCCTGTATAAAATTTCCCTTTGTGTTTCCTCCACCCTTTTTAATATAATATTCATATATATCCTTTTTACCAACACCAGTCCCCGTCTAAGAATACACTTCCTGGCAATTTACTTTTCAATACTTGACAGGTAGTGGTCTTTCCCACTCCCATCGTACCGCCTATTAAGTAAATATTTTTCATAGTTTTGTTGTTTCCTTCAATTCCAATACCATCAGATTATCTTCATCCCGCTTCTGGATCACATGAAATCCCTGCTTCTGATACATCCTGTATGCATAATTATCCTTATTTACGCTAAGGGAGACTTTTTCATAACCTTTGCTTTTCAATAATACTATCATTTCCTGCATCAGTTTGCTGCCAATCCCCTGCTGCCGAAACTCTTTCTTTACCGAAATTGCAAACTCCGGTGTATGTTCATCTACATTACCATATCCTTTTATTTTACCTGCCAGTATCCTTGTCCATACCGCGCCAAGCAAATGCCCGTATGCTTCTGCCACCAGGCACAGATCATCCGCCTGTCCAAAATCCGCAACATACACTGCAAGCTCCGGCTGATTTATAATCTCTTTCCGCGGCGCCACGGCACCCTCGGGAAGATAGATCGCGTCATACAAAAAATCTTCCAACACGGAATACTCCTCTGGTTTGAGCGGACGAATTACTATTTCGTTGCAATCATTTCTTACATCAGCCCGACTCAAAAATTGCCGGATTGCTTCTGCTGCCCGCTCTGCATTTGAATAAATTGCCGGATGACCGCCGCTCGAAAACATACAGATCTCTGCCCCTGTTTTCCCGGATATGGCTTCATATTCATCCCGTATATCCGTTCTCACCATTTCGTCCCCGGCGCTCCCCATGAGTAAAAGAGGAACTTCTAATTCCGAGATGGGCTTAAAGAACAAAGGCAAATTTTCTTCCGCACATTGAACAAGCGCCTTCGTATCCATATCCACGATCCGTTCCCAGTCTTCTCCCTGGCACCACTGATAAAACCCGACTGCCTGTTCATCCTGCTTTGCCCCTGCACGCTCATTGAGCAGTTTCCGCGCAAAATCTTCTCCCAAAGTCCGTCCGTCAAAACTGTCTGCTACTACTTTTCCCACCAGATCCGGGCGCAGCAAGCCTGCATTTACCGCCGCCCACGCACCGCCGCTGCTTCCCACAAGACTTACCTTCCCGTAATCCAGATGTTCCAGCAAAGCAATGATTTGCCGTGCTTCTTCCTGCCATAAGTCTGCCGGGAATTCCGTCAGACGGTCTGATCTGCCATGCCCCAGAAAATCTACAAGGATCACTTTAAAATGCTCTTCATACAACGGAAGAAGCATTTCAAACATTCTGGATGATGCTGTATTTCCATGCAAAAATACTACTGGATTTCCTTTTCCTGATTCTGAATAATAAATTCTTTTTTCCTGATAAATAAAATATGACATTCTGTGCCTCCTGATCTATACTTGTTTTTTGTATCAAACCAGCAAGGCTGTCGAACACAAGCCTTGCTGCTAGTGTTCCTTTGTCCAGATACCCATTTTCTCAACCTCCGATCTTCATTTTATCCAGTATATCATGGAATCCTATGTAAGCACCATACTATTTTAAATTGCTTTCCGCAATTACAGTAAGTAATTATTTTCCCGGTTTGCGATCTGTAAACCGACTAATTTGTAAGTTGCATATCCTCCCATAACCAGCGGCTCTGATCTGCAGATCTCTTCTGCTTCCTCACGGCTCTCTGTTTTTAAGATATACATGCCTGCCATTCCCGGATAGCCTTTAAAGACGCCGCAGATTTCCAACTTTCCTTCATCGTCCAGTTTTCTTATATTCTCAACATGTTCCATAACTACCTGTTTCGTCATTTTATTATAGCTCTTACTTTTCTCGATCATCATCATGTACATCAATTTTTCCATACGACTATCTCCTTTACATTCTATTGGGCTCTTCGCCAGTATATTATTGCATTTGGAACATAGATAGTTTATCATAGAATAGTGACAAAAGCTGTCACCATTTGGAAAGGAGTTTAAAAATGTCAAAAGCAGAACGGCTTATTGAAATGATGATAACAATAAATGCAAAAAAAGATTTCACAGTAGGCGAATTAGCAAATGAATTTTCCGTATCCAAAAGAACCATACTGCGTGACTTACAAGAATTGGAGCAGGCTGGTTTCCCTCTCTACTCCGAAGTCGGAGCGGCGGGCGGGTATCATATCTTAAAAGAACGCATCTTGCCGCCTATTGCATTTTCAGAAAGTGAAGCAAAAGCTATTTTCTTTGCCTGCCAAGCCTTACAATATCACCGCGACCTGCCGTTTGAACAGGAAACCATATCCGTCTTAAAGAAATTTTTGAACAGTCTGCCGTTAGATGTGCAAAACAGTATCACGCAGATCCAGGACAAAGTAGTATTCTGGATTCCAGACAGACACTGCGATTCGCCATTACTTAAATCAATGTTTCTTGTTGCCATAAACCGCCATGCCGCAACAATACGGTATTCGTCAACACATTCTGAAAGCACACGCACCATTATACCGATCGGTCTATATGCCATGAACGGACTTTGGTATTGCCCCGCCTATTGTACAACAGCAAACCAAATCCGGGTATTCCGGGTTGATCGTATCAAAGAAATCCTAGAGGAAAAGCCCTATCCAAAAGGAAAATACCCTATCCCTGCGTCTATTCAGGAATATCTTGAAAAAACAGAGGTCAAAAATGATCACCACTTGAAGATCCAACTAACGGACATAGGCGTCAAACGCTGCGAAAGCGAATGTTTACTTGCAAGCGGATTAAAAACATTTTCAACGGGCGGCGGGGTAATCGACATGGAAATAGATCATGCTGCTTTAGAATGGATTGCCGATTATATATTGCCGTTTGGGAACAACGCCACCGTATCAGAACCTGTGGAGCTCATAAAACTGTTACAGCACAAAATATGTGAACTACACCGGCATTATTGCAGCTCGGATCAATAATTTTCATAACGGACCAACTCATTCAAGGAAATACGCTGTACGGCATGACGCTCTGGGTCGGCGGGGTTTCCGGCTGCATATCCTATTGCTAAGATATTGACCGGCTCCAGGGTATCCGGAAGATTAAATTCCTGTCTGATGACATCGGGCTTAAAATAGCAGATCCATACAGATCCTAATCCCAACTCAGTTGCTTCCATCATCATGTGGTCTGTAAGAATTGACGCGTCTATATCAACAGTCTTTTTGTGATCGAACGGACGGGTCCATGCTTTCGTATGCTCGGCGCAAACGATGACCGCCAGAGGCGCTCCATAAATATTTGCCGCTTTTCCTATTTTTTTCAATCCCTCTTCCTCCTGCACAACGATAAGACGAACAGGCTGTAAATTAGCAGCTGTTGGTGCGGCATGGGCAGCCAATAAAATTTTTTCCAGTTTCTCCGGTTCTACCTTTCTGTTTTTGTAATCACGGACAGAATAACGTGATCTCGCCATTTCTAAAAAGTCCATAAGTATTCCTCCTCGTATTATACTTGTATTTCAGGTTTCCCTGTACTATAATTATATCGCAAACAAACTCAAAGACAAGAATGCACTTTTTAGGTATATACTACCCAAAAAGTAAGTTAGGAGGATTTCCATGAGCGTAAAATGCAAAAATAGTTATAACTGTCCCGTAGAAGCTACCATCGACTTAATTGGCGGGAAATATAAAGCGGTCATCCTGTGGCATCTCATGGGCAAAACCTTGCGATATAGTGAACTGCATAAATTAGTCCCCAAAGCAACTGATAAAATGTTGGCAGGGCAGCTAAGAGAACTTGAAAATGATGGACTGATAAACAGAAAGGTCTATCCTGTCGTTCCTCCCAAGACGGAATACTCTTTGACGGATTTCGGCAATACTCTCGCCCCGATCTTAGATGCTATGTGTGATTGGGGCAGTGTTTATTTAGATGAAGTACAGACGGTTATGCGGTGAGAATCGTAAATCACCTTTTTTTCCTCAATTTTATAAGAACCCTCTGCTCAGCCCCCACTTTCTGAAACTGTCCGGTTACGTAAGCAGCCTTTTCTTTTAATGACAATTTTCCAAATTTCTCGGCTGACTTTATCTGTCCCATCACATTTCTCACATCTTCCAATTCCAGAAGATTTACAGCCACGCAAAAAAAGGTCTTTTTCCGCCCGTCATTACAATTTTGCAGCAACCATTTCAAAATACAGATTTTCTCTTCCTGTTCTGCCCTGTACGCTTCCGCACCGATCTTTTGCTGCTTTCTCAAATCTCTTTTCTGGTTCCGGTGCGTGATAAATGAATCAAACTCATCAATATTCTCATATTTTCACAGGGAAATACCCAACAATGGCTGCAATATTCCGGCTTCTCATGCCGCAGGCTGCATCTGGCTATCTTGCAGGACTGGTTTCCCTCACCGTCGCCGCATCCGGGACAATGCCCGCCCAAATGCATAGGGCATAATCCACAGTTTAATCCGCACAAAGAAAACAATAAGTCTGACCTTGTAAAATCTTTCAAAATACCCTCCCTAATCTTACATTTCCCGTAATTCCTTAAATAACACATCCGCCATAGCCGTCATGATCGCCATGTACTTCTGTGTGTCTGTAAAAATAGACTGATAGGTTTCATTACTTTCTTTAAAAGCTCTTCTGGCTGTTTCACCAAATATTTTGGGAAAGATACTCTGCATAAACATCTGCTGTGTATCTTGCTTTGCCGATTTTACCAATTGAGTATTATCTTCAAGCATCTTCTGTAAGTTTCCAATAACGATCCTATCCCCTTCGGTAATATCACCGGCAAATGCTTCATTAAACTTCTCTATAATCTCATCAAAAGGACTGTTTATTTCTTTCATGCTTCCGCTCTTTTTTACTTTTGCGGACTCATATTCTCCCGAAGTATTTTTATCCAGTTCGATCGCACCGGTGAATGTGTGCTGCAATTTGTAGTACTCTAGACGAACCTTATTGTCAAGATCCCACTTATCCTTCTGATCCGGCGGCAGCAAATGAAGCAGGTATCTGCAAAATGTATATTCGTTCTGCATAGCCAGATCAAATGTACGGACTATCTGATTAATATAATCAAACCATCTTACAAATGATCTGACAGTACGCCTGAATTCATATCTTTGCTGCTCATCCAGATCAGTATACTTTTCAGCTACCGTAACCAGCGAACTCGATATCTTTGCCTGTACGATACCACCGTCTTTATCCTTTGGATCTATATAGATCGACGCCACTCGCTCGACGTCAAGATCATCGTATATACGGAATTCACGAAGCTGCTCCCATGTTTTATAGATCAAGTCAACATTGATCTCTGATTCCAGACTTGTTTCCGTATAAAATCCCTGGAATGCTTCCTGTATCTCCTCATTCGTATTGACAAAGTCAAGAATATAAGTATCTGTCTTATCCGGATGTATCCTATTAAGCCGGCTTAATGTCTGGACAGCCTTAATATCACGCAGTTTCTTATCTACGATCATTGTATGAAGCAGAGGTTCGTCAAATCCTGTCTGGTATTTTTCTGCAACTATGAGAACATCGCCGTGATCATGGAATACGTCCTTGGTCTGTGCTTCTGATATATGATTTCCGTCGGGATCAACGTTTAATCCGCTCTCGGAATAATCAGGGCTGTTGGGATCGTCCGGATCTTTTATAATACCTGAAAAAGCAATCATTACCTGCAGATCTTCATATCCCTTTTCCTTAATATAATCCTGTACTGCTTTTAGATAACGGACTGCAGCCAGACGAGATGATGTTACTACCATCATCTTTCCTTTTCCCTTTATCGCCTTACTGGTTATTTCCCGGAAAGTTTCGACAACGATCGCAGCTTTTTGCTGAATATTATACGGGTGTAATTCCGCGTATCTTCTGATAAGCTTAGCAGCCTGTGAAGCCGGGACATTCGGATTATCTGCAGTATTTTTTGCAATCTTGTAACAAGTTTTATACGTGGTGTAATGTGCAAGCACGTCCATGATAAATCCTTCTTCGATCGCCTGCCTCATACTGTAAATGTGGTAAGGATGGAACGATCCGTCTTTCCGCTCCTCGCCAAAAATCTCTAATGTTTTATCCTTGGGAGTCGCTGTGAAGGCAAAGAAGCTCAAATTTTTGTGTTTCCCTGCGCTTACCATCTCCACAATGGTTCTATCTTCCTGCGCCTCTACAGCATCCTCTTCTTTTAACATTCTGCTTGCGTAAGCCATAATTCTCCTTGCAAGCTGCTTTTGCCGTTCGGTCTTAAGGTCATCGTCTACATCCACGCCGGCAAACTCTTTTAATTCTTCTATTGCGTCCGTAGTATCCGCCAAGCCGGTTTTTAATCTCATCGCACTCTTGCCTGTCTGACTTGAATGCGCCTCATCTACGATGACCGCAAAATTTTTTCCTGTCGTATCACCGATCATTCCATAAATGACGGGAAATTTCTGCAATGTAGTTACAATGATCCTCTTTCCGTCTTCGATCGCTTTCAGCAGATCCTTTGATCTTTTTCTCTCATCTATAAGAACAACACTGCCCAAAGTATGGTCAAATCCGCCGATCGTAGCCTGAAGCTGAGAATCCAATACCTTTCTGTCTGTTACGATGATAACAGAGTTAAACATCGGCTTGTTGTCCTTATGGAGACTCGCCAGACGATATGCAGTCCAGGCAATACTATTTGATTTACCTGAACCGGCGCTATGTTGGATCAGATAATTTCTTCCCGGTCCGTCTTCCATAACACTGCCAACGAGCTTCTTAACCACATCCACCTGGTGATATCTTGGAAAAATAACGGTATTGCATGGATCCGTTCCTCTGGTATTCTTTTTCTTCTGCTGGTAGCTGATAAATTTTTGCAGAATATCCAGCAGCTTATCCTTTTGCCATATCTTTTCCCACAAATATGATACGACATACTTTCCTTCTTCCGCCGGAGGATTGCCTGCTCCTCCGGCATTGCCCGCACCATTGGAACCCTGATCAAATGGGAGAAATTGTGTATCACTTCCATTCAGCTTTGTGGTCATCATGGCATGATAGAGATCCACTGCAAAAAAAACTAGAATACGGTGATTAAATGAAAATGCAGTCTCTCTCTTATCTCGATCCGTCATCCACTGCGTCATTGCATTATCTACACTTTGTCCCGTCAGCTGATTTTTAAGCTCTATAGCCACAACCGGAATGCCATTGACAGCAAGCATCATATCAACACTGTTATTATTTGAAACAGAGTAATGCCATTGACGGACACAATGACAAATATTCTGGGAATATCTTGTTTCTGCAAGTTGGTTCAATCCCGATTCAGGCTTAAAATAACAGACCTTGAATTCTATTCCTCTATATCTAAAACCATGTCGCAATATATTAACGAATCCATCCGTCTGTATCGCATCCTCTACGATCTTTAAGAATTTGTTCTTAGGGTCAACATTACCGCATCTCTTAACAAATTGAGTCCAGGCTAATTTCTGCGTATTCTCAATAAATGTGCACAGCGTATCTACATCGATCGCTTCCGCATTCCGATAATCCTGATCCGTTGATCTCTTCCATCCCCCCTCCTTCGATGTAAGATAAGCTTCAATATCTATTTCAAATTGTTTTTCATTGTCCGCCATCTTTACACCACCTTTCGTTTTCCTGTTACACACTCAAAGATAAAAGCTTTTTTATACTCATCAAGATCCAATAACAACTGCTGCTTTTCCGAAATAAGCGCATCGATTCTTTCACACTTTTCAGTCAAATACGATACTATTTCATCTTGTTCCTCCATCGAATCCGGAACAGCGATTCTCATAGCTCTGATTTTTTCCATTGAAAGACTTGGCTGCGCCGTTGCCTTTTTAATCCTGTTAACTTCTTCTTGTCCTGCCGGGGACATTAAAAAGTACATCAAATATTCTTCGCTTATGTATTTCCGCATGTTCTCATTTATAACGATCTTCGCCACGTTAGGCGCCAAATGATATCGCTGAACCTTATCAAATATAGTTACTTCTCCTATTCCGGCGCCTATGAATGTCATAAGCAGGCATTTTTTATCTAACGCACACCTGCTTAACTGCAGCGATAAATCCATGGGGATAAACTCCTTTATCGTGTCTAAAAACCTTCCCATTTTTACATTCTGAGCTCTTACGATCGGCACGTCTCCTTCGTCTGATATATTAGCCGCCATAGCATTTGTATATTCAAACCCTGCCAGCTTAGTGACCAGACACATTCTGCCTATTTTTGTAAGATTCCATTTCTCCGGGATCTCCCCGATCCACTCAACTGCGCTATCCTTGTATTTCCTTCCCGAATCCATCCCACCGGTAACAGCTTCATATATCACTGCGGATTTCCACTCATTCAGGTTCTCGATACTTTTTATTGTCTCTTCACAAAGACGATCGATCATTCCGCACACTCTATCTAAATACTCTGATATGCTGCTCTGCTCAATATATTCAGGGACCGGAACTATGATCTTCTTCATTTCCTGCCATCTCGTCGTCCATAGATCATCCACAATTCCATGCCCACAGTTATAATACTCATCCGCAAATTGAACCGTATGAAACAACCAGTCATAATATCCCGGATGCATTTGATTTCTAGGAGTCAATACTGTATTGATCAAGGAAACGGACCCATCCATCGGTGAAATGCCGCATGACCCTCGCCGATCAGAGCGGCTGTTTATTGCAAAATCACCTGCCATTACCAATTTTCTGTCATCATGCGCATCTGTTTTTGCAGCCGATTCCAACTGCGGAACAACGCCTTTCATCGTCACAGACAAAGGCGGGTAATCCCTGTCACTAACCTTTGTATTTCTCATTTTATACAGTGAACCAATCTTATCAAGAGTCCAGCTTTCCGGTACTTCTCCCAGCCATTCAAGCCCGCTATCTTTATAATTTTCATAAGCTTTCATATTATTCTTCTGCCTCTCCCAGCAGTTCACGCAGCTGCCTTGTCAGATTATACTCTCTTTCAGCTAAGTCTCTTGCTATTTCTGCGGCTTTCCTTATTTTTTTATATACATAAAACAGTCTTGAGAAAGGAATTTCGTATCCGATCTTTGTCTTGTTATGATCTATCCAGGCATCCGGGTTAAATAACGAGATTTCACTTTCTAAATACTCGTCTGCATCTCGCGTCAAAGGAATAATTTCCGTATCGCGTCTTGATGTGTCAGGAACCCTCTTCCCCTTCTTCATTTCAGGCGTTCCATCTTCTTTATATACCGGTGTTTCTATCGTTATCTTTCGATATCCCAGATCAATACTGCTTAGCTTCCTGCTTCTGCAAACAACTTCTGTCCCATCCTCAGCCTTTGCAGAATACTCGCCGGTCCGATATTCTCCATAGGCTTGAACGATCAGGCTTCTACATATTTCCGTTATGTCTACTCTTTTACTGCCAATAGATTTTCTTCTTGACACACTGCAAGTTCCTGCATCAATGAGCAGTACCTCTCCAGGATTTCTAGTTGGTTTTCCCTTATCAATGATCCAGATATATGTAGCGATCCCGGTATTGTAAAAACTATCGGCAGGCAATTGCACGATAGCATCCAACCAATCATTTTCGATCATATATTTTCTGATCTCGCTTGGACCTGAACCGGCATCTCCCGAAAACAGCGAAGAAGCATTCTGAATGATCGCCATCTTGCCGGATCCATCCTTCAGCTTGGCTAATCCGTTAAGCATAAACAGCAATTGGCCGTCGCCTTTCCCTGGAAGTCCCGGAGCAAATCTCCCTGCCTCTCCTTTCTTATACTCCATTTCAACCACAGACGCTTCTCTCTTCCAATCAATTCCAAACGGCGGGTTAGAAATACAGAAGTCAAACTTATATCCACTAAACTGATCCTCTGACAAAGTATCACCGAATTTCATATTGTCCGGATCTCCGCCATGGATGATCGTATCAGCTACGGCTATCCCCATAGTAAATGGATTGATCTCCTGGCCAAATGTGGTAACATTCGCTTTCTCATCAAGCTGATGCAATCTCTCTTCCATACAAGTCAGCATCTGGCTGGTTCCCATCGTCATATCATAAACGGTACAATGCATCCCGTCGTCGTCCATATCCAATTTATAATTCGTAACTAACAAGTCACACATAAGATATATAATATCCCGGCTGGTAAAATGGGCTCCTGCGTCCTCATCGTATGATTCAGAGAATCTCTGGACCAGGTTCTCAAATATATATCCCATATCAACCGATGAATACTTACTCATATCCATATCCTTGGCGTTAAAATCTAAAATGATCTGATATAAAAGCTTAGCCTCTTTCATACGGTCAACCTGACCATAAAATCCCATTCTATTTAATATGTCTTTAACATTATCCGAAAAACCATTCAGGAAATTCATAAAATTATCTGCAATATTTTCCGGATCTGCCGCAAGCAGATCAAAGGTATATTCACTCGTATTGTAAAACTGATATCCGGCAGCTTCTTTTAAGAAATCTGCCGCCATCGGTCCAAAGCTTTTATACTGGCAATATGCTTCTAATACTTCCTGATGTCTTGTTCTGTCACATCCTTCTTTCTTTGTTTCAAGACAATCGTGGAACCTTTTGATCACACACATCGGTATAATGACCAATCCATATTCATGCGGTTTGTATGCTCCAAACAATGAATTAGCTGCATTCCATATCAAGTTCGCATTTTCCTGTGCCCGTCTTGTAACTTCTTTAATCTTGTCTTCACTAACGCTCATGTTTTTTCAATCCTCCTATCCTTATCATATCATCGACTAAACCCGTTAATCTGGACACAGAGGTGCCTTTCCATTGCTTTTCTTCTTTTCTGTCAAAATCCGAATATAAAATCCTTGCCCGGAATATTTCGTCTGTACTGATCGGAAAATATTGCTCGATCTTCCTTGCGATCTCATATATAAAATCATAATTATGATCCTCATTTATAACAGACTGAAATCCGGTTAATTCCTTCATATATTCAGATAAATAAGATGTCGTTAATATGTATATACCCGCCTCTTCCCCCAAGCTGTTCATCCAATCTCTCGTCTCAATAATATCCCTCTGATTTTTTAGAATAGAATACAATTGTGAATAGCTATTATAAGCAGACTTTAATTCAGCATCCTTTTTCTGAAGCCTCCGAAGGCATGCCAAATCTTCATTATCAAGTTTAACAGGATCTTTCACGAAGGTTTCCCTGATATGCTTCTGGTATCGTTTCAGCCGTTCGTTTATGTATTCTTTGAATTCATCTCTCAGCACCCTGCACAACGAATCTGTATCAACTAAAATCCTGACTTTTGACGGCAACATAGATTTTACCGACATATAAACGACAGGATTACAATCTACAACAACAGCATACAAAGCATCCACTTCTATCTTCGAAAAAAATTCTTTGATCCCGGACTCACTTATTGACGGGATCACTTCTATAATATTCGTTTCCTTCTGCCCGGAATCCTCGGAGCAAGCAATAATATAATTGTTATGCGAAAAACAAAATGAATACAACCTTATTACTGCCTGCGTTACAAATTTCCGTTTCGTATCGCGTTCATCCACCCAACGCTTAATAAGCTTCGATATAGCCGGTTTGCTTATTAAATCTCTTCTATTACCTCGAACAATATATTCCTCCAGGTCTTTTCTCGCTTTATCTATTGACTCATATAATACATGCCGTATGATTTCATCTTCATATCGTTTTGTTATTTTTGCATTCTCATTCACAAAAGCGACTGGCTTCTGAAATACGATATTACAGTTTTCACTTAAACATCTATATTTGTAAAAACGATAATGCAGCCGTACAAATTGCTTTTTTTCACCGATCTGCACAACGTCAAGAAGCTTTCTCGTAAATCTTCCGTGATTCGCAGTTGGTCCTTTACATTCAATACACACCGGCACAGCCGTGTCAGGGCTCATAGCTTCTATATTGTATTCATCTCCGCCTGTCGCTTCTAATTCTTCTATTGCAAGAATCTCCGTAAGTCTATGTGAAACCGTTTTTAGTTTTCTCGGTTTTGCCATTATTCTTCTCCACTGAAATGTATAATCGTATCAGATATAGTATAGCATATTTAACTCCAACACACACCGATAAGTTAACATCTTTTATAGCAACTGCCTTTTATACCATTATTTACCAACTACCAAATTAACAAAATAAAGTATTATATCATATTTTTTTCCAAAAACCAATCATTAAGTTAACACAATTTATTATGAATATAATTGCACAACGTGACATTTGTGATATGATAAACTTAACTAAAAGGACAGTACGGGAAACCATCCTGCTTTACCATTACAAGCTATAACAAAGAGTGAACTCAGAAAAGAAAGGAGCGCAAATTTATGGCAGAAGTCAAAAATCTGAACAAGAAACTTGTCGGAACCATCAGTGACGACGCTAAGATCTACACCATCATCATCAAGGGATGCGTAACAACCATTACGGCAAATCCTGACGGCACCTTAAATATCAAGCATACTTATTCGATAGGCAAGGCGGCTTAAATATAAACTTTTCGCCAGAACGCTAGACGGCAGTGCGAACCTGTTATGATCTTTTCACAGGATCAGGAGGTTTCTCTGCTGTCTTTTATTTTACCATATTTCAAACACAAAGCGGAGGAAAATACTATGGGAAGAACAGATGATCACAATACCACAGAGAAGTTTCGTAACAAGAGAAGTTTTGACGGGAAGCCAGTAGAGCCTGGTAAGGTATTGGTTCCTTTCAGAAAAGAGACTTTTAACCTTCCTACAGGCACCTACATCCAGGACAATTTCACAGTTATGTATCTGGGAGAGTTCGAATATGAAATCGGATATATGCCGATTTCCGAAAGCTTCTATGTATCGTATATGAAGGAATTCTGGGACGAGATCGAGAAGGATTCGGCAATGAGACGTAAAAAGCGTTGTATCATCGGCAAGAATCCCGATGGAACGGACGAACTCTGTCCTGTTACCAAAAGCTGCAAAGACTGTGCATGTAAGGGACTTCTTGATCGCCATGATCCTAATCATGTAGATATCATATCTCTTGACTTCGAATATGAGAATGAGGAATTCGATATTGAAGATACCATCACACCTTCCGTAGAGGATCAGGTTATTGACGCCATCGAACCTGAGCCTATGGAGGACGAACTTCAACTCCATCACGACGCAGTCCGCAGCTGCCTTAAGCTTCGCTACTGCAGGAAAGTCCATAAATAATACCAAGAGAGCGGCAACATTGCCATCCGTGCTGCCGCTCTCATTTTCAACTCAGCAATACTGCTTTTACCGTTTCCCATGCCTGCATAGCAGACATACCGTCAACATAAGTGTAAAAAATTCTGCAAGCGGGACTGCGAGCCATACGCCTGTTACTTTTAAATATCTCGGCAATGTCAAGAGGAACACCGTAATAAATCCAAACGTCCGCAGGAAAGATATGGCTGCAGATGCTTTCCCATTGGATAATGCCGTAAAGAAAGCAGATGAAAAAATATTACATCCTGAGAATAAAAAACTAAACGAAAAAATGATGAATCCATTCTTTGTAATCTCAAAAACATTCCTGTTGTTCTTTGCAAATACCCTTGCAATGCTTTCCCCGCCAAGCAAAGAGAACAAAAATACGAATAGAGAAATCCCCACTATAAAACAGAAACAAATGCGGATGGTCTTTCTCAGCTGTCTTACATTCCCGCTCCCATAATTATAGCTTATGATGGGAGCTGTTCCCATAGAAAAACCGATATAAAGCGTTGTTAAAAGGAACTGCGAATAGATGAGCACCGTAATCGCAGCTACGCCGTCCTCACCTAACAGCTTCATCATCGTTACATTGAACAGAAATGTCGTTACGGCAGCCGAACACTGGCTGACCATTTCTGACGCGCCGTTGGAACAGCTTTTCAGCAAAACAGACACATCCATGTTAGGTTTGCAAAAGTGCAGCTCACTGCTTTTTGTCAGAAAAAACAGAGTACCGATCATCGTCGGTATCATATATCCGACGCCTGTCCCAAAGGCAGCGCCCTTGATCCCCATTTGCATAAAAACGATAAAAACATAATCAAAAATAATATTGGCAACCCCCGCCAGGACGGCAAGCGCCAAGCCTAACGCCGGTTTCCCCGCCGTCACGAACAGATTCTGATATAAGACCTGCATCATGTTAAAAGCGGCGAAAATAAGCTGCATGGAAAGATAATCCCTGCAATATGGGAACAAAACTTCACTTGCACCCAATCCCCGGATGATCTCATCTAAAAAGAGAAACCCTGCCGCTGTGATCAGCATGCCGGTCATTGCCCCCGCCAGGACAATCAGTGTGAAATTACTCCTGGCTTCCTCTGTGTGTCCATGCCCCATTTTCTTCGCAACGACCGCACTGCCGCCTGTCGCAAGCATCGTCCCCAGACCGACGATCAGATTGATGACGGGGCAGACGATATTGACGGATGACAGGGCGTTCGTGTCCACGAACCGCGCTACGAAGATCGTGTCTACAATGGTGTATAATCCCATAAACAGCATCATCACCATGCTTGGGAACGCAAATCGGATAAGTGATACGGCGTTAAAGCTCTCTGCTAACGGGTTCTTCTGTGTTTCGGTCATTTCTTGTCTCCTCCTTGTATTTCGGCGGAAGCACGAAACGCTGCGCCGGGTAGCCATATTCCACAAGCAATTCCCGTTCTGTAAACCCAAGACGGCGGTATTCTTCCCGCCATCCCGTATCTGCCTTATCGCCCGCACGGTATGTTGTCAATGTAATCTCTTTCCCATAGAGCAGCTCGTCTGCCAGCTTATCAAGGAACAGCTTTGTAATACCAAGATGCCGATACTGCGGATGAACAGCCAGGAAATCTATGCTGCCTGTGTCTTGCGAAAATCCCATCACACCGACCGCCCTATGGCGGCGCTCTCTCCCTTCGCCCGACGGCGTGCCGGTCACAGCTTTCCGATCCGCCTGCGCCAAAATACCTTCCTCCCGCAAGATCAAAGCCTTCTTTTCAGCAATATACCGATACAGCTTTGCGGTGTAATCTTCCTGATCCAGACATGGATAGCCGTCAATGGCAAGGCTTACCAGCTCCATCCAGTCGTCTACATCTTCGAGTGCGGCAAATTTTATATTATCTTTTGTCAAATTCATTTTTTCAAGCTTCTCTTTCAGATAAATTTCAAGCTGTAACGGATAGAAATTTTCCGTTTCCCGAAATTCCGCAGGAGAAGTCTTATACATCGCCTTAAAAATATCCGTAAATGCCTGCTGGCTTTCGTACCCGCTCATAAGGGCAATCTCAATAATCGGCTTTTCGGAACACACAAGAAGTTTTGCCGCTTCTGTAAGCTGCCGCCTTTTTGCGTAGTCGTGAACCGTCAAGCCAACCGTTTTAGTAAAGATCCGATGCAGATGGTATTTGGAATAGTGCAGCGCCGACGCTACCATTTCTAAATCTATCTTTTCATGCAGATGCCCTTCGATATAACGGATTGCCTGTGAAACGATACGCACTGTCTGACCTTGCATTCTGCTTCCTCCTTTCTTCATTTCCGCCCATGCTTTATCGGCATAGAGGTACACCCTTGTGGGTATCCTCTGTTTTGCACTCACTTTTCAGGCATTATGATATGCCAAAGCGGGGCTTCAATGAGCTATTGTAGCACAAGGAGTTTTCTGTCTTTTCATCATTCTTGCTATGTTTGATTGATTTTCCTATAAGTTTAATGCCTGATCCCGTTCCGGTTCTGCATAGCCTCTATGGTATTTTCCCATAGAATAAGAGGATTCACTCCGACAAACCCGCTCTCCTGAGCATCGTTTACTTCTATAATGATCACCGATTTACAATCGAAATGGTTTCTGAAATCAAAATCATATACATCATTAGCTGTCTTGCGCTGCAAGACAGCAATATTTCCAATCGTTATAAAGTCATCGCTGACCTGCCGTATATCCATCAACTCACTTCCTATCTTCATCAAGTGCTTTTCTTATGTTGACTGCCTGTCCGTATTTTTCAGAAAAAGCGTGACCACAGTCCATCTCAAAACCAAGAGCAGCACAATCATCAGCCATAAAGTGATCAACCAGATCTATGTAATTAGTGTTCTGATCACGAAATTTGTCGCACCATTTGACAGCAAAATCATGAATTTGTTTCAAATCTGCCACTGTAATACACCTCCAAACATTTAGTTTTTCTTTTCTATGTCAATCTTTTTTGATGTCAAGTCTGCCGCTATAACTTCATATCCCGCTGCGACAATTGTATTTGCTCTGCAACGGTCAAAGAAATCTTGCTTTTGCCACATGACTCCAAATACTTTTTATTTCTGAAAATTTCTCTTCCCAGTCCGTCATCTTAAAATATATTTTATCAAAACATGCGAAAATTTGATAGACCTGTCTTGCAGTAATTTGATTTTCATAAGTTATACTGATTTTCTCATTCACATCCTGAAACTAATGTGCTGATACTTTCTAGCATAATGCTTATCTGTAACATCTAAGCGGTCAATCATATCCGTCAGTTTCTTCTTTGCACCGGACAACCGACGAAGCTGTCCTCGTAACTGCTCTCTCTTTGTTTCCAATGAACTGGCATTCACTCTGGTTTCTATTTTTGCAGCACTCCTTCCCATCCAGTAATATCCTTGTGTTCTCCTGTACCGCTGACAGAAATGCTTTACTAATAGGGTATAAAAGCGGCACTTCCTCAATAGAAAAACACCAGCCAACCGAATGGCTGATGCCCTAATAAATATAAACTTATATTCACTATTTTTTTGCGATCATAGCTTTAATTGCTTCACAGGCAAAGACTGCTGTTCCCTCCCCACCAGCTTTATAACTTCTCGGAATCTTCAGCCCTTATTTCATGGGGCTTTCAGAACCTATTTTTCAAAAATCACCCACTTTTTTCTCTAAAACACTTGACAAATCAGTCAAAAAATGCGGCGCTTCGCGCCCCTTG
>Ga0209694_1000764_pt1 | contig 44520 bp, 43 predicted proteins | sample GluameincwithD2O_FD_187499 | JGI IMG/M metagenome (GOLD analysis project Ga0209694, IMG submission 187499) | Mouse cecum microbial communities from Vienna, Austria - Glucosamine amended microcosms incubated with D2O (SPAdes) (version 2) | ecosystem: Host-associated > Mammals > Digestive system >... | reverse complement strand
GCTGCAAAAAACCTGCAGGTGATTGGCGCCTGGCGCCCGACCCAGGACATTTTGCGTTTTGACGATGATTTTTATACCATGCTTACAAAGACGCCGGTAACGGGCAGGCTGCCAGCCGAAATCATCGGGCGCATTCCCGCCTGGGCGCTATATTTTGAAACGCGCAATCTGGAGGTGGAAGGCAGGCATTATGACGGCTTTTTCGCGGGCCTTGACCAGAGCAACGACAGGGAGCAGCTTATTTTGCGCCTGCACTTTGTGGCCCTGCAAAACATGGCCATTCTGCCCTTCATGCTGCCTGTGGGCGACTGGAGCGTGGAGGAAGCCGTTGAAAGGACAAACGAGCAGCAGCGCAACGCCATGAAGCGCCTGAACATGGAAATGACCGGCGAATATACCCGGGTGGCGGACCAGGGCCTGCATGCCGCGCTCAATCTGCTGCTTTATGTCTGCTCATACGGGCTGGACGAGAACAGGGCATACGAGTTTGGCCCGGGCATACGCTACCCTCAGCCTGTCAGGATAAAACGCGGCAACTGGCGTCTTTTCCCGCCGCCAAAGCCGGTAATTCACAAATTGGGAAATGAAATAGGGGAAGAAGCAAGAAAATATAATGAAAGGACTTGCGCGCCGCGTCCGCATGGCTCGCCCCGGCCGCATATCCGGCGGGCGCATTGGCACGGCTACTGGCGCGGCCCACTGAACGACCAGGATAACCGGAAGTTCTCCCTAAAATGGCTGCCTCCCTTCATGGTCGGCAACCCGGGTGGCATTCCAGGCCACCCGGGTTGCGAAGAAGAAAGAAAAGTTGGCTAACGTAACTATTTGAAAAAATGAATTATTTTTACCGTGTTAGTATAACTTCCTGATTGTAAACACAAACTTGGTACATGTGTGGGTACATACCGGAACATGCCGAGGACTCGAAAATTTCATCTAACCTATTGAAAATAATGGGATATGGGAGATTGAAAAAGGTACATGTGCGGGTACATATTCCGGGAATGAAAATGAGTTTCAAAAATATTTCGCAATGATTTCAGCTAAATACAAAGTCCTTGCAATTGCTGCAAAACTTGTTATTCTGAGATCATTACTTCAAAATCAGCAGTGCTTTTGAGGGATTTTTAGGGCTTTTTGGGGAAATTCAGGCTGTTTTGGCAAAAAAATATTGACAACTTTGCCTTTCGGTCATATTCTCCCCACGAATTAGGCGAAACTGCGCGCAAAATGGGTTAAAATGACTGTCAGTATGGGCGCGCACAATCTTTATAACTGTTTGGAGGTTCCCTGGAATGCCACAAGGATTAACTACCCCTAACTGGTACAATGACGACACCTACATCAAGGACAAAGTAGCCGAATGCAACGTCATTCGCTTTGGGGATGCGGAGCAGCTTCCCTGGACGGCGGAGAGCGTGCGTTCATTTCTGGCGGCGGCCAACGGCGAGGCAGACTACCAGCCGTGGATGGGCTACGAAAATTTCGTGAGCAACGGCAATGCCGAAAACTGCAGCCCGAATCCGCTCTTCAACGTGATGGAGTATCTGACCGCCAAGGCGAATCAGCTGAACGCTCTGAACGAGGGCGCGGGCTATGAGGGCAGCAATGCCTGGACAGCCGAATCCGTCCTCAGGTATTTCAACGATCATGGCATAACTGCCTGGGATCATTTCACCACTGCCGGCCAGTTCGAGGGCGTCAATCCGTCCAACGCGATGGACCTTTCCGAATTCCTGACCAGAAAAGCCGCCCAGTGCAACGAAATGCAATTCGATGACAGGGACGACTGGACGCCGGAAAGCGTGCTTGCCTATTATCAGGAGCATGGCATCAACGCCGTTGAAGTTGCCGTAAACGACAATGACCCGAATGTCACGGAAGTTCCGGCAGCCGAACAGGTAATCGTTCCCGAAGGGGAGACCCCGTGGGGAACGGCGACTATTATTTATAACGACATTCCTCTGGTTGCCGGAAAGAACGATTACGAAGGCACGGAAGGCAACGACAACTTCATTGGCGTGGTTGGGGGGCGTGAAGCGACTTTCACGCAAAACACCAACATTGATGGCGGCGAAGGACATGACAAGCTCAGTCTTGACATGAATGGCAACTTTAATGGCTTCCGCAACGATGGGGCGCTTGCAAACGTGGAGGAAGTTTCTCTTTCTTCAACTGGCAAAGGATCGCGTTCATTTAATGCGGAAGGAATTACCGGAGTTGAGACCTGGGCGCTTGACGAAACAAAGGGCTCAATCAATCTTAATAATGTCGAAGAAACAGGCGCTGCTGTAAATATCAAGGGATTGGCCGGAAAAGCCACCTCCAGCATAACTTTTGCCAAGGATGTCGCCGGCGGAAGCTCGGATGAAATGACTCTTGGTCTGGACGATGTGGGAACGCCAGCCAAAGGATCCGCAGATCCCACATTTGCAAATATCAAGATGGCCGGCATAGAAGACGTAACCCTCAATGTTTCCGGGGATAATTACGCCAATCTTTCGGGGCTAAGCGCCGCAGAAACGTTCACCATTGGCGGGACTGGAGATCTTACGGTCAATGAAGTCGCCCAGAGTGTCGAAACAGTGGATGCCGTGAAAGCCGCAGGCGATCTGAATCTTGACCTTTCAAAAGCCGTTGATTTTCAGAATGCCACTTTGGGCTCGGGCAACGATAACCTCGTGATTTCAAATCTCGAGGAAACTTCCGAGATTGACGGCGGCAAGGGCGATGACACTGTTACCTTTGACGGCGTTGGCGGTCGTTATCAGCCTGTTTTGACCTCTGTTGAAACACTCACTCTTGACCAGAAAGCCGGCCAAATTCTCCCGAAGCTTACAATTGCGGGCGACGAGATTTCCGGTCTTGAAAATCTGGTTGTCCGCGGTATGGATGCTTCGGAAGACATCCTTTTTGCCGAATATGCCACTGGCGAACTCAATGTTAATGCTGTGGGCGACAATGCAGGCAATCTGGAAATTGGCGACGTTGACCAGATCAATATGACTGTTGGCGGTACGAAGGGCCAGGAGACATTTTCGGGCAAAGTTATCCTGAACGACACTTCCTCGCTCAATCTCACCGTCGGCAACACAACCGAACGCGGCGATGTTTTCTCCGGCGACATTATCGGCACGGAGCTTGAAAATCTGTCCATTGTGGCCAATCGCAACAATCTGGGGAACAACAGCGAACCAACTGTGATTCTGGGAAAAGGTTCAGATATTACTGGCGTTTCGGATATTACGGTCAGCGGTTTCGGCGGCGTGGATTTGCGGGGATATAGCGCGCTTGGCTCCAATGCCGAGAATCTCACTGTTGACGCAAGCACGCTGAATGCCCAATTCAAGGCTGCATTCGCTGGAAGCGCCAATTCCGACACGCTTTCCGTTACCGGCTCCGCCCTCCAGAACAACGAAATCCTTGTCAATGGTTCAAACTACAGTCTGGTTTCCATAACTGGCGGCCTTGGTGTGGACAGGATCACCTTGATGGGCAATGGGGCCAATGTGACTCTTGAAGGCTCGCTTGGCAGGGACGACATTATTTATCTTGCTGCCGGCGCGACAAATTGGGATACAGCCAAAATCGCGGAGACTTTCGGCATAGAACAGACACAAATCGTGCAGCTTGCCCCCAATCAGCCTCCGACGGATGTCGTTGACGGCGGCTCATATCTGGCTCCGGAAGACTCCACTCAAGATATCACTGCGAAACCGTCCGGAGAAATCACCGACTTAAGCGGGCTTACATATGAAAACGGCAACGGCACGACCAATGTTTCTGTCGGAAATGGAGCCGAGGTTATTCTACCGCAAAGCGGCAATGTGAAAGCCACTGCAGGGAATCTCGGGGATAGCACCGGCGTTGCAGACCTCACTTTGACCGCTGCACCAAAAGCAGGTGAGACCCAGACTGTAGAGGTAAATCAGGTTGGCAAAAGCTATACCGGGCAGTCGACCTTTGATTTCACAAATGACGGAGAAGGCCAGGTCGTACTGGCCACAAGTGTTACTGACAAGAACAGTGCCGGCAAAGATGTAACTGAATTCAACCAGACAACCCTTAACCTGGAAGTTACGAATCCGAACGGTTCCATAGTCGCATTCGGCCAGAATCTTAACGATTCCGGCGAGGGAGGCAAGATTAATAGCAATCGGATGCCGAATGTTACCGAAATCAATCTTGACGGCGCTGGTGACATCGACTTCTCTGCGCAAATGGGCAGCGGCTCTAATAACACTTTGGCCGTGAACGCCTCTGACATGACAGGAAACATTTCAGGCCTGGCGCTTTATTCCAAAGTTGTCACCGCCAATCTGGGTTCGGGCGATGATTCCATTCAAGTTACCCCTTACGCGACCGGAAGCGTGGTGAATGCCGGCGCGGGTGCTGATCATATCAATCTTAGCTGGGCTTATGCCGGTAGCAGCGTGAAGAATGTTATCACTGTCGATCTTGGAGCGGATTCGGACGCCGATGTGCTCGGGCTATACTCGGCATTTGAATCTTCAAATGCTAGCGCAGGAACGGCTTTTGTTCAGGTGAAAAACTTCAATGCGGCTCAGGACACATTAAGCGCGGGAAGCACGGGAACGACACGTCTGAACCATTTTGTGGAAACTTCCGCCGAGGTCTGGAATGCCGCAATTAAAACCTACACAAACTCTTCGAGCACCGTATCTGTGACTGGCGTTGAAGGCGACCAAACAGCTGGCATTGTCTTCTGCAATGGTAATGCCTACCTTATGGCTCAGGGCGGCGGAACCAGTGCTGGCTGGGGAGCGGACTTGACTGCTCTGGACTTTTCGTCTGTAAAAAGAAACGTCTGCATTGTAGAGCTTCAGGGTGTGACTAGCGGTGATTTTGCCACCATAACAGGACAGGGCGCCGGCGCCTAGTCCATAAGCTCATGTAACATTCTTTCTGAATAGAAGAGTTTAGAACGCCCCGGCCAGGATGGTCGGGGCATTGTTGTTCCGAATTGTGGATAACAAATCCCTTATTGTGGGAAGATATTGGAAAAACGCAAAAATCCGGTTTTCAGGCCAGATACAGGCCACGTTACGCCCAAAGGCGCGTTCTGGCAAAGGGGCAAATCTTCCAATGCCCGCAAAACAGTTCCGGCAAGCAGGTCATGCGGTATGGGAAATATTTTTGCGCGAATTTTTATTGACATATTCCGCATAGAGAATTAAATCCCCTCTCCGCCGATGCGCATCGGGTATGTTTTATCATGTTTCATTGATTTATGGCGAAGGACTCCAGAAAGAGTCAGGAGAAAGAAATGCGGAATGTGAATATTGAAAAGCGCAAGGACGCGCTGGAAATTTTGCGTATGGATCTGGCTTCGCGCCTGCTGCCCGCCTCCGTGCTTTGTTTTGTAATTCTGTGCATGATTTTGCTTGCCAGCCACAATATAGTGCTTGACATCAGCCTGGCGCTGGCCTGGGTGCTTTTTACCTCGGCCGCCATTGGCGCCTGGATTATTGAACGTCATGCCTACAGGGATTTGAGAGCCAGGAATTGACAATTTTCTGTCAGCAAGAAGGATGGTTGGCCCTTGCGGAATATTCCGCAAGGGCCATTTTATGCTGGACAGGCATAAAGGGGGTTTGGGGGCCGGCGGCCCCCCAACGTGGCGCGGGGCAGAGCCCGCAGTAATCGGCGTTTCCTTATTCTTGCGGGCCGTTGCCGGATTTTTTGCCGTTGTCAAATGCGGCCAGCGCGCCCATGATGTCGTTGAGGGTATTCCCCGCGCCACTGGCGGAAAGAGGCGTGAAAATGGTTGTGGCGTTCGAGTTCTGGCCAAGGCTTTGCTGCATGTCAAAATACTGGGTGGCCAACAGGATTGCGTTCGCTTCCCTTTCGGAAACGCCGCATTCGCGCAAAAGCTGCACGCTTTCGGCTATGCCGCGCGCGATTGCCTTGCGCTGGTTTGCCGTGCCCTCGCCCTGCAGTTTCTTGCTTTCGGCTTCTGCCGCCGCTGCCGCCACAAGCTTGATCTTGGCTGCTTCCGCCTCGTGTTCGGCCGCTTCCCTGTTGCGCCTGGCCGCATTGATCGAGTTCATGGCCTCCGCGACCCTGGCATCTGGCGTAATGTCGGTAATCAGGCTGCGCCTGATTATAAAGCCGTAGTCGTCCATGACTTTTTGCAATGAAGCCTGGACAGCTTCCGAAATATCGTCCTTGGAGAGAAAAAGATCGTCAAGCGTCTTGCGGGGCACTTCCGCGCGGACAATATCGAAGACGTAGCTTTCAATCTGTTCTTCCGGCTCTTCCAGCTTGTAACAGGCTTCCCGCACTTTTTCGGGATTGACCTGGTACTGCACGGCAACGGGCACCTTGACGAAGACATTGTCCTCGGTCTTGGTATCGACCTTGATGTCCAGCTGGACGATACGCAAATTGATTGGCCGTGAAACCCTGTCGATAAAGGGAATCACAAAATGCAGGCCGGGGAACAGCACGCGCCGGAAACGGCCGAATCGTTCAACAATGCAGGCTGTCTGCTGCCTGACAATATATACGCCCCTGGCTATGCACAAAATAATGATAACCAGGGTTATGACCGAACCGAAAACAAGCAGGGGCAAAAGCGGTGGAGTCAGCAAATCCATGATTATGCTTCCCGGGGTTTTTGCAGGCCCCTGTAGATGATTTTGCTGGCAACCTCATCTGCTGTATCGGCCACATCCATAAGTTTCTGCAAAAGCTCAAGGATGTCATAGCGCTGCTGTTCATTGCCAAACTCGAAATCGGCCTCAATCCGTCCCGATTTGAGGGCCTGTTCAAATTCGTCCAGTTCTTTTATTGTCAGCATATTTCCTCCGGAATTTACGGATAAACGTCGTCGCCCAAAAATAAATAGCATACCCGGCCAATAGCCAAAAGCCGTATTTTTGCAAGAGAACAGCATCCGTGTTGTCCGCCGGTTTTGCAGGCAATATTTGCCTTGTCTGCCAATTGCGCATCTGATATAGCAATATGTATTTGAAAATTGATATTTTCAAATGCCAATTGCGCTCGCTTCCACGCGTTTCGCGCGAGCAAGCCGCGCTTGCGCGTTCGCGGCGGCCGCCTGATCACGCAGTCGTCATGGCAATTTTCCATTGAAAATTGCCATAAAAATGTCGTTCAAAGCCATGAATTTATCCGCTCGTGAAACAGGAAAAGGACTCAGCCGAGGCAAAAAATGACCAGCGACCGTGAGGAAAAGAATCAGACGATCAAAGGGCCCGCGGACAATGCGGAGGTCATGCGGGAAGCCCTTGAAAGCCTTTCGGAGCAGCCCCAGGCCCTTACTCCTTCGCAAGTTATGGGGCACAGGAGCCATGAAGCCGATTCCATCCACCCTGCCGATCTTGCCGATCATCTCGAAAATTTAAGCCCGGAGGAACGCAGGGACGCGGTAAGCCATCTGGCCAGGGAAGACGCGGCCGACGCCATTGCCGAACTTGAGGATCATGTGGCGGCTGATGTTCTGGAAAACCTGGATGCAGACCTTGCCGCCGAAATCATAGCGGAGATGGATCGGGACGACGCGGCCGACATTCTGGACGAGCTGGAAGCCGAGCGCCGCGACGCCGTTCTGGAAAAAATGAACAGGGAGGATTCGGAAGACCTCCGCCATCTGCTGAATTTCGATTCCGATTCGGCGGCCGGCGTGATGAACACCGATCTCATCCTCCTGGAAGACAACCTGACCGTGGATGAGGCCATTGCCCACATTCGCCGCGAGATGGAAGACAAGGAAAGCCCCTATTATGGTTATGTGGTAGATGAGCATGACCTTCTGACCGGAGTTCTTTCCCTGCGCGATCTCATGCTGGCAAGGCCGGGCACGATAATCGGCGATATAGCTGCCGGCCAGAATGTGGTCAGCGTAACATGGGACACGGACAAGGAAGAAGTCGCCAACCTGCTTTCCCACTACAATTACCTGGCCATGCCTGTTGTGGATTATGAAGGGCATATCATGGGCGTGGTAACGTACGACGATATCATGGACATTATCCATGAGGAAGCCAGCGCCGACATGCTGGGCATGGTCGGCGCGGACCCGGAAGAAAGCAGCGACACGCCCTGGAAGGAAAGCGTTCGCAAGCGTTTGCCCTGGCTTGTGGTCAATTTGCTCAATTCGGCCCTCTCGGCTTCCGTTGTTTACATGTTTGACGGCACAATAGAGCAGATGGCCGTGCTTGCCGTGCTGATGCCCATGGTGGCCAACCAGGGCGGCAATACCGGCCAGCAATCCCTGGCCGTAATGATTCGCCAGCTGGCCAAGGACCGTTTCGATGCCAAAAAAGCCTGGCTTGCGGTGCTTCGGGAAGGCAAGATCGGTCTGGCCACGGGGCTGGTCATGGCCCTGCTTTCTTTTTGCGGCGCCTGGTGGTTTACCAAAAATGAAAAAGTGGGCATTGTAATGGGCGGCGCCATTCTTTGCGACATGCTGCTGGGTTCGATTGCGGGCGGTTCCATTCCGCTTGTTTTTCGGGCTCTTGGGCGGGATCCGGCCCAGGCCTCAAGCATTTTCCTGACCACTTTGACAGATGGAGCGGGCTTTTTCATATTTCTTGGCCTCGCAACCCTGTTTCTCTTCTGAGAAGATTCATTTTCCGCCAATCCTGCAAGCTACAGGACACGCTTCATGACATTATCGAAAAAAACGAAACTGCTTCCTGCCATAGCATGTTTGCTGGCCATAATCGGCGGCGCCGGATTTTGCTGGCAATATTTCGGCTCCAGCAAATCAGGCGCCCTCACCCTTTACGGCAATGTGGACATCAGGCAGGTTGACCTTGGTTTTCGGGTTGGCGGCCGCATAGCGGAAGTTCTGGTGGACGAAGGCGACAAGGTTGAGGAAGGGCAGCCCATGGCCAGGCTGGATGCCGATATTCTGGCCCAGCAAAAAAACCGTGCCGCTGCCTCGCTTGAGGCCCAGAAAGCCCAGCTTGCCAAGCTTGAACGCGGCTACCGCGTGCAGGAAGTCGCCCAGGCCAGGGCCAAAGTGGCTGCCGCAAAGGCCGTGGCCGTCAATGCCGCCCAAAATTTGCATCGCGTGTCGGCCATGCGCGGAGAAAACGCGATTTCCCAAAAAGAGCTGGACAATGCCAGAGCCCAGGACAGGGAGGCCAAAGCAAGACTCAAGGAGGCCCAGGACAATCTGGACATGCTCAGTTCCGGTTTTCGTGAAGAGGAGGTTTCCGCCCAGAAAGCTGCCGTGGATGAGGCCGAAGCCCAGTTTGCAATGGCCGGAATCCAGCTTGACGACGCCGTGCTCCATGCCCCGCAAAAAGGCATTGTGCTTACACGGGCCAGGGAAGCGGGAGCCATCGTTGACGCGGGGCAGACAGTCTATACCCTTACCCTTGTAAATCCCGTCTGGCTCAGGGCATACGTTGACGAGCCAAACCTGGGGCTGATCAAGCCGGGCATGGCCGTGCGCGTGGCTGTTGACGCGGCGCCCGGCAAGACTTTCCCCGGCAGGGTCGGCTTCATTTCCCCGTCCGCCGAATTCACGCCAAAAACGGTCGAAACGGAGGAAGTGCGTACGGCCCTTGTTTACCGGTTGCGCATCCAGGCGGAAGACCCGGAAAATGTCATGCGCCAGGGCATGCCCGTAACCATTTTTGTGGAAGACAAATGAGCGGCGGCATTGCCGTAAAACTTGTCGATCTGCATATTTCCTACGGCAAGGGCAAGACAGAAGTCGAGGCGCTGAAGGGCCTTACGGCCAATATTGCCGAAGGCCGCATAACTGGCCTTGTAGGGCCGGATGCTTCCGGCAAGACAACCCTGATGCGCCTGCTTGCGGGGCTGCTTTCCCCAACTGCCGGCAGCGCGGAAATTTTTGGTCTGCCTGCCGACAGGCTGACCAGCCGCTATCCGAACGCCATTGGCTATATGCCCCAGCGGTTTGGCCTTTACGAGGATCTTTCCGTTATTGCCAACATGCGGCTTTATGCTTCCTTGCGGGGCATAACAGGAGAAGAAAGGGAAGGTCTTTTCGCCAGATTGCTCAAGTTTACCTCCCTTGCCCCATTTACCAAAAGGCTTGCGGGCAAATTGTCCGGCGGCATGAAACAGAAACTGGGCATAGCCTGCGCGCTTTTGGGCAATCCCCGGCTTTTGCTGCTGGATGAGCCCGGGGTTGGCGTTGACCCGGAATCCAGGCGCGATCTCTGGAAAATGGTTGTGGAGCTTTCCGGCAACGGCATGACCGTGCTCTGGTCCACATCCTATATGGATGAAGCCGCGCGCTGCCCGGCGGTTATCATGCTCGATTCCGGCAAGGCCATTTTTGAAGGCAAGCCAGAAGACCTGACCAAAAAAATGGCCGGCCAGGTCTATTTGCTCAAGCCCAAAAACGAGGGGGAACCCGATGGACAGGCCCATCGCAAGGCGCTTGCCTGGTGGACATTGCGCGAGGGCGTCAGCGACGCCCTGATTCAGGGCAGCAGCATTCGCCTGGCCGTGGCAAAAAATGCTTCCCCCGATGTTCGGCAGGAAATTCTTGCCCAAGGTGGCAAACCAACAAGCCCAATGCTTGAGGATGCCTATATGGCGGAGGTAGGCGGCATTGACAAAAGGCCATCCCCATACGCAGATATTGGCCATATAGGCGATGCGCAAAATGCCGGCGCCAGGATTGTGGCCAACAGGCTGACCAAAAAGTTTGGGGATTTCACGGCCGTGCGCGATATGAGCTTTACAGTGAGGGCCGGCGAAATTTATGGCTTGCTTGGCCCCAATGGAGCGGGCAAATCGACTACTTTCAGGATGCTTTGCGGCCTGTTGCGCCCCACATCTGGCGAATGTTCCGTCGATGGCGTTGATCTTTTGCGTTCCGGCAGCGAGGCGCGCGCCAGGCTTGGCTATATGGCCCAGAAATTTTCGCTTTATCCGGATATCACAGTCTGGCAAAATATAATGATTTGCGCTGATTTGTACGGGCTTTCCCAAAAAAGGCGGGATTCATTGCTGCCAATCCTTGTCAACGCGCTTTATCTGGATAATTATCTGCACAAGAAAAGCGGAATGCTGCCGCCAGGCCTCAAGCAAAGGCTGGCGCTGTTATGCGCCACGCTGCACGAACCGCCGGTATTGTTTCTGGATGAGCCGACTTCCGGCGTGGATGTGCGCACCAGGCGCGATTTCTGGAAGCATATTTCGGCTCTGACAACAGCAGGGGCCTCCGTGCTGGTTACCACCCATTTCATGGAAGAAGCCGAATACTGCGACCGCATAGCGCTGATTTACCGCGGCTCGATGATCACCACGGGAAGCCCGGACGATTTGAAGGCAAGCGTAAAGGGTGTGGCGGATCCAACCCTGGAAGATGCCTTTATTGCCCATATTGAGAAATATGACCGCGAGCATCCGCTTTAAAATTGAGGTGAAATTGCGCCAAACAGGAAAAGTTTGCCTGCGCAAATGGGGAGAGTGAGGCTGAAAGCCTTGTTTCCCAATACATTTTGAGGTTGGCCTCCAATTTGCATATTATGGACAAACGCCAACCCTGGAGGCGATTATGGAAATTAATACCCAAAATATCGAAGCCCTGATGAGGGTGCAGGAACAGCAAGCCCAGCGCAAGACTGGAGAAGCCTCCCAGGACTTCAATACCTTGCTGTTTCAGGAACTCTCTGCTGACTCCATGGGCGGGGCAGCGTCCGTTCCCGGTACGCCCCAGGCCCAGATGATCAGCCAGATTTTGCTGGACTCCGGTCAGCACACAGATACTTCCAGCCTGAATGCCGCCTTTGACCAGGCCTCCGGCGCGCTTGACCTTTGGGATGCCTATGCCCGGAGCATTGGAGGAGGACAGGCCTCCCTGCGGGATGCCTACTCCATCCTGGAGGGGATAGACAGCAAGGTTTCCCGCTTGAGGCAGGATACCGTCGGCCTGCAAGGCAGGAATACGGGTCTGGATGATGTGCTCAACCAGCTTGAAATTATGACCGCAACGGAAAAATTCAAGTTCAACCGCGGCGACTACAACATTTGAGGAGCCGCAGGAAACAGCAATTTCACCAGAATGAAAATCAAAACAAAAGACCGCGGACTTTCAGGGCTCCGCGGTCTTTCCTTATTCGCAAGTATTTTGTGGTTCAAGGCCCCGGCCGGAAGGCCGCAAGCCAGCTTTGGCTAATCAATTTACTGTCAGAGGCCGTTTTCACTTCAGTGGAAACAGGCTCTTCCGCCGGATCTGCAATCCGGCGCGCCGCGCAAAGCGGCGTGAATGAGCCAAAAACACGTTTTTTGACGAATGCCATTTTCGCTTCCGTCAGTTCTCGACAACAAGTGTCGCTCCAAAGCGCAGGTTCTTCTCGTTGACATTGTTCCAGCGCTTGAGATCATCCACGCTTACATTGTACCTTTTGGCAATTGTCCAGAGGCTCTGATTCTTGCCCACGATATGCGTTTTCTTTTTCGTCTTGCCTATTTTTCCACTTGCCCCGCCCTTGGCAGGCGCGCTTTTTTGGGGGATGCGCAGGGTCTGGCCGGCGTGAAGCTTGCCGTTTTTTTCAATCCCGTTATGTCTGGCAATATCGTCAATGCTTACATTATATTTGCGGGACAAGGCATAGAGGGTTTCATTGCTCTTGAGCTGATGCTCCCTGCCGCCCGTGGCCTGCACAGGCTTCACAGGTGCGGCCTTGGCCTTGCCCTTGCTTTCAAGCGCGGCGTATGCGGTTTTGTGCAGATTGAGGGAGCCTGGCAACAGAATGGTCTGGCCGGCTTTCAGGCGGTTTATGCCGGGATTTGCAATCTGCAGGCGCCCAAGGGGAATATTGCTTCTTTTGCTGATTTTTTCCAGGCTGTCCCTGGAACTGGCAATCCTGACCGGCTTCCAGCCCGCGTAATTCGCGGCCTCGTTTGTGCAAAGAAAATTGCGCGCGTTTTCATGGGCATGGCGGGGCACATAAATATAGGTTACCTTGTCCGTGCATGTAATGGTTCTTTTGTGGTGCGGATTATATTTTTGAAATTCGCTCCAGCTCAAATTGCAGGCGCGGCTAACGGCAGTCAGGTCCGTGCCTGGCCTGGCTTCAAGCCTGGCGACTTCGACCGCTTTTTCCGGCGCAATCGGGTCAAAGCCAAGTTCGGGCAAATTGCGCATGATCTTTGTTACAGCCATGAAACGGGGCACATACTGGGTTGTTTCGGCCCGCAGCTGGGTCTTGTAATCCAGAAGGTGATTTTTGGCCTTGACCTCAAAAAAATCCCTGGCGCCCGCGCTTTCCTTGGCGCGGCTCATTTTGCCTTCCCCCGCATTATAGGCCGCGATTGCTGTTGGCCAGTCGCCAAAGTCGTTATAAAGCTTTTGCAGATAATCGGCTGCGGCTTCTGTTGCGCGGTAGGGGTCCAGCCTTTCGTCCTGCCACCAGTCCTGGGCCAGGCCATATTTCTTGCCGGTAAAAGGCATGAATTGCCAGGCTCCAGCCGCGCCGGCCCGGGAAACTGCCTTTGGCCTGTACCCGCTCTCGATAATGGCCAGATTGGCAAGTTCCTCCGGCATGCCCCGCGTGCGGAAAACCTCCCGGGCGTATGCCAGATATTGTTCGGACTGGCGCGAAAACGAGCACATTATTTTTCGGCCATCACGCAAAAAATACTTGTATTGCATTGCTACATCGCCTTTGGCGTGATCTGGAACATTTTTGTCGATTTGGCCGGTCGATTCGAGCGCCGCGATTTCATTGCGCGAAAGCGTGGCATCGGAAACTGCGGAAATTTCGGAAGGATTGATGAATGGCGGCGCCTCCACCGTATTTGCGTCAGGACTTTGCTGTTTGCCTGCGCAACCGGAAATCAGGGCGAGCACGCACAAAATGAACAGAAGCACCCATTGACAAGGAGATATCCTGAAAAATCTTTTCACAAGCATAAACTCGTCCTTTGATTGAACTCTTTGCCGACAATCTTGCAATGCCGGATAATTATGCGTAGAAGCTATTTGAAGAAACAGGCGGAGGTAGCTGCGATGGCCGAAATGCCGGAAAACGAAACTGGAACCTTGCCCGGTCTCAAGCCGGTTCTGGAAGCCCTGGGCGCCAGACCGGAAACTGTTGTGCAGGTTTTTTGCAAAAAGGGACTCTACAAGGCGGAAACGAAGCAGATTCTTGATATCTGCGCAAAAAGGCATATTCCTGTAAAATTTGTCGAAACTTCCGTGCTGCAGGGGCTTTGCTCCGCCCATGGCAAGATGCCGGTTACGCACCAGGGTGTTGTCGCGCGCATAATTGAAAAACAATTCTGCAGCCTTGAGGACTTGCTGGCAAAGGCTCATGATGCTCCCCTGCCGCTTTTGCTGGCCCTTGACCAGGTTCAGGATACAGGCAATCTCGGCGCGCTTGCGCGAACTCTCTACGCCCTTGGAGGAGCGGGCATCATCTTGCCAAAACATAACAATGCCCTTCCCGGCCCGGCTGCAATGCGCGCTTCTGCCGGCGCGCTGCGCGATCTGCCCCTTGCGCGGGTAACAAACCTTGCAACGGCTCTTGATTTGGCCGAAGAAAGCGGCCTGACGATTTACGGCACGGGCTGCCAGCCTTCATTTTCCGCATCCACTGTAAAAAAAACAGGCAAATGGGACAATAAATATGTAAACGCCTTTACTGCCACTTTTATCCTGCCGGCCGTTATTGTGCTCGGCAATGAAAACAAGGGGATCAGACCTGTTGTAGCAAAGCGTTGTCAGCATTTTATTCATATTCCCATGGCCAGAGATTTCGATTCTTTGAACGTTGCCCAGACAGGCGCAATTATAACCGGAATTTGCGCCGCTCAAAATTACAACATACCCTATATTTCGGAACAAAATTCATAAACTATAGATTGTTTGTTTTATCCTGAGGCAACTTTCTGTAAAAAGACAATAAAAAAGGAGCCATGCAGCTCCCTTTTTATTATCAATAAAATATTTGGTTATATTATATTAATACTATATATATTTTTTATAAAATTATTATAAAATAATATTTTATTTATATAGAGAAAAATAAAAAAATATTGAAAGAATTATTGCCTTAAAAGAAAAACGAGCGGAATAATTCCGCCCGCTTTTTGAAATTTTCTTGTTGCGCCAGCAATTCGGCGCAAAAATCCGCGCTTGCGCAGGTTTCGTCAATTTATTGAACGTATTGCGGTATATTGATAATCACGTCGCGGGTGAAAGTTGTCATTCTTTCCATAAGCCAGGGCAAAGCCAGAAGCAGGGCCAGGAACATGCAGACAATTTTGGGGATAAAAGTCAGGGTTTGCTCCTGAATCTGGGTGGCTGCCTGGATAATGCTGACGAAAACACCGACGCCCAGGCCAACGCCGAGCATGGGCAGGGACATCATGAGGCAAAGTTCAATGGCCTGGCGACCAAAACCTACTACAAAATCAGGGGACATAACCTTCTCTCCTTACAAAAGAAAACTGTTCACCAGGGAACCAACCAGCAGGTTCCAGCCATCCACCATTACAAAAAGAAGCAGCTTAAAAGGCATTGAAACCATCATTGGCGGAAGCATCATCATGCCCATGGCCAGCAGCACGCTGGAAATCACCATATCCATCACCAGAAAAGGGATGTAAATCAGAAAGCCGATGGTGAATGCCGTCTTGAGTTCGCTAATGACAAAGGCCGCGGCCAGCATCATTGTTGGAACCTCATCCCTGTTTTTTGGCAATTCCATTTGGGAAATTGCGTAGAAAACCGAGAGATCCTTTTCCCGCGTATGCTTGAACATAAAGTTACGCAAGGGAATCTGGGCCCTGTCCAGCGCAATCTTGTAGTCAATCTGCTCGTTCAAATACGGCTGTAAAGCCTGATCGTTGATTTGCTTGCCCACCGGAAACATGATCACAACTGTCATAAAAATGGCAAGGCTGGCCAGGATTTGGGTGGGAGGCAGTTGCTGAACGCCCATTGCCTGTCGCAGAAAGCTGAAGACAATGATTATGCGTGTAAAACTGGTGACAGTGAGCATGATCGCCGGAGCTATGGAAAGGATGGTCAGGAGAAATAAAATCTCCAGTAAAACCGATACTTTGGATGGCTCTGGCGCCCCTCCGGAAAGAGTGAGGGACATTGAAGGCAGTGTCAGATCCTGGGCGGCAAAAACAAGATCAGGATTGAGAATGGCCGCTGTCAGCGCCAGCATCAGAAGTGCTGGCTTCCCGCATAATATCCTGAAATTTGCTGTCTTGCGACCCATCGCTTGCCTCTTCCTCTGTAAGCAGACTTATCTGCTGCTCGGTCACCCCCAGCAGCAATCTCTTATTCAAGAATCGTACCACCATAAGACCCTTGCGGGGCCCAAGCGGCAACTGGGCTTCCATAACCAGGGCGCCCCTTGGCAATGCGCCGGGCCGCGGCAAAAAATTGAACTTGCCGTATTTCCGCAAGGCCCATGTGCCGAACCACAAGGCTCCAAGCAGAACGGCGAGGATGCCCAGCGCCTGGATATAGCCGCCCCAGCTGAAGGTGCTCTGGCCAATGGCGTGCCCATTGCCCTGGGCCATGGTCGCGACTTTGGCAGCCCCCGCAAAAGCCTTGTCCGATGCCACGTCAACAGCCTGGCCAATGGCCCGGGAGGCCAGATCGAGACCGTTTACGATATCGCGCGCAGCCGAATGAACGCTTTCTTCAAGATGCGGAAGAGTGGCGTTGGCCACGCCTTCGGGTGACATTGGCGGCGCGGCGGCCCCCCGCACTGCTCGTCCGGAAAGGCCATCCGCGCTGGCCAGAAGTTTGAAAAACTCAACCAAGCTGTTTCACCCTTTCAATCGGGCTGATGATATCGGTCAGACGCACGCCAAACTTTTCATTGATGACCACAGCCTCGCCACGAGCCACCAGTTTGCCGTTGACATAAACTTCCAGCGGTTCGCCGGCAAGCTTGTTCAATTCCACGACGGAGCCCTGGCCAAGCTGCAGCAGTTCGTTGATCAAAAGACGCGTCCTGCCAAGTTCCGCCGAAACATCCAGGGGAATATCCAGAATGAAGTCCAGTTCCCTTTTCAGCTTGTTGTCTTTGGACTGGCGCGACATTTCGGTCATATCCTGAAAATGGGCATCAGTCGCCTGGGCGCCGAACGCGCCGCCTTCGGCATTTGTGCCAGCCCCGGAGGCCGCGCTTCCAAAGGTGGCAGGACCACGGCCTGCCTCGTCACTGGCCAGATCCTCGGCCCACTGGGCCGCCAGGGCATTGTCATCACCGGACGCCGCGCCGGCATCGTCGCCGCCGGCCAGGTCGGCGGATGCCAGCGGGTCGCCGCCCTCCCCGTCAATTTCATCAAGCCACTTCGCGGCAAGATCTTCCTGATCATCCTGGGACATATTCACCTCGCAAAAAAATTTATTCAACTACAAAATCGGTCAAATATACCCGCACAACCTTCGGCGCCCCAAGGATCTGGTTCAATCTGGCCGCAATTTCGGCCTTGAGCAGAACCTTGCCGTCAGGCGTGGCGATATCGCCATAGCTTTTGCCAGCAAGCAGCATGATTACCGCATCGCGAATGCGCGCGCTTTTGGCCTTGAGTTCGGCGGCAACATCCGAATTGACCTCGACTTCCATGCCAAGCTTGAGATAACGCCGGCCGCCCGGATCCGATAGATTGACCGTAATAGGCGGCAAGGGCAAAACCATGCCTGTGCTTCTTGGCAAATCTGCCGGGCGTTCGATTCTGGCATTATTGATTTTTTCATTTCCGGCAGGTTGCTGAGCAGCTGACTCCGCCGGCTGTGCCGGCGGGGCTTCTTCGGCTTTGGATGTTTCCCCGGGCATTTCCGCTGCCGGGGGTTTCATGAAGAACCACCAGTATGCGCCCCCGCCCAACGCGCCAAGCATCAAAATGATGCACAACAAGATGACAATTTTCTTGGCACGAGATTTCTTTTTGGGCTTTTCGGCCTGCCCTTCAGGCAATGCCGCAGCTTCCTTGTCCCTGGTCGCCATCCTTTCCCCCGATATGTTTAAAAAACGCAACGCGCCACGGGGCGCGAAACGCCATAATTAAATAAGACCATCGCGCATTTTGGGTGGTCTTGGACCAAAGATATCGGTACCAACCCGCACAATTGTCGCGCCTTCCGCTATTGCCCATTCAAAATCCCCGCTCATTCCCATGGAGAGCTGCGGAAGGGGAAGATCAAAATTTTTCCGCAATTCATCGCGCAATAAGCGCAGCCTTGCAAAAAACGGCCTTGCCGCCTCCCCCGCATCAAAAACGGGGGGCAGGCACATCAGGCCTTCCAGCTTGAGATGCGGACAATGGGCCAGTACATGTTCCACAAGTTGTGGAAGCTCATTGGCCATGACACCGGATTTTTGTTCCTCGCCCCCTATGTTGACTTCAATCAGCGCTGTCTGTCCAATATTTTTACTGTTCAATGTCTTTTCCAGGGCATTGGACAGCTTTATCGAATCCAGGGTATGCAAAAGCACGAATTTTCCGGCAACAACAGGAGCCTTCCTTGACTGCACATGGCCAATCATGTGCCAGCGCAAATCCGGCAAATCAAGCTCGTTTCGTTTCTGCATGGCTTCCTGGACATAGTTTTCACCGAAGTCAATCTGTCCATAGGAAGCCACGCGTTCAACATCCGCGGCAGGATGGAATTTTGAAACGGCAACCAGGCGCACGTCGTCAATCTTTCTGCCGCTTTTTTCGCAGGCATTTGCCATGCGTTCAAGCACCTTCTCATAACGGGGCCGGCCAGCCGAAACTTCCATCATTGCGCGTAATTTCCCAGCTGATGCAGAAATGCCTGGTTCTCTGTCCAGTTTTCCTGCACCTTCACCCAAAGTTCAAGGTGCACCCTTGTGCCGACCAGTTCCTCAATCTCCTTTCTGGCCTCCATGCCTATTTCTTTGATCAGGCTGCCGCCTTCCCCGATGACCATGCCCTTGTGCGAACTTTTGGAAACATAGATCACGGCATGAATCACGGTGAGGTTGCGCTCGGTTTCCTCTTTCCAGCTTTCAATTTCAACCGCGACGCCATAGGGAAGTTCCTGCCGCAAATGCAGGAAAAGCTTTTCACGGATGATTTCCGCGCTCATGAAGCGCAGGGAAGCTGTCGAAATCTGATCTTCCGGAAACATTGCCGGCGCGTGCGGCAATTTGGAGATGATCAGATTAACCAGATCGGGCAAGCCGTCGCCAGTCTGGGCGGAAATCGGAAAAATTTCCGCCTTTGGCAGCATGCCCTTGATCTTGTCGATGAATGGCAGCATCCTGGCCTTGTCCGCGAAAAGGTCAATCTTGTTTGCCGCCACGATTACCGGCCTGACATCGTTGGCCAGGGCCTCGATAAGCGGAGTCATATCTTTTTCAAGATATTCCTGATGATTGATATAAAGCGAGGTATCCAGCAAAAGCAGAATGCACTCGGCCTGCGAAAGGCTCTGCCAGACTGCCTGGATCATTGTCTTGCTCAAGGCGCCGCGGGCCTGGGCAATTCCTGGCGTATCCATGAAAATGACCTGGGCCTCGGCCGTGGTAAGGATACCCACAATCTGGTTGCGGGTTGTCTGGGGCCTGGGAGTTACTATGGTAACCTTCTGGCCCAGAATGGAATTGAGCAAAGTTGATTTGCCGGAATTCGGGGGGCCCATGAGGGCCACCCAGCCGCAGCGAAATTCACTTGAATCCGCATTTGGCAATGAATCTTTATTTTTTGTCATTGTGTTTTCCAATTTATTTTCCGGCATCTTCAAGCGCCGCGACGGACGGCAGGATTTTGCCTTCCAGCAGCTCGAGGGAGGCGCCGCCGCCGGTGGAGATATAGCCCATATTGTCGGCCAGGCCATAACTTTCCACTGCAGCCACGGAATCGCCGCCGCCAACCACTACGAAGGCTTTTGAATTGGCCAGGTATTCGGCCAGCGCTTTTGTGCCCGCGCCAAAGGGCTCAATTTCAAACGCGCCCACAGGACCGTTCCAGACCACGGTTTTGGCATTCCCCAAAACCTTCTCGTACAGCTTGACAGTCTCGGGGCCAATGTCAAGAATCATTTCATCGGCCGGCACCTTGTCAACAGGATGCACGCTGACTTTCTGGCCAGGAGCAAGCTCCCTGGCCGTTACAACATCAACAGGCAGGGGCAGTTCCTTGCCAGCCTTTTTTGCTTCGTCAATAATTTTTCTGGCTTCCGGCACAAGATCCGGTTCATAAAGGGAGGTGCCCACGCCATAGCCAGACGCAGCCAAAAATGTATTGGCAATGCCGCCGCCCACAATCAGGCTGTCCACCTTCTTCAGCAAGTTTTCCAGCAGGCCGAGCTTTGTGGAAACTTTCGAGCCGCCGATAATGGCTGCCAGCGGCCTTTCCGGGTTTTCCATAACCTTGTCGAAGGCCGCGAGTTCTGCAGCCATGAGCGGGCCGGCGCAGGAAACCTTTGCCTTGCGCACGGCGCCTTCCGTGGAGGCATGCGCCCTGTGGGCCGCGCCAAAGGCGTCCATCACATAAACATCGCCAAGGGCGGCCAGATTTGCGGCCAGTTCATCGGCATTTTTCTTTTCGCCCTTGAAGAAGCGGATATTTTCAACCAGCACGATCTCGCCGGGAGCGGCCTTGGCATCCTCGGGCCTTGCAACCAGCCTGACATTACTGCCCAGCAATTCGCCAAGGTGCGCCGCAACAGGCTTCAGGGAGAATTTTTCTTCATATTCCCCTTCCGTTGGGCGGCCAAGATGGGAAAGAAGCACCACGCCCGCGCCCTTGTCCAGAGCCGTCCTTATTGTCGGCAGGGCCGCGCGGATGCGTTTGTCGTTGGTTATCTTGCCATCCTTCATGGGGACGTTAAAATCTTCACGAATAACCACAATCTTGTTTTTGCAATCCACATCCTGCAATTTCCTGATCGCCATGAAGAAGCTCCTTTTAAATAATTTTCTTTTATCGGCGTTCAAAAAGCTTGTTTTTGACCGTCGCTTTTTTCAATCAGATTCATGGCTCTTTGAGCCACATTTTTGGCAGTAAAACCGAATTTCACGAACAATTCCTTGCCTGGCGCGGAAAAACCGTAATTATCCATGGCGATTATATCGCCGTCCAGGCCAACATACCTGCCCCAGCAATCGCCCCTGGCCGCCTCGACCGCCAGGCGGCAACGACAATCTGGCGGAAGCACCTTGTCGCGCCAGGCCTGGTCCTGGGCATCAAAAATTTCCGTGCAGGGCATGGAAACAACCTGGCATTTCTTTCCGGATTCTTCCAGAAGCCTGGCCGCATCCATGACCAGATGCACTTCCGAACCCGTGGCCAGCAGAATAATATCCGGCTTGCCCGAACAGCCATGCAAAATATAGCCCCCCCGGGCGATTTCCTCAACCATCTTGCCCGGCCTTTCAATTTCGGGCAGGCACTGGCGGGAAAGCACAAGACAGGCCGGCGTATTGCCCTCAACAGCCGAAAGCCACGCCACAGCAGTTTCCTGGCTATCGCAGGGGCGCCAGATATTGAGCCCGGGAACAAGGCGCAAGGCGGGAATCTGCTCCACAGGCTGATGGGTCGGGCCATCTTCCCCAACGCCAATGGAATCGTGCGTCATCACCCAGATAACATGCAGCTTCATCATGGCTGTAAGACGCAAGGCATTGCGGGCCTGATCGGTAAAGGAAAGGAAGGTGCCGGCATAGGGCAGAAAGCCGCCATGAATGGCCAGGCCATTCATGATTGCGCCCATGCCGAATTCCCGCACGCCATAAAAAATATAGTTTCCATTGTATGTTTTGCAGTCAAGCGGCGTTGATGAAGACGTTTTCGTCCCCACCGAGCCCGAAAGATCCGCCGATCCGCCGATCATTTCCGGCAGGGCGCCCACAAGAATATCCAGGCAATGCCTGGAGGCCACCCTTGTGGCCATATCCTTCTTTTTGCTTTCGCCCCAGGCAAGCAATTCGGACGCTGTTTTCCGCCAGTCCGCCGGCAGCTTGCCGGCCATGCGCCTGGCAAATTCCGCCGCCAATTCGGGATATTGCCTGCCGTATTCGGCATACAGCCTGTTCCAGGCATCTTCCCTTTCCCGGCCTTGTGCTTTCTGGTCCCAGCATTTGTAAATTTCTTCCGGTATCACGAAAGGAGGATGATCCCAGCCAAGATTTTTTTTGGTGGCGCTTGCGGCGTCATCGCCAAGCGGCGCGCCGTGGCTGGCTTCGGAATCTATTCTGGGCGAGCCAAAGCCGATATGGGTATTGCAGATAATGAGGCTGGGCTTGCGCTTTTCCGCTTTTGCCACGTTTATGGCCTCGTCAAGCGCCTTGCTGCTGTGGCCGTCAATTGGGCCGATAATCTGCCAGCCATATGCCATGAAGCGCTGCCCAACATTTTCGTCAAACCAGGGATCAATATGGCCGTCAATCGAAACACCGTTGGAATCATAGAGGAAAATCAGCTTGCCAAGGCCCCAGGTTCCGGCAAGGGCGGCTGCCTCGTGGGAGACGCCTTCCATAAGACAGCCATCGCCGCAAAAAGCCCAGGTATAATGATTGACGATTTCGAATCCAGGGCGATTGAATCTTGCGGCCAGCAATTCTTCGGCCAGGGCAATGCCGACAGCGGAGGCTATGCCCTGCCCAAGCGGCCCGGTTGTCATTTCAACGCCGGGAGTTACGCCGCGTTCGGGATGCCCCGGCGTTTTGGACTGCCATTGGCGAAAGTTCCTGATTTCCTCGATTGGCAGATCATAGCCCGTGAGGTGCAAAAGGGCATATAGCAGCATGGAAGCATGGCCATTGGAAAGGATAAAGCGATCCCGGTCCGGCCAGTCGGGATTTTCCGGATTATGCCTGAGCTCATGACGCCAAAGGGCCTCGGCCATGTCGGCCATACCCAACGGCGCGCCAGGATGCCCGGAGCCGGCTTTTTCTATGGCGTCTATTGAAAGGGCCCTGATGGCATTGGCACACTCGCGGCGGCTGGGCATTGTCGATTCCTTTTTGTTTTATTGTTTACCCTGAACATGGCGCCATTGATTGGCTATTGACAGCGAAGGGCGTGGTTTTTGCGAGATTTCCGAGCAGGCTTCAACAAAGGCGCGATGCGCCATTCCATATTCCTTTTGAGCAAAAAAAGCGGATCCGGAAACAAGCACATCCGCCCCGGCCATTGCCAGCACTGGCGCGTTTTCGGTATTGACCCCGCCATCCGCCTGGATGGCCACGTCGATGAAACCGTTTTCATCCAGTAAGTGCCTGGCCGCGCGGATTTTTTCAATAGATTGCGGAATAAATTTCTGGCCGGAAAAACCGGGATTGACGCTCATCAACAAAAGCAGGTTCATGTCGGCAGCCAGCCAGCGCACAGTCTCAAGGCCTGTTCCCGGATTCAGGGACAGGCCGCCCAAAAGTCCCAGGTCGTGGATTTTCTGCAAATCGCGCTGGGGATGAGTTGAGGCTTCCTGGTGAATGACAAGCAAATCCGCGCCAGCCCTGGCAAAATCCTCAAGATAGCGCCCAGGCTCTTCAACCATCAGATGGACATCGAAAAAAAGATCGCATTTTTTGCGGATTGATTTTATCAGCGGCGCGCCGAATGTAATGTTGGGCACAAAGTTGCCGTCCATTATATCCAGATGGAGCCAGGTTACGCCGGCCTGTTCCAGCGCGGCCAACTCTTCCCCAAGGCGGGAAAAATCGGCTGACAAAAGGGAAGGAGAAAGGACAACAGCGCTCATTGGGCACTCCTTTCAGATGCTGCAAGAATATTTCGCACTCCAGTCAACTCGTTCCTGATCATCTGGATAAAATCGGCTTCGCTGTTTTCTGGGTCTTCCGGTTTTTCATCTTCTTCCAGAATCTGCCTGGCGCCTTCAATCTTCATGCCCTTTTCGTGTAACAGATACTGGATTCTACGCAAAATGGCCACCTGCTCCTCCGTATAGAGGCGCATGCCTTTTTCCGAACGCAAGGGCACAAGCTGGGGAAATTCCGTTTCCCAGTAGCGCAGAACATAGGGTTTTATGGCCAGCATTTCCCCTACTTCGCCGATTTTATACGTCCTTTCATCACTCATGCGCGGCTCAGATTTCCACTCCCAGACTTGTCCGCAATGATTTTGCCACCTTTTCCCTTTCCTTGTCCACTTCTTCATCCTTGAGTGTGCGGTTTGAATGGCGAAATGTCAATCTGATTGTCAGATTTCGGGTTTCGCCGCCTTCCGGCTCAAAGCAGTCCAGCAGGATTGCGCCTTCAAGCAGGGGCAGTTTCATGGCGCTTATTTTTTCAAATATCTCTTCGGCCTTAATCCCAGGGCTGGCAATGATCGTCATGTCACGGCGCACAGGCGGATAAATTTGCAATTTTTCAAAACGGGCAACGCGCCCGGCAGCCAGACGCCCCAAAATCTCGAGGTTGAGTTCGGCCAGCCAGCATTCCTTGCGGGCATGATATTGTTCGGCAATTTCCTGTTTTACCAGGCCGATAGTGCCGACACATTCATTTTCGACCAGGATATCCACGCCTGGAACAAGCCAGGCGCTGTTTTCCGAAAGCTTGCAAACGGGCTTTGGCAACTGCAAAAAGGCCAGCAAATTTTCCACCAGGCCCTTTATGTCTGCATAGCCCAGATCTGTTTCCTTGTGTGCAGGGCAAGGCTCCTCGCGCAGTCCATAAAGCAGCAGGCCAAGAAAGGATGTTTCCCGCGCTGTGGTTTCGGATTTGGCATCCTCGATAAAAGTATTTGCGGTTTCAAAAATCTTGAGACTTTGCGCGCCCTGGGCAAGATTGTTGCGCAGATCGTTCAAAAGTCCTGGCGCAAGGGCAGTGCGCAGCACATCCTGTTCGCTGGAAAGCGGATTGAGAATTGAAATCCGGCCGGCTTTGGGCAAATTCAGTTTGTCCAGATCATCGTGGCCGACAAAACTGTAATTGATGACCTCGTTCAGGCCAAGGCCCGCGCCCCAATGCTTTATGCGCTGCAAAAACCTGAATTTGCTGGCCGCGGCGTTTTCCAGTTCGGGAACGCGGCCTGTGTGGGGAATTACTGGCGGGATGGAATCCAGACCGTAAAAGCGGCCCACTTCCTCGACAAGGTCGGCTTCCCTTGCCAGATCATGGCGCCAGGCAGGCTGGTTGACAGTCCATGACGCTGCGTCATGCCTGTCAACGCCGCAGCCAAGGTTTTCAAGAGTCCTGGCGTCAAAATCCTCGCCTGTTTCCACGCCCAGAATGGCATCGGCCCGCTTTGGCCGGAAGGGTATGCGCGCGGCAACGAAAGGCCTGGTTTCCAACAGGGTGAGGCCCTTGCGAGGCTTGCCGCCGCAAATGCTGGCCAGGAGCGAGCAGGCGCGATCCATGGCCCAGATTGTCCTGCTCTGATCCATGCCGCGTTCAAAACGGTAGGATGCTTCCGAAATCAGGCCCAATCTGCGGGAAGTCTTGCGGATTGTGGCCGGCGCAAAGACAGCCGATTCCAGAAAAACATTACGGCTTTCGGGGGTGATCTCGGTATTCGCGCCGCCCATGACGCCGGCCAGGCCGACAGGGCGATTGGCATCGCAAATGCACAAATCCGCTTTTGTCAGTTCGCGATCCTTGCCGTCAAGGGTTACCAGCCTTTCCCCAGCTTTGGCGCGGCGCACGATAATTTGCCTGTCCTCGAGTTTGTCATAATCAAAAGAATGCAGTGGCTGTCCGACTTCGTAAAGAATATAATTGGTAACATCGACGATATTGGAAACGGCCCGGATGCCAACGGATTGCAAGCGGCAGCGGAATTCCAGCGGCGAGGGGGCGACGGTCATGTCGGTTATGACGCGGCCCGAATACAGCCAGCAGAGATCGGGATCGTCAATACGGAGGGGCACTACGATTTCGGGCAGCTGACTGTCGAGAATGAGCGGCAGCTCCGGAACATTGAGGGGCAGCTTGAAGGCTGTGGCTGTTTCGCGTGCCATGCCGAGGATTGAAAGGCAGTCGCCCCGGTTGGGAGTAATGGAAATATCCAGCACTTCACGGTCAAGATTGAGCGCATCGACCAGTTTCTGGCCAACAACGCAAGATTCGGGCAAAACGAGAATGCCCTTGTGGTCTTCGCTGAGGCCGAGTTCCCTTTCGGAACAGATCATGCCCGTCGAAGGTTGACCGCGCAACCTTGCCTTCTTGATTTTGGTGCCGTCCGGCAGGGTGCTGCCCACTGGCGCGACGGCCACTTTCTGTCCTGTGGCGACATTGGGCGCGCCACAGACTATGTCCAGCATTTCGGATGAGCCTATATCGACCTTGCAGCAATGCAGATGATCGGAATCCGGATGCGCCTCGCACAGGGCAACATGGCCGACCACGATTTCCATGATGTTGGCAAAAGGATTGACAATCTCTTCCAGCTCGAGGCCAAGCATTGTCAGACGATCCCCGAGTTTTTGCGCGCTGCCTTCGTATGGAGTGAATTCCCTCAGCCATGAAAGTGGAACAAACATTGTTTTACCCTGTGATGTATTATTGCAAGTCTTGATATATGCTGGTGTCGCGTCAGGCGGCAATTGTCGCAGTCCAAAAATGGATAGCGCGTCACCATAGCATCTCTTGAATGAAAATATCCATTTCCAATGGCTGTTTTCATTCATCTGCGCTGCCATCATTTCTGCCGCAGCAGGCTGCTGCTTCATTCAGCTCTGCTGTCCGTTTGCGTAAGCCAGCAAAGCTGGCAACGCAAACGTCCCTGCGGGCCGGCCTCCGGCTGGCCGGCGCGGGTGTCTGCTATCGCAGCCACCAGAACATCTTCATTTTGAAAATGCCCTAATTAAACGACCAGACTGGCCTGGAATTTTCAGGATCGGGCAAGGGGCGCACTGGCGCCGGCTGTTTCTTCACCGGGCGACGCTTCACCTTTTTCTCCTCCGGCACAATATCGTCAATAGTATTGCCGTAGGCATCGGTATAGCCCATGCCGCCCATGGGCGTCCGCACAAGCCCGCGCCCGGACATATCCAGTCTTTTCGGCCCTCCCGGCGGCTCCATGCCCGTATGCCGCGGGCTGAATGCCGAACGACCGAATGCCGGCGCGGCCATTAGTGAAAAAGCAATGAGCAATATGAGCAATTTCCGCATTGGCTGTCCTCTTCAGGCATATTGCCCGAACTGCGAGAGAAAGCGCGCATCGTTTTCAAAGAAGAGCCGCAGATCGTCTATGCCATATTTGAGCATGGCCACACGCTCCACGCCGAGCCCGAAAGCGAAACCGCTGATGTCTTCCGGATAGCCAACAGCCTTGAAAACCGCGGGATCGACCATGCCGCTGCCAAGAATCTCGACCCAGCCCGTTGTTTTGCAGACCCGGCACGGCTCATTGCCGATATGCCCCGCGCCGCCGCAAATCACGCAGGAGATATCAACCTCCGCGGAAGGTTCGGTAAAGGGGAAAAAGCTTGGCCGGAAGCGGGCTTTTGTATGCTTGCCGAAAATGGCCTGGATAAAGGCTGTCAGGATGCCGCGCAGATTGGCCATTGTAATGTCCTGGCCAACCATCAGGCCTTCGATTTGATGAAACATGGGAGTGTGCGTCAGGTCGGAATCCCGCCTGTAAACCTTGCCCGGCGCGACAACAGCCAGAGGCGGCTTGCGGGAAAGCATGGTTCTGGCCTGAACGGGGGAAGTATGGGTGCGCAGGACAATATTTTCCGTAATATAAAGCGTATCCTGCATATCCCTTGCCGGGTGATCCCTTGGAATGTTCAGGGCCTCGAAATTGTAGTAGTCGGTTTCCACTTCAGGCCCCTGGACAATGTCAAAACCAAGCGTGTTGAAAACGTCGCAAATTTCTTCCGTAACCAGGGTAACAGGATGAAGGGAGCCCTGCCAGACGGGACGACCGGGCAAGGATGGGTCGAAGCGCTCAAGCCTTTTCTTTTCCTGGCTGCCGGCTATTCTTTTACGCGCCTCTTCCAGCAGGCGGGAACATTCTTCCTTGACCCTGTTAGCCGCCTGGCCCACTTTTGGGCGTTCGGCCGGGTCAAGCTTTGGCAGGCCGGACATGATGGCGGCTATGCGCCCCTTGCGTCCAAGCCAGGCGATGCGTAGTTCTTCCAGGCTTTCCAATGAAGAAGCCTGGGCCAGTCCTTTTTCAAGTTCCGGTGCCAGGCTTTCCAATTCTCTGATTAAATCCATTTTTTCCCCGATGCCGTCCCTGATTCGGCAAAGGCGGCGTGAAACGCCGCCACAGAATAGGTGAAAATACAAGCCCCTCTCTACTTGCCCAGAGCGGATTTCGCCAATTCGGCAATCGCGGCGAAATCTTCCTTGTGATAAACGGCAATATTCGCCAGAACCTTGCGATCAAGGCCAATACCGGCAAGCTTCAGGCCGTGCATGAAGCGGCTGTAGGAAAGGCCGTTCTGCCTGGCGCCAGCATTGACGCGCATGATCCACAGCGCCCTGAAATCGCGCTTTCTCTGCTTGCGGCCGGCAAATGAATTCTGCCAGGAACGCTCTACCGCTTCCCTGGCCGTGCGATACAGGCGGCTTCTCGCTCCGCGAAAACCCTTGGCAAGATCCAGAAATTTTTTGTGACGACGATGAGCTGTTACTCCTCTCTTTACACGCATTCGCGTACCCTCCTTCGCCTGAACCAGGGCGGAGGAAAGCCCGCCAGGCGGAAAAAACAAAATAAATATCAGAAGCTGAAAACGATTCCAGTTCAATCACCGGCATTTGCCGGAACGTAGGATCCCAAAACAATTATCAAAGGACGGATTCCGTTTTCCGTCCGTGAATTCTAGCCGTTGGGCAGCATCCTTTTAACAGCCTTTTCATTTGCCTTGTCGACAACTGCCGGCTGGCCAAGACGCATTTTGCGGCCCGGGGCCTTCTTGGTCAGAATGTGGCGCAAATTCTGGCGACGTCTTTTATATTTGCCGCTGCCAGTAAGCTCAAAGCGTTTGGCGGCAGCGCGCCTTGTCTTGATCTTGGGCATTGTAGTCTCCTTTGAAAACTTTTTGGGAAAGGTATTTTACAGTAAAAGAATTATTCCTGCAATGCCTTATTTTTTGGGAACGAGAAGCATCTGCAAGGTACGGCCTTCGGCGCGCGGCTCCTGTTCAAGCTTGGCCACGTCCGCCAGATCCCGCACCATCCTGTCCAGAATGGCAAGACCGCGATCCTTGTGCACAATTTCGCGGCCGCGGAAGAATACCGTGACCTTGCAGCGGTCGCCGTCTTCCAGGAAACGCCGGATGTGCCGGATCTTGGTGTCGTAATCATGGTCATCCGTTTTGGGACGAACCTTGATTTCCTTGATCTGCACCACGCTCTGGCGTTTTTTTGCCTCTGCCTTCTTTTTCTGCTGTTCGTATTTGAATTTGCCGTAATCCATTATACGGCAGACAGGCGGGTCGGTTGTTGCCGCCACTTCAACAAGATCCATTCCGGCTTCCCTGGCCATGGCAACCGCCTCGTTGCGCGGCAGTATGCCAAGCTGGTCGCCCTCGGCACCTATCACCCGAACCTCTTTGGCGCGAATCATGTCATTACGGCGCAAGCTGTCCTGTGGCGGATCTCTCCGTACTCTCACATTAGGCGAAGCTATAGGTCATGCCTCCTTTTTTAAAGGGCTCCCTGGCGTTGGCGTGAATCATTTCCGCAGTTTCCGCCAGGGTTTTCAGCCCCAGTTTTTCACCATTGCGCAGGCGCACATTGCACGCGCCCTCCTGCGCTTCCTTTTCACCTATCACCAAAATATATGGAACCTTGGCCAGCTGCGCTTCGCGCACCTTGTAGCCTAGTTTTTCATTACGCAGGTCAATGCCGCAGCGTATGCCCTGGGCAAGCAGGTCCGCGCGCATTTTTTTGGCCGCTTCGTCGGCCGCTTCCGTAACGGTCAGGATTCTGGCCTGTTCGGGCGCCAGCCAGGTTGGCAGCGCGCCGGCATACTGCTCAATCAGGATGCCGATAAAGCGTTCGACAGACCCCATGATGGCCCTGTGTACCATTACCGGCCTGTGTTTCTGGCCATCGCTGCCTGTATAGGTCAGGTCGAAACGCTCGGGCAGGGTAAAATCCACCTGAATTGTGGAGCATTGCCATTCACGGCCAAGGCAGTCCAGAAGGCGCACATCAATCTTTGGCCCGTAAAAGGCGCCGTCGCCCTCATTGATCTCGTATGGCAGGCCTGCCTTGGACACAGCGCCAATCAGGGCGTTGGTGGCCAGTTCCCAGGCTTCGTCCGTGCCAATGCTTTCCCCGGGCCTTGTAGAAATCGCCACCTTGAATTCAAAGCCAAAAAGATTCATCAAATCGCGAATCAGGTGGATGACTTCGAGGATCTCGCCTTCCAGCTGTTCGGGCGCGCAGAGTATGTGGGCATCGTCCTGGGTGAATTGCCGAACGCGCAAAAGGCCGTGCAGCACGCCGCTTTTTTCGTGCCTGTGCACTACGCCAAGCTCGAAATAGCGCTGGGGCATATCGCGATAGCTGCGCATATCGTGGCGGTAAATCAGCATGTGGCCAATGCAGTTCATCGGCTTGATGCCGTATTCGTCTTCCTCAATCTTCGTGAAATACATATTTTCACGATAATGATCGTAATGGCCGGATTTCTGCCAGGTTTCCACGCGCAGAAGCTGCGGGCCCTGAACAATTTCATAGCCCCTTCTCAAATGCTCCCTGCGCCAAAAATCCTCCAGCACGGTACGGACCATCATGCCCTTTGGCAGCCAGAAAACCATGCCCGGCGCCACATCCTCATGAAAGGTAAAGAGCGAGAGTTCGCGCCCAAGCTTTCTGTGGTCGCGGGCCTTTGCCTGTTCAAGCTTTTCGAGGTGGGCCGCAAGGGTCTTCGCATCCGGAAAGGCAGTGCCATAAATTCTTGAAAGCATGCGGTTTTTTTCGTCGCCGCGCCAGTAGGCTCCCGCTGCGGAAATCAGCTTGCAGGCCTTGATGAAACTTGTGTCCGGCACATGGGGCCCTTTGCACAAATCCGTAAAATCGCCGCAGGTATATGTTGAAATCGGCAATTCCGCCGCCAGACCGGCCGCGATTTCGGCCTTGTAGGGCTCATCTTCCTGCTCAAAGCGGGCAATAGCCTCTTCTTTCGGCAGTTCGGCGCGCACAAAAGGCAGCGCCTGCCCGACAATTTTACGCATTTCGGCTTCAATTGCCCCGAAATCCTCGCTGGAAAAGGGTTTTTCAACATCAAAGTCGTAATAGAAACCGTTATCTATTGATGGGCCGATGGCAATTTTGGCATTGGGATAAAGATGCTTGACAGCGGCCGCCATTACATGGGCCGCGGAATGACGGAGAATGGCCAGGCCTTCCTGTGAATCCGCGAACACGGGTTCGACTTCGACAGCCGAATTGGGAATTTTGGCGGAAAGATCCAGGATCTCTTCTCCTTCGCCCAATTTTACCTTGCCCGCAAGCACGCTTTTGAATTTCTTGCCGGAAAGGGCCTTTTTCAGGGCTTCTCCAACCGCAGCCTGCTCCGGCAATTCCACATTCTGGCCGTCCACAACAATATTGAGGCCTTCCATTTTTTCTCCTCAACAAAAACAAATGGGGAGACAAGTCTCCCCATAAAAATGCCTGGCGACATACGCCAATATGCTTCAGGGATAATCCCCGTCGTTAACGAAAAAGTGGTAGGAACGAGCAGACTTGAACTGCTGACCCCTTCCGTGTCAAGGAAGTGCTCTGGCCACCTGAGCTACGCTCCTACAAGGCAGAAAGCTTTATAAACTCTCTGAAGCTGCCAGTCAAGCACTGGGCAAAAAATTTTTCCGATTTTTCCAAAATTCAATATTTCGCAAACCATGCCTTATGAAATGTCGTTTTCTGCCGTTTTGTATCAGTGATGTAATTTGCAGCGTCGGCCGGGCCAGGAACATCACATTCAGGCCTGCCAATCTTCCAACCCCGGATATATCATGCCGCCATATCTGCCGCGTATTCTGTATTTGATTGCCGGATTTGCCTGGCTGCTCCTCCTGTGGCCGAATCAGATAACCCTGTTCATGGCCGCCTCCATGTCCTGCCTTACACTGCCATTTTACAGGCGGCTCAGGCTCGGAACAATCAATTTCCGCAAAAAGCTGGAAAACGGCAAGGGCTCGGGCAGGCTCAACCGTCTGCTTGTGCGTTGGTCCACGCATTTTCCGGTTACCGCATACGTTTTCACGCTTGTGCTTTGCCTGCTTGTGCCGATTTCGGCCCTCGTCTATCTGGTCGCACCGCAGGCCGTCGCAGGACTTGCCAAGCTGCGGGAGCTGCAGGCCAACAATTTCCAGCTGCCGCCGGACTGGGTGGAGTATTTCCACAGAATCCGCGATGCGATTTCGGAATACCCCAGGCTGGAAAAGATCATCAATGAAACGCTCACCAACCTGGACACCATGTTCACGGACGCGGTCGGCATCCTTGTAAGCCGCAGTTTTGATTTTGTTGGCGGCACGATGACCGTGCTCTGGACATTTTTTCTCTTTTTCACCCTGAGTGTAATCTTCAGCGTCTATTCGCCGCTTATAGGCAAGCTGGCCTGCAGGATACTGAATATTCCGCAAGTCATGCTCGCCCATTTTGTCATGGCGGCCCACAAGGCCCTCAGGGCCATCATGTTCGGCATCGTTTTCGTGGCCCTTGTGCAGGGCGCTCTTTGCGGCATCGCCTTTGCTGTTGCCGGCATCAACCAGCCCGCGTTCTGGGGAATGCTGGCAACGCTTGTGGCGCCCATTCCGGCAATCGGCACGGCCCTGGTCTGGCTGCCGCTCTGCCTTTCGCTCTGGTTTTCGGGCCACACGATGGCCGCTGTCGGTCTTGGACTTTGGGGCACCATTGTTGTGGCCGGCATAGACAATGTCCTGCGGCCGCTCTTTCTGAAGCAGGGCATCAAGGCTCCGTTTTTTGTGCTTATTCTGGCCATGTTATGCGGCTTGTACGCCTTTGGGGCTGTCGGGCTGATTGCAGGGCCCATACTTCTGGCCCTGGCAATCCAGTCAGTGGAAGAAGGCAATTACTACTATCGGCGGCGCGCATGAAAGCTTTGTTCCTGATTTTTTTACTGCTGTTTCAGTTATACCCCGACCTGTCCCAGGCGGCCGCCCGAATTCCCGCAAAATCGGCCATTCTGGTGGACATGGACTCAGGCAAGGTGCTTTATGAAAAAAATGCCGACCAGCCCATCCCCCCGGCATCATTGACCAAAATCATGACCATGTACCTGGCTCTGGACATGGTAGGCGCCAAAAAAGTTTCACTTAACAAGAAATTCACCGTAAGATCCAGCGCCGCCACTGTGGGCGGCTCATCCATGCATCTTGCCAGGGGCGAGAAAGTGCCTCTGGTGCGCCTGCTTTCGGGCATGGCAGTGGTTAGCGGCAATGACGCGGCCATGGCGGTTGCCGAAGGCATAGGAGGGGACTGCCGCAAATTTGTCAATGCCATGAACAGAAAAGCCCGGCAGCTCGGGCTTGCGAAGACGCGCTTTAAAAATCCCACGGGCCTGCCCGCGGCGGGCCAGAAAACCAGCGCCCGCGACATGATGAAATTGTGCAGGTCCTATCTTGCCGTCCACCCGGAAGCTGCCCGCTTCCACAAGACAATCCACCTTGTGCATCGGGGGACGGCCCTGCGCAATACGAATGCCCTGCTTGGCAATGTGCCCGGCGTTGACGGCCTCAAGACAGGCTGGACCGTGGCTTCTGGCTATAATATGGTTGTCACCGCGAAGCGCGGCAAGACGCGGCTTCTGGCAGTCGTTTTGGGGGCGAACACCAAGGAAGCCAGGAGCATTGCGGCCAGAACCATGATTGAAACTGGCTTTCGCCTTGCCGCAAAGCCTTCCGCCATAAAGCTCGCGCTGAAGTAGACAAAGAATATTCATTTATGGCATGAAATTCGGGCCGATTATTTTTTCTTGACCCTGCCAGCAGTAAGACTTATCTTTACCTACGCTTGAAAACAAATATTATCCTGCACAGGGAGAAAAATATGGGTACTATCGGTCCTTACCAGATATTGCTTGTTCTTCTGGTTATTCTGCTTGTTTTCGGGGCAAGGAAGCTGCCCGAGATCGGCGGAGGCCTGGGACGCGCAATACGCAATTTCCGCCAGGCATCTTCCGAACCGGATGAAATCGACATCACGGCAGAAAAAAAGAACAGCGCAAATTCCGAAGACAGCCGTCACAAATCATAAATGCGGGAATATCAAATGAAAGCCGAACAACTTTCAGTATTTCTGGAAAATCGCGCCGGGCGCCTTGCGGAAGTTATTCACATCCTTGCGGGGGCCGGCATAAATATCCGCGCCCTTTCCCTGGCCGATACGTCCGATTTCGGCATTTTGCGCATTATTGTCAGCGACCGGGAAAAAGCCAAGACCCTTCTCAAGAACAGCGGCTTTACCCTTGGCTGCACTATGGTTGTGGCCGTTGAGGTTCCGGATTCGCCAGGCGGCCTGGATTCCGTTTTGCAGCTTGTTTCGGCCAACGGCATCAACCTTGAATACATGTATGCCTTTGTGCAGGGCGAACAGGACAAGGCCGTGATGATTTTCCGCTTCGACAAGATTGAGCAGGCAATCGAGCTTCTGACCAAAAACGGCTTTCATATCATTCCTGGAGACAAGCTTTGCGAAATGTAAAAAATCATTAAACGCGACAAAATTTTTAAAACAGCCCCGGCCCTGGCCGGGTTTTTTTTCGCAAAAACCAGGCAAATATCCCTCTGGGCAGTCTCAATGAAGCAGGAACAATCCTGGATAGCTAACGCTATCGACGGCAGGAAGCCCCTCACTTTGGAACATTTATGCTATAAAATTGCGTAGATGCCCCAAAAGTCTTGAGACAAGGCTGATCAGGTTGCAAATTGACGGTATGGCAGCCCTTGGGCAATCATGCCCAGGGGCTTTGGCTGGCTGGAATTTTTAACAAGACATATCGGCCGGATATTGAAGCAGCAGCGCCATGTTTGGCGCCCTCAATGGCGCGCCATTTTCACAGGCAGGATTTCACCTGCCTATTTTTTAGCCATCTGACAGGCAGTGTTCCGAAAATAATACAGGGCAATTTGAGTTGGCGTATAAAAATAATACGCTTTTGACATTTTTGAGCGGCCATAATTGGCAAATTGGCCGTTTCGGCGCAGTATGGCAATTTTGGCATCATGTTTGCTATAGAGTAAGCAAGAGCGCGAAAGCGCTAAAGAAAATAATCTGCAAAAGCAGTTGAAATATAAAAAGAAATTTACACCCAGAAAATCCGTGGACACGGAAAGGCATAAAAGTTACCACTCCCCATTCAATCCGCAAAAGCGGTTTATATATAGAGCGACACACCAACAAGACAATCGATAATCTCCCCCGGATTATCCCTCAATGACTTCCTCTCCTCCTTATAAAAATGCCGTCCCGCAAGGGGCGGCTTTTTTGTTGTCTGCATTCCTGTGACATGGCGGCCATATCTTTCCTGGCGCAGGGCATTGGCAAGCTCGCGCTGTTTGACGATTATGTTCGCCAAAGCAATGCCCTGCTGGCCATGCGCCGCGAAGGCAGCGGCAGCATGCGGATTTGTTTGAATGACGTCAAAAGAACAAGATTCATGGACGCCCTTTCAGCCGCCTGGAATAGGCGGTCTGCTGGATTTGCGCCAGACGCGCCATGTCCGGCGCACTGAAAACCCCGCCCTGTAAAATTTTACAAGGCGGGGTTTTCAAATGCCGAAAGGCGGGCGCCTCTCAAAGCTTTACGCGTATGGATTGGCGTAAAGCAGAATGAAGCTGATAACGAGAGCGTAAATTGCCAGAGATTCGATGAAGGCGAAGGCCAGAATCATCGTACCTGTGATTTTGCCCGAAACTTCGGGATTGCGGGCGATACCCTCGGTTGCTCCCCTAAGACCAACACCCATGCCAATGCCGCAACCGCAGGCTGCGATGCCGATGCCAAGAGCGGCGGCAAGGCAGGTCAGCCCCAGAGAGTCGGAATTGAGGGGTTCGGCGGCAAAAGCCATGCCGGCCATGCCAAGCAGTGCGACTGTGTTCAGGGCAATCATCAAAAGTTTACGCATCGTGTAATTCCTCCATTTATTGTTGGGCCGCGCGCGGCCATTCCCCCGAATCAAGCTGTTTTACCCGGTGAATCCTGTCTCCACGATTTAATGTTCCGGGCCTTCCAAAGCGCTCGAAATGTAGAACATTGTCAGCATGAAGAACACAAAGGCCTGCATGCTCTTGCCCAGCAGAAAGAGCCCGTAAATCGGTATGGTTCCCAAAAGCGGAGCCATGATGAAAAACAGGATGATAACGATTTCCTCGCCGCGGATATTGCCGAAAAGACGGAGAGAAAGAGAAACCGGCCGCGATAGGTGCGATACGATTTCCAGTGGGAACATCAACGGAATCAACCATTTGTTCGGCCCGAGGAACTGGTTGATATAATGGGCCTTCCAGCGGCAAAGTCCTACCCAGTTATAATAGACAAAGACAAAAAGTGCCATGCAAACAGTGGTGTTGAGATTGGCGGTTGGCGCATCGCAACCAGGTATGAGGCCCAGGATGTTCATGGCGAAAATATAGATCAGCATTCCGCAAAGCAGGGGAACATAATGTTTTCCCGCTTCGCCCATGGATGACATGATGAATTTTTCAGTTGTCTCGATTACGGCCTCGAAAAAATTCTGCACCCCTCCAGGCACCAGTTTCAACCTGCCGCGCAGGTAGAGCGCAAAGCCGAAAAGCACGGCCATGGCTATCCATGAATAGAAAACATGCTTGAAAACAACTTCCTGCCCGAGAATTGTAATCTCGTCCATGCCCAGAAATGTCGAGAGCAGAACCGGTTCCGGCAAGCTGCCTGCCATGGGAGCGCCTCCTTGCTAGGTCAACTGAAAATCATGCGCCTTTGCGCATGTAATATGCAAAATTCACCAGGCCCAGGATGGTTCCTGTTACAAGACCAACCAGAATTGCGCCGGCCGGGGCGGAAAAAAACCGCAAGGCAATATATAAAAGCACGGCCAGCAGTAAAAGCCTGATTCCAAACCGTAAAATGACGATTCGCAAAAACGCGGCATTGTATGAACCAATGTCCGCCCGCAGAAAAAAAGCGGCCCAGCTGTACAAAATCCATGTCATTACGGCAAAGCCGCATCCGGCCCAGAAAAGCCATGGCCAGACAATGAATATTATGCCCCCAAGCAGAATCAGGGCCCCCGCAAGCAGGATCTGGTTGCGCAAAAGCGGCCGGATTACCCCGTGGCTGATGCCTTTTTTCCAGAGCAGACCGTCCAGTGGCTGGCAAATCTGTCTCCACCAGGCTCCGACCAGACTCATTTACGGGCCTTTTCCGGATATCTTTTTTCTTTTTCCATTTTGGCCAGAAGCTCTTTTGTGTCTCGCCAGACATTTAGAAAACCGGCCAGAATGCCTGTCAAAAAGAATATCAGCTTGAACCAGGGGCCTGTGCCAAGCCACGCGTCAAGCCCGTAGCCGATAGCAAAACCTACAATCGGGCCACTGACAAGATGCAGCCCGATGACGCCATTGGTCGCCATGGCCCGCATTCCGCTTTGCTGGACTGCCACAATGTCCTTGAATGCCATAGTGTGGAATTTCCTTTTGCTCATTACCTGTAGCACGACAAACGGGACCGGTCAATGGTTTGCAGAAACAAAGACGCGATTCCTTTATGGGGCGGTTGCAATGGATTATTTGAAAAGTTCTGAAAATTATCGACGTTGAAGAAAATGCTTGACTTAAAACCACAGTTTTTTTAATTTCCTTGCAAGGGAGTCAGAAATGCTGAATCTTGTTTCCACCGCAGTATCACAGTACGCAGCCTTCAACGGCTGGTTTTACTTTGCGTACTTTAGTATGCCCTGCGGCAGGGAGCTAGGCTGACGTTCTTTTATCAGTCGTAACTTCAAAGCCGCGGGCGCAGTGCCGGCGGCTTTTTTTTATTAATGTGTCCAAACAAAGGAGAAGCAAAATGTACCTTGGCAAACAGGTCAGGCTGGAGAGGATTCTAAATCGCACGACAGGCCGCACGATTATTGTTCCCATGGATCATGGCGTGACAATGGGCCTGGTGGATGGGCTTATCGACATGCGCGAGGCCGTCAACGACATGGCCAAGGCCGGCGCTGACGCCGTCCTGATGCACAAGGGGCTGGTAAGATGCTCGCACCGCAGCGCTGGCAAGGATATCGGCCTGATTATCCATCTTTCCGCTTCCACCGCGCTTTCGCCCCACGGCAATACCAAAACCCTGGTCGGAACCGTGGAGGAAGGCCTGAAACATGGCGCCGACGCCGTATCGATCCATATAAATCTTGGCGATCCCAACGAAAGGGATATGCTGCGCGATTTCGGAAAGATCTCGGAAGCCTGCGATAACTGGCACATGCCGCTTATCGCCATGGTTTATGCCAGGGGGCCGGCGGTTGCCAACAGCTTTGACCCCAAGGCCATCGCCCATTGCGCCAGAGTTGGCGTGGAGCTTGGCGCGGACATTGTCAAGGTATCCTACACAGGCGATATTGAAAGTTTTTCCGATGTAGTCTCCTGCTGCTGCGTGCCCGTGGTGATTGCCGGCGGCGAAAGAATGGATTCCGACCGCGAGATTCTCCAGATGGTGGCCGACTCCCTTACTGCCGGCGGCAGCGGCATTTCGATGGGCCGCAATGTCTTCCAGCATCCGCGCCGGGTCAAGCTGGTAAAGGCCCTGCGGATGATTGTGCATGAAAACGCCACTGTTGACCAGGCCCTGGCCAGCATGGAGGAATAGATGTCCCGGGTATACCTGAAATGCGTGCCCTACGATAAAGGCATGGTCACTCTTGGTCTGGAAGCGGGAGTGGACGGGGTAGTTGTTCCCCGCGCGGACGTCGCGGCAACTTCGCAGCTCAGCCGCTGCGAAGTTCTGGCCGCGGAAGATCTGGAGAGGCTTGCACTGGATTCCAAGGCCGAGGAGGAAGAAGCCGTCCGTGAAATGAAGGCCGGCAAAAAAGTCGTGATAGCCGAAGGCTGGGAGATCATCCCCATCGAGAATCTTCTGGCCCAGAGCGACAATGTCCAGGTTGAGGCCGGAAGCGCGGAACGGGCAAAACTGGCATCAGGCATTCTCGAGAAAGGCGTTGACGCAATTGTCGTTACAGGCAGCGGGGCTTCCGAAATTCGCGAAATTGTCAGGCAGTGCAAGGTAGCTGGCAGCAAGCAGGATCTTGTGACGGCCAGGATTACGCGCATTGAGCCGGTTGGCCTTGGCCACAGGGTTTGCGCCGACACAATTTCCCTGCTCCGCCGTGGCCAGGGCATGCTGGTGGGCAATTCCAATGCCTTTTCCTTCCTTGTGCATGCCGAAACCGAACACAATGAATATGTGGCCTCCAGGCCTTTCAGGGTCAATGCCGGCGCTGTTCATGCCTATGTTACGCTGCCGGATGACAAAACAGTCTATCTTGGCGAGCTCAGGCAGGGCCAGGAAGTCCTGATTGTCGATTCAGAAGGCAATTCGGCCACAACCACCCTTGGCCGGGTAAAGATAGAGGTGCGCCCCATGCTTTTGATCGAGGCCGAAGTTGAAGAGCCTGGGGGCGAGCCAAGGCGCGGCTGCGTGTTTTTGCAGAATGCGGAAACAATTCGCCTGACCGCGCCAGACGGCACGCCGGTCAGCGTGGTTGCCCTCAAGGAGGGCGATCAGGTTTTGTGCAAGGTGGACGGACTTTCTTCAGGACGCCATTTTGGCATGCGCATTTCAGAAGAAATCAGGGAAGTGTAGATATGGCCCAAAAAGGTATTCCGCCAGGACAGACGCCCGCAAATGAAAAGCCGGGCGCCCGTTTGTCCGAAATTCGTGTGGAGATTGATGCCATTGATGGCGAAATCTTGAAATTGCTCAACAAACGGGCAAATTTGAGCCGGGAAGTGGGGCAAATCAAAAGAAAGGGCGCCGAACTGGTCTTCAAGCCCCTGCGTGAAAGGGATTTGCTGGACAAGCTGGCCAGGGAGAATCCGGGGCCGCTGCCAGATGAGCACCTCACCGCCATCTGGCGCGAGATTCTTTCCTCGTCCCGCGCGCTGCAACGACCGCAAAACGTCGCCTATCTTGGCCCGGAAGGCACATTCTCCCATTTTGCAGGGGTGGAGTACCTGGGGCATGCTGCTTCCTTTCATCCCTGTCGGGACATTTTGCAGATTTTTGAAGAAGTGTGCCAGGGTTCGTGCGAACTTGGAGTCGTGCCCCTGGAAAATTCATTGCAGGGCACCGTGGGGGTAAGTCTGGACCTTTTCCTCAAGTATCAGGTGGTAATTGAGGCGGAACTTTATTCCAGGATTTCACATTGCCTCCTTGCCACTGATGATGACTTTTCAAGCATAAAAAAGGTCTATTCCCATCCCCAGCCCCTGGCCCAGTGCCAGGGCTGGCTGAGGGCCAATTTGCCCAATGCCGCGCTTGTTCCGGTTGAATCGACCGCCGCCGCCGCCAAACGCGCGGCTTCGGACCCGGAAAGCGCGGCCATCGGCAACTGCAAGCTTGCCGATATCCACGGTCTTGAAATTTTGGCCAGACGCATAGAGGATGAGCCTGGCAACTGGACGCGTTTTGTAATCATTGCGTCCGAAAACGGCAAGAAGGATATCCAGCCCAGGCCCTCTCCTGTCGGGCACAGCGGCGCGGACAAGACATCCGTTCTTTTTACCGTGCCGGACAAGCCCGGTTCCCTTTCCAATATTTTGGAGCTTTTTGCGAGGCACCATGTCAATATGCGCAAACTGGAATCCAGGCCAATGCGCGGCCAGCCATGGAAATACGTTTTTTTTGCCGATGTCGAAAGCGACCTGAATGATCCCGAACATGGCGACTTGCTGGAACAGCTGGGCCATGCCTGCAACAGTTTCCGCATACTGGGGTGCTACCCCACCGGACCTCAGCTTGACAGAATGAGCATTGCCGAACAGTCCAAAAATGATGACGAGGGGATTTGAAATGAACGAGCATGACGGAACAGATCTGGACATGGAAGACGCGGTTGAAATTGCCGCCCCCGCTTCCAAGTCCCTTTCACACCGTTACTTGATTGGCGCGGCGCTGGCGCATGGAAAATCATTTGTGCGCCATACCCTGGAAAGCGCGGATATTGAAGCCACAAGGGGCATATTGAGCCAGGCTGGCGCGCTGATGAAGCCGCTTACCGGCACTGGCGCGCATTGCGCCGATATTACAGGCTGGGAAGTTTTCGGGATGCCTGGCAAACCACAGGGCGGCAAAGGCGAGGCCACGCAATGCGATGTTGGGGAATCCGGAACCACCTGCCGGCTGCTTACGGCTGTTCTGGCGGCAGGCGACGGGCTTTTCAGGATTTTTGGCCATGGCAGGATGCATGACAGGCCCATTGGCGAGCTTTGCGCGGCCCTGGCCAGCCTTGGCTGCGGCATTGCTTACGAAGGCAAGCAGGATCATCCGCCTTTCCTGATCCAGGCCCGCGGACTGGATCCTTCCCTGGCCGATGGCTATGTCCAGATTGGCATGGATGATTCCAGCCAGTATTTTTCGGGGCTGCTTTTGGCTGCTCCCCTGGCAAGCAGTCCACTTTGCATAGAGCTTGCCGGGCGCAAGGCTGTTTCCTGGCCCTATGTTGGCCTGACCCTGCAATGCCTTTCCGATTTCGACATCAAATTCCGGGTCGAGAGGCGCCCAAGGATAGGGGATCCGTGGGCGCAGATGCATGGTTCCGGCTGGCGAACCCTTGAAGATGCCAAACCTGGTTGCCTGCGGGTGCGCGTGTGGCCTTGCGAGTACAAGCCAGGCGATTATAAGGTGGAAGGCGACTGGTCCCAGGCCTCGTATTTCCTGGCGGCCGGCGCGCTTGGCAAAAGGCCGGTTACGGTGCGCGGCTTGCGGCCGGATTCCCTTCAGGGCGATCGGGCCATACTTGATATTTTGCAAAAAATGGGCGCCAAAATTGAAACAGGCGCGGATGCTGTTACCGTATTTCCTTCCGCCCTGCATGGCGTGGCCCTGGATATGGGCGCGTGCCCGGATCTTGTGCCAACCGTTGCAGTGTTGGCTTCCTTTGCCAGGGGATCAACCCGTATCAGCAATGTTGCGCATTTGCGCATCAAGGAATCCGACCGCATTGCCGCGCCAGCCCAGGAACTGGCCAAGACAGGCGTAACAATTGACGCGCTTTCGGATGGACTGTTGATCAACGGTATGGGCGGCCTGGCCGGCCATGTGCGCAACAAGCCCGATTGTCCCACCTTGCCGGCGGATGTCGGCCTTTGCGCGCACAATGACCATAGAATAGCCATGTCCCTGGCATTGCTGGAATTGAGGGACAAGGCGCTCAAGGTGCGGGAGAGGCTTGATGATCCCAATGTCGTGCGCAAGTCCTGTCCTGAATTCTGGAATTTGTGGAGCAAGCTTGGATAGCCAGCCGGAATATTTGCGGATAAATGTTCAGGATGGACAGGAAATGGAAAATACGGAAAATGGCGAGACGCGAAAGGCCAAAACGGTAATTGTCGGTTCCCGCGGCAGGATGGGCAAGATGCTGCTGGAGCGCGCAAAAGATGCCGATATGGAATGTACGGGGCTGGATCAGCCTCTGGAAAGGCCGGAAATTGAAAGGGCGCTTGCGGATGTCGAACTTGTTTTTTTATGTGTGCCCGCAAAGGTTATCGGGGAAGTGCTGCAAAAGATTGTGCCCTGTTTGCCTGCAAAGACTATTTTGTCGGATATAACTTCGGTGAAGGAAAGGCCCCTGCGGCAGATGGAAAGGGCCTGGACCGGAACTGTCGTTGGTACACATCCGCTTTTCGGCCCGAAAAATTCTCCGGATACAGATTTGCCCGTGGCGATTGTTCCGGGGGCAGAGGCTGGGGAAAGTGATATTCGGCTGGTTGAAAAATTTTTCCGGCAAATTGGCTGCAAGACATTTCGCTGCGATGCCGAAACGCACGACAAGGCCATGGCCAAGATTCAGAACATGAACTTTATCACCAACCTTGCCTATTTTGCGCTTTTGGCAGGCGAAAAAGACCTCTTGCCCTTTATTACACCATCGTTTTTGCGCCGCAAGGATGCGGCGGCCAAGATGCTCAACGAGGACGCCGAGATGTTTGGGGTGCTTTTTGAGGCCAATCCCCACAGCCATGAAGTTGTGCGGCAATTCAAAAAAATGCTGAATGTGGCGGCGGCCGGCGATATTGACCTTTTGTGCAAACGGGCTCAGTGGTGGTGGCCGGAAGATAAAAAGGCATAGAAATTTTTTTGGCGTAGCCGAATTACGCTTATGGCGCCCAAACGAATCCTTTATAGCATTTCTTGAATGAAAATATCCATTCCCAATGGATATTTTCATTCATTTGCGCTACCGTCATTTCAGCTTCAGGCAAGCTGCGGCTTCATTAGCTCTGCTGTCCATTTGCGTAAGCCAGCAAGCTGGCAACTGGCACGCTCCTGCCGGACCGGCCTTCGGCTAGCACCCCCAGCCCCCCCATTAATTGGGGTTACAAAACAGGCGCTTTTATATTTGCAGCTGTAGTACCATAGATGTCGGCTTTGAAATTTAAACATTTCAATGCCGAAGATCGCCAGTCAAAAAACGTGGTTTTTGGCTGGCTCACGCCGCTTTGTGCGGCGCAAAATCCTGACGGATTTTGTATAGAGAACGAAGACGTTCTCTATAAATTGCAATATGGCCCGGAATTCCTTGAAAAGAATATACTGCGGCTGGAATCCGGCTTGACTGAAATTTCCAACAAGAGTATAAAGACAAAGCTTTTTGCCGGGATGGTGGAAATGGTAGACGCAGCGGACTCAAAATCCGCCGGGTTCACGCCCTTGCGAGTTCAAGTCTCGCTCCCGGTACCAGAAGAATTTCAAGAGGTTAGAAGCAAAGTTTGCAGCTTCTAACCTCTTATTTTTTGCTGCTCAATCTTGTCCTCTCCCCCAACTCTCCCCCTATTGTGCAACCCGATACCCGAAGCATGGGGTTTATGATAGGCCCCCTGTACCCCCACAGTTTTCAATGCAAGCCAACAATCCCAAGCGCACAGCCGTTTTTGGGTCCTTCCTGGCTGCCGGCAGACCGAGGGCAGGCTGCCCCCGCTTTTTGGCCGATTTTGAAAATGTAAAATGGCTTGGAAAAATAGAAAGTTTTTCGGCGGCGTTTTGCGGAGCGGGGGTTGGTGGTTTTTGTTCTACACCATTATGCCATGGTCTTTCTTTTTGCTGAAGATCCCGCACACTACCCAAGTCGGTCGCATTGGCAAGGATATAGACCATCCGGCGGTTTTTCCTCCGGCGTTGCCGGAATTTACTGATCTTCCAAATTTTTACTAAACAATATTTAGCAAAGCTGCTACACTGCATGGCATGGAACTACCAAGCAGCAAAGCAAAAAATGTTCGGGAGTACAGGCGATTGCGGGCAGTGGAACTTTTTGAAAGCGGTATGAAGCAGGCTGCCATCGCACGAGCGCTTAATGTTACCAGAGGTGCCGTAAGCCAATGGCTTTCCGCATATCGGGATAAAGGGCTTGAAGCTCTTCGTTATCGGAAAATCACAAAAAATCCATGTC
>Ga0209694_1000754_pt1 | contig 44795 bp, 46 predicted proteins | sample GluameincwithD2O_FD_187499 | JGI IMG/M metagenome (GOLD analysis project Ga0209694, IMG submission 187499) | Mouse cecum microbial communities from Vienna, Austria - Glucosamine amended microcosms incubated with D2O (SPAdes) (version 2) | ecosystem: Host-associated > Mammals > Digestive system >... | reverse complement strand
ATCAGTATATACAGCATCAGAAATAAGATGCCAAATGCCCCTCCAACAGGATAAGACCCCGTAATCCTCCGCAGTATCTTATACATCCCGATCCCCACAAATGAAAGATGCAGCCCCGAGATCGCCAAAATATGCCCGATCCCATTCACCTGATACAGCGCCTTAACCTCTTGATCCATCCCGCTTTTCTCCCCCAATATCATCGCGCTCATGACCGCACCGTCTTCTTCTCCCATATGTACCGTCAGCGCATCCTTCCATCGCCGCCTGAGATCTGCAAAATATGCTCTCCATTTCCAGATACAGGCTTCTGCAACATGAATCTCTTCCGCCCACACCATCCCATGGATATCCTGTATCTGATAAAAGCGTTTCTGGTCAAAATTCCCAGGATTCCTTGCACCCTGAAAGAAAGAGACCTCACCTGTAAGCTCTATTTTATTCCCAATCTGAAATTGTATGTCGGAATCTGTATAGACAATAACTCTGGATTCTTGAAGTGTTCGTTCCTGATCTGACTGTTTTTGAATTAACTTTTTTTGAACTGACTCTTTTTGAATTGACTGTTTTTGATCTTTTCTTCTCTTGTATCGGACCTCATTCTCTTCCAAATACAATACCTGATAATCTTCCTTCTGTTCTATACGGTATACCTGTCCTCTGACGATAACCGACTCTCCCTCAGAAATATTTTTCTCAAGGGCTGAGGGACGAAGTTCTCTGATGAACCTCTCCCCGCCGAATAATACGGACAGCATGACTGCCGCCGCTATAACCAGGCACAGATACAGCAAAGGCCTGTCTCTCATTTCTCACTCTCCTTCACGTTTTCCACAAAGTCCTGATCTCTCGACAGCGGCTTGCTTAGATCAACACTTCCCATATATTCCATCTTCGACTCTCCGTTTACCGATATCTGAACCTGACTGCAGGCGCCCCCGTCTACGATCGAATTAACAATTGCATAGATCGTCAGCTGCGGATCTGTCACATACGTGTTATTCAGAAAACCTTCGTTAAGATTCACATAACATACGGCGTCTTTGACGGATACGCCAATGACTTTCGTCTCCGGCGGGATCACTGGATTCAATCCGGCGATCGCCGGTCCTTTGATCAGCTGATCCATGATCAGCCTTTCTGTAGAGATATTACTGTTATAACGGACACTCACCTCTTCTTTTACCAGTTTATCCCCATTTTCATTCGCGAAATATAACTTCAATTCGCCCAACTGATAGAGATGAAGCGAAGCCCCTTTATACAGAAGGAAATATTCCTTTCCCATATATCCGATCTCGTTCCCTGCACTGTCCGCCAGAGGTTCATCCTCCACGAAAAACCCGACATATTCAACGCCGTGGATCTGCTCTAAGGTCTGCACGACCGCCGCACGAAAAAGTATCTCCTCATTGGGCTTCATATCGCTGTAACTACTGTTAAAATGAAGATCCAGACGCTCATCTGCCAGAACCCATTTCTTCACTTGAACTTTCTTCGGAAATACACTTTTATAATCAATCGAGTCCGTCTCCTCCTTCATTGCCTGAAGGATATCGCGGATCATCTCGTCGATCGTTCCTTCTCGCGGTTCATAAGCCTCCCGTACCAGCGACGTCCCTTCCGCATTCACATAGTAGATAAAAGGCTCGCCCTTCGCCGGCTCTTTTCCCTTACTACACCCCGCTAATATTCCCAGACAGGACAAAATACACACGGACACCTTCCATCTTCTCTTTCCCTTCATGCCGCATACCTCCATAATACACACCCTGTATGCTCCGGCATCTTCCGTCTCATCTTCTCTCTCATACCGTATACCTCCACTTAAGAAACGTATGTCAGCGGTATTCGCACCGTAAACGTTGTTCCCGCGCCATACTGGCTAAAGACCTTGATCGCTCCCCGGTGCATAACCACCGCACTTCTTGCAATGGCAAGACCAAGCCCTGTCCCTCCGATCTCTCTGGAGTGTGACTTGTCCACACGATAGAATCTCTCAAATACATGTTCAACAGCTTCTTTCGGAATACCGATCCCGGAATCCGCAACTTCAATATAACAGTTCTTATGATCCGCATTCAAAGATACATGGATCCAACCATTCTCTTTATTATACTTGATCGCATTCTCAACAAGATTAGAGATCGCAAGGGTAAGCTTCACTTCGTCCACTTCTGCCGTCACCGGACGAAAGCTTTCAAATACCACTTCTATATTGTGCGTTGCGGCTATCGGCCTAAGACGCTTCAATATTCTTTCTATCAGCGTATTCATATTTTCAGACTTGACGTTCAATGTATTCGCCGTCTTATCCATCTTCACCAACGACAACAGATCATTGATGATCTTGTTCTCTCTTTCAATCTCTTCTGACAGATCGCCCATGAATTCCTTATATAACTCTGCCGGAACATCTTCCTGGATCAGCAGAGAATCCGCCAGCACCTTCATAGAAGTCAGCGGTGTCTTCAGCTCATGCGATACATTCGATACGAATTCTTTTCTGGAATCATCCAGAACTTTCATCCTTCCCAACATCTTATTAAAAGAGTCTGATATCAGCATCGTCTCCGTATATGTATTCTCATGAAGATAATCGTCCTCATATCCCTCCGTCACAGCCGCGATCGACTGGTTGATCCGCTGAAAAGGCCGTACCATGACAAATCCCGCGGCAAAAGCAAGGATCACTACCACCAACCCGCTTGCCAGACACATGATCTGGATCCTCTCCGCCATGATCTGCATACTGTCCGCGATCATCTCTGTCGATACACTGATCAGCATCACTCCCGTCACATCCTCGTTTCCTTTATTATAAACCGGCGAAGTAACTTCGATATACTGATTTTTCGCATCATAATTACTGGTGCCTTTACCCTGAAAGCACCGGATAACATCTTCTGACACGATCGTCTTTCCTTTATCCATATCATAGGTATCTTCCTGAATACGGAAATCCTGATCGATCACCAGGACCCGTCCGCTATAGATATTAGATATCTGAACTAATTCCGACCTCACCACATCCGATGTCTCGCCAGTCAGATAATTAGAATCACTCAACTGATTACAAAGAATTGTACACTGATTCTGTATCTCTGCGGTTCTTATCTCTACTTCCCTCTTCTCATAACTTCTTAATGTCACCTCATATAAGATCAGCGTCGGGATCACTCCCACCAGTATCACCAGCAGGAGGATCCTGACGCGGAGGCTCTTTAAGACATTCCATTTCAGATATTTCTTAACCCCTGAAATAATAACCAACTCCCCATTTTGTATAGACGTATTTCGGATCACTCGGATTCGTCTCAATCTTTTCTCTCAGCCTTCGGATATGTACGTCTACTGTCCTCGCATCTCCGGGATATTCATATCCCCACACGATATTCAGAAGATTCTCCCGGCTGTATACTTTATTCGGATTCATTGCAAGAAGTTCAAGAAGGTCGAATTCTTTCGCGGTCAGATTCACTTCCTTCTCGTCGATCACTACCCGCCGGCTTTCACAGTCAATCTTCATGCTTCCTTTTATGATCATCTTATCGCTCGGCTGCTCCTGATCTCTCTTGCTGGTGCGGCGCATGATCGCCTTGATCCGTGCTTTCACTTCCAGTATATTAAAAGGCTTCGTGATATAATCGTCCGCCCCGTATTCAAGTCCCAGTATCTTATCCATATCTTCGCTTCTTGCCGTCAGCATTACCACCGGCACGTCCGAAAATTCCCGGATCTGCTGGCACACTTCAAACCCATCGTGTTTTGGAAGCATTATATCTAACAAAATCATATCATAGGCATTCTCTTTCGCCAACTTAAGCGCCTCTTCCCCGTCATAAGCACAGTCTACCTTCATCCCATCCTGTTCAAGACTGAAACGAATCCCCTTCACGATTAATTTCTCGTCATCCACAACCAATACCCTTCTGCTCATCTGTCCTCTCCCTCAACTGCTTACTTGCTTAAATTATAATCTGATCTTTGACTTTGTTAAATACGCCTTCCTTAATCCCTTCGACTTCTTTCAGTTCTTCAATCTTCTGAAATCCGCCGTGTTCTTCTCTGTAACGGATAATGGCTGCTGCTTTTGCCTCACCGATCCCATTCAGTGTCATCAATTGTTCCTTTGACGCCGTATTAATACTTACCCTGCCGTCCTTAGCTTCCGTATCCCCTGCTGCAGGCTTTGCTCCGGGACTATCCGCCAGTCTTTGGCCGCCTGTGATCCCCTGCTCCGCTTCTTCTCTGGACGGGACATAGATCTGCTGCCCGTCCTCCATCTGCGCCGCTTGATTCAGCTGCTCTCCTGCCGCATCTTCGCTTAACCCGCCTGCCGCCTCCACTGCCTCGTATATCCTGCTTCCGGAAGGAAGTACATAGACGCCCGGATGCGCCACTCTTCCGCATACATGGACACAGATCGTACCAGATTCTCCCTGTGCAGACTCTTGCATCTCTTCCTCGTCGGAAACCTCTTCTTTTCGTTCTTCTTGGAATTCTTCTTCCTCGGATCCTTCTCCTTTGGACACTTCTTCCTCTGGTACTTCTTCTGCCGCACGAAGCTCTGTCAGTTCTTCTACACACTCTTCTTTTTCTCCGGAACATCCGGCAAACGACAAAATAGCGGCAATTATAACAAAAGTATAAATAATATATAACTTACGTGACATCTTTCTATGCATATCTTACTCCTTTACAGTCTGCCGAAACTGCAAATACCCCGCATATCCATGTCTTAATCATTGTACTATTTCCACTGAAAAATTGCAACTCCAATCAGCGCAATTACCATCCCGATTATCTTTCTCCACTCAAGTGGTTCCTTTTCTACTCCAAAAAGTCCCAGAAGCTCTATCACATACGCTATGATCAGCTGCGCGATCACGATAAGCAGCGCCGCTTTTGCCGGTCCGAGCTGTTCCATACTCTTGATAACCGTCAGCGTGATGCCCGCGCCGATCACACCGCCAAGAAGAACATATCGAGGTTCTACTTTCGTAAGTGTCATTACATTATCCCGCCCGGCGATCAGCCATGCCGCGATACATACTGCAAATGCCGTCAGCTGCACCCACGCATTACTGACCCACATCCCCGTCGTCTTCGTAACTTGTGTATTGAACACACCCTGCACGCTCATAAGCGCGCCTGACAAAAGTGCAATAAAAAAACCAATCATTCTCTATACCTCCCAGTCTGAATCACAGATATTTCTTCTCTTCTTCGAAATATCTTCTTTTCTGAAATAGTATATCCAAATGAATGGTTTTCTATCCTGTTTACAATATCCCTTTTACAATATCTTTCTCAGGATATTCATCATCTCATCTATATGCTTCTCTTCAATGATCAGCGGCGGCACCAGCCGTATGACGTTATCCTTCGCGCTGATGATCAGCAGCCCTTCCTCAAGCGCCCGGTTGATGATCTCTCCTGCCGGTTTTCTGACTTTGAGCCCTTGTATCAGCCCTTTTCCTCTCCGCTCTTCTATCAGGTCTGATCCTGCTGCCAGCGCATCTAATTTTTCCCTCAGATACGCCCCTGTTTTGCATACATGCCCTACCAGATCCTCTCTCTCGAAGATCTCTACCGTCTTTGCTACTGCGGCGCACGCCAGCGGATTGCCGCCATAGGTCGTCCCATGATCTCCCGGTTCCAGAGAATATTCTGCCGTCTCTTCCGTCATGGCAAATGCCCCTACCGGGATACCGCTCCCGATGGCTTTTGCCATTGCCATGATATCCGGCTTCGTTCCATAAGACTGCCATGCGAACATAGAGCCTGTCCTTCCCATACCGCACTGGATCTCATCACAGATCATAAGGATCCCTTCTCTGTCACAGAGCCTGCGGATCCCTTCCATGAATTCCTGCGATGCCGGATGGATACCGCCTTCTCCTTGAAGCGGCTCCAAAATGATCGCACATGTGCGGTCCGTAACCAGAGCTTCTACACTCTCCAGATTATTAAATTCTGCAAATCTGACTCCCGGAAGCATCGGTTCAAAGGGGGTACGGTAAGCCTCGCTTCCCGTCACGGACACCGCGCCGATACTTCTGCCGTGAAATGAATTCTCCATGGCAATAAATTCATACCGCCCGGTCCCTTTCTTCCAGGCATATTTACGCGCGGCTTTCAAGGCTCCCTCGATCGCCTCGGTTCCACTGTTCGTGAAAAACACACGATCCATGCCGGTAATCCGCTTCAGCGCTTTTGCCGCTTCCCCGCAAGTCGTATTGTAGTACAGATTCGAAGTATGTGTCAACGCATCAATCTGATCCTTCAGAGCCTGATTCAGTTCTTGATTCCCATAGCCTAATCCGCACACCGCGATCCCTGCCGCGAAATCAAGATATTTCTTCCCTTCTGTATCATACAGATATACCCCTTCTCCCTTCTCAAGCACGACCGGGAAACGGTTATAGGTATGTACAAGTCCTTTTTTTGTTTCTTCTATATATTGATTCATTTCTTTCTCCACAATAAAATTTCTCTTATATGTTCCCTATTTGTCTGACAGCACTCCATTTATCTGAATCCTATCTGCTTTTCTTCCGTACGATCATTCGCCATGATAGAACTTTTCTTCGCTGTCATTCAGCATTGCCGTACCGATCCCTTTATTGGTAAAGATTTCAAGAAGCAGGCAGTGCGGGATTCTTCCGTCCAGAATATGCACCCTTGATACCCCATTCTCAATGGCGTCTATGCAATTCTGAAGCTTCGGCAGCATACCGCCTCCGATGTATCCCTCTTCCATCAGTGCCTTTCCTTCCGATACACGCAGTTCCGATATCAACGTAGACGGATCTTTCGGATCCTTATAGACTCCTTCAATATCCGTTAAAAATGCCAGCTTCTCCGCATGAACCGCTCTTGCGATGGCACACGCTGCGTCATCCGCATTGATATTATATGTCTGATATTCATCATCCATTCCCACCGGACACACAATTGGAAGAAAATCTTTCTCCAACAGGTCGTATAAAATATCCGCATTGACTTCCTTGACTTCTCCTACGAATCCAATATCTTCTCCGTCCGCGTACTTCTTATCGACCCTCAGCAGTGCGCCGTCTTTCCCGCTTATCCCGATCGCGCGCACTCCAAGGCTTTCCACCAGCTGTACAAGGCCTTTATTCACCTTGCCGAGCACCATCTCGGCAAGCTCCATCGTCGCCTCGTCCGTCACTCGAAGCCCATTTACAAATTCCGGCTCCATGCCTACCTTGCCGACCCACTTGCTGATCTCTTTACCGCCTCCATGGACGATGATCGGCTTGAATCCTACCAGTTTAAGAAGCGTTACGTCCTGGATGACCTGTTCCTTTAGCTGCTCATCCACCATTGCGCTCCCGCCGTATTTCACTACAATGATCTTCCGGTTAAATCGCTGGATATATGGAAGCGCCTCGATCAGCACCTCCGCTTTGTCCAGATATTTCTGCATTGACTGATTCATGATTGCTGACTCCTTTACATGCATTCTATATTATGGCTGCAATACTATTTCTTGTGTAATATCTGCATATATAATGTACTAGTGTAGTGTCTACACTAGCTTCTGTAATCCGCATTGATCTCAATATATCCGTGTGTCAGGTCACATCCCCACGCGGTCGCCGCCTTATCTCCCATCTTGACATCTGCGATCGCCGTAACTTCCGGCTCGGACAGGATCTTCGTCGCCTCCGCTTCGCTGTAGTCCACAGCCGTACCATTCTCGATGATCTGGATCCTTCCAGCCTTACTCTCAAAGAACAGATCTACCTTCTCCGGATCAAACTGTGCCCCGGAGTACCCCATCGCACACAGGATCCGTCCCCAGTTCGCATCATGCCCCGCGATCGCAGTCTTGGTCAGATTCGAACATACGATGGATTTCGCCAGTGTCTTCGCCTGTTCCACACTCTCGCAGCCTACTGCCTGAACCTCGAAAAGCGCCGTTGCGCCTTCTCCGTCTCCTGCGATCTTCTTCGCAAGATATTCGTCTATCGTATGGAGCGCATCTTTGAATCTGTGATACTCTTCACTTCCATATACGATCTCCGGATTTTCCGCCAACCCGTTCGCCAACAGGATAACCGTATCATTTGTAGAGGTATCGCCGTCTACCGAGATCATATTATAAGTATCATTCACATCCTCACTAAGTGCACTCTGAAGTACTTCCTTTGAGATCACCGCATCTGTCGTAATAAAAGCAAGCATCGTGCACATATTCGGATGGATCATGCCGGATCCCTTTGCCATTCCCCCGACCGTCACGGTCTTTTCGCCGACCTCGATCGTCACCGCCAACTCTTTCTCAGAAGTATCGGTCGTCATGATCGCCTTTGCCGCCGCTGTTCCGTTCTCCAAAGTATCGTTCTTTACTTTCGAGAGCGCATGGATTCCCGCAGTCAGCCTGTCTATGGGAATCTGCTTCCCGATCACACCCGTAGATCCGATCAGTACTCCGTCCTCGGCAATCCCCAGCGCTTCTGCCGCCGCCTTTGCCGTATCCCTGCAATATCCAAAGCCTTCTGCTCCCGTACACGCATTGGCAATTCCGGAATTCACGATCACCGCCTGCACCGGAGTACCGTTTTTCACCACCTGCTGATCCCATTTCACCGGAGCCGCCTTTACAACATTGGTGGTAAATGTTCCTGCTGCCGCACAGGGAACCTGGCTGTATATCATAGCCATGTCCGTCCTTCCCTGATACTTGATCCCTGCCGCCGTTGACGCCGCCTCATATCCTTTCGCTGCGGTCACGCCGCCTTTGATTATTTCCATCTTATCGTTCTCCTTCCTTTTTCTTATAAATGATATTTACTGCTCGTTAAATGCCGTTATATTCTTCTCATTCAACACAAAATCATAGTAATTCAGATCCAGCCGCTTCGTCCATCCGATGGTATTCCAGAATGCATTTCCGATATCATTTCTTGTGAATGCGATCAGGCATACTTTATTGATCTGCTCTTTCTTAAGCTCCTCCATGGCTTTCACCACCATTGCCTTCCCGATTCCCCGCCGCCGGTACTCTTCATCCACACATACATGATAGAGGCATCCCCGCCTTCCGTCATGTCCGCACAGGATACTTCCTACCACTTCGCCGTCTTCCACCGCCACGACACTGGTCGTCGGATTCCTTTTGAGGAATCTTGCCACCCCTTCTCTGGAATCATCCACACTCCTTAGTCCAAAGCCCCGGATCTTCGTCCACAGCTTATATACTCCGTCATAATCTTCCATCGTCATCGTTCGAATCATCAGACCCCTCCCTCTATTCATACAACCAAATCCCTGTACCGCCATCCTTTGCATGACACCCCTGACAGCCGCGCTTCATCCTGGAGTTCCTTCTATAAATACTTAAGGAAACATCGGAACCATCCCAAGTCCTTCCTCTTCCGCAATACCGAACATCAGGTTCATATTCTGCACCGCCTGTCCAGCCGCTCCCTTAACCAGATTATCAATCGCTCCCATCATGATGATACGGTTCGTCCTTGGATCGATCTTAAAATTAATATCTACATAATTGCTGCCCTCCACCCATTTTGTCTCCGGGCAGACGCCTTCCTCAAGAACACGGATGAATCTCTCATTCTTATAATATTTATCATAGACTGCCTTCACCTCGCCGTAAGTAACCTTTTCTTTCAGCGACGCATACTCTGTCGCCAGGATCCCCCGGTTCATGGGTACCAGATGAGGCGTGAAATTGATCACCACTTCTTCCTTCGCGGCATATCCCAGCTGCTCTTCGATCTCCGGCGTATGCCTGTGAGACGCCACGCCGTATGCCTTGATATTCTCATTAACCTCACAGTAGAGATTCGGCACCTTCGCTCCGCGTCCGGCTCCGGAGGTTCCGGACTTGGCATCCACGATCAGAGTATTCATGTCGATCAGCCCTTCCTTCGCCAACGGGTAAGCGGTCAGGATCGAACACGTTGTATAACAGCCTGGGTTCGCCACCAGTCTCGCCCCTCTTATCTCCTCACGATTCACTTCACAGAGCCCATAGACGGCTTCCTCTATAAATTGAGGACTCTTATGCTCGATCCCATACCATTTCTCATAGACTGCTACGTCCTTGATCCGGTAGTCCGCACTTAGATCAATGATCTTCGTCTTTCCAAGAATCTCCTCCGTCATCATGGATGCGCAGAACCCCTGCGGGGTTGCCGTAAAGATTACATCCGCCTGTCCGGCAAGCTCTTCCATATTATCATCCATGCATTCCGCATCCACGATCCGAAACATATTCTGATATACATCCGCATATTTCCTATCAATATAACTTCTGGAACCATACCATACGATCTCGGCATCCTTATGCCCGGTCAGTATCCGCACCAACTCGCCGCCGGCATAGCCGGTCGCTCCGATTATTCCTGCTTTTATCATCTATCCTGCATCCTTTCTCAGTAATATTTTCCAAAGAGTGTCCTCAAGTCAATATAAACCAAATTTCGCCGATTGTCCAGTGTAACCTTGCACGAATCGTCCTCTGAATCGCTTGTTGATCGCGAAACGCCTGAACAATCAGTCAAAGACCCGCGGCAGTCGTCAAATGTGCATGCAAGCATGCCCGCTTGGCTCGTTGCTCGCTGGAATAAATCGCCGCAATATAAATACACTTGCATAATTATACATCTTAAATGCATAATATGCAAGCGCTATTTTACGGATCCTGTCAGTCTACCCGTTTTATCGACATCTCCCACCTGAATCGCTTCTTCTTTGTCTCCAACGGTACATCCTGATACCGATATATGCTGATCAAGATCCCTAAGAGAACATTCGTCACAAAAATCCCGGTTCCTCCATTCGTTAAGAACGGACAATACATACCGCCAAAAGGGAACCCCATATTTCCAAGTATATAGAACAGGATCTGCACCAGAAATACCGCGGAGCATCCGAATCCCATCATGCTTCCTATCTGGTTCTTCTGTCCCGCCGACATTCCCATAAAATAGAAGGCAAGGAAAATCAGAACCCCCATAATAACGATCGATGCGGCTATTCCAAAATAGACCGTAATATATACCAGTCCAAATTCCATCCCTTCAAGCGGTCCGGCACTCTCGACCGCCTGTACGCCTTTTCCGCTGCCGAACATCTGACATCCTGCATAAATCTTCCGGAGCACACCGCGGTAATACGACTCTTCCTGCCCCAGAAAGACCTGTAACCGCTGCCACTGATAAGCCGCTCCGAACAGAAAAGTCTTCAGAAATACGGCTCCAAAAAGAGTCGCCGTTCCTCCCCACAACAACCCCAATGCACGGACTCTGGATACGGCAAACCATCCCTGCCAGACAGCAAACGACAAGATGATCAGGAAGATCAAAAACAGTTCACACGCCGTAGACAGGCTTGGCACCCTCAGACAAATGATCAATGCCGGCAACATCCACAATATGCCTTTTCCCAACGCCTTATATCCCTGTCCATGACAGCTATACAGGATCGCCGCGTACAACGGTACAAAAAGAAAACATAACAGACATACATTTACAGCCACTCCCCCGACCGGAAGGGATATCCACCGCCATGATCCATTCACCTGTACTCCCAAAAAAGCATTTCCCAACAACAGCAGGATAAACAAGCCTGCCGTAATCTCCTTTGCCCAATATCCGATCTGGCTGTAATCCACATAACATACCCCCACCAGGACCACTGCTCCGAACACACACCACTTCACATAAGCAGCTGTAACAAAATCTGTCCCGGTAAAATTCTGCTGCAGGAGATTCAGCAGGATGAACCCTGCCATATACAAGACTCCTGCCAGAACGATGAATCCCCAGGTCATCCTCGGACGGTGCACCAGATCCAGAGCCGCCCCCGCTTCCACCGGGTCTCCCATCTCCTTCACAGCCTCTTCCTCCGCCTCTTCCCGCGTCATACCTTCACTGAGATAGAACGCTTCCTGTTCCTCCATATGCCCTCTGATCTCCTCTGCCACCTGGCTTCTCGCCTTCCTGCAGCGGATCTGCTTTTCAAGGATATGCAGGTATTCTTCCTTCTTCCCGTAACTCATAATGCACCTCCCATACTCAGCACGTCCGTCACCGCATGCGCATATACCTTCCACTCTTCCCTCTTCTCATCAAGAATTCTGCTGCCTTCTCTGGTAATACAATAATACTTGCGTACCTTCCCCGCTTCTTCCTGTTCGTAAGAATTAAGAAAACCCTTAGACTCCATTCCATGAAGCAGCGGATACAAAGTTCCCGCCTTCAGTTCGAAGACATTTCCCGACTTGCTGCGCAGATTCTCGATCATCTCGTATCCATACATATCCTTCTCTTCCAGAAGCCTCAAGATCAACATCGAAGTACTACCCGAGACCAGACTCTTATCAATCGCCATAAACCAACTCCCCTTTCTTACAAAATATTCCCAATATATAGATTCTCGATATATCGACTGTCTATAGTATATATAGATTCCCGATATATGTCAAGCCCATTTTGAATTTTGCTTTTATTCAGCTTTCATGCATACTTCATGCAAAGAACGTATATTTTATGTATTTTTTGTGCATATATTGCATATTTTTACTTTTATTCAATTTATTCTTGCATATTTATAAAAAATGCGCTATAGTATTCCTTGCAAGCCAAAGCCCCCTCAGTAAGCTGACGGGGCATCAAAATTTAGGAGGACATTTACATGAAAGAGAAAGTCGTATTGGCGTATTCCGGCGGTCTTGACACCACAGCCATCATCCCGTGGCTTAAGGAGAATTTTGATTATGAGGTAATCTGCTGCTGCATCAACTGCGGTCAGGGAGAAGAATTGGACGGATTGGAAGAGCGGGCAAAATTATCCGGCGCATCCAAGTTATATATTGAAGATATCATAGATGATTTCTGCGATAATTACATCGTTCCTTGTGTGCAGGCACATGCCGTATATGAGAATAAATACTTGCTCGGAACCTCTATGGCACGCCCGGCGATCGCAAAGACCCTGGTTGAAGTTGCCCGCAAGGAAGGCGCATCCGCAATCTGTCACGGCGCGACCGGCAAAGGAAACGACCAGATCCGTTTCGAACTTGGCATCAAGGCGCTCGCTCCGGATCTCAAGATCATCGCTCCATGGCGGATGACCGACGTATGGACCATGAATTCCCGTGAGGAAGAGATTGAATATTGCGAGAAGCACGGCATCCATCTTCCATTTGACGCAAGTCACAGCTACAGCCGCGACCGGAATCTGTGGCATATCAGCCACGAAGGCTTAGAGCTTGAAGACCCGTCGGCAGAACCTAATTACGACCATCTGCTCGTACTGGGCGTATCTCCCGAGAATGCACCGGATGAGGCTGAATATGTTACCATGACTTTCGAAAAAGGTGTACCAAAGAGTATAAACGGAGAAGAGATGAAAGTATCCGATATTATCCGCAAATTAAATGAACTTGGCGGAAAGCATGGGATCGGTATCTGCGATATCGTTGAGAACCGTGTTGTCGGCATGAAATCCCGCGGCGTCTATGAGACTCCCGGCGGAACCATCCTCTACGAAGCGCACCAACAGTTAGAAGAACTGGTATTAGACCGTGCTACATACGAGATGAAAGAAGAGATGGGCAACAAACTTTCCCAGATCGTATATGAGGGGAAATGGTTCACTCCGCTGCGCGAGGCAGTTCAGGCATTCGTTGAGAGCACACAGGAGTATGTGACCGGTGAAGTAAAATTCAAGCTCTATAAGGGAAATATCATCAAGGCTGGCACGACTTCTCCTTATTCACTGTACAGCGAATCACTGGCAAGCTTCACCACCGGCGATCTGTACGATCATCATGACGCCGACGGATTCATCAATCTGTTCGGACTGCCCCTTAAGGTACGTGCCATGAAGATGCAGGAAGTCGGAGAGCTGGCAAAATAAATCGTTAAAATATAATTTTCTGGATTTACCTATACAAAGCGAGGGCGCCGCAAAACCATCAAATCAGATGATTTTGCGGCGCCCTCCTTCTTGTATATCCTCTGTTTTTATGGCATCAATTGGAAATCACCGCCTGTGCCGCTGTTAAATATTTTTAGGGGTATCAACACATCACTATGCATTATGCCCGAAGCCCAAGCCATCCCTTTACTGTTTCCACAGCATAACCAACCGCCTGAGCTATCTTCTCCGTATCAAGCCCCATCTCATATAACTTTTTAGCACTCTCCTGAGCCTGCATAAGCCTTCCATCCTGCTCGGCTTCTTTCCTCATTTCCTGGATCGCCTGGCACACATTAACCACCTCGTCTTCTTCATCATATTTTATACCCGAATTTGTGATCGCTTCAATCACATCTGCCGCCCTGCGCTCCACTTCCCGGAAACGCCTTTCATTTGCCGCCAGTACCCTGTTTAAGTTTTTCTTGTCCTTCGAATACTTGATGAACAGCATGACCTCCCGCAGGCTGGACTGGAATTTCATGATCTCCTCATCCGTCATCTGCGCCGGTGCGATCAGCCGCACATGGTAATTATCCATACAGGCAAGCACCTCCGGGTCTGACACCTCCATCATATCGAACAGGCTTAACGGTCCATCCCACTCTTCCGAGCCGAAAAATATAGTCACCGTGATGGATGGTATCAGTCTGTCTTCCACCCAAAAACCACTTAAGAATTCACCTGCGTTTGGCGTCTTCCTGTATTCATCAGCAGGAGCTTCCCCCTGCTCCTTTTTCCGTTTCATTTCCTTCCGGTGCAACTTTGCCGCCTCTTCCACCTGCCCTGCATACTCCAGCGCGTCATAGAGATTGTTCTTCACAGCCATGGCATAATGGATCTCCGCCTGATTCTCCGCGCCATAAAGGATATATCCCATCTTCCCATCCGTCATTGCCGCATACAGTTTTTACACATCACAGAATTTTTGGACGGGAACCACTGCGCTGTCTGCTCCGTATGGCAACGCGATCTTAGTGGAGTCACGCTCTGTAAGCTGCTCCGGCAGGATCACCTGCCGCCCGCCGTAAATATAGTAATTAAAAATATCGGCAAACACACCTGTATCTTTAACATAATCCTTTGTAATCGTATCTGCTTTCAATGGCATCTACCGCCTTTCTCATGAATGGCAGAAATCCCATCAACTTCCCGTCCCTGCCATGGTTCCATTATACTAAGGCATCTGCTTTTTTTCAAGCGTATCTGAGCCGCTTCTTCGATAACATTCTGAGAGGACTGGCAAGACCCGATTATCCTCAATGCCGCAAGGTCTCCCGCATCACTCGTTCCACATTACCGCTCCAGATCAGATCCAGCTGATCCTCCGACACTCCCGCCTTCTTAAGCGCGTCCCACAGCCGCTCCATCTTAGAGACATCCGGGATCTCCAGTATCCCTTCCGCATCAAATCCGTCAAAATCTGTCCCGATAGCAGGGAATTCACTGCCTCCAACCTTGAGCATATGTAAAATATGTGCCTTCATGGCATCAACCTTGGAATCTGCCTGCACTATGTCCGCTTCCTTTTCATTTCCCGTGCCAAGGAAAGCTCCGTAGAAATTCACCCCGGCAATACCTCCGCTGCTCGCAAGGCTCCTTATCATATTATCCGACAGATTCCTCGGATGCTTGCAGAGTGCACGGCAATTTGAATGAGAAGCGACAAGCGGCTTCTCCGAATACTTAAGAACCTCCCAGAACGTCCCGTCTGAAGCATGGGAGATATCAATGATCATCCCAAGCGCATTCATCCGCCTCACCACTTCTATTCCGAAAGGTTTCAGTCCCCGGCTCATCACTGCCGCTTCCCTGCTGTTGGGATATCCGATACAATTCTCATAATTCCACATAAGCGTCATCAAACGGATCCCATTTTCATATAACGTGTCCAAACGCCCTATCCTGTCACACAGGATACCGCCTTCCTCCACCGTAAGAACCGCAGAGATCTTTCCTTCCGCCTCATTCTTCTGCATCTCCTCAAAAGATCCGGCAAGCCCGATCTGCTCTTGAAACTTATGTGTCTGCCCCTTAAGATAGTGGATCATCTCCTGCACACGCTCATAACATCCTTCATATCCGTCCTTATCTTCAAAATCCTTCAGATAAGTGAAGCATGCGAAAAACTGTGCCTTAGTATCCGCCTCTTTCATAAAGGGAATGCTGACGCTGCAGTGGTTATCCATCAGATCTGCGCCCTCGTCCACATCCATTAATTTCAAGATCGTGTCACAATGCATATCGATCAGTTTCATATCTTCTGCCTCCTTCTCATACTTTTTACAATAAGTATATATTGTCCACAGGAAGTTGTATACCTTTATCAGAAAATAGGCAAATGAATTTTTTAAGGAGGCTTTTTCATGAAACCAATCATCGGCATCATATCCTGCGGTACTATGGAGCAACGGCAGTTCGTACCCCAAACCTACATACAAGCCATCGAAAGATCAGAAGGAATTCCTGTCATCCTTCCCTGCACCCACAATAATGACGCCTACACCTATTACGGAAGGCAATGTGACGGATTCCTGTTCTGCGGAGGAGATGACGTCACTCCGCTTCTGTTCGGAGAAGAATTGATGACGGACCGCGGAGCCACGGATCTTGGGACAGACCGTTTCCACCTCTCTCTGATGAAATATGCCCTGTCACTGAAGCTCCCCATCCTTGCCATCTGCCGCGGCATGCAGATTCTCAACATAGCACTTGGCGGCACCATCTTCCAGGATATCTCCATGCGCTGGCCAGCCTCGCTGAACCACATGCAGCTCTCCTCAGACCGGTCGGATCCCTGTCACGAGATTGCAGTTCAAAAAGATAGCATCCTATCCAAATTCTTCAGTGAACATGAGATGGTGAATAGCTTCCACCACCAATGCATCCGTGTATTAGGAAAGGAACTTAAGATATCCGCCGTGGCATCCGACGGTATCATAGAAGCCATCGAATCCGATAATCTTCCCTTTGTTGTCGGCGTCCAATGGCATCCGGAATGCATGACAGAAACTTCAGATTCTATGCGGGAGCTCTTTTTCACATTTGTTGAAAAATCAAAAAACGCCAAAAATTTGCAGTATATTTCCCCAAAGCCGCGGACATAATATTCCCGAAGCAAACGACGTGTTATGTATCAAACATACGGCGTTCAAGCTCCCACAGCAGTCACACATGTGACTGTAATTTTCAAAACTCAAAGAAACAGCAGCAAAGAAGGAGGATACAGACATGGCCGAATTATCAGTACTCGACTTACAGAACCTTCGCCACCTGATCGGAGGTTACAGCACCTGTCACTGCAAATTACAAGACTATGCATCCCAGGCACAGGATCCCGAAGTAAAGAAGCTTTTCCAGGATGCGGCAGATTCTGCGATGAAGAATAAGCAAGATCTCATGAAATTCTTATAGGAGGAACAAGAGACATGTTAGATGAAAAGACAATGGTAAGCGACGCACTTACAGGCATCAACGGCGAATTGACCCGTTTTGGCGAAATGATCCCGCAGACAGAGAACAAAGAACTGAAGCAGTGCTTAAAACAGATGAGAAATGAATGCGAGATGTCCCAGGAGAAGCTTTATCAAGTTGCCCGCGAGAAGAGCTACTATGTACCTGCAGCTAAGGCTTCCCAGCAGGAGATCGATCACGTGAAGTCCATCTTAAGCGGAGGCTCCGTGAAATAAGTTTCAGAAAGAGAATATGGCAGAAAACCAGAGCGTGTCTGAAAATTACTTTCTGACACACTCTGGTTTTTGTCGCTCACTTCCCGTCAGATCATAAAACTTCCACAATGCAGCTGTGCTTTTTATCCTCTCTGTGATACGCGATCCCAACCGCAAGAACCCTGCCGGTATATCGCGGCTCTTCTCCCATCTTTCCTTGGAATCTCAGCGCATATTGCCGGTCTTTGATCTGCCTGACTGCTTCCTTAGCAGATTTGTCAACCTTCAGCTCAAGAATTATACAATCATCCGACCTTCTTACTGGATAAAAGATAAAATCCACGTATCCGATCCCCGCCTTATCTTCGCGCTCAATCCGATAAAAATCCCGCGCCGACAGATAGACAAGACTGACCACGGCAGCCAGTTCTGCTTCATTATTATAATACAGCAGCGGACTCTCTGTATTGTGGGCATATTCCAATATTTCAGCCATGATATCCGTATCACCATTTTTCGTAGCTGTCAGCATCCGCCCGGATTCTTTTGCCAACCGGTGTATATACCCCAGGGACGCTTCTTTTTCTGCCATGTCTGCAAACTTATCCATCAGCTCTTTATTCGGAATAGATACATAACCATTCTCATAGTTTAGGAAGCCATATACGACCATAGCTGAAAATATCTCATCTTTTGTAGTCAGCTCCATGGAAGTAGATGCATATTCTCTCACCTTTGCCTGCACCGGAACACCCGAGATCATCAGCGCCAGATCCTCCCTGACCTTTGACACATCCTTTTCAATATAATTGAAAATCTCATCATAAGGCCCCGAACTGGTCCAGTAGTTCGCCAGATTATTATTCATCAGTGAAAACACTACCGACCGGGGATTATATACTCTCTCGCCAGATTTCGTGTGGTAGCCGTCATACCATAGCCTGAGCCCCTCCCTGGTTACGTTCTGTACAGCCGACTCCTGCCTCTGATAGCGCATAAACAGTTCATCCACTTCTGCTTCCGTAAATCCGAAATATTCCGAATACTTTTCTTCCACAGCCATCGTATACTCACAGAACATATTGAGCTCAGAGCCGCTGGAGTATTTGGCGATGGGAAGGATTCCCGTCATATATACCATCTCTACATAACCCTTCCCCTTCAGCAGGTTGCTTAAAAAATCTATGAATGCAGCTCTGTCCCTGCCACCAGCAAAATCCCTGTGAAAGATAAAATCCCACTCATCCAATACAAAGATAAATCTGGCATCCTCTTCCTCATAAATCTGGGTGAGAATATCCCAGACCGCATCATCATCATGAATCATGACATTGGGAAAAGCCCTTTTCAGATCATTGCCGAGTATCCTTTTGATACGGGAAATGTACTGTATATACGACGCACATTCATCCGGCTTTTGATCAAAGCTGATATAGATCACATTGTGTCTGTTTATATGTTCCTGATACTTCTTGCACGCTCCAATCCTCAACTTTTCGAACACCGCTTTGCTGTCTTTTCCCTTTCCAAAAAATGCAGCGATCATACTTGCCATCATCGTCTTTCCAAAACGACGCGGCCTTGTAATACATATATACCGGTTATCCTTGCCCCGTCCGCCGTCATCCTGCACAATGATCTTCTCACTCGATTCCGCAAGAGGGATCAACTCACACAGCATCTGGGATTTGTCTACAAAATACGTTGCCGCCGCCTCATCACAAAATAACTGAAATGGTGTTTTACTGTTTAAAAAAATACCCATATGGTTTCTCTCCCGTTAATAAGATGTATGGCTCATTCTTATTATACTCCATCAATACAAAATGTAAAGCCACATCCTAGGCACTCCGCTCAAACTGCGAATTGTAAAGTTCCGCATAGAACCCGCCCCGCGCCAGCAGTTCTTCATGATCCCCCTGCTCGATGATATCCCCGTCCTTCATGACAAGGATCAAGTCCGCATCCCGGATCGTAGACAGGCGGTGTGCGATGATGAAGCTGGTCCTTCCCCGCATCAGGTTATCCATCGCCTTCTGGATCCGCACCTCCGTCCTCGTGTCTACCGAACTGGTCGCCTCATCCAGGATCAAAATCTTCGGATCCGCCAGGATCGCCCTGGCAATGGTCAGAAGCTGCTTCTGCCCCTGCGACACGTTGCTTGCTTCCTCGTTAAGCTCCATAGCGTACCCTCCCGGAAGCGTCTGCACAAACCGGTGTACATACGCAGCCTTCGCTGCTTCCACCACCTCTTCATGGGTTGCGTCAAGCTTCCCATAGCGGATATTGTCCTCGATGCTTCCCTGGAAAAGCCAGGTATCCTGCAATACCATCCCGAACATCTCCCGCAGCTCGCTCCGGTTGAAATCCCTGATATCGTGTCCGTCCACCTTGATCACGCCGCTGTTCACATCGTAGAACCGCATCAATAGTTTGACCATGGTCGTCTTGCCCGCACCGGTAGGCCCTACGATGGCAATCTTCTGCCCCGGCTCCACCTGCGCGCTGAAATCATGAATGATAGTATGCTCCGGATTGTAACCAAAGCGCACATGTTCAAAACCTACGCGTCCCTCCAGTCCGTCCACCAAGACAGCATCCGGCGCCGTCTGGTCTTCCTCTTCTTCCTCAAGGAACTCGAACACACGCTCCGAAGCCGCCGCCGTAGACTGCAGCATATTCGCCACCTGCGCTACTTGCTGGATCGGCTGGGTAAAGTTACGCACGTACTGGATAAACGACTGGATATCCCCCACCTCGATGGTCTTCTTCATCGCAAGATATCCGCCCAGGATCACCACCGCCACATAACCCAGATTCCCCACAAACTGCATGATCGGCATCATCATTCCCGACAGGAACTGCGATTTCCACGCAGACTCGCACAAGATATCATTGTCCCTGTCAAACTCCTCGATCACATCTGCTTCTTTATTAAATGCCTTGACAATGTTATGCCCGCCGTAGACCTCTTCCACCTGCCCGTTGACATGCCCCAGATATTCCTGCTGGTTTTTAAAATACTTTTGCGAATGCTTCACGATCATCGAGATAAATCCAACCGATATCGGAAGGATCAGAAGCGCGATCAGTGTCATCAAAGGACTGATACTAAGCATCATGACCAGCACACCGATAATGGTCGCCACGGAAGTGATCATCTGGGTCGCACTCTGATTTAGGCTCTGGCTCAGTGTATCCACGTCATTGGTGATCCTTGACAGGATCTCTCCATGAGAAATCTTATCAAAATAATTCATCGGAAGGCGCTGGATCTTCTCCGAGATCTCCCTGCGCATACGGTAAGTCATCTTCTGGGACACACCGGTCATGATATATCCCTGGATAAATGAGAATAATGCACTGCATACATATAATCCCAACAGCAAGACCAGAATCCGCCCAATCTTGTCAAAATCAATCCCGGCTCCCCCGGACACCTTGCTCACCAGGCCGTTGAAAAGTTCCGTCGTCGCCTTCCCGAGAATCTTCGGCCCTACGATATTGAACACGGTACTCCCCACGGCAAACACCATAACAAAGAAGATCGCCGCCTTGAATTCGCTGAGATACCACATCAATTTCTTCATCGTGCCCTTAAAATCCTTCGCCTTCTCTCCTGCCATGCCAGGACCTCCATGCCCCATAGGACCTCCGTGCCTCATACCTCGTCTCGCCATATCAGCCCACCTCCTTCATGTCCTGCTCCAGCTCTTTTTCAGATAACTGGGAAGACGCAATCTGGTAATATTCTTCGCAATTCTTCAAAAGCTCCCTGTGCGTGCCCTTTCCTGCGACCCTGCCGTCGTCTAACACAATGATCTGCTCCGCGTGCAGGATGGTACTGATCCTCTGGGCAACGATGAGCACCGTACTCTCTTTTGTCTTTGCTTTCAGCGCATTGCGAAGCTCCACATCCGTCTTATAATCCAGCGCCGAGAAGCTGTCGTCGAAAATATAGACATCCGGATGTTTCGCAACCGCCCTTGCGATAGACAGCCTCTGTTTCTGTCCGCCGGACACATTGGAACCGCCCTGGGCGATCGGGCTTTGGTATTTCTCTTTCTTCTCCCCGATAAATTCCGCCGCCTGGGAGATTTCCGCCGCTTCTATCATCTCTTCTTCACTGCCGTTTGGATTGCCGTACAGGATATTTGACCGGATATCGCCGGAGAACAACACGCCTTTTTGCGGCACATAGCCTAACCGTTCCCGCAGTTCATGCTGAGTAATACTGCGGATGTCTGTACCGTCTATCGTGATCTTCCCATCCGTGACGTCATAGAATCTCGGGATCAGATTGACCAGTGTGGACTTCCCGCTTCCCGTGCTTCCGATAAATGCCGTCGTCTGTCCTGGTTTCGCCGTAAATGTAATATCCTCCAGCACATTTTCCTCCGCCCCCGGATAACGGAAGGATACATGGTCAAATACCACTTCGCCCTTCCCGCCTTCCTTAAGCGCAACCGGATCCTCAGGGTCATGGATCAGTGTATCGCTGGCAAGGATCTCATCCACACGCTCTGCAGATACCGCAGCCCTTGGCAGCATCACGGATATCATACAGATCATAAGGAAGGACATGATGATCTGCATCGTATACTGGATAAATGCCATCATATCTCCTACCTGCATAGTCCCGTCATTGATACTGTGGCCGCCCACCCATACGATCAGCACAGCAACGCCATTCATGATCAGCATCATGACCGGCATCATAAAAGTCATCGCACGGTTCACGAAGAGATTAACCTGCGTAAGATCGCGGTTTGCCTTATCAAAACGCTGTTCCTCGTATTTCTCCGTACTGAATGCACGGATGACCGGAAGCCCGGTCAAGATCTCCCGGCTTACCAGGTTCAGGCGGTCCACCATGTTCTGCACCACCCGGAATTTCGGCATCACGATCGTAAATAATACCGCGACTACCAGAATGATCAGGGCTACCGCCAAAGCAATGATCCACAGCATATCCACATTCGTGCGCAGAACCTTGAAGATCCCGCCCGCCGCCATGATCGGCGCATACAGGACCATACGAAGGATCATCACCGTCAGAAGCTGTATCTGCTGGATATCATTGGTACTCCTGGTGATCAGGGACGCTGTGGAGAACTTGTCGAACTCTCCGTTTGAGAATCCCACAACCTTGCGGAACACATCTCTTCTGAGCCCGCGTCCTACATGCGCGCCCACCCTGGAAGCAAGTAAACCTACCATTATACTGGCGAGCATCCCAAGAGCCGCAAGGGCAAGCATCTTAGCGCCGGTCTTGAAGATGTACTGCGTTTCCTTTTGATCTATATCAATCCCCAGGTTCTCATAGACATCCTCAATATATACTGCGGCGGACTGCTCGACCATGGTCTCCGGCATAGATGAGAATTGCTTTTCAATCTCATTTATGATCTCTTCTCTTTGAGAATCCTCTAACATACCGAATATATCATAAATACCCATCTGACTAAGATCCGGCAGCTGTGCTTCCATCTGTTCCTGCATCTGCCCTTCCGTCTGTTCGCGCATCTGCCCTTCCATCTGTTCCTGCATCTGCTTCTTCATCTGCTCTTCCATCTCGGCTGCAGATCCACTGCCCGAATCAAATCCGGTGCACAGAAGCATCGGTCTGCCAAGAATCTCTGAGAGTTCCTGTATCCTGCCATCGTCATTCTTGATCTCTTCCTTTAACATCATGACCGTCCCGTCATATTCATAAGAAGCGCCGCTCTCCTCATAAGCATCCTTCACAGCCGCCGCATCCTTTGCCGGAACGAACAGCAGCAAATGCTCTAAGTCCTTCCCGGATATTTCATACGGTATCTTCTCTTCAATTCCTTTTTGCTGGATACCCACATTGACGATATCCGATGTATAAGTCGGCAGAGACAAGTCACAATACGCCTGCACGATCAATACACAGAAAATCGCCAGGACCGCGCCTCCATATGGCTTTAAAAATTTGAATAATTTACGCATATCTCACCTTTCCTTTTTTAGAACGTATTTGATCCTTCCTGTAAACGGATCCCTTTAAAAATCATGTCTCACAGGCGGTCTGGTCTTCTTGATAATGGTCTCGAGATCCATCCCTTTGAAGTCTTTAGACCCAAGAAGATTCTCCCTCATCTCAAGGACCAGCCTTCTGAAAAGCATCATCTCTTCCGGCGTGATCCCCTGATACAGAACCCCTTCCATATCCGACATGATCCCTTCCAACGCCTCGATACATTCCTTTCCCTTCTCGGACAGCCGGATGCGGATGACTCTTTGATCCTTTACATCCTGCTCTTTATGGATATATCCGTGTTCTTCTAACTTCCGCAGGGCTACCGTCATAGACGGCGGTTTGATCCCGATCTTATCTGCCAGACTGCGCTGTGAGAGCTCTCCCTCACAATTCAAAATGAAGAGGATCCCTGCCTGGCTGGGCTTAAGCCCCAGCGTCTCCATCCTCTTCATCGCCTGATATTTACTCAGATGAAGCAACTGATGCAGTACGATAAATACCGACGCATCCTCTATATTCTTCACAATACCCGTTCCTCCTTCCATGCCGCAAACATACCATTAGTTAGATATCTAATGGTTATATTAGATATTTTTACCATAAGTGTCAACATAATTCAGCTATTTTATAAATTATTATGGGGAAATTTATAGATATTTAATTAGATTTTAGAACTATTTCTACTTGAAACTGTCTGTTTTCGATTCCCTTGAAGTAATATTTATTGACATATTTTAAATAATATAATACACTTGGACTAAAGCTATATAATCTTAATATAAAAGCGAATCACTGTTTTGATCGTATGGGAGGAAAAATGAGAGAAAAATACAGAAAAAGGATTTGTCTATGTACCGGTTTATTCATTATTTGCATTGCTGCTGGATTGATAACAGTTAATCTTAGATCTGCAGACCGTGATATTGTATATGAAAGCTTTGACACCGAACACCAAACTGATATGACCAAAAAAGAGGATCATCAAAAGGCTGATCTGGAAATGAAGCTACAAGATACCATCCAGTCGATCGCCGAAGGGAGCAACCCTTTGGTCAGTATAAATAATTTTGATACAGAAGATCAATCAGAGACTACTGTTGCTGTAACATTATATTCCGACCCTGGTAATGAAATTTCAGAAGAAACACAAATAGCAATCGAAAACCTGATAGAAGGATACTTCCATGGGCTCTCGAAAGATAATATTTCTATAAATATTGAATGCACTGAAAAATAGAAGGGCGGCTTACGAGAAACAGCATTTTATATCTCAAATTGCAAAAGAGTTTCCGCCTGTACAGTTGGGATATGCCCTTCCTAACGCAGACTGGGTAACGCTCCGGTGAGCTAACGACTAACTGCACTCGAATGCCTGCTTATAGGAAGGGCATATTTCCCCCGGAACATTTTACAATGTCTCAGAATCCAGAATGATCGTAAAGGGTCCGTCGTTCACCAGGCTTACCTTCATATCAGCGCCGAACTGTCCCCGCTCCACCACGGGAACCTGCTCCTTGCATTTCCCGATGATATACTCATACATCTCTTCCGCCATATCCGGCGCGCCGGCTTCTATGAAGCTTGGCCTGTTTCCTTTCTTGCAGTTCGCATATAAAGTAAACTGCGAGATCAGGAGCAGCTCGCCGCCCACCGTCTCAAGAGACAGGTTCGTCTTCCCCTGTTCATCCTCAAAGATACGAAGCCCAAGCATCTTCCTGACCATCTTATCCGCGATCTCCTTCGTATCAGAATCACACACGCCGATCAAGACCATGAATCCCTTGCCAATCCTTCCAAGCACCTCTCCATCCACCTTCACTTCACTTTCCGTAACACGCTGAATTACAAATCTCATCACTTACTCTCCTTTCTTATGTTCAACTTCCGTTCCGGCAGCTGCGCCAGTATGATCGCCGCAAACATCAGCACGCACCCGATTGATTCTTTCGCAGACAGCCTTTCTCCAAGAACGATCCAGCCCGCCAATACCGAGAAGCATGACTCAAGACTTAAGATCAAAGACGCAATTGCCGGATGCACATTCTTCTGCCCTATGATCTGCAGTGTATACGCCACCCCGCAGGACAGCACGCCCGCATACAGAAGCGGCATCCAGCCTTCAAGCATCGCTCCTACCTTCGGTGTCTCCAACACAAACATGAAGGGCAGGGACACGATCCCGCACACGAAGAACTGGATACAGGACATCTTCACCCCGTCCACCTTAGGAGAAAAATAATCGATCACAAGAATATGCAGGGAGAATACGATGGCACACACAAAGATCAGGACATCCCCCTTCCCTATGGTAAATTTCTCCGTAATACACAGGAAATACAGTCCCACAAGGGCTGTAGCCACCGCAAGCCATACCTTCCATCCGATCCGCTTCCCAAGGAATACCCCAAGCACCGGAACGATCACGATATAACATGCCGTAATGAATCCTGCTTTTCCCGCCGTCGTATACTGGATCCCCAACTGTTGAAGGCTGCTGGCGCCAAACAGCAGTACACCGCAGGCTATCCCTCCAAGCACCAGCTCCTTCCTGCCTGACGGTACAGAAGCCTTCTCATCCGGCTTCCCGTCCGCATCTTTCCCTGCCGTATCCTTTCCGTTCAGCACCCCCAGAAACCAGATACAAGGAAGCAGCGCCGCGCCTCCGATCAGGCTCCTGACACCGTTGAATGTAAACGGTCCAAGATAATCCATACCCACGCTCTGGGCAACGAAGGCAGTTCCCCAGATGAACGCTGTCAATATCAATAAGATCGCATTCTTTGTTTTCATAACCCTTTTTATCTCCTCGTCACTTTGTTACTATGTCCGTTACGGTCCGTTACGGCTTGATGATCACTGTATACGCCTTATAATGTAAAACCTGTAGAGCCGTCAACGCACATTTTGTCATTATAGCATATTTATCCATATAAGTGTATAATAAATATATATCCAAGACATAATTATTCTTGAATATGCCAAAGTTAACCTAGTCCAGTACATCATTGCGTGATCAACATTGGATCGCATTGAGGAGCTTTTGAGAAAGAACAGAGATGAAAAAACATAGCATGAAATATAAAAATTTCTTTTTTTACTGTGGTTTCCTGATGTTTATAAGCGAAATATGGAAACAATTCTGCCTTACTTATCTGGTCCATGACGGAACCTACAACTGGTGGTATTTCCCCTTCCAGCTATGCAGCATCCCCATGTATGTCTGCCTGGTTCTTCCATGGTGCACTTCTGCAAGAATACGCGGCATCCTGCTTGCTTTTCTCATGGATTTCGGTCTTCTCGGCGGCATCTTCACATTCTTGGATACCACCGGTATGTATTACGGCTATTTCCCGCTGACCATCCATTCCTTTGCATGGCATATTCTTCTGATCCTCATAGGGATCCGCGCAGGGCTCAGCAAAGAGTGCGATCACTCATGGGCAGGATGGAGGAAATGTGTCTGCCTCTTTCTTGCCTGCTGCCTGACTGCGACACTGTTCAATCTCCTGTTCTATCCTTACGGGAGGATCAACATGTTCTACATCAGTCCCTACTATCCCATGGGTCAGATCGTCTTTTGCGATATCGCCCGCCTTCTTGGAAACGGCGCCGGGATTCTGCTCTATATCACATCCATTATAACCGGCTCCGGGCTCATGCATCTTCTTTGGAGGCGTCTGATCATTTAAGATTTCCATTTTCTCTCTTGACAGCACAGATGATCTGTGCTTTAATACTTACATGGTTAATCACTCAACTAACTAACCACACAAGCAATCAACCAAGACAAGGAGGAGCTTTATGAAACTTGACCTTGATCAGGAAAAGCCTATCTTCATCCAGATTGCCGAGGGCATCGAAGACGGGATCTTAACAGGCGCATTTCCGGAAGAGAGCCAGATCCCTTCCATCACGGAATTCTCTGTGAATTATAAGATCAATCCCGCCACGGCGCTTAAGGGGATCAATCTTCTGGTGGATGAAGCGATCGTATTCAAGAAGAGGGGGGTCGGCATGTTCGTAACAAAGGGAGCCGTAGCGAAACTTAAGAAGAAGAGACAGAACCAGTTCTATGACAACTATATCAGCAGGCTGGTGGACGAAGCAAAGAGACTGAACATCACAAGCGACGAGATCATCGCGATGATAGAAAGGGGATTTACACAATGAGCAGAATCGAAATAACAGACCTATCCAAGACATTTAAGGACACGAAAGCGCTGTCCCGCGTGAACCTGCACTTTGAAGAGAACACTATCTACGGGCTTCTCGGCAGGAACGGGGCGGGCAAATCCACCCTTCTGAATATCATTAACAACCGCCTGTTTCCGGACAGCGGAACCGTCACTCTGGACGGAACGCCGCTTACCGAGAACACCTTGGCCCTCTCCAGATGCTTTCTCATCAACGAACATAATCTGTATCCGGAGTCTATGCGGGTAAAGGACGCGTTCAAATGGAGCCAGACATTCTACCCTGATTTCGACATGGATTATGCCCGGCAATTAAGCAAACGTTTTGAGCTACCGGTAAAGAAGAAGATCAAGAGTCTGTCGACCGGATACCAGTCTATTTTTAAGAACATCGTAGCGTTGTCCGTCAATGTGCCCTTCGTGTTCCTCGACGAGCCTGTACTTGGACTGGATGCCTATCACAGGGAACTTTTCTACAAGGTCCTGATCGAAAAGTATGCCGAGAACCCGTTCACCGCCGTCATTTCTACACATCTGATCGAAGAAGCCGCGAATATCATAGAGCAGGTCATTGTGATCCGAAACGGGGAGATCATTCGTAATGAATCTCTGGAAGAACTGCTTGGAAGCGGTTACTGCGTCAGCGGTCCGGCAATGCAAGTGGACGCCTATATACAGTCAAAGACGGTGATCGGCACGGAATCCCTGGGCGGGCTTAAGAGCGCCTGTCTCATGGGTGTTCCGGATGCCAAGCTTCCGTCATGCCTTGAAGTCTCCAGATTGGATCTGCAAAAATTATTCATCCGGCTTACGGATACGCAAGAAACATTAAAAAACTAAAAAAGAGGTGCCAATATGAAAAATATATTAAAATTCCAACTAAAGGATCTGCTGATCGGCTTATCGGTCTACGCTCTGATCTTGCTTATACTAACCTTCACCTTTATCAGCATCACCCTTTCACATGATAACGTAAATATTAATTTGAATGGCAATGGATTCGCAAACGCAATTTTCTGCTTTATCGTAGGGATCGGTATCTACAAGGAGCACTGCCAGATGGCTGTCATGAACAGCGTCTCCAGGAAAGATTTCTTCAAAAGCCTTCTGTGTGTGACCGTGATCACAGGCATTCTGTGCACTTTGATCGATCAGGTTCTCTCCGCCATAAATCGTCTGCCGGGGTTAATTCCTGCAAACGATCCTGGCTTTACCAATAATTTTGATCATCTCATGGTCTTACAGATGATCTATCCGGAATTCTTTGAAACACACTCTGCCGCCATAATAGCCGCGACCAGTTTCTTAGTTGAATTCCTTGTAAATTCATTCTTATTCATCATCGGGACATTGATCGCCGGAATATACTGCAGGATGCCGAAAAAATACCGAACCTCTTATTGTATCGCGCTTCCGATACTGGGATTCGGGATCTTTCCCATGCTTTTTACCTCCTCGCTCTTCTATCCGCGGGCGGCCAACCGGGTATCAGACGTGTTCTTAGGTATCATGGGAATCTCAAGCGGCAATCCCTTCCTGGGTATGCTGACATTCACCGTGGCTATCGTGATCACGGCTTGTATCTGCTACCTGATCTTGAGAAGGACAGAAATCGCCTGAGCAAATATGGCTGCCTGGAGCATATTGCCTCACGGGAATAAAACACTTGCTTTTCCATTCCGTTTTTGCTATGGTTAAGTATAGACAGGCATAAAATGTATAAAAGAAAGATTCCAGGAGGTATGTTCTATGTTGACAGAACAACTGTTAAAATATCCCGGATTCCTCTACCGGATCGACAGTACTTATTATTATCTTGGCAAGTGGATCTGCAAAGAATGTACGGAGACAGACGCCACAGACTGTGTCATGATGTATCACATGTGCCGAAACGGACAGGAAGAACCAGATACATGTATGTATTTCAACAAGATACGGGCATACAGCGACTTCGCGCTGGAGGTACCCTGCAATCCTGCAAAGGTAAAAGCCGATATGTATGCGCTGATCGACGGGCTGTCTGAATCTGCCCTTGCCTCACTTGAGAAAGAAGTGCAGTGCTTCACGGACGATTATACGAAATATAAACTTTAACACGAAAGGGACTGTTGATCCATACCGATCATCAGTCCCTTTTTCATAGCTGTAGATCATAAAATTCTCTGACCAGATAAAAGACAGCGGCATTTATAACCGCTTCTCAAAATTCCCGATCACCGTAGATCCTTCCGTCAATATCATAAATGCATTGGGATCGATGCTGTGCACGATCTGCTTGATCTGGTTCACCTCATACTTTGAGATCATAACGAACAGGATATAGGCACGCATATGCGTGTACGCTCCCTCCCCGTCCCAAGTCGTCACCCCGCGTCCGGTCTGTTCCATGATCGCTTTGGATATCCCAAGCTTCTTGGTGAAGATCATCACACTCGTATTGATATTCTGGATATGCACCTTATCCACCGTCAGGGAAAACACGGTGGCGTAGATCAGGGAATACACCACGATCTCAATATTGAACATAAATAGACAGATCCCATACACCACCATATTCAACAGGATGTTGACCTGCCCCACACTTAAGTTGATCCGCTTCTTAAGGCAGCACACTCCTATGATATCCGGGCCTCCCGCTGACCCTCTGCCTCTCAGGATCAGGCCGCTTCCGAATCCCGCGATAATACCGCCTATGATACACGCCGTCAGATAATCCTCGATAATCGGCGTCCCCGGCACCGGAACCAGCAGCAGGAAGATACTGATCACGGTCGTACCGAACAATGACCGCAGGAAAAATTCCTTTCCCATGATCCGCCACCCCATATAAAACAACGGGATATTCATGATATAATAGATCGCTCCCGCTATATCCATCCCCGGCGGCATCTTAATGTGCAGCACACTGACCAGGAATGTACGGATCAACTGCGCGATTCCCATAAACCCGCCATTATACAGCGCAAGAGGCGTGATCAACATATTCAAGCCTATTGCATAGATCAGACAGCCCGCGACGATGGACGCCGTCTGGATCATCTCTTCCTTCTTCTTCCCGTTTATCCCCTTTAACATCACTGTACCTCTCCATATCTTTTGATACGATCACACCTCGCAGCCAACGCGCCAGTATAATTATCTTTCGTTCATTCTAGCATTCTGTATAGGATTTTTCAATCATTTCTCAATCAATTTCTCCACCCGGAACTGCAGCTCTGTGATATGTTCCTCCACTTTCTCCGATACATGGATATCCACCCACAGAATCTCATACACGTCACTCGCCATCCGATAGCCATTCTCCTTCGCATATCTTAGAAGCTCCGGGAGCAGATCATAATTTTGTCCGCAGTTTCCCCGATAGACAAGCGACAGATAATCCCCGCCGGGAATGACCGTATCTCCTTCTTCATCGATCATGAACACCCCTGAATACTCCCTGCACCGCCCGTTTCTGGCATCCTCCGCCAAAATAACAGAACCGATGCGGTTACTCCCTATGATATACAGTGTCTCCACATTCCTGTTCAGAAGCCGCTTGATCAGTACATCCATCTCTTCGTCCTTCTGATACCCCTCGCCGATATAGTGGCACCGCCGGTCCGGCAGCTTACACAGCTTAACCTTTCCCGTCTCCTTAGCCTTGCACTCTGCCAGAACGCGGACACGCTCTTCCACGTTTTTCTTAAGCGCCCCTAACTGCTTCTGCCTCTCTTCGATCATGCGCAGTTCATCTTCCAGAAGTTCTCTTGCCTTATCCGCCGTATGATCCCGAAGGTATCCCCCGATCTGCTCCATGGTAAATCCCAGTTCCCGCAGCTCCCGTATCACATTCAGCCGCCAGATATCCTCCGTCCGGTAGAGGCGGTACTGGTTCTCCCCACGCTTGGGCTTAAGGATACCGATCTTCTCATAATACCGCAGAGAATCCGTTCCGATATGGTACATTTTCGATATCTCGCCTATTTTAAAATACTTCTTCATGATCCTGCCTCGATCGGCGTATATCCCGTCTTCTTCACAATATCCTGCCCCTGCTCTCCCTGTATCCATTCTACCAGTTTTCTCGTATTCTCACTGGCATCGGTTCTGGTAACTGCGTAAAATTCTGACGCCAGGGGATACGTCCCATCCTCGATCGCATCTTCCTTTGGATAAACTCCTTCTACCCGGAGCAGCTTGATCTGCTCATTGCGGATCATCTCCATAGAATAAAACCGAAATGAAAAACCAAACGCATCCTTATAATTCTTGTAATCCGCCGTCCGATCTATGATCCCCGCCATCATATCAACTACGTCTTCCTTCGGCGCTTCCATCAGTTCTTTCCCTTCCATCAGCTTCTCTAATGTACTCTGGCTGCCGCTGCCCTCGCTCCTCTGAAATGCCCTGATCTTCCCCATGCCTTTTACTCCAAGCTCCTCCCAACGAGTGATCTCTCCGGCATAGATCTTCTGAATCTGCTCCACCGTAATATCTTCTATAGGATTCTTCGCATTTACGAAAAATACAAACGCCTCTTTACCGATAGGAGTAAACTCGAATTCCACTCCAAGCTCCTTCGCATATGCCGTCTGTTCCTCTGATGGAGCTGCTGCAAATATTACATCCACCTCTCCTTCGGCAAGATTCTCATAAGCCTGCGGCGTTCTGGTACACCGCAGATATTCGCCGTTGTAGATCTCGAACTCATTCCCTTCTCCCTCCAGGATTTCCCTTGGATAAACCATCCTTGCAAAGGACGAGTAGATGGGATACAACGCCGTCGCGCCGTCCATCTTCGGAATATCCTCCGTGAATCTGAGGTTCGGTTTCTCATCGGGGATATAGACCTTGCTGCCTTCGGCATAAGGCGCATAAGTATACAACAGATCATCCTTCTCGCTGATCTTGGGGATACTTTTCTGATACATATCGTAAGCTGCATTTCCGCCCAAAGCAAGCATCAAGATCACACTCATCACACAGATCGGAAGGTAAACCTTCTTTTTCTTAAGAACGCCCCACAGAAGGCACAGGAATACGGCGATGAGCAGCGCCGCAATACAGCTAAGGATCGCGGCATACCGATCCGGCGCCACTCCCAGTAACATCTGGATCATCAATGATGCAACCCCTATACCAAGGAATGCCAGCGGCGCTGTCAATAATAACAGACATGCCGTTAAGATAATCTTTCCCGGAATCTTTTTCCCCCGCCTGATCAATACGATACCACCCAGCAGCATTCCCAGGTACACCCACAAAAATATAAAAAATATGAACATCCTCTTCTCCTCAGACTGAATTTTTATTCTTATTATAAATGCAAATACCAGCAAAAACAATTTAAAAATGATCTTCTTTAAAAACTTGCTTGACCTTGGTATAATACTAAGGTTTAGAATATGTGTAAGGAGGTTCTATCTATGAAACTAGAAGGCAGGTCATTGAAAAATGACTTTTTTCGATTTATCATTCCGTCACTGATCGCACAGTGGGTCTACGCCCTCTATACCATGATCGACGGTTTATTTGTAGCAAGAGGCGTATCGGAACTTGCGCTGTCCGGCGTCAATATCGCCATGCCCTTCGTCACCCTTCTATTCTCTGTCGCCCTGATGTTCGCCGTCGGCTCATCCACGATCATCGCCATCCTGCTGGGACAGAAGGAAGATGACAAGGCAAACGAAGTATTTACCCAGAATATCCTGACCGTGATCCTGGTATCTGCACTGATCACCATCCTTGTACTCTGGAAATCCGAAGCGATCGCCCTGTTCCTTGGCGCCACCGAGCGCACCCTTGAATATGTCCGGACATACATTACTACCATCGCCTGTTTCAGTGTCTTCTTCATCTGTTCTTATTCACTGGAAGTACTGATCAAGACCGACGGCTATCCTATGACGGCTACCATGATCGTCACAGCCGGGGCAGTATTAAACTGCATCCTTGACTATCTGTTCGTCATGGTATTCCACAAGGGGATCTGGGGCGCCGCATTCGCAACCGGCTTATCACAGCTGATCGTAGTCCTTCTGTACCTGACACATTTTGGCAGCAAGCGGACGCATATGAAGCTAGTGCGGTTCACTCCGTCCCTGCCGCTTGCCTGGCGGACGGTGAAGATCGGCTTATCCTCCGGCATTACGGAATTCTCTGCCGGGATCGTGATCTTCTTATTCAACTATACGATCCTGGCATATCTTGACGAAGTATTTATCGTCAGCTACACCATCGTCACCTATGTCAGTACCATCATCGTGATGTCCATGGCAGGCATCGCACAAGGGATCCAGCCGCTGGTCAGCTACTATTACGGGAAAGGAATTCCGGACAAATATCATCGGCTGTTGAAATATGCTCTGACATTCGGCGCCGTTTTCTCTGTCGCCGCCTTTGTCATATCCCGGGGTATCGCAGTTCCTTTGGTCGGTCTGTTTATTTCTCCCGGAATGCAGGAGCTTCGCCAGGCTTCCGTAAGTATCTTTTATACATTTTCTTACTCCTTTTTGCTCTGCGGGTTCAATATTATCATCGGAGGTTTCTTTACTGCGGTTGAGTACCCAAAGTCTGCCATGGCAATTTCCCTTGGAAGAGGATTCCTCTTCGTTGCCCTGATCCTTTTACTGCTTACGGCTCTCTTTGGCGGAAATGGTATCTGGTGGGCTGCCACACTGGCAGAAGGATTATGCCTGCTGCTCACTGGGACACTGTTCTTGCATTATAGGAAAATGCGAAGAATGTCGATCAATGAAGAGAAACAAGTCCGCTGAAACGAAAAGGCTATATTTAAACTCATTTTACCTTGTCATTCTTCGTCTGATTATTTATAATAAAATTTACAACGAAGGAATCATAGAAAGCATACAACAATGGTTATCCGGAAATATAGCAACATGTTAAAAGATCGGAAGGAGTAATATTATGAATTATGATGTGATCATCGTAGGCGCAGGTCCCGGCGGGATCTTCTCAGCCTACGAACTGGTACGGCAGGACAATCGGCTTAAGATCGCCGTTTTCGAGGCGGGTGTTCCGCTAAAGGACCGGCACTGCCCAATCGACGGCAAGAAGGTAAAGTCCTGCATCAAGTGTAAGACCTGCGCGATCATGAATGGTTTTGGCGGTGCAGGTGCATTTTCAGACGGGAAATACAATATCACCAACGACTTCGGCGGCACTCTCTATGAATACATCGGCAAGGAGCAGGCTCTCGATCTGATGCGGTATGTCGATGATATCAATACTTCCCACGGCGGGGGAAAGACCCGTATGTATTCTACGGCAGGCACCCAGTTCAAGAAGGTTTGTCTCCAGAACAAGCTGAAGCTTTTGGACGCTTCTGTACGCCACCTTGGGACGGATATTAATTATGTGGTTCTGGAACAATTGTATGAAGAACTGAAGGACAAAGTGGATTTCTACTTTAACACTCCGATCGACAGCCTGGAATGTACAGATAACGGCTATCGGGCCCACTACGGCGAACACTCGGCTGACTGTGAGAAATGCATTGTCTCTGTGGGAAGGAGCGGGAGTAAATGGATGGAGAAGATCTGCCATGAGCTTGATATACCCACCAGATCAAACCGTGTGGATATCGGAGTCCGTGTGGAGCTTCCCGCGGTCATCTTCTCACACCTGACCGACGAACTCTATGAAAGCAAGATCGTCTACCGGACGGAGAAATTCGAGGACAATGTACGCACCTTCTGTATGAATCCATACGGCATCGTGGTAAACGAGAACACCAACGGTATCGTCACCGTAAACGGACACAGCTATGAGGATACCGAACACCAGACAGAGAATACGAATTTCGCATTGTTGGTTGCAAAGCATTTCTCCGAACCCTTCAAGGACAGCAACGGATATGGCGAAAGTATCGCCAGGCTTTCGAATATGCTCGGCGGAGGCGTGATCGTACAGCGATTCGGCGATCTGGTGAGAGGAAGACGAAGTACCTCCAACCGGATCCGAGAAGGCCTGGTAACCCCTACACTTGCCGCTACCCCCGGCGATCTGAGTCTTGTACTTCCCAAGAGGATCCTGGACGGCATCATGGAGATGATCTATGCCCTGGACAAGATCGCGCCGGGAACCGCTAACGACGACACTCTCCTCTATGGCGTGGAAGTGAAGTTCTATAATATGGAAGTGGAGCTTAATGAAAATCTGGAAAGCAGATATAAAGGGCTCTATATCATCGGAGACGGAAGCGGCGTCACCCATTCACTCTCTCATGCTTCGGCAAGCGGAGTGTATGTGGCACGGCATATTGCGGCGATATGTGATTCATAGACTTAAATTCTAAATCTTGCGTTCAAAAATCTCACTTTCATGCAGTCGACTGCAATGAAAGTGAGATTTTAAATGAGTAGGAGGACTTGAGATTGTAATCCTTACTTAACTTTAATATCGTATAACTGTTTCGGCGCCATATCGTTTCTATTCTCATTATACGCCGCCTGCGCTCTGGCGCGCTTCACCTTCAGCGCCTCCGGTGTCGTCTCTGCTTCCATGCGGGTCAATCTGTGTCCATCCAGAACCTCCCGGCTCTTTCTCTGCGCTTCATGGATCGCCGCCGCTTTCGCCTTGTCAGCCAGAACACTGCTCTTCACACAGTCTGCCTTGCCAGCCAAAGCATCTTCCCTCACACGATCCATCCTTCCCGTCAAAGCATCTTCCTTCAACCGGCTTACCTGATCGTTCAGGATCTCATCATTCACCTGATCCGCCTGAACCTCATCCTCTGTCGGCTCCTTCGCTTCGTCATCCTCTGCCGGGTCTTCAATTCCAAGCTCCGCCTCTTTCGCTTCCTTAAGCTCTTTCTCTGCCTCCGCCTTCTCTGCCTCTGTCGGAAGCTTCGCATATCTGCCGCTCTCCACGAACTCTCTCGTGGTCTCCTCAAACGCCATATTCTTCATATGCTCCTGCCAGATCAGCTCAAGCTTCTTCTCTTCGGGTATCGCCGGATTATTCTTGATATTATTCACTGCACTCAGAGAAGCGGCGGTATGATTCATCCGCACCCGCTGTACCTCTTCCTTGGTCTTACACCTCTTAAGCTCCTTCTCATAGCTCTTCTGCTCAGCCTCGATCGCCTTCACCTTCTGATAGGTCTGCGGATCATTCTTCTCGAGATACTCCATCTCTTCCATGGTAAGCTTCTGTCCGTTCGCAAGCTTCGACCTGATCTGCGCCCCAAGCTTTGCCGAACCGTCTGCCTGAGCCTGCCTGATCTCCTCCGCCTGTCTCGCGATGGGATCGTTCAGTTTCGTGCTCCCATCTGCCGAGAAGTCATTGTTATCCTTCTTCTGCTGCCATTTCAACTGCATCTCCAGATTCCGTGTATATGCACCTATTGACTGTACGGTAAAGAAATTCATAAGATACGCCCCCTTGATCATTACCATCCATCATCACAACATTTATATGTACTCTATATTGTATTTACTATTTGTAATATCGGCAAAAAAAGTGAGAACTTAACCCCCTACAACCAAAGACCCGCGGCAAACTGACAAGGCATCCATATTCCGACACTTTATAGGATTGTCATCTCACTCACTCCTTGCCCCGAGCATACAACTCATCTCACGCCATTGACTGCCGCCCCATGCAGAATCCGCGATCCCCACATCCTGAAACCCCATCTTCTTATACATATCCACCTTGGAGTCATGACATGTCAGCAATACCTTGTGCCTGCCCTTCCCGCGCTCTCTTCTAAGATAGATCTTCATAAGCTCGCTTGCAAGCCCCTGCATGCGATATTCCGGAAGTACGTCTAACCCCAGGAGCATCACGTTCTTCCCCGCCGGATCATGAAGCTTCGCATCCGTAAAAAACGCATCTCGGAATGAATCCTCCTTCGTAGAAAGTCCGTTTAAGAACCCGGCTATTCTGCCCGTGCTTCTGTCAATCGCCACCAGAAATAACTCCGGCGCCTTATCGACACGTTCAAGCATCATCTCCCTGGAACACGCCTCATTAGGCGGAAAGCAGATCCGTTCAATCTCGGCAGCCTGTCCGCCCTCTTCAGGGCGGATATTCCGGAATTCGAATCTTTCATATAATTCTCCCATCACTTTTCCTTCCTTTCGTCATTCGCTTGCTTTTTCTGATCCCAGTGTATATAATAGCGTCAGAACCTAACAGCCAGCAAGACACCATATATACACGCAATTCCAAAGGAGACTTTATGCAATATACATGGAATGATATCAAACAACATGTCTCCGCCTGTACCCTCTGTCCGTTAAGCCAGACCAGGCACCTCCCTGTCATGGGCAGAGGCGATCATCAGGCGGGACTTATGCTGATCGCCGAAGCGCCGGGAAACCAGGAAGACCAACAGGGACTCCCCTTTGTCGGACGTTCCGGAGAGATCTTAGACAAACTTCTTCAGGACTGCGGGCTGACCAGAGAAGAGATCTATATTACCAATATTGTAAAATGCCATCCCCCTAGCAACCGCGATCCAAAAGAAGAGGAAAAGAAGGCATGTTTTCCATATTTAAAATATGAGACCTTTCTCCTAAAGCCCAGGATCATCGTATGTCTCGGGCGTGTTGCCGCACAGCGCATTATCTCGCCGGATTTCAAGATAACCAGGCAGCATGGCGCCTGGACATACCGGAAAGACTGTTCACTGACCGCAACCTATCATCCGTCGGCAATACTGCGTGATCCCTCCAAATATGAGCTTGTAAAAGGAGATTTTGACGATGCCGTTAAAAAATTGAAACAAAATACGAAGTAAACCGCTATGGAGAGGGAGATCAAAGCCCTCTCTTCTTTATACCATTCACTAACTCCACATAGAATTCTCTCACATCAAAATCCCTGATATTCTCCCGGTTCAGATCTATCATATCACCATGGGATATCCCCCGCTTTCCACTGGTCGTAAGAAATGTATAATCATCTCCCCATGGAAAGGAATTCTCTGCCACCAGTCCGTCATTTTGCCCGTCAAAATACTTCACCAGCTGATGTGAGAAATTCAGCGGAAAACGGCCTCCCGACGCCACATTCAGCTTTGATCCCACACTCTGATAATAGACTCCGTGCCTGTCCGGCGTTTTCTGGTTAAATTCTCTGCAGACAGAAGCCGTAAGATCCGTCACAGCCGCTATAAAATCAGGATTCTTATCTCCCAGTACCTTCAGCGCAGAATTATAACTCTCCGCCACCTTATCCTTCACCGCTCCCGGGATCTTATCCAGAAGATAATCTGCAAAGATACAGCCTCTGTGCGGCGTATTGACAGTGGTAAGAGACGCGACATATTCATCCATCCCAAGGCAGCTGATCGCATACCTGGAATCTAACCCGCCCTTTGAATGTGCGATGATATTCACCTTCTCACACCCGGACGCCGCAACAATCTCCCTGATACGGCAGGCGAGTTCTGCGCCGCTGTCTTTAACGGACGCCGCCGACTGATGATTCCCATAGAAGATCTCTGCCCCATGCTTCTCAAGCTCTTTGGGAATCCTCCCCCAATAATTAAAATACTTAAAATCACGGAAGAACACTCCGTGCACCATCAAGATCGGGTATCTGGTCCGGCACAGCCATTCGTCTTTCCTCTCCTGCGCCTGCATGATCTTCCCGCTCTCAAATTTCCACTCATCTGACGCCATCCGGATGATCTTCACCAACACCGCCAGATGCACAACCGGTATCCAGCCGCACACCACGCCTATCGTACGCCATTTGATCCCGATCTGTGTAGACGTCATATATACACGGATGATCCCGTTCCAGAACACCGCTGCCTCTGCGAGGATCACACAGACGAGGTCTCCGATCCATACCAACTTATTTTCTGAAAACACCACCGGCAGCACAGCCAGCAGGCATAGCGCCGATGCCGCCGCCGATATCAGGAAATAAACCAGAAGCTCACATCCGTCCGCACAGATCCTAAGCCTCCTTCCCGGAATCCTCCGATGCGGGAGCGCCGGAATGATATTGACCGCTATGAATCCCAAAACCAAAAGGAGCATAATAATAATGCTCCCATACTTTGGAAATGCGATATCCCCCGATGACAATACATACTTCAACAATGGCATATTCGCCGTAAGAAAAATAATTACCCCGCAGAAGATCCTCCGAATATATTTCATCTTATTCTTCCTTTCAGTCTACCAGCCCGATCCGCGGATAATACTGGAACACCGCTTTTGCCATGACCTCGTCCCTGGTCACAAAATGATTCTCCCAGAATCTGGAATCATGTGAATTATTCCGGTTATCCCCCATCACAAAATAAGAATCCTCCGGAACCTCATAGGGTCCGAAACTGCCCTGGGGAATTTCTTTCAGGTAGAGTTCTTTAAGAGGCTTCTGCGCACCGTCTATATAGACCTGACCGTCCACGATCAGGATCTCTTCTTGCGGCAGCCCGATAACCCGCTTAATGAAAACCTGCGACTCATCATCCGGATACCGGAAGATAATGATGTCTCCCCGCTCGGGCCCCTGGCTTAGATATGCCAGCCGGGATCCTATTACCCGGTCTCCCGGGTGAATGGTATCCTCCATAGATCCGGACGGGATATTCGCATTGACGATCAGCACTTTACTGCAGAATAAAGCAATCGCGACCGGTATCACGATCATATGGACAAATTCTTTTAATGCCTTCATATTAAGCTTCGCCCTCAGCTTTCTTTCCTAATTCTAACTGTCCGGCGGCATCTCCTTCGTCCGTCCCTTTCCTTGCGATCTTCCCTCCTAAGAATCCGGATAAAACTGCCTGGACATCAACCCCGGTGGACTCTTTTAATCCGTCCGAAACCTGTGTAAAAGTTCCTACGATATCCTTCACAAGCTTCGATGTATTGCCGTCTCCATACATGGTGATCTTATCTACCTTCGCCAATGGCTCGGCGATATTCCTTGCGATCTCCGGCATCGCCTTGAAGTACATCTCGAGGATCGCCGCCTCGCCCATCATCTTCATCGCTTCCGCCTTCTTCTCGATACCTTCCGCCTCGGCAAGGGCTTTCGCCTTGATCGCGTCAGCCTCGGCAAATCCTTTGCTTCGGATACCCTCTGCCTCCTGCTCCATGGCATACTTCTGCGCCTCTGCCGTTGCGCGCATCGCCTCGGCTTCCTTCTCCCGCTCGAACTTCTCAGCCTCTGCATTCTTCTGGCGTTCGAAGAGCTGTGCCTCCGAATTCCTCTGCATCTCATATAATTTCGCATCGGACGCCTGCTGTTTCGCATATTTGTCTGCATCAGCCTGTTTCTTGATCTGTGCTTCCAGTGTACGCTCTGTCAGCTCAACTTCTTTCTCCTGCAGCGCGATCGCCTTCTCCTGGCGCGCCAGGTTCGCGTCAGCCGTCGCAACTTCAACCGTCTTTCTCTCTGTCTCCTGTTGGATCTGATATGCGGCGTCAGCGATCGCCTTCTTGGTATCCGCATCCTTCTGAAGCTCTGCCTTGCGGATCTCCAGGTCATTTTCCTTCTGCGCGATCAGAGTCGCGGCGCTGATCTCTGCCTCCCGGGATTCTCTGTTTGCCTCAGCCTGGACTACCGCCTTCTCCTTCTGCGCCCGCGCTTTTGCATTCGCGATCTCTAGATCAGAGCTCACCTGTGCGTCATTTGCCTCTTTTCTCGCCATCGCCTGCGCCCGTGCGATCTCCTTCTCACTCTCTGCCCTGGAGATCGCCGCATTCTTCTGGATCTTCACGATGTTATCCACACCAAGGTTCTCGATCACACCGTTCCCATCTTCAAAATTCTGCACATTAAAGCTTACGATATCCAATCCCATAGCCGCAAGATCCGGCTCCGCATTCTCCTTCACAAGATTAGCGAATTTCTGACGGTCAGACACCATCTCTTCCAGATTCATCTTTCCGACGATCTCACGCATATTACCCTCCAGCACCTCTCTTGATACCTGGGCGATATAGTCCGTCTGCCGGTTCAGGAAATTCTGCGCCGCCAGCGCAAGACGTTCCGGGTTATCACTGATCTTGACATTGACAGCCGCATCCACACGGATATTGATATAATCCGCCGTCGGCACCGCACTGGACGTCTTAACGTCGATCGGGATCAGCTGCAGATTCAGTTCATCCTTCTTCTCCAGAAACGGGATCTTAATGCCCGCCTTCCCGATCAGGACCTTCGGCTGCTTCCTCATGCCGGAAATTATGTACGCGGTATCCGGCGACGCCTTCACATATCCGGTTGCAAGGATAAGTATAACGATCAATATTACTATGCCAATGGGGAGAAAGACTCCCACAATCCCTAAGATCTCATTCATCATCTCTTGTTCTCCTTACTCTCTAATACCCGAATATCCCCTCGATAGACTCGTCATTTTCCACCCAATCCTCTACCAGGATCTTGCGGTAACTCTCTTTCGTCTCACGGATATACACCTTCTTGATCCCTGCGTTGATGATCAGCCGCTTACACATCGAGCAGCTGTTCGCATTCTCAATATAATTCCCCGTATCAACCTCGATTCCCGTCAGATACATAGAACTTCCGATCATCTTATCCCTGGAGGCGCTGATGATCGCGTTCGCCTCGGCATGGACGCTTCGGCATAACTCATAGCGTTCCCCTCTCGGCACCCCCATCTTCCTGCGTACGCACTCCCCAAGATCCGTACAGTTCTTCCTACCCCGGGGAGCCCCTACATAACCTGTCGATATGACCTCATCGTTCTTCACGATCACCGCTCCGTAATGACGCCTTAAGCAGGTACATCTCTGAGAAACCATCTCTGCAAGATCCAGATAGTAATTCGTCTTATCTCTGCGTTCCATTTGATCCTCCTATCTCCAAGCTTTACAAAGTTTCTTACTTCTATTATCCTCTAACTACCGCAAAATATCAAGCAGTAAAATCCTGACATGTCAATCCAATACATCCGGCGTTATTTTGGAATACGGCAGAAAAATATAACGTTCCTTCTCGAGTTCTATCTTATCCATCCCCTCTCCGGTCACAAGTGCGGCCGCAAGCTCCATCATCGCCTTTGCCTGTCCTTCTTTGTCGTTAAATACGGTTCCCGCCATCTTCTCCTCCCTCACTGCTTCAAGTCCCACGTCCGTCCCGTCGATCCCCAGGAACACCGGCAGGGCAGACTCCGTATAATTCAACTTCTCATAAGCGTCGATGGCGCCCAGCGCCATATCGTCATTGTTCGCCAGGACAAGCTCGATCTGGTTCTGATGCTGGCTGATCATCTGCAGCATCTGGTTCTGCGCCTGCGCCCGGTTCCAGTTCGCGATCCCGTAGCTCAGCTTTTCAACCTCTATCCCGTTACGCTTCAGGGTATCCACCGCATTTTCCGTGCGGATGATCGCATCCTGATGTCCCGGCTCTCCTTCTAACACCACATAATGGATCTTGCCGTCCCGATTGCGGTCTATCCCTGCGTCCGACCGGATCAGCTCCACTGCAAGCTCTCCCTGCATCGTACCGGACTGTCCGGCAAGCGCACCCACATAATACAGTCTGTCCCACTGCATCATATCCTCCGCAACCGGCTCCCGGTTAAAGAAGATCACCGGTACGTCGTTCTCTCTGGCAAGATCAATGATCTCCGAAGGATCCGCCCGATCCACCAGATTGACGCAGAGTACGTTACAGCCTGCATCAATAAGCTCCTTCACCTGGTCATTCTGGGTACGCTGAGAACCGCCCGCACCGCGGAACTGCATCGCCACCTCACAGCCTTTGTCTTCATATTCCCGGCTCTCTTCTTTCAGACAGTCGATCAGCGCATTGATAAATGTATCACTCTGATCATAATAAGCAACACCCACATATACCGATTCCTCCTCATAGGATCCTTCCCTCGCGCAAGCTCCAAAAAGCTGTATTCCAAGGCTCGCCGCAAGTCCTGCCACTAATATTTTCTTCACTTCCATAACAGTATTCCACTCCCATTTTACATGGCTGTTCCTATAACTCTGACTAAGTCAACCTCCCTATTGACTCATTGTAAAAAGTATTTCCTGATTCTCCTTTGAAAACAGATTCTCTTTCCGCATGACGGTATAGCCTACCGTTCGGCTCTTTGCTCTCCGGAATATATGCCCGAAGCTCTTCGCCGCTCCCAACAGGCTCTGATACCCCATATCAAAATCATCCGGCGCGATCAGGCACTGTACATAATCCGTGTCCAGGCAATACACTGCTTCCATCGAATTCCCGACCCCATACACCAGCGCCCCGTGCAGATTGTTCGCCGCAGCCGCCCTTCCGGCAAGTACCAGGCTATGGTTGTCCAGCGCAGCCACAAAATCTACTTTTGATTTCCGCTCCAGGATCTCATCTTCCTCGCCCTTTGAAGAATCCGTAACCTCCCAGACTACCTTCACTCCCATCCCCTCAAGGGCCGAGATGATCCCCTTCTTCCGTTCCTGTATCGCTTTCGAAGTCCCGCATCCCGATACAAGCCCCAATGTCTTCCCCTGTACCTTTCCGTTATAATCCTTCAAAAGCTCTTCTGCCAACGCTTGTCCTACCGCCCGGTCGTCAAGTTTCACGACGGGAAGATCTGCCTCCTTTGTCCCGCCGCCCGCCGAATCCTCCACCAGTATAATAGGTACTTTTTTCTTCAGTCTCCTTATCATCTCCTGTGTATCCTCACCCGGTACCGGCTGTACAATAACTGCATCCGCTCCATTGGCGATCTCATTCTCGATCGCTTCCTTCTCTTCTTCCGCCGTCAGCCCTTCTCCCATATTGACAATGAACAGTGCGATCTCTTCATCCTGCGCCGCCATCCGAAGTCCGTATTTGAACGCCGCCCATCTGTCGGCATCCGAATCATTTACGATCACTGATTATTTTAATGCTTGAGAGCCACGGTTCTAAGGCTTCAGAGCCATCAATACAAGTCTATTTTAATCTTTCAGAGCCACCACAATATATAGTGTATCTATGATTAAAGTACACTTATCCTTAACC
>Ga0209694_1000752_pt1 | contig 44868 bp, 51 predicted proteins | sample GluameincwithD2O_FD_187499 | JGI IMG/M metagenome (GOLD analysis project Ga0209694, IMG submission 187499) | Mouse cecum microbial communities from Vienna, Austria - Glucosamine amended microcosms incubated with D2O (SPAdes) (version 2) | ecosystem: Host-associated > Mammals > Digestive system >... | reverse complement strand
ACCAACGTGCAGCTGTACGACTTCAAGCTGGAATACACGTTCCAGGACAACGCCCTGGCGGAACTGGACCGGCAGCTGGCCCTGCTGCTGTCCACCCAGGTGGGCACCATGCCGCTGGATCGGGAGTTTGGGATCCAACAGAACTATGTGGACAAGCCCCCGGAGGTGGTAAAAAGCCTATACACGGCGGAGGTAACGAAAAAGGTCCCGCAGTTCATTCCATGGGTGCGGGTCTATGAGGTTACATGGAATTATGGAGAACAAGGGCACATCAAGCCAAAGGTGGTGATCACCCGTGCCTGAAATTTCGGTAGTGAAGAACCTGCCGGACGTTAGTTTCATCGACGGGGCAACGGTGGAGGATATACGCGGGGAAATGGTGGCGGACTATGAGGCGTTTATGTCCCAGGCCACTGGCTGCCCGCTGACCCTGGACCGGGCAAGCCCCCACCGTATGGAGTTATACGCGGCGGCGGCGCAAATCTACCACGCCCTGCAGTACATTGACCGAGCGGGCAAGCAGAACCTTTTGAAATACAGCTATTCCAATTTCCTGGACCACCTGGCGGCCTTTAAGGGGCTGACACGGGAACCGGAGGCGGCAGCCACCACCACCCTGCGCTTTACTCTTTCGGCGGAGCGGGAGGCGGCCACGGGGATCCCGGTGGGCACCAGGGCGGCGGTGCCGGACTGGTCCGTGTACTTCGCAACCACCCAATACATGGAGATCCCGGCGGGGGCCATGTCGGTGGACGTGCCGGCGGCCTGTACCATGACCGGAGAGGCGGGCAACCGCCTGGCTGTGGGGGAACTGTCCAAGCTGGTGGACCCGATCCCCTACATGGCCAGCGTGTCCAATATCACCGTGACCGCCGGAGGCGCGGAGGTGGAGAGCGACGACCACCTGGCGGAGCGGGTTTACCTGTTCCCCGGATCCTACTCCACCGCCGGACCGGAGGCAAATTACAAATACCACGCCAAAAAGTTCAACGTGAACGTGGGCGACGTGGTGGTGGTGAGCGACCAGGCGGCGGGCACCGTGGATCTTTATTTCCTTATGACGGACGGGAGCAAACCGCCGGAGGAAATGATCACCGGCCTGGAGAACTACCTGCGGGACAACAACATTAGACCCATGACGGACCTGGTGCGGGTGGCCGCCCCGGCGGAGGTGGAATACTCCATCGACCTGACCTATTACATCAACCGGAGCGACAGCAACCGGGCCGTGGATATTCAGACCGCCGTGGCCGCCGCTGTGGGCCAATATACCGCATGGCAGCGGGCCATAGGCCGGGACATTAACCCCTCCAAGCTGGGGGAAATGGTCATGGCGGCGGGGGCCAAGCGGGTGGAAATGGCCGCCCCCGTCCACCAGATCGTGGGCGCCAAGTCCGTGGCGGTGCTGAACGGCCAGGCCGTCCACTATGGAGGGCTGGAGGATGATTGACCTACGGGGCAGCCGTTTCACGGACATTATGCCGGAGAACCTGGCCAGCCAACTGGAAACCCAGGCTTTTGCCTACGCCCTGGGGCGGCAGATCGAAAAGCTGTGCGCCTACGCGGACGGGGTGCATATTTACGCCGCCGTGGCCTCCATGCCGGAGAAGATCCTGGACGTGCTGGCGGTGGAACTGCGGACCCCGGCCTATAATCAGAAATTTTCCATTGAGGTCAAGCGGGCGCTGATCGAGGGGACCCTGACCTTTTACGCCCGCATGGGCACCCCGGCGGCCTGTAACCAGATCATAGAAACCATTTTCGGCAGCGGCTACATAGAAGAATGGTTTGACTATGAGGGCAGCCCCCACCATTTCCGGGCGTATGTGGGCGACGGCGGGCAGGTGGATCCCACGGACCTGGCGGAGTTCCGGCGGGTCCTGGCCAACGTGAAACGCCTGTCCAGCTGGCTGGATGAAGTGATCACCATTTCCGCCTTTGAGGAGGAGATCCTGACCTTTGCCGGCTATCTGGATCCGGGCTATTCCGTGACCACGCTGCCGGAGGCACCCATGGACTACGACCACAACGCCGTGGCCGTCCTGATCAGCGCGGTGGGGTCCATCAACACCACCACGCTGCCGGAGGGGGCCGTGGACCTGGACGCGGACGCCATGACCTGCGGCGCATTTAGCACATTTACCGACACCACATTACCGGCGGCGGAGTAAGGAGGAAAAAATGTTTTACGGTTTTGTGATCACCGAGGCCGGAAACCAAATTCTGGCCAAAATGGTGGCGGGGCAAACCCTGAAACTGTCCGGCGTGTTCATGGACCTGGGGACGGTGGAGGACAAAGAAACCGCCCGCCAGCTGACCGCCCCCCTGGAGCCGGGACCGGCGGGCACCAGTACGGTCCCCACCGTCAAGGGCAACCAGGTGGGCATGATCGTCCAGTTCCGCAGCGACCTGGACGGCGGGCTGAAAGAGGACAAATGGATCGGCGGTTTCGGCGTCTATGCGGAGGACCCGGACACCGGGGACCCCGTTATGATCTACTACGCCAGCCTGGGCCACCAGCGCCAGCCCATAGCGGCCTATGTGGAGGGGACCGCGCCGGACGTGCGGAATTTCCCCATTTCCATCCGTGTCACGTCCGGGGTGGACGCCACCCTGACCTATCCGGCGGGGGCGTGGATGACTGCGGAGGACGTGCTGCTGTACTTCAATGAAACCATCAAGCCGGAACTGGAGGCGGCCCTGGCCGGGCTGATCGAGGCCCACAACACCGACGAAAACGCCCACCCGGACCTGGCGGCGGCGGTGGCGGAGGCCCTGCGGATCGCCAGGGAGGCCCTGGAGGCGGCGCAGGCAGCGGACGGCAAGGCGGACAGCGCCCTGGCGGCGGCCCGGAAAGCATTGGAGGACGCGGCGGCGGCCATGACGGCGGCAAAAGCGGCCCAGGAGGCCGCAGAAACGGCGCAGAAAGCCATTACAGACCTGACCAGCACCATTGACGCGGTGCCCAGTCAAAGCGGCGTGTTGACCTTTACAGGGGCGGAGCAGGCACCCGTCTGGAACAACTACAACCCCGCCGCCCTGGTTATGACCGGGGAAACCACGGGGACCAACGCCGGGACATATACGGCCACCTTCACCCCCGTGGAGGGCTACAAGTGGCGGGACGGCACCACGGACGCCAAGAGCGTGACCTGGACCATCGGGCGGGCCATTATCATGGGGATCCCTGCGCAGAGCGGGAGCCTGACCTATAACGGATCAGCCCAGTCCCCTGTCTGGAGCGGGCACGACGCCGCAAAGCTGACAATCGGCGGGACCACCAGCGGAACCAACGCGGGCAGCTACAACGCCACCTTTACCCCCGGAGCCAATTACCAGTGGAGTGACGGGACCACGACGGCCAAGACGGTGGCCTGGTCCATTGGGCGGGCGTCCGTGGGGGTGCCCAGCCAGAGCGGAACCCTAACCTACAACGGATCGGCCCAGTCCCCCGTCTGGAGCGGGCACGACGCCGCAAAGCTGACAATCGGCGGGACCACCAGCGGAACCAACGCGGGCAGTTACAACGCCACCTTTACCCCGGTTTCCAATTACCAGTGGAGTGACGGTAGCACGGCGGCAAAGACGGTGGCCTGGTCCATCGGCAAGGCGGCGGGATCCTCCAGTTTGAACAAGTCCAGCCTGGCATTGAGTACGGGAACCATGTCCGGCACCATTTCCGTGACGCGGGCCGGAAACGGGGCTGTGTCCGCCTCCTCCAGCAACACCAACGTAGCCACGGTGAGCGTGTCCGGCACCACCGTGACTGTGACCGCCAAGGCCAAGGGCACCGCCACCATTACCGTCAAGGTGGCAGAGGGAACCAACCACACCGCGCCAGCAAACAGGACCTGCAGCGTGTCCGTGACCCTGCCCACCACCTCCCTGAATGATAATACATGGGCCACCATCAAGGAAGTTTCCGACGCCGGCCAGGGTGAAAACTATTGGAGCGTGGGCGACACCAAGCGGATCACCATCAACGGCAAGGTGGGGAATTTCACTTTTTCCAATCTGGCCATTGACACCTTTATTATCGGCTTTAACCACAACAGCAGCCGGGAGGGCACCAACCGGATCCATTTCCAAATCGGCAAGATCGGAGGGAAAGACGTTTGCCTGTGTGATAGCCAGTATGGCAGCGGCCAGAGCGGCAACGGCTATTTCAACATGAACCCCAACAACAGCAACAGCGGCGGGTGGAATGGCAGCTATATGAGAAAGACCCTGCTGGGCAACAGCGGGACCCCCTCCAGCCCCCCGGCCAACTCCATGCTGGCCGCCCTGCCGTCCGACCTGCGGGCCGTTATGAAGTCCGTGACCAAGTACAGCGACAACACCGGCGGAAGTCCTGACAATGCCAGCTATGTCACCAGCACAACGGACTATCTTTTCCTGCTGGCGGAGTTTGAATACCACGGGGCCAGGTCCTACGCCAACAGCGCGGAAAAGAATTTCCAACTGCAATATTCCTACTATAAGGCGGGCAATAGCAAGGTGAAGTATAAGCACGGGGAAACCGGGACTGCTGCCACTCACTGGTGCCGTTCCGTCTACGTTGGCCACACGGGCATTTTCTGCCTTGTCTACACCGACGGCAGCGCCAGCCTCGACTACGCGAACTCTTCCTGGGGCGCGGCGCCCGGCTTTACCGTCTAATCCGCCGCAGCGTATCCCGCCCCCATCCCGCCCATGAAAATGGGCGGAGAGGGGGGCACGGAGCAGAAAGCCAGAGGAGGAGAAAACCGTGTCCGTCCTGAAAAATAAGCGAACCACCAGCAAGGCGGAATTTGTGAATACGGCCAATGAGATTTACACGGAAACGATAAATTTTTTAAGCCGTCTTTCCGCGAGGTATTCCCGCCTGCTGGCGGAGCCAACCATAAAAATGGCGGCGGAATTGGTGAGTTACACCGAAAAGGCGCAGAGCTATTTTACATCTAACGACATACGCCTGGACCTGCGGGAAAGGGACCTTTTGCAAGCGCGGGGCGCTTTAATGGCCCTGGACGTGCAGCTGTGCCATTGTTACATGGTTATGATGAAGAACCCGCAGGGGTGCTTTACGGACGCCAAAGGAAACAAGGTCCCCAAAAAGGAGGCGGAGGAGCGCCTGGAAACCATGGCCCAAATCCTGGGGGAACTGATCGACACGGAGGACGACCTGATAAAAGGGACTATGCAAAGCGACGCGGAACTGCGGCGGAGGAGAAGAAAAAATAAATAGCTTGTCATGGGTGTATTTCTGAAAACGTGCCGTGTGGCAGGGCGGCCCTTGACGGGACTGCTGCCAATCACTGGTGCCGTTCCGTCTACGTTGGCAACACGAACAATTTCTGCCTTGTCAACACCAACGGCAGCGCCAACAACAACAACGCGAACAATTCCTGGGGCGCGGCGCCCGGATTTTATACCATGGGTCAAATGCAGTAACCAATGAGGTGAACCGGACCCGTATAAAAGGAGAAATACTTCCCTGGCGAAAGCCTAAAACTGCCCCTGGCGGCCTTGCACGGACGCTGCTTGCATGGCGGGGGATTGTGCTTTACCCCGTTTCATGTGCCGGGTCAAAGTAGTTTAGACGCACACCTACAAGACAACTATCTGGGGAGCGAATAAAAATATATGACAAGCGAGGAGCGCCGGGAGGCGCGATACCAACGCCGGAAAGCGGCCCGGCAGGCCAGGAAACAGGCCAGAAATGACAGCCTGGGCACACTGGCGGAGGTTTTCAGTTTTCGGGATATGTTCCGGTATGGGCTGAAATGCTGCAACGGTGTGAGGTGGAAACAGTCCACCCAAAACTTTGAGCGCCACCTGTTTTCGGGCACCGCCCGCCGGCGGCGGGAAGTTCTTTCCGGCCAATGGAAACCGGGGAAATATGTCCACTTTACCCTGCGGGAGCGCGGCAAGGTCCGCCCCATTGACGCGCCGCACATCAATGACCGCCAGATCCACAAAACCCTTTGCAATAATGTCCTGATCCCGCTGTACGGTCCCAGCATGATCTATGCAAACGGGGCCAGCCAAAGGGGAAAGGGCCTGCATTTCCATTACAAGCTGCTGGAGGACCAGCTGCGGGAACAGTTCCGAAAGAACGGGCGGGAGGGCGCCGTGTTCCTGATGGATTTTCACCACTTTTTCCCGTCCGCGCCCCACGCCCTGATCTACCAGCGACACCGGGACCTGATCCTGAACGAACAGATCCGCGCCATAGCGGACACCGTGGTGGCGTCTGTTCCGGGCGGCGTGGGTATGCCCCTGGGCGTGGAGCCGTCCCAGCAGGAAATGGTGGCCCTGCCCTCCAGCCTGGACAACTGGCTGAAATGTCAAAAGTCCATTCACGGCGCGGGGCATTACATGGACGACTATGCCACGGTGCTGGACAGCATAGACCAGGCGGAGGAGATCATGGAGGAAACGATCCGCCGGGCGGAGGCCATGGGCCTGCAGGTCAACCGGAACAAATGCCATATTGTGCCGCTGGACAAGCCTTTCCGCTTTTGCAAATGCAAGTTTTATCTGACCGAAACTGGGCGGGTGATCACCCACGGGGCCAGGGACGGAATGAAAGCGGCACGGCGGAAAATCAGGCTTTACAAAAAGCGGGTGGACGCCGGGGAAATGACCGTCCCGCAGGCGGAGGACCAGCTGCAGGGGCATATCGCCTATTATGAAAATTTCGACGACCACGGGCGGGTCATGCACCTGCGCCGGATCATTCATGCCACATTCAAAGGAGGAGAAAACCATGTATAAGATCACCAGGGACGGGGAAACCGTGGCCATGACCGAGGCCCCCAGCTATGTCCGCAGGGCTGAAAACGGGTGCTTTACCTTGTGCCAGGAGGCGGAGGCGGCGGGGATCGTCCACAATGGACAGGTTTTCCACCTGCTGGGCCGCCCGGACATGGAGGGCGCGGTGGACACCGTCATGCTGGAGGAAACCGACGCGGGCAGCGAGATCACCAGGGCGGCGGAAACCGGCGGGATCATGTTTGTTACGCTGGCGGAGGCCGGGAGCATTGACGCCACAACGGCGGCGGAACACGCGGACCTTTTCGCCCCCTGGGCGGTGCCGGTGGCCTATAAGGCCGGGAATATTCGCCGGTATACGGACGGCCAGCTGTACCAATGCCTGCAGGATCACACGTCGCAGGCGGACTGGACCCCGGACGCCGCCCCCAGCCTGTGGAAACGGGTGGCGGACCCGGCGGAGGAGTGGCCGGAGTGGTCCCAGCCGGTGGGCGCACATGACGCCTACAACGCCGGGGACAAGGTGAGCCACGGCGGGAAACACTGGACCAGCACCGTGGACAGCAACGTGTGGGAGCCTGGCGTGTACGGCTGGACCGAGGCGGCGGAGGTGTAAGCCGTGGAGCGGGTGCAATACATAGCGGCCCGGCGGGCGCGGTTTAATGCCATCTGCGGCCCGGTAAATATCCCCTATGGCGCCACCGTGGAGGCCGTGGACGGTTTCCTGGAGCGGGACGGCCTGCGCCTGTGCGCCGCCACCAGCGAAAGCGCCCATAAATATTTCGCCAGGGACAGCGACGGCCACGGGCTGGAGCGCGGCAAACTGACCGCCGCCATTATTGCCGCTGTGTCCAAGCGGGACAAGGGCCACGGGGAGCGGTGGGCAAAGCTGTGGGCGGATCCCGTGGCCTGCCGGTACAGGCGGGCGGATCATGCGGATTTTTGGGTGTGGTCCCATGACTTTTTCGAGGCCCCCGTGGAGGACCTGCGGCATATTGCCGCGCTGATCGGCGTGGGCGCAAAGGGGGCGCGGCGGCGGTGAACCAGGTGGAAATGATCGCGGCCCTGTGCGCCATCATTGACCAGCAGAATGTGATCATTCAGGACCAGGCCACGCAGCTGGCCCAGTTTGACGCCCTGACCCACGCGGGGGAGATCGCCGCCCTGCGGAAAAAATACGCGGAGGCCACCGGCGGCCCCGTTGAAAAATTGGAGGTGTGAGGCATGAATGAGCAGGAAATGGCGGTAAAGCTGGCGGAGGTGGACGCCCGGAGCAAATCCAACACCCACCGCCTGGATGAAATGGACGAAAAGGTGGACACCCTGAACCGGCTGGCCACCGCCGTGGAGGTCATGGCGACGGAGCAGCGGCACCAGACCGAAACCATGGCGGAGATCAAAACCGACGTGACCGCCCTGGGGACAAAGGTGGACGCCATCGAAAAGAAACCGGGCAAGCGGTGGGACGGCATGGTGGACAAGTTCCTTTATGGCCTGGCGGGTGTGCTGGCCGGGGCGCTGGGGGCTGGCCTGCTTTACCTGCTGACGGTGGCGGCATGACCGGCACCGTGGTGGTGGCCGCGCTGGCCATGGCCGCAGGGACCGCCCTGGGCGTTCTGCTGTGCCGGATCGTGGGGCCGCGCCTGTACCGTCCCCGCCGCCTCCAGCCGGACGGTGGCGGGGACAAGGGGAAAATGGGCGTCATGGACAAGGTGCTGATCCTGGAGGCGGTGATCCTGGTGGCCTACACAGTGGCCGCGCTGGCCGTGTTCTGGCATACAGGGAGCGAACCGGCCACACTGACCGCCTGCGTGTTCGGCGTCTGCGGGATTGAAAACGGCGTCATGGGCTGGATAAAGACCAGCAAGGAAAAGGCGGCGGAGGCCGCCAAAACAAACGGGAGCGGCCCCCAGGCCGCGCCCATGGACCCGCCCACCGAGCGGGAGGAACCCCCGGACGTGGGCCTATAAGGGAGGCAGCATACAAATGACAGAGAACCAACTGCGCCAGAAAGTGGCGGACACCATCAACGCATGGGTGGGGGCCACCAAGGGCAGCGCCAAGCACCTGGACATTTTGGAGGTATACAACAATTACCGCCCCCTGGCGCGGGGGTACAAGGTCCAGGTGAAAGACGCCTATTGTGCCACCACGGTGAGCGCGGCCTATATCCGGGCCGGGATCGCAAAGTACACCGGGACCGAGTGCGGCGTGGAGAAATACACCCTTGTGGCCAAAAAGCTGGGCATTTGGGTGGAGAACGACGCCCACACGCCCAAGATCGGGGACGCCTGCGTGTATGACTGGCAGGACAACGGCGTGGGCGATTGCACCGGGGCCGGGGACCACATCGGGATCGTGACCAAGGTTTCCGCCGGGTCCTTTGTGGTCACAGAGGGCAACATGAGCGGCGGCAAGGTGGGCAAGCGGACCATGGCCATCAATGGCCGGTATATTCGCGGGTTTATCTGCCCTGACTTTGCGGCAATCGCCAAGAAAATGGGCGGAACCACAACCGGCACCACGCCGGGCACCACGGGGGCCTCCAGCGCAGTCCAGGGCACCGCCCACACCGTTGTGGCGGGTGATACACTGGGCAAGATCGCGGCCCGCTATGGCACCACTGTGGACGCCCTGGCGGCTATCAACGGGATCAAAAACAAGAACCTGATCCGGGTGGGGCAGGTGATCTATTTGACCGAGGCGGCGGCAGCTGTGGCAAAGCTGGCCCGGCTGGGCGTGATCAACTCCCCGGACTACTGGCAGCAGGCCGCCGCGTCCGGCAAGGTCAAGTATTTGGACCGCCTGCTGGTCAAGGCGGCGGAGAAGATCACCAAGGCCGGGCCGCGCTCCAGCACCGTGGCCAACGCCGTGGGTGCCCTGGTGGCCGCTGGCGTGATCGACACGCCGGACTATTGGCTGGCCAATTACAGCACATTCCCCAGCCTGGACGCGCTGCTGTGCGCCCTGGGCGGGGCTGTGAAATAAAAATTTAGGGAGGACATAACCATGGAAACCATTCTGCAGTACATTCCCGCCGTTCTTTCGGCCATCCTGCTGGCGGTGCTGATCCTTATGGTGATCACCAATATCATTGTGGAGGTGGTCAAGAAACTGACCTGGGACAAGGTGCCCACCAACCTGCTGGCCTTTATCGTGGCCATGGCCGTGACCCTGCTGGCGTTTTTCGCCGTGTGCCGGATCCTGGCCGTCCACATTGTCTGGTACATGGTGGCCGCCGCCATCGGCCTGGGCTTTTTCGTGGCCTTTGCGGCCATGTTTGGGTGGGATAAATTCCGGCAAATGCTGGAGCAGATCACCCGTCTGGAGAACCGGAAAGAGTAAAGCGAGGACCCCCGGCACGGTGCCGGGGGTCCTTTGTATCAGGCCAGGACATAGCGGCGGAGGTCCTGATCTTCCGGGCTGTCCTGGTCCAGCCATGCGTCGAACCCGTCCGGGTTTCGCCGCTCTATTTCGTCCATCAACCACCCGCGCACGGTGGGAACCTGCGGGCCGTTCATTTTGTCGGTGAGTTCCCATAAATCAAGCAGCTTTTCCAGGCTGGAGTTTTTCAGCGTTTCCCGCGCCATCAATTCCGGCGTTTTCACTTTTGACCCCTCCTATTATTGAGATACCGACGGACCGCCCGGATCCCGTATTTGACCGGGACGAACACGGCCACGAAAATGGCCAGGGAAATTAAAAATTTCATTCTTGCGCCCTCCTATTGACAATGAATGTTGATTGTTTTATAGTGAGGGTGTGGGGTTTCGGGACCCCACACCCCCCTGGCCTTTTACCAGTTCAGCAATTTTTGAATTGCCAGAACCACCAGGCCGGAGATCACGCCCGCCAGAATGTTGTCCGCAAGACTTTCCATTCTTTTGGGCTGCGCCGTGGGCTTGCGCCTACGGCGCTTTTTATTGGCCATCTTAACCACCCCCTTTCCTCTTGAACTGTCTATATTATACATCTAACGTTAGATTAAAACAAGTGGTAAAATGAACAAATCTAACGTTAGAATTTTATATAATCTGACGTTAGATATAAAGCCCCGGCCAGGTAGCTGGCCGGGGTGCGTTTATTCAATCCAGGTTTTCAAAATGTTGTAGCCGTGGGAGGCAAACCTGTCAATTCCGGCCTGTGCCTCCTCTATACTTTCATAGTGGGAATAAATCACAACGTCCCACACCCGCGCCCCGTCGGTAACTGTGGCCACGACCTTATAATAACGCTTTTTCATGCTGTACCGTTCCTTTCTGCCGGGAAGTAGCCGCCCGGCCCGGCTATATGATTTTAGCGGGCAAAGAACACGCCCAGGCCGCTACCGTTCTGACTGCGCCACCCCTGGGGGTGAATGTCAGAAAGTTTGTGGAAGTCCTGGCGTCCGTCCGCCCACCGGATCACGGCCATGGTGGCGGCGGGGGTCCAGCGCGTGGCCTCTTTCTCCACAAAGCCGATAATGACGCCGCCAACCTGGGGGAACATGGCCCCGCAGTCACAGAGGACGGGCTGGCCAACCATGACCATGGCGGGCTGGGGCGCAGCCTGGGGGACCTGGGGCATATAGGCGGCCAGAGGGTCCGGGGCGGCGGGGGCCTCCTCCACGGGGGCCTCCTCATACTCTCGGCTGGCCCGGAACACGGGGGCCATGCTGTACCGTTCCGGGATGATATATTCCCCCTGATCGTCCGTGTGGATCTTCGCCCGGCGCTCTTTCCCGTCCCGCAGGAAAGTAACGGTTTTGGCCGTGCGTTTCGTGATTTCAATGACGAAAACACAATTATGATCGCAGGCGCTGGTGTCAAAGTATTTCTTGCCGATTTCAAAAGTAAACATATTCAAAACCTCCATAAAATGACGGGTGGTGTGTGGTGTGGTCCGTGTCGGTGCCCTTTCCGTATTGGTTCGGGAGGTTGACCGCTGCCGTACTCTACGCCCCGGCAGCCGGGCGGCTGTGTTTCCCTTGAACTGTCTACATTATACATCTAACGTTAGATGAAAACAAGCGGCAAAGTAAACAAATCTAACGTTAGATTTTTATTAAAATCTAACAGTAGATAAAAACAAAGGAATGTGGTAAAATGACGGTGAGGTGATTAAAATGGGTAGACCCAAAAAGGAAAACGGTATGAGCGCCACGGACTACAAGCGCGAATTTAACGAAAAAGCCTATGATCGGATAAACGGATATGTAAAGCAAGGGAAGAAAAGCCGGTACAAGGCGGCGGCGGACGCCATGGGGTGCAGCTTAAACAGATTTATGGAGCAGGCCATGGACAAACTGGCGGCGGAGGTGCTGGGGGAGGAAATGACAGAGGAATAAACGGGAGGGGCCGGGACACTTTCGGCCCAGCCTCCAGAGCCGAAACAACAAAATTTTTGATTGCTGGATATTCCAACGGGCCGGAAAACGGAACCGTGGTAATATTAAGAAAAATTTTGATTATTTCGGCGGCTGGAGGCGACTATGAGGGCATACACATTTCACGGGAAAAGGAATATTTGTGGTGATCGCATAAGACTGGCCCGCCTGGCGAAACGCTTTTCACAGTCTGATTTATGCAGACAATTACAACTGATCGGGATCCCGATGGAGCGGGACAGCATAAGCAGGATCGAGAGCGGCAGCAGGTATGTGGCAGATTATGAAGTGACCACCATAGCGGATATTTTGGAGGTTTCCGTGTTGTGGCTGCTGGGGAGAGAGTGAAACCGGCGTGGTATTGCACCGCGCCGGTTTTGTCATGCCAAAAGGAGGCTGCTATGAATTACAAGGGATATAAACATATCAGGTGGGAGCAACGGCTGAAAATAGAGGGCGCCCTGCGGACCGGGGCAAAACCGGCGGCGATTGCGCAGGAATTAGGGGTATGCAAGAAAACGATCTATAATGAGATTGCGCGGGGAATGTGCGTTCAGCAAACCAGCGAATACGAATTTGTGGAAAGATACTGCGCGGACGTGGCGGAGCGGAAATACCAGGAAAATTTGAGGGCCAAGGGGCCGGACGTTAAGCTGGGGAAAGATTTTGCTTTTGTGGAGTACATTGAGGACCAGATCATAAATAAAAAGCGGTCCCCCGGTGCGGCCTTGGCACAGATCCAGATCGACGGGAAAAAATTTGATACAGAAATCTGTGAAACCACCCTTTACAACTGGATTTATCGGGGGGACATTTTCCTGAACTTGACCGAGGCGGATCTGCTGTATAAAGGGGAGCGGCGGAACGAGGGGCGGAAAGCGGGCGACAATAACCGGGCCAGACCGGCCAAGGGGGACACCATTGAACAGCGCCCGGAGGAGATCAACAGCCGGGAAACTTTCGGAAACTGGGAAATGGACAGTGTTATGGGGTGCAAGGGTAGCAAGGCGGCCCTGGTGGTGCTGACCGAGCGGCTGACCCGTTACCCCGTGATCGTCCGGGTGCCTGATCATACCATGGAAAGCGTGGTCCGGGCGCTGGACCGCATGGAGCGCCGCATGGGGGCAAAATTCCGGGAGGTTTTCCGGTCCATCACCGTGGATAATGGGTGCGAGTTCCAGGACTGCGAGGGGATGGAGAGATCCAAGCGGGCCAGGAAACCGCGCACAAAGATTTTTTATTGCCACCCATACAGCGCCTATGAACGGGGATCCAATGAGAACATGAACCGGATCATAAGGCGGTTTTTTCCAAAGGGGACCAACTTCGACAATGTGAGCGCGGCGGAGGTGGCGGAGGTGGAGGAGTGGCTGGCAAACTATCCGCGCCGGATCCTGGGGTGGAAAACGCCGCAAATGCTTTACGACGAATACATGACCGTGGCGGCCTGACCAGCTGAACACGGAAAAACGACCAGGCCGGAAACGCCCAGGGGCACCGGCCAATTCTTTGCGCCATTTTTGCACCGACAGCGCCGTGGAGGCGCGAAAAACGGGGATCCCACCTGGAGCGGGACCCCCGTTTTTAGGGCTATTAAAAACTTTTTATAATTTTTTGTAATTTAGTCTTGACATTTTGCCCGAAAAGAAATGAAAAGGGCCGCCGGGTCGGGCGGCCTGTGCGGTTGATTCAGCTCCGGGGTTCGATGTGGATGACGATGGCGCTTTGCAGCTCCCTGCGGCTCCGGGCCAGGTCCAGCATGGCGGGGAGGGATTCGGTATACAGAAAGACCTTCCGTGCGCCGCACTGGATGGCGGCCTCGGCCAGGGCCACCTCCTCCACCTGGGAGGTATGCTCCTGCGTATGGATGCACATCACGGGCTTGGGGATCAGGACAGCGCCGCAGCCGGCCCGCTTTAACAGCGCCTTCAACAGCTGCTGCGCCGCCGAATAGTGGGCGATCTGCCCCAGGCGGAAGGGGGAAAACACGACGGCCTCCGGATTGTTTTGATATTGCAGCGCGTCTTTGCCCACAGCCAAAAGCTGATTGGGCTGGGAAGCGCGCACCGCCACCAAGGTGAGGTCCTGTATCTGGCGCTCCGTCTTCAGATGGAATACGGTGATTTCAGCAGGTTTGAGGTCCAGATACCAGGGCTCCGGCACAAGCTGACGGTCGTCTTGGGCAAACTGTTTCAGCATTGTTTACCTCCGCATTTGCCCGCTCCGGCCAGCCAGCCGGCGGTGAAGAGCAGAGGCGGGCACAGACATACCAGCATAGTAACCGTCTCCCGGGGGAGGTCCAGTACCGCGTAGCAATAGCTGACCATCACAACACAGCCGGGCAGGTTGATCCGCCCCAGAAGATTGCCGGGGAAGTGGTGCCGCAGGATGGTCTGGACGCTCTCCCGGGTGATGCTGGGGACATAGCTGGGTACGTCCTCGGGATGGGGCAGCATAGCTTCATCCAGGCGGGCGTTCCAAAGGACAAGAAACCCCATCAGGCCCAGCAGGGCGGTGAGCAGCAGGCCCCACAGTACGGCGCTTTTCCAGAAGCTGCCCCACCGCCGGCCCCCGAAAAATCCACAGGACAGATAGAGGGCGGTCATCAGGCCCACATAGCCCCACAGCGGGAGGTGGACCGTGTTGTACTCATACAGCAGGCCGGACAGGCCCAGCAGGAGGATCAGCACAGTCAGTCCGGCCAGGGTGGCCAGGTAGGCGGCGGGGAACTTCAAAGGTTCTGGAATGTGCAGGGGGTGCTCCTTTGCGCTCTTCCTGGTGAGGAAGGCGGCAAGGACGGAGAGGGCGATGAGAACACCCCAGACTATGCAGTCAATGAGCGGGGAGAGGGAGAAAAAACCGCCTCCATCGTCCAGTGCCCCGATCTCAACATACAGGACGGCGCACAGGCTATTGACCGACAACAGGCAGAGGAGGAGCGAGCCCCGGAAAACAAGTTTTATCGGGTCCACCTCCCTGTTGCTCCGCAGGGGAGAACCAGGCCCGACTGGGTGACAGGCAGGCCCAGCTCGTCAGAGACGGTGTGACCGCCGAATTTTTGGGATATCAAGGTTTCCAGGATGTAGGTCACCACGCTGGGGGCCAGGCCGGTGGTGTAGGAGTTCAAAATAAGAAAAAGGGGGTCGTCGGACAGCACGCCGGACACCAGCTCCACAAAGGGGTACAGGTTCTCCTCCAGCTTCCACACCTCGCCGGTGGGGCCCCGGCCGTAGGAGGGGGGGTCCATAATGATGGCATCATACTTCCGGCCCCGGCGGATCTCACGCTCTACAAATTTGGCGCAGTCGTCCACGATCCAGCGGATGGGGGCCTCCTCCAGCCCGGAGCTTTTGGCGTTTTCCCGGGCCCACTGGACCATCCCACGGGCGGCATCCACATGGCACACCGAGGCTCCGGCGGCGGCGCAGGCCACCGTGGCCCCGCCGGTGTAGGCAAAGAGGTTCAACACACTCACCGGCCGGCCAGCGTTCCGGATCTGCTCCTGGGCAAAATCCCAGTTGGCCGCCTGCTCGGGAAAGAGGCCGGTGTGCTTGAAGTTCATGGGCTTAATATTAAAGGTAAGGGCCCCATAGGACACCGTCCACCGCTCCGGCATGGACTTGTTCTGCCACTGGCCTCCCCCAGTGGAGGAGCGGGCATACCGCCCGGCATTTTTCCTCCAGCCCGGGTGGGAGCGGGGGGTGTTCCAGATGGCCTGGGGGTCGGGCCGGACCAGCAGCTGGCCGCCCCAGCGCTCCAGCTTCTCCCCACGACCGCAATCAATCAATTCATAGTCACTCCACTTGTCGGACAGCCACACTGCCAATGTCCTCCTGTCAAAAAATAGTATACAATATATTTAGTATACCATCGAAAACAGGCGGCCGTCAATGAAATATTCATCAAGTGATTGTAATCTGCCGCAAGATGTGCTAAACTAAGACACAGAGTAATAAAAAGGCCAGATAGGCCATGGATTTTTAGAGAGGTATACGCTATGGACCATCCCTTTCGTTCCGCCGCGCTGGGCGGCTTCAATAAGCAGGATGTGCTCTCCTTTCTGGAGGAGCAGTCCAAACAGTCCGCTCAGGCACAGCAGTGGATTCAGGGCCAGCTGGATGAGGCCAACCGCCAGGTGGATATTTCCCGCAGGGAGGGAGAGGAGGCGCGCCAGCAGCTGGAGGAGGTCCGCCGGGAGCTGGAATTGGCCGCACAGGAGCGGGACAGCATGAGGGCTCGGGCGGAGCAGGCCGAGCAGAACTTGTCCGCCAGTGAGAGCCGGACAGAGCAGACAGCTTGGGAGCTGGAGGAGGTCCGTCAGAGGCTGGAAGCCCTCCGCAGAGACCTGGAGAGCGTCCGCCAGGAGCGGGACAATCTGAAGGCTGAACTGGAAAAAAGAAGTATGGACCTGTCTGCCGGTCAGACCCAAGCGAGCCGGACTGCCCAGGAGCTGGAGGAGGCCAGACAGGATTTGGAGCGGGCCCGCCGGGAGCGGGATGAGGCCAAGGTCAGGCTGGAGGCGGTACTGCCCGATGCCCAGGCATACGTTCAGTTGAAGGAACGCACTGCCGGAGTGGAGCTGGAAGCTCACCGCCGGGCGCAGATGATTCAGGAGAAGGCCGAGCGGGATGCGCAAAAGCTGCACCGGCAGATGGAGCTGTGGCTCCAGCGTATGGAGCGGGAGTATGAGGCGCTGCGCACTAAGATGGAGACCACCGTGTCCCATACCGCCTGTGAGCTGAAGCAGGTGGAGAGCAGTTTGGAGCAAATCAACCACCTGATGGCCGACCAGGAGGGAGCGTTAGAAGGTTTGTCTCAGGCGTACAACGAGATCAACCCGGGCCGGGTAGAGGCGCCGCTGCCCCTTTCGGAGGAATAGAGAACGGCCAGCCCGCCGGAGCGGCGGGCTGTTCCTTTATTTCTATTAATAAAATTGATTTATCAACAGACGGCGAGGGAAGGGATTTCCTGATTGAGAGGCAGGCAGATTGTCTCAAATGTGAAGCAACAGTGAGGCCTGGAAGCATGTAAAAGAAAAAGATAAATCAAATTTACTATTGGGACAGACTTGTCCTGAAGGGTGTGAGAATATGCGAGAGAAGCTGCTGGATTTGATTTTTCCGCCCAAATGTCCTTACTGCCAGAGTATTTTAGAGGACCCCAAAGCACTGATGTGTTCGGTCTGTCAACCAGAGCTGCCCTGGCTGGAGGGCCGGCGTGGGGAGCGGCGGGTTGACTTTGCCGATGGGTGTTTTTCCCCGCTGGCCTACCGGGACAAGGTGCCTGAAGCAGTCCACCGCTATAAGTTCCATCGGGTGCGTGCGCTGGGACGGCCCTTTGGGGCTTTGATGGCACAGTGTCTGGAGGACAGGCTTTCCGGGCCGGCGGACTTGGTCTGCTGGGCGCCGCTGTCCAGGCAGCGCCTGCGGGAACGGGGATTTGACCAGGCGGAGCTGATGGCCAGGGAGGTTGGGCGGCGGCTGTCTGTCCCTATAGGGCAGGTGCTGGAAAAGGCCAGGAATACCCGGCCCCAGTCGGAGCTGGAGGACGAGAGCGCCCGCCAGGCCAACGCACGGGGGGCCTATGTCCTGTTGCCCGGGGCGGCGCTGACGGGAAAGCGGGTGGTATTGGTGGACGATGTGGTGACCTCCGGCTCCACCCTCAGCGAGTGTGCGGCCCTTCTGCGTCAGGCCGGCGCGGCGGAGGTGTGGTGCCTTACCCTGGCCCAGGCCAGGAGAGATTAGAAAAAAGCGAAAATTGTAGTAAAAAACGGTTGAAAACTGGGGACATTCAGGTTATAATAAAAAATGGCGTTTAAGGGCCGCCAGTCTGCGGCGGTTAAAATGGATGACTAAATATTTTAAGGTGGAACAAATAATGGGTTTCTTTAGTAAAGATATCGGGATTGACCTGGGCACTGCCTCGGTTTTGGTATATATTAAGGGCAAGGGCATTGTCCTGCGTGAACCCTCGGTAGTGGCCATGGATAAGAATACCGGCAAGCTGCTGAAGGTGGGCACCGAGGCCCAGGCCATGCTGGGCCGCACCCCGGGCAATATTGTGGCTATGCGCCCCCTGCGGGAGGGCGTGATCTCCGACTACGATATGACGGAGCGTATGCTGAAGGAGTTTATGAAAAAGGTAACCTCCTTTTCGCTGTTCAAGCCCCGTCTGCTGATCTGTGTCCCCTCGGGGATTACCGAGGTTGAGGAGCGCGCCGTGGTGGACGCGGGCATCCAGGCCGGGGCTCGCCGGGCCTACCTGATTGAGGAGCCTGTTGCAGCCGCCATCGGCGCCGGCATCGACATCACAAAGCCCGACGGACATATGGTGGTGGACATCGGCGGCGGTACTGCTGATATTGCCGTCATCTCTCTGGGCGGCGTGGTGGAATCCGCCTCCATCAAGGTGGCCGGCGACAAGTTTGACGAGGCGGTGGTGAAGTATATCCGCCGCAAGCACAATGTTCTGATCGGCGACCGCACCGCCGAGGAGCTGAAGATGAACATCGGCTGTGTGTTCCCCCGCCCGGAGGAGATTTCCATGGAGATCAAGGGCCGCTGTCTGATGACCGGCCTGCCCCGGGTATTCAACGTCACCTCCAGCGAGATGATTGAGGCCTTTGAGGAGACCTCCAGCTCCATTCTGGAGGCCATTCACGGGGTGCTGGAGCGCACTCCCCCTGAACTGGTGGCCGACATCTCTACCAACGGCATCGTCATGACGGGGGGCGGCTCCCTGCTGTGGGGCTTTGATAAGCTGGTCCAGTCCCACACGGGCATCGAGACCCATGTGGCGGACGACGCCATCTCCTGTGTGGCCTTCGGCACCGGAAAGAGTCTGGACAGTCTGGACCACATGCAGGACGGCACCATGAATTTGTCCCGGAGAAAGCAGATGAATTATTAAAACAAACAGCCGGCCGCTGGCCGGCTGTTTTCCTGAGGAGGAGCGCTATGGGAACGGTAGAGGAAGTACTTCAGACCATAGGCAAAGCTGTGGGCATTCGGGACCTGACCCCCGGTGACGTGATACGTGTGGCGGCTATGGTGCTCGTGGGTATGCTGGTCATCCGGCTGCTGATGCGGATGGTGGACCGTCTGCTGGACCGGAGCAAATCACTGGCCGATATTAAGGTATATATCCGGTCCGCCCTGCGGATTTTTCTCTGGTTTTTGCTGGCTCTGATGCTGGCGGGCACGCTGGATGTGGATGTCACCTCCATCATCGCCATGCTCAGCGTGGCGGGTTTGGCGGTCTCTCTGGCCCTGCAAAGTACCCTGGCCAATCTGGCGGGAGGGCTGGTGCTGCTGGTGGCCAAGCCCTTTGCGGTGGGGGACTATGTGGAGGCCGACGGTATCAGCGGCACCATCGCCGCGATAGACTTGGCCTACACCACCTTTGTCACCCCGGACAACAAGGAGATTTTTGTCCCCAACAGCCAGCTGTCCGCGGCCAAGATTGTCAACTATAACGCCCTGGGCAAGCGGCGGATGGATTTGAAGTTTACGGCCTCCTACGATGCCCCCACCGCCCAGGTGCGTCAGGCGCTCCAGGAGGCGCTGGCCGCTGTCCCCGGTGTTTTGGACGACCCGGCCCCTGCCGTCTACCTGTCGGAGTACCAGTCCAGCAGCATTGAGTACCTGATCCGGCTGTGGACCTCATCGGGAGATTACTGGGATGTGTACTACACCCTGCTGGAGGGGGTGCGGGAGTCCTTCAGCCGCCACGGGGTGGAGATGACCTACGACCACCTCAATGTGCATATCGTGGAGAAGTAGAAGAGCCTCGGGCAGCATTTATAGGGCCGGTGACGGCGGGGCTACGGCATGGCCAGCCCGTGTATAAACCCGTCCAGCTGAGGGGACAGGACCTCGCCGCCCACAACGGTATTTTTGCAGATCAGCAGGTTAGCCTGCACCCCGTTCTCGCCGGTGGGGTAGTTGTACACCTCATAGGTGTAGCGTTTAACCCGCTTTCCGGCGTACTTTTTCAGGTCGAAACCCTGCTGGGACTGGAGTGCCAGATAGTCGTCATAACTGGCGTCCATCTCCTCGGGGATGAGAAGCTCCTGGGTGACCAGGGGCTCCTCCGACACCTGCCAGCCGTAGGCAGACAGGTAGTCCACCCGGTCCTGGTTGCTCTTGACCCCCTTGGGGCTGGGCAGGGCGGAGGCGGAGGCCTCCCGGCTGGCGGCCTGGCCAAAATTCAGGGCGATGGCGCAGCAGCACAGCAGGGCTGCCGCTGCCACCCCCAGGGTCAGCTTTCGTCTGGGCATCTTTGCGGTCATAATCAACACAGCGCATATCTCCTTCCGCGGCTTGTTCTCCCTTTACGGTATGCGGAGGAGGGGAGAGATATGTCTGTGCGGAGAGAAAACGGAGGAGATCTATGGAGCGTATCGACAAGCTGCTCTGCTCCACGGGGAGGTGGAGTCGCAGAGAGGTGAAGGAGCTGGTCCGCCAGGGGCGGGTGTTTTCGGACGGCCGGGCTGTGCAAAGGCCGGAGGAGAAGGCAGACCCCGGGACGGTCTGTCTGACGGTGGACGGCCAGCCGGTGGATTGCTCCACCTATGTCTATGTGATGCTCCATAAGCCGGCGGGGCTGCTGTCGGCCACCGAGGACAGCCGCCAGCCTACGGTGCTGGAGCTGCTTCCACCCGAGCTGCGCCGCCGGGGGCTGTTTCCGGTGGGCCGGCTGGACAAGGACACCACCGGCTTGCTCCTCCTCACCGACAACGGTGATCTGGCCCACCGTCTGCTGTCCCCCAAAAAGCATGTCGACAAAGTCTATCTGGCCAGGGTGGAGGGCAGGGTGGATGCCGGCGATGTGGATGCGCTGGCGGCAGGCATGGTGCTGGCGGACGGACTGTGCTGTCTCCCGGCCGGACTGGAGCCCCTGAGGGACGGATCGGAGTGCAGGGTCACCCTGCGGGAGGGGAAGTACCACCAGGTGAAGCGTATGCTGGCCGCCCGGGGGAAGCCTGTGGTCTCGCTGCACAGGCTCCAAATGGGACCCTTGGCGCTGGATGAGGACCTGAAACCCGGGGAATGGCGGTATTTGTCGAACCTGGAGCGGGCTGAACTGCTGGGTGCAGGGCAGCTCCAATAAAATTTTGGGCAATCTGAACAAAAAAATAGAAAAAACCCCTTGCCAAACAGGGGGGGAAGCCGTTATAATAAGGTAGCAAACCAAAGAAAATGTAGGAGGGATCGCTGTGTCTAGCAGGATGTTCCAGGGGGTTGTACTCCAAATGAAGGACAACATCAGCCGAACGGTGGGTGTGGTGGACGCGGAGGGGATCGTGGTAGCCTGCAGCGAGCTGACCTGCATCGGCGAACACTGGTCCGGCGCGGTTGCCGCCATCAACAACGCTGACAACGGCCTGGCCCGGTTTGAGGGCCGGACCTTCAAGCCCCTGGCGGGCTGGGGGGCCCAGTTTGACTATGCCGCCTTTGTCAAGGGTGAGGACGAGATGGCCGCCTCTCTGTGCGCTATGGCCGTGGTTGCCTTTAACGGGGCCAAGACCTACTATGAGGAGAAGCACGACAAGGCCACCTTTGTAAAAAATATCATCTCAGACAATATTCTCCTGGGTGATATCTACACCCAGGCCAAGGAGCTCCATTTTGTCTCTGAGGTGCCCCGCGCCGCCTTTCTGGTGCGGCAGCTGGGACCCGCCGACGTGTCGGCCATCGACGTAATCCAGAACCTGTTCCCGGACAAGCAGGCGGACTTTGTCATCTCCATCAACGAGACTGACGTAGCCCTGATTAAGCAGCTGCCCGAAGGGGCGGACGCCAAGGAGCTGGGCAAAATCGCCAAGCAGATTGTCACCACCGTCACCCAGGAGCTGGGGATCAAGGTGGTTATCGGCATCGGCACCATCGTGCCCCACATCCGCGACCTGGCCCGGGCCTATAAGGAGGCCGGCGTGGCCATCGACGTAGGCAAGGTGTTCGACACCGAAAAGACGGTCATCAACTACGAGAATCTGGGCATCGGCCGGCTGATCTACCAGCTGCCCACCATTTTGTGCCAGATGTTCCTTCAGGAGGTTTTTAAGAAGAGCCCCATTGATGCCCTGGACCAGGAGACCCTGCTCACCATCAACAAGTTCTTCGAGAACAACCTGAACGTGTCCGAGACCGCCCGGAAGCTCTTTGTCCACCGGAACACTCTGGTCTACCGGCTGGAGAAGATCAAAAAGCTTACCGGCCTGGACCTGCGGGAGTTCGACGATGCTATCACCTTTAAGGTGGCCCTGATGGTCAAGAAATATCTGATTTCCCGGGGAATTGAATCTTAAAAAACAAGCGGCAGGGGATTGCACCCTGCCGCTTGACCATATTACCAATAGATGTCTTTGGCCCAATCGTTAAATTTTTCATAATCAACAAAGGAGCCATTCTCCGTTAATGCAGGTGCGCCCTCCCCGCTAATCGTAATGATCCAATGACGTCCACTTTTTGCTGCGCACGTATATTCAATCACAGGCTCCACAAGCGCCTTCCGATGTCCATTTGTGTCGCCACCTCCCATAGCAATAACTTCAGTCATAAAATCATTATAAAGATCATTCAGCCGAACATGGGAGAAAGAAACTGTAAGATCCTTCGCACGAATCAGCATATACTCCTCCATCGCATCAATGGGTACCCATTCCAACTCATTGAGCCCCTCAGCCCGGCGGGCACGTCGGAAAAGGTGGCTTCGGCCCCGAAGACGGGGATGCACAGCACCAGGCTCAGAGCCAAAAAAAGCGAGAGTGATTTTTTCATAGGGATACATCTTTCTCTGTTTTCTATAGGGCAATTATACCACGGCCTTCCGGTGAACACAAGACGGGCGCAGGAGGAGAAAATAAGTTTAAAAACCCCTTGCCATTTCCCGGGGAATAGGTTACAATATAGTTACAAAGATGACAAAACGGTTAAGAACGACTGGGGGACCGCATAAAAAAGATTGTTCACGGATTAGATATTTACTTCACGGCTGATCTGTGGTACACTGAATAATTGGTAGTCCCCGGCCTTAGGCAGAGAGAAACCGCCCCGGGCGGAAATGTTGGGGAGGAGCGGAGCGCGCTATGATACGTCTCATAGATGTATATAAAGAATATGACAATGGCACAAAGGCCCTGAAGGGGGTCAGCGTACGGATTGACGATGGAGAGTTTGTCTTTTTGGTGGGCCCTTCCGGTTCCGGCAAGTCCACGCTGATTAAGCTGATTACCGCGGAGATCGCCCCCACTGAGGGCCGGGTGATGGTTAACGGCTTCAATCTGAACAGCATCACCCCCCGGCAAGTGCCCCACATGCGCCGCACGTTGGGGGTTATCTTCCAGGATTTCCGGCTGATTGAGAAAAAGACGGTATATGAGAATCTGGCCTTCGCCATGCGGGCCATCGGGGCCTCCAACCGGGAGCTGCGCCGGCGCATCCCCTATGTCTTGCAGCTGGTGGGGCTGGAGCAGAAGGGGGACCGCTACCCCGGCGAGATATCCGGCGGAGAGCAGCAGCGGGTGGCCATCGCCCGGGCGCTGGTGAACAACCCCAGCATGATTATCGCCGACGAGCCCACAGGCAATCTGGACCCCCAGCGCTCCCTGGAGATCATGATGCTTCTGGAGCGCATCAACGAGCTGGGTACCACCGTTCTGGTGGTTACCCACGAGAAGAATCTGGTCAACCGCTTTGCCAAACGGGTGGTTGCCATCGAAAACGGACGGATCATCAGCGACGAGACAGGTGGTTACTACAATGTCGAGAAGATTTGACGCGGGATATTACATCAGCGAGGGCTTTCATTCCATTTTTACCCACGGTTTTATGTCCTTTGCCGCCGTGTGCATGATTGTGGCCTGTCTGCTGATTATGGGCTCCTTTACCCTGCTGGCGGTGAACCTGGACAACACATTGGGCGACCTGGAGAATGAAAACGAGATGCTGGTCTACATAGAGAGCAGCCTCAGCGAAGAGGAGGCCCGGGCGCTTCAGCCCACCCTGTCGCAGGTGGAAAATGTGGCGCAGCTCACCTTTGTCACCCGGGAGGCGGCGCTGAAGGACTTCAAGGCCAAGCATGAGAACAACGCCGCCCTCATGGACGACCTGCCCGACGATACCCTCCGGGACCGCTACCGGGTCCATGTGGTGGACATCGAGCGGATGGCCCAGACCAAGGAGGCGCTGGAGCAGGTGGAGGGCGTGGGCTACGTGCGGGCCGCCATTGAGATTGCCGACGGCTTTGTGCTGGTGCGCAACATCGCCACCGGTGTGGCTATGGTGCTCATTGGGATTCTGCTGGTGATCTCCCTGTTTATCATCGCCAACACCATCAAACTGGCCACCTTCTACCGCCGGGAGGAGATCGCGATCATGAAGATGTGCGGCGCCACCGATGGCTTTATTGAGTGGCCCTTTGTGGTGGAAGGGATGATTCTGGGCCTGTCCGGCGCGCTGATCGCCTTTCTGGCCCAGTGGGGACTGTATCAGATGGTGGCCAAGCTGGCCATTCAGGGCAACGGTCTGTCAATGGTGAATATGCTCAGCTACAGCTCCATGGCTGCCACCATTCTGGCGGTGTTCTGCGCCGTGGGCGCCGTTATCGGCGTGGGCGGGTCGCTGCTGGCCATTCGGAAATTCTTACAGGTATAGGGAGGTCACGGTATGAAGCGGCAGAAGAGACAGAGGATTATGATGTCGGTACTGGCGGGCTTTTTGGCGTTTTTAATGCTGTTGCCCATTCTGGCCAACATTTTGATCCGGTGAGCGGAGGGGCGCGATGAAAAACAGAGGAACATTTCTCCGCCGGGTATTGGGTCTGGCGCTGGTGCTGGCTGTGCTGCTGCCCCTGGCGGGGAACGGCATGGTTCTGGAGTCCTCCGCTGTCACCCAGGCGCAGATCGATGCGCTGAAAGGGGATGCCAACGGCCTTGCCGCCCAGCGCAAGGATATCCAGAATCAGATCAAGGCCCTGCAATCGGACAAAAATGAAGCCTTGGCCAAGCGGGATCTTCTGGAGAAGCAGATCTATTTGGTCCAGCAGGAGATCAACAACATAAATGCCCAGCTGACCATGTATGAGGAGCTGATTCAGCAGAAGGCGGGGGAGTTGGCCCAGGCGGAGGCGGACGAGGCCGCCCAGTTCGACCTGTTCTGCCGCCGTATGCGGTCTATGGAGGAGCAGGGGGAGGTATCCTACTGGTCCATCCTCTTTTCCTCCAGCAGCTTTAGTGAGATGCTTGACAACTATATGATGATTGAGGAGATCATCCAGTACGACAACAGCGTCGTGGAGGCGCTCCAAGCCCTTCAGGAGAAGGTAGCCGCTGACAAGGCGGAGCTGGAGGAGGCCAAGGCGGGTCAGGAGGAGGCCAAGAAGCAGCAGGAGGCCGCGCAGGCCAATCTGAAGACCCAGGAGAACGAGCTGGATGCCTTGATTGAGGAGATCAACGACCGGGAGGACGAGCTGGAGGCCAAGGAGAAGGACCTGAAGGTGTCCGCCCAGAAGCTGGACAGCGAGATCAAGCGGCTGGAGCGTGAGATGGCCGCTCAGATCTCCCAAGTGAAGAGCGAATCGGGATTCCTCTGGCCCCTGTCCTCCAATCGAAACATCCTGTCCTCCCTCTATGCCGGACGGCTGGACCCCATCACCGGGAAGCCGGACAGCCACACCGGCATTGATATCCCCGCCCCCAAGAATACCCCAATTCTGGCGGCCAAGAGCGGCGTGGTGGTCACCTCCATTAAGGGCAGCGGCAGCTACTGGTCCTATGGCAACTATGTGCTCATTGCCCACAGCGACGGCACCAGCACCCTCTATGCCCACATGGAGAAGCGAAATGTGAGCAAGGGACAGGTGGTCAAGCAGGGGGATGTGGTGGGCTATGTGGGCACCACCGGCCGGTCCACCGGCAACCACCTCCACTTCGAGGTCCGTGTCAACGGCAACCGAAGGGACCCGCTGGACTACTTTAAGGATATGCCCCTTTATTTCCGCAGCGGAGGCAAGACCAAGGCCATGTGGGGATGGATGGGATAACACAGACGGCTCTCCTTTTTCCGGAGAGCCGTGTTTTTGCCCGGAAAAAACTTGCAATCTGTCCTGTCCTGGGGTATGATGGAAAAGTACCTCATAGAGGGAAGGAGAGAGCCTGATGAGAGAACTGACACCCCAGCTGATACATTCTTTAAAACACTATTCCAAACAAGATTTTACCAAAGACCTGATCTCAGGCGTAATCGTGGCCATTATTGCCCTGCCCCTGTCGATTGCCCTGGCGTTGGCCTCGGGGGTGTCGCCGGAGCAGGGTCTGTATACCGCCATAGTGGCCGGCTTCCTGATCTCCGCTCTGGGCGGGAGCAAGGTGCAGATTGCCGGACCTACTGCCGCCTTTGCCACGATTGTGGCGGGTATTGTGGCCAAAAACGGCATGGAGGGGCTGGCGGTGGCCACCGTTCTGGCGGGGATTATACTCATATTGATGGGTGTGCTGCGTATGGGCAGCATGATTAAATTCATTCCCTACACCATCACCACCGGCTTTACCGCCGGTATTGCCGTGACCATCCTCATCGGTCAGCTGAAGGACTTCTTTGGCCTCACCTTTACCCGTGCTCCGGTGGAGACGATGGAGAAGGTGGAGGAGGTGGCGCGCACCTTCCACACCGCCAACTGGACCGCCGCGGGGATAGGCTGTCTGGCCCTGGCCATTTTGATTTTTTGGCCCAGAGTATTTAAAAAGGTGCCTGCCTCGCTGATTGCGGTAATTGTTACAGCGGGGGCGGTAAAGCTGCTTTCCCTGCCGGTAAATACCATCGGAGACCTGTATACCATCTCCAGCGCCCTGCCCCGGTTTGCCCTGCCGGCAGTGTCATATGACACCGTGGCGGCGGTGCTGCCCGATGCGTTTACCATCGCCGTGCTGGCTGCCATTGAGTCTCTGCTGTCCGCCGTGGTGGCCGACGAGATGATCGGCGCCCGGCACAATTCCAACATGGAGCTGGTGGCCCAGGGGGTGGGCAACGCCGCATCCGCCCTCTTTGGAGGAATCCCCGCCACCGGGGCCATCGCCAGAACAGCGGCCAACATCAAAAACGGGGGGCGCTCCCCTGTGGCCGGCATGGTACATGCCCTGGTCCTGCTTCTGGTGCTGGTGCTGCTCATGCCCTACGCCGCGCTGATCCCCATGCCCTGCATCGCCGCCATTTTGTTCCAGGTGGCCTACAACATGAGCGGCTGGCGGACGGTGACCCAGGTCGTTCAACACTCCCCCAAGAGCGACGTTGCCGTCCTGGTGGCCACCTTTCTGCTCACCGTGGTGTTCGACCTGGTGGTGGCCATTGCCGTGGGACTGTCCTTGGCTTGTCTGCTGTTTATGAAGCGCATGGCCGATGTGGCTGTGGTCAAGGAGTGGGACTATGTGGAGGACACCGGGGATGACCAGGGCCGGCTGAAGCCGGTTCCGGCCCATGTGATGGTGTTTGAAATCACTGGCCCCATGTTTTTCGGTGCGGCAGACAAAATTCCCCATATTGAGCGCAATACCGGCCGCAGTGTGCTGATCCTGCGGATGCGCTCTGTGCCGGCTATGGATATCACCGCGCTCAACGGTCTGCGCCGGCTCTATGAGGAGTGCCGGGACAAGGAGATCAAGGTGCTGTTTTCCCATGTGAATGAACAGCCTATGTCAGTGTTTAAGAAATCCGGCATGTACGATTTGGCGGGGGAGGACAGCTTCGTTCCCAATATTGACGCGGCTCTGGAGCGGGCGGCGGAGCTGGGGGAGCGGAAGTCTCCGGCGTGACCATAAAAGCGGCAGCTGACCGATTGCCAGTTGCCGCTTTTTTACTTAATGCGCAGTTTTTTCGCCAGCTCTCCGTCGGGAGTAACCTGGGCGGTCTCATAGGTGGTGTAGATTACCATGCCGGGCCGGGCTCCCCCCGGCTTTTTCACATAGCGGACGGGGGTGTAGTCCACCGGCACCTTGCTGCTGTCCCGGGCCTGGGAGAACCAGGCGGCCAGAATTGCGGCCTCGTTGAGGCTTTGGAGGTCGGGCTGGCCGCCCTCGGTCCACAAGATGACGTGGGAGCCGTGAATCTTCTGGGTGTGAAACCAGATGTCCCCTTTGCCCGCCAGCTTGCAGGTGAGCAGGTCGTTCTGACTGTTGTTTTTGCCCACCGAGATGCGCAGGCCGGAGGTTGACATAAATTCCATGGGCTTGGAGCTGACCCGCTTGCCCCGCTCCTTGGCCTTGCCGGGTCGGCGGAGATAGCCGGTGTCGGCCAGCTCCTGGCGGATTTCCGCCAGGTCCCGCTCCCCCTCGGCCAGAGAGATGTTCTCCAGCACGCTGTTGAGATAGTCCAGCTCCTGCCGGCCCTTCTCCAGCTGGATGGTGAGCATCTCCTCCGCCTTCTTGGCCCGGTTGTAGTCCTTGTAGTATTTGGCGGCGTTCTGCTGAGGGGTGAGGAGGGGGTCCAGCCTGATTTCAACCTCCCGGCCCTCCGGGTCGTAGAAGTCTGCCGCCCGGAGGCGGGCCATGCCCTTGGACATCTGGTAAAAATTGCTGGTGAGGATGTCCCCCAGCTGGCGCAGCCGGTCCCGGTCCCGGGTGGCGGCCAGCTCCCTCTCCTGATTGGCGATTTTCCGCTTGACCCGGTCCCGGGCGTTGGTGACGGATTTGATTAAATCCTGGCCCCGCTGCTTGATCCGGTCCTGGCGCTCCCGCTGTTCAAAGAAGGCGTCCAGCAGGGGGGAGAAGGCGGGCCAGCCCTCCACCTGGGCGGAGCTCTCATACTGGCCCACAGGCAGAAAGGTGAAGTCCCGAGGCCGGCCCTCCATAGAGATCATGGTGGGGGTGTACCGCCCCGCTGTGACCGTCTCCCGCAGCTCCTCCAGCCGGTCCAGCAGCCGGGCGCGGCCCTCGGAACCCAGGGCGTTGAGACGCACATCGGCGGCCCCTCCGGCCCGGTGGGCCAGCTCCCGGCAGAGCAGGGGGGACAGCCCCCCGAAGGTGTCCAGCAGCCAGCGGTCTGCCTGGGCCTCCTCAGGGGCGGCGGACAGCAGGGCCTCCAGTTGTTCCCGGTCCGCAGTGAGGGGATTTTCTTTGTCCATGCCGGGGGGAAGCCGGTAGAACATCCCCGGCTGAAGGACCCGGCCGACGGTGACGTCGCCCCCAGTGTGGCGGATACAGTCCAGAATGCGGCCGTCGCCGTCCAGCAGGAGGAGGTTGGTCTTGTGGCTGATGGCCTCCAGCACCAATTTGCGCTCCACCCGGTCGCCCAGCTCATTGAGGGCCTCGAAGCGGAGAACGGCCACCCGCTCCAGAGGAGTCTGGGCGATCTCCAGCAGCCGGGCCCCGGACATGTGCTTGCGCAGCAGCATACAGAACATGGGGGGCTTTTCCGGGTTTTCCAAGGGCAGGGTGGTGAGGTGGAGCCGGGGGTGGGCCGGGTTGGCCGATAGCAGAAGCCGCACGTTGCCAGTGTTCTGGGTCCGCAGGGCCAGGATTACCTCATCCCGGCCGGGCTGGTAGATCTTGTCCACCCGGGCCCCGGCCAGCGATGTATTTAGTTCGTGGATGACGCCTGACAGGCACAGTGCGTCTAAGGGCATAGAAATCACCTCTTGGGATCATTTGCAGGGGCACATATTATGCGCCCGCAGGTCTTGCCTATCATTTACGGGCGGATGATATCCGCCCCTACAGAGGCATCCGCATTAAAATTAGCTTAACAGCCTTGTATCCAGCCTCCGTTTTAATCATATCTGCTGGACATTGGTGGTTAAGAGCCGGAACTTTTTTGTAAATCCATTTAGAAGATTGAACGCCAAGGACCCCCTTGATAACTTTCGTAAGCTCGGTTGGGATACCGGGCAGCTCGTTTTCTTCGACAGAAATACCATCAAAATGCTGAGAAAAATTGCAGTATTCAGCCTCTAAAGAGTCAAATATTAACGCTAATTCCTGAATTTTATGACATTCCACATTACTCCTCCATCATCACAGCAAATAACTCATTCAGCCGCTCCGTCTGCCCCTGGAGGTACAGCCAGCCGAACAGGGCCTCCAGGCCGGTGGCGGTCTGGTACTGGGCCCGGCTGGCCGCCTTGGGAATGGAGTGGGGGGCGGTGTTCCGGCCCCGGCGAAAGACATCGGCCTCCTCATCGGTGAGAAGGGGCTGGATGCGCTCAAACCGCTCCGCCTGGGCGGGGGCGGCCACGTATTTTACGGTGGCCCGGTGGAGGTCCCGGGCTTTGGCCTTGCCGTGGAGCACCAGCCAAGAGCGGACCATCACCTCGTAGACCCCGTCCCCCAGGTGGGCCAGCCCCAGGGTGGACAGGGACAGCAGGGCGTCCCGGTGGATATTTAAATGGAAGTAGTCGGTCATGGCAAAGAGCTCCTCTTTCGCGAAGTGGGATGATTTTATCACATTTTTTCAGGGATGGCAAGTAGAGGGCGGGACGGAGCCACGCTTGTCTCACAAATTCAGGAAACCCACCGAATGTAGAGCAAGGGCTCTGCCCTTGCCTAAATCCGATTCCGCTTTATCCCCTTGTGGGGATAGGCAGGGGTAGAACCCCTGCCCTACATGCCGTACCGACCGGTATTTTCGGAGATGTTCCGAATTTATGAGACGGGCGTGGGGACAGAGCCCGCCCTCTTGCAATTTTCCCCCAGACATGATACCCTTTAGAAAAAGGTGGGAAGGGGGAGAAGACTATGCGTGTACTGGCTGTCTTTGCCTTCTCCTTCGCCGCGGCTATATTTCTCGCCATCTATGGCGAAATGGATGGACTTCTGCTGCCTCTGGGCGGGGCGCTGGCCCTGGCCGCCCTGGCCGTAGGACTGATCGTACGAAAAAAGAGCCGTGCCAGAAGCAGGGCCTTGCTGATCCTGTCCGGTCTGGCCGTTGGCTTTCTGTGGACTGCCCTCTATATGGCGGTCTTTTTCCAGCCCGCCAGGGAGCTGGACGACCGCACCGTCCGTCTGGCGGCCACGGTGGCCGACTGGCCCCAGGAGGGAAACTATGGCGGGTATACCGTTCTGGTCAGGGTGGAGACAGGGAGCTGGGTAAAGGTTTCCGCCATTCTCTATGTGGACGAACAGGGGGCGGAGCTGTGCCCTGGAGACAGAGTGGAGACCGTCGCCCACTGCACCTTGGGGGACCGCACCTTTGCCGGGGAGAAAATTAGCTACTACACCGCCAAGGGCATTTTTCTACGGGCACAGGCCTATGGGCGGCTGGAGGTGGAGCGCCCGGACCGAGTTTCACCCCAGTATTTTGCCGCCTGGGCATCCAAGGCCCTGAAAACCGGCATTGATGCCGCCTTTCCGGAGGATGTCTCCGGCTTTGTCCGGGCCCTGGTGACGGGCAACCGGGACAACCTCACCGATGAGTTTACCACCTCACTGGAGCGGGCGGGTCTGAGCCACACGGTGGCGGTGTCCGGTATGCATCTGGCCTTTCTGGCCAGTCTGCTCACCGCGCTGCTGGGGAGAGGCAGACGGTCTACTGCTGTCTTTAATATCCTCTGGGTCGTGCTGTTCTGCGGAATTGCGGGAAACACTCCTTCGGTGCTCCGGGCGGCGGTGATGGTCCTGATGCTCCAGCTGGCCCCCCTGCTGGACCGGGAGCGGGACGGCCCCACCTCTCTGGCGCTGGCCCTGCTTCTGCTGCTGTGGGTTAACCCCTTTTCCGCCGCTCATATCGGCCTTCAGCTGTCCTTCACGGCGGTGGCGGGTATTTTGCTGGTGTCCGACCGAATCCAGGAGTATCTTTTGAAGCGCTTCCATATGGATGAGCTCCATAAGCCGAAAAATCTGGGGCAGAAGCTGCTGCGGGCGGGACCGTATTTTGTGATTTCCAGTCTGTCCGCTACGTTGGGGGCCTCGGTACTGACCATTCCGCTGGTGGCGGTCCATTTTCAGATCATTTCTCTGATTGCGCCCCTGTCCAATCTGATGACGCTTTGGGCAATCGGTATCCTGTTCCTGGGGGGCTTGGGGGTGGGAGCGCTGGCGATTGTCCTGCCCGGTCCGGCGGCTGTGCTGGCCATCCCCTTTACATGGCTGGCCCATTATCTCCAATGGGTGGTGGAGGCGGTGTCCCGGCCGGCGCTGGCCGCGCTGCCCCTGGAGTCGGTGTATTATCGGGCGTGGGTGGTGCTGTGCTATCTTCTTCTGCTGACGGCTGTGCGGATGAAGGGCCGGCGGCCGGTTTGGATTCCCCTTGCGGCTGGCGGGGCGGCCCTGGTGCTGGCCGTTGCCCTTACACGGTTCTCCTTCTATACGGGAGAGCTGGCGGTAACCGTACTGGATGTGGGGCAGGGCCAGAGTGTGCTGGTTCGGACGGGGGACATCCTCACCTTAGTGGACTGCGGCGGGGACAGCCGGGATGATCCCGGGGATGTGGCGGCCAACTACCTCCAGTCCATGGGCCGAAGCTCTGTTGATCTGCTGGTGGTGTCCCACTACCACGCCGACCACGCCAACGGAATCCCCCAGCTGCTGCGGCGGCTGGATGTGGGACAAATTGCCCTGCCCGACGTAGAGAGGGACAGCCCTCTCCGGGCGGAGATATTGGCCGCGGCGGAGAAGAAGGGAATCCCGATACTGTTTGTAAGGGAGAAAGCGGAGTTCGGCGGGGTTGAAGAGGGATTTATCACCGTTTTTCCTCCGATGATGGAGGAGGGGACGGTCAATGAGCTGGGGCTGACCGTTCTGGCGGCCCACGGGACGCTGGATGTGCTCATCACCGGCGACATGGAGCGGGAGGGCGAGCTGCGTCTGGTGGAGACGGTATCCCTACCCAATGTGGAGGTGCTGGTGGCGGGCCACCACGGCTCCGATACCTCCACCACGCCGGAGTTGCTGGAGGCGGTTAAGCCCGGCCTGGCCCTCATCTCTGTGGGGCAGGATAATAAATATGGCCACCCGGACTGGGACACCCTGGTCCGGCTGGATGAAATTGGGGCCGATATCTACCGCACCGACCTGTATGGGACCATAGAGATACAGATGAACGAATCATAAAAAACGTTGGGAGGGACCGCATGAATCCGAAATTAAAGGGTCTTCGGCTCTTTGGACGCTGGGCCGACGCTCCGATTCAGGGCACAAGCCGGACCTACCGGCTCTATGCCAGCCATCCGCTGGACAGGCTTCTGTCTATTTTTCTGGTTCTGATATTCTGGGGGGCTGTGTTTCTCTTTTTCTTCTGCCGTAACCCGAAGCCAGGCAGCTTTGGGATTCTGCTCCGTGGGATCGGCGTGATCTATCTGCCTGGGGATATGGGGCCGTTCATCCGGCTCTTCCTGGCCTGGATGGCCATTCCGGCTGTGGGCTATGTCCCTCCCCACATTCTGGAGCACGGGCGGCAGCGGCGCATCCTGCGGGGGGAGCTGGTGGCCCGCCAGGGTGTTTTGCGGAAAATTGGGTATATTTGTGACTATAGGTATCGACGAACTGTTATAGATTCCCGTTTTCTGCTGGAGGTTCCGGGCAAGCACGGAAAAATGATACATGAGGCATATAAGATGCCGGAGTGGATATTTCAGGAATTTAAAAAAGAGCGGGAGCAGCGCGCCTGCCGGGTAGAGCTGGCCCTTCTGCCCCCGAAACGCCCCCGGGAGCGAAAGCATTCCACAGAGTTTCCCGGCACCTACGCCGACCGGCTCCATATGCGGGTGGAGCATATTTTCTACCTGGAGACGCTCTCTGCCCGCTGTGAGCCGGTAAAAGATTTTTTGTTTTTCCAGGAACGGGATACCGGCGGCAGAAAGCGCGAAAAAAAGGAGAAGAGGAGGGATCAACGTGCCGCCCAAAAGTAAACCGGATACCTCCGGATTTGAAAAGCTGAAAAAGGACCTGTCCGCGGGCAGGCCGGACCGGCTTTATATCTTCCATGGGGAGGAGACCTATCTCCGGGACCACTACCTGGGCCGCCTGCGGGAGGCGGTCCTCACCGGCGGGCTGGGGGAGTTCAACCGCCACGACCTGAGCGCCAAGGACATGTCCCCCCACGCCCTGGAGGAGGCGGTGGACTGCCTGCCCATGATGGCAGAGCGGACCCTGGTGGAGATCACCGACTTCGACCTGTTCAAAGCGGGTGAAAAGGAGGAGTACATCCGCATCCTGTCCAATCTGCCCGACTACTGCTGCCTGGTCTTTCTCTACGATGTGCTGGAGTACAAGCCGGACGCCCGTACCAAGCTGGCCCAGACGTTAAAGACCCACGGCACGGCGGTGAACTTTGCCCGGCAGGGGCAGCGGGAACTGACTGACTGGGTGCGCCGCCACTTCAAGGCCCAGGGGAAGGAGATTGACCTTCGCCTGTGTGAGGAGCTGATCTTCTTGTGCGGCGACCTGATGCAGAATCTCCAGCAGGAGATCAGCAAGATCAGCTCCTACGCCAGGGGGGACAGGATCACCCGGGAGGACATTGAGGCGGTGGCCACCCCCGAGCTCAGCGCGGTGGTTTTTCGGATTGCTGAGGCCATCGGAGAGAAGAACTATGACAAAGCGGCGAAGGTGCTGGGGGAGCTGTATCAGATGCAGAAGAGCCCCTATGAGATTATGAGCGCCCTTGGCAAGCAGCAGCGGCAGCTTTACTCCGCCCGGCTGGCGCTGGACAGCGGACGAAATGCGGCCTGGGTGGCAAAGCTGTGGGGGATGCGCTACCCGGCGGACCGGCTGATGGTCAGTGCCCGGCGGTTCTCTCTGCCCTGGTGCCGCCGGGCGGTGATCCGGTGTGCACAGACAGACCTGGCCATGAAATCCACCGGACAGGACGCCAAGGAGCTGCTGACCGTGCTTCTGCTGGAGCTGGCCAATACGGCATAGGGAGGGCGCCATGCTTCACATTCAAGAGGCCATCGTGGTAGAGGGCCGGTACGACAAAAATGCCCTGTCCCAGGTGGCAGATACCCTGATTCTAGAGACAGGAGGCTTTCAAATCTTCAAGGACCCGGAGAAAATGGCCCTTCTGGACAAGGCGGCCCGGCGTCGGGGACTGATTGTCCTCACCGACTCCGATGGGGCGGGCTTCGTCATTCGGAACCGGATCAAGGGAGTGATTCCCGCCCAATTTCTGAAGCACGCCTACATCCCGGATATCTACGGCAAGGAGCGGCGCAAGCGCCAGCCCGGGAAGGAGGGCAAGCTGGGGGTCGAGGGGATGCCTCCGGCCGTACTGGAGGACGTTCTCCGCCGGGCGGGGGCCACATTTCTGGAGGGAGACGGCCTGTCCAAACGCTCCGGCCCAACCCTCACCAAGGGGGACCTCTTCACCGCCGGCCTGGTCGGGGGGCCGGGGAGCGCCGGGAAGCGGCAGCGCCTCCTGAAACGGCTGGAGCTGCCGGAGCATATGTCCGCCAACGCCCTGCTGGCAGTCCTCAACGGCTGCTACAGCCTGGAGGAGGCGGATGAGATACTGAAAAATGTGTAGGGGCGGCCTAAGGCCGCCCCTGCCGCTATTGTACCGCAATAATCTCATGAAACAGCTCCATAGCCAGGCTGGCGTCCGCGGGCCCCCAGCAGGTGAGGGTAAACACCATGTTCCCCGCCTGTCCGGCATAAAATTGCCGGGGGACATCCATATCCGCCGTCCGCCAGCTGAGGACGGACAGGGCGTCGAAGGCGGGGCGGTCCAGAGGCTGAAAGTCCTGAAATTCTGACAGAACCGGATTCATGTAGAGCTCGCCGGAGTTTTTCTGATACCAGCGCCAGTAAGCGCGCTGTTCCGACTGAAGGCACCGCAGCAGGAGGGGGGCGGTATTCTCAAGGCGGAGGCGGTAGATGTGGATGGAGATGCCGCACTCAGCCCGGCCGCCTCCGGTGAAAACGGCGGTTCCCCGCTGACTCCAGGCAATCTGCTCAGGGGTCAGAAGAGAGCCGCGCAGGGTGTCAGGGTGGAGCCGGGGGTCATAGGGCGTATCAGGGATCAGACGGTCTGTTTCTGTGCCGGAGAGGGCCTGTTCCAGGGTGACATAGGGGAAATTCCACTGGTCCGGGCCGGACAGCTCCTGGACTGCCCGGGGCTCCAGCCACAGGACAAGGGCGATGATGCCGGCCAGCATGGCCCAAAAGCCGCAGTTGACCGCAATGCTGGGGACACGCCGGGGCCAGCGCCGGCTCTCGTCCAGAGGGATGCCGGCGGCCAGCTGTTTTTGCAGCGCTCTCAGTGCCTGGCGCCGCCGGAGCAGGGGGACAAGTCCCACCAGCAGACAAGAGACGGTGGTTGCAAGCAGCAGCAGAGCGTTCTCCGTCTTCAATAGGAGAAAGCGGATGGGGGACCAGGGGTCGGCGATCAGGGCGGCCAAACTGTTCCGATAGAGGACAAGAAGGAGCAGTCCCCCGAGCAGCAGCGCCCAGGGCCGTGTGCGAAGCAGGCGGTTCAAGGTCCAGCTCTGGGTGACCGGATCGGTGTGAAGAGCGGGGGCGTCCGGGTTCTGAGAGCGGTAGACATAATACAGACCGGGCAGGGTGGCCGTGTAGTCCCAGCCCATCTGGGCATAGTTTTCATTGCGTTCCCGATCAATGTCCATCGGTCCGGTGATGTCCAGAGCATACCGTACCCCGTCCTGAGGGGGGCCGGGGCGGAAACAGGCCCGGTCCTGATTGATCTTTGCCAGGTGCAGGCCCCGGGCGGCCATGGAGGAGAGCCACTCCTCCAGGCCGCACATGTCGAAGAGCTCCACAGGAAGAAATTTCCTGACCAGCTTTTCTTGCTTCATAGCGGCCGCCCTCCTTTAAGACTGTTCGTCCAGCGCCTTGAGGAACAGAGGCAGACAGTCCTCCCAAGGGGTGCTGCCGGTATAGTGCACCACCAGAATGTCGCTCCCCCGCAGGGCGGCGAAGGTCCAGGCGTCCTGGCCCTGCTGGGTGTATTGGGCCACCGCCAGACGGTCCAGTCCGGGCCAGTCCTGGGGGACCAAATCGGTGGGGCCGGTGATGTGGCAGGTGTGGTCGCTCCACTTAGCCCAGTTTCTCAGGGTCCGGGCGGTATCCTCCAGCTCGACCTGAAATACCAGACTGGCAGCTTTGAGGGAGCGGGCCTGGTCATACTGCACGGACAGCCAGCGGTTGCTGGGGCCGGGGGCCGGGTCGCTGGGGAAGCGGACCCAGTAGTTGATGGAAGAGAGTTCCTGGATAGGGGCGAACCAGGATCTGTTTTTGCTGACGTATCCGTCGGTATGGGGGGTAATCTCTAAAGGGCGGGGACCTGCGCCCTCAAGCTGGGCGGGGGAGGGCCACTGGTAGGAGAGGTCCGTCTCACCCAGGCTGTAGACCTGCCGGTTGCTGGAGGGCACCAGAAGGTTAGGCAGTATAAACAGAGGGAGAAAAATGAACAGCAGGTAGGACACAAACCAGCGGGGACGGGGCCAGCGCCGGCCGGCCTGGAGGGGCAGGCCCAGCTCCAGAGCCCGGCGGGTTTTGAGCAGATGCCTGATCTGAAGGGCGTCGATTATCAGGCAGATAGAGATAATGGCGATGCTCAAGCCAGACTTGAAAAGGAATTGGGGGTTTCCCACTAAAATCAGATCCGGCAGTAAATACTTCCAGGAGGCGGCGGCCAGTGCGGCTACAGTCAGAGTGATGACCAGGCCCATAAGGACCAGTGATTTGATCTGTTTTTGGATGGTGATGTTCAGTGCGTAGGCCAGGGTGGCGGGGTCGGAGTGGAGCTCCGGGGCGTTGGGGTCTTCGCAGGAGAAGATATAGTACATCCGGGGCAGAGTGTCCACAAATTGCCAGCCCATCTGGGCGTAGGGCTCCTTGCGCCTGGCGTCCTCCTTCTTGTTCCTGCCCACCGGGTCCAGACGGAAGCGCACCGGGCGGGGGGCGTCTGTCTGGAAATTTGCGTAGTCGTTGCGGGTGGAAAAGCTGTCAAAGAACAACCCCTGCAGAGCCATCTCGTCCAGCCAGTCCTGCAGCCCTTGAATGTCGTACAGAGAACAGGGGATCGACTTTTTTACGGTCATAGCGGTTCCTCCTTTCACACGGCGGGGGTTATAAACTGTCGATCATCTCGGCAAACCGGGGCAGGAATCGGGTGATGTCCTGTTCGCCCTGGTACTCTACCCGCAGGACGGCACCGCCCCTGCGGAGGATCAGATAATAGGTCCTTGTTCCGTCCAGGTATTCATCCTCACAAAACCGAATCTGGTCCAGATCGCAGGCGGACTCCAGGTCCCGATAGCCGCCCCGCCCCCAGGACTCCCACTCCCATACCCGGCGTTCCGCCGCGGCGGGGAGGAGATACCGGGTGATATTGATCTCCAAATGGGGAATATCGTCCAGAGACCCGCCCTCGGAGAAAACTCTCGACGTGCCCCACTGCTGGAAGAACCAGTTTTCAGGGGTGAGGGGGGTGTCTCCGTGGGAGATATAGTCCATGTTGTGCATACGGTCCCCAGTGAGACGGAAATCTTCCCCCTCAATCTCGGTGAGGGTGACGAAGTTGGAATCGGCCAGGTCGTAGGGGAAATAGCCGTGGGTGGCAAAAAGAAAGATAAGCTCCACCGCCACCAGGAACAGGGGGATAGCGGACAGGGCCGCAAGCACTCCGCTGAGGCGGCTGCCCGGGGCGGGGGTCATGGGCAGGTCCCGCTTGGTCCGCCGATGAAGCCGCCACAGGACGAATAGACCGTGAAGATAGGCGAGGTCGGCCAGCGCCAGCCCCAGAGCGGCCAGCGCCCAGGGGACAAAGCCTGCCGCCAGGGCCTCTGCCCAGAAATAGCGCAGCTCAAACAGATCAAACCGGGAGGACCAGAAAAAGCTCAGCAGGACAAAATTGAGAATTGCCAGCCCGACGCCCCCCAGCAGCTTCCGCCGGAAAAAGCGCTTTAGGGCGTAGCTCCAGACCTCGGGGTCGGTGTGGGCCTGTGCCTCCCGGTTTTCGGTGGAAAAGACGGCGAAGCTGGAGCGGAACAGCCCCAGATACTGCCAGCCGGCCTCCTCATACAGGGCGTTCAGCTCCGGGTCGGTTCGGTCGGGCTTGTCGGGGGCGGGTTCCAGGTGGAAGCGGAGGGAGACGGGCGCCTTCCGCTCAAACAGGGTGAATGTGCCCACGGTCATGGCGAATATCAGACCTTTAGCCGCCTGCTTCTCCAGCCAGCGTTCCAGGCCGGGGATATCATAGCCGTTTACCGGCGTGACGCGACACACGATTTTGCTCATTGCTCCTCCTCCTCTCCGTCATCCACACAGGCCCGCAGACGGGCCAACTCCTCTTCAAAGATGGACCTGCCCTTGTCGGTGAGCCGGTAGCTCCGTTTACGGCCGTCCACGCCAGCTTCGACAATCAGTTTTTCCTCCTGAAACTTGGACAGCAGTGTGTAAAGCGTTCCAGGGCCCAGCCGCACCCGTCCCCCTGTCTTGTGCTCTACAAATTCGGTGATTTCCGTGCCGCATCTCTCCCGGCGCAGGAAGGACATGAGCACATAATACATGGGTTCCGTCAGCGGGCCTTTTTCCCGTCCTGCCATGGTGAAACCTCCCCTCTATTTATCGCCTCTTAATATCGTCTAACGATATTATATCAGGATATTAAAAAGACGTCAAGGGGGAAACGGCAAAATTCCCCCCAAACCCCTATCAAAATTCTGACCGCTTTCTCCTGGCCAAGCTCCTATAATAGAACGTGCCGAGAGGGGGGACGGCTGTGACAGTTATTTACATAGACACGCTGTTTCTCCTCAACGCCCTGGTGGACTACCTGCTGCTGCTGGCCGCCGCCCGGCTGGCGGGGGAGCCTTTGCGCCGCTGGCGCTTTGCTCTGGGCGCGGGAGTGGGAGGTCTTTACGCAGTGGCCATCTTTTTGCCGGGGCTGGGCTTTTTGGCTCATCCGCTGTGCCGCCTGGCCTCCGCGGCGCTTATGCTGCTGGCCGCCTACGGGGGCAGCCGCCGGCTGCTCCGGCAGGGGCTTCTGTTTGTGTCTCTGACCTGCGCCTTCGGGGGCGGGGTTGTGGCCATCGGCCTGCTGGGCGGAACGGGGCTGTCCCTGGGCAATGGGGTGTTTTACTCCGCCCTTGATCTGAAGGTAGTGCTGCTGTCCGCAGCGGTGTGCTACGGCGTGCTCACCCTGGTATTCCAGCGGCTGGGGAGGCACAGCGCCGCCAGTGGGGAGCTGGTGTCGGTCAAGCTGCGGCTGGGAGAGCGAACTGCGGCGCTCACCGCTCTGGTGGACACGGGAAACACCCTGACCGACCCGGTGTCGGGCTGTCCGGTGATGGTGGCCGAGGGGGAGCGGCTCGCGCCGCTGTTCTCAGAGGACTGCCGCCCGGGGCTGAGAGAACTGAGGGACCCGGTGTCCGGTCTGGCCCGGCTGGGGACAGGGGAGTGGAAATCCAGGTTTCGTCTGCTGCCCTACCGCAGTGTGGGGGTGGACCGGGGACTGCTTCTGGCCGTCCGGGTGGACGGGCTGGAGGTAAACGGACAGAGGAGAGACGCTGTTCTGGTGGCTTTGTCTCCCAACCCTGTGTCCGATGGGGGCGGGTATCAGGCGCTGATTGGTGCCGACCCGGTGACAAGATGAATCGGAGGTGTTTTCTTTGCGGAAAGTTTACATAAAGTTGAAGGAGAGAGCTGCCGCTCTCCTGACCCGCCTGGGGCTGCTGCTGCCGGGAAAGATCATGTACATCGGCGGCAGCGACACCTTGCCCGCTCCCCTGAAGCGGGAGGAGGAGAGCCAGCTGATTGCCCGTCTGGTACAGGGGGACGAGGAGGCCAGAAACCTTCTCATTGAGCACAACCTGCGCCTGGTGGCCTATATTGCCCGGCGGTTTGAGAATACAGGCATCCACATTGAGGACCTGATCTCCATCGGGACCATTGGACTGATTAAGGCGGTGGGCACTTATCAGCCCGCCAAGGCCATCAAGCTGGCTACCTACGCCAGCCGGTGCATCGAGAATGAAATTTTAATGTATCTGCGTAAGACGGCCAACCAAAAGACCGAGCTGTCCTTCGACGAGCCGCTGAATACCGACTGGGATGGCAACGAGCTGCTTCTGTCCGACATCCTGGGCACCGACGAGGATCTGGTGGTTCAGCCCCTGGAGGCTGATGTGGACCGGCAGCTCCTCCACCAGGCCATGGACCGGCTGGACCAACGGGAACGGCATATTATCACCCTCCGCTTTGGTCTGGACGGCCGGAGGGAGTGCACCCAGAAGGAGGTGGCCGATCAGCTGGGGATTTCTCAGTCCTACATCTCCCGGCTGGAGAAGCGGATTATTGCCCGGCTGAAAAAAGAAATTGTAAAGATGATGTAGTACTGCGGGGCCGGCGTGTTCGCCGGTCCTTGTATTTTTGGAAGGTAAAATAAATTGACAGCCAGGGCAGGATGGAGTAAACTAGATGAAGACACAGCAGGAAACGGGGCGAAGGAATGAAACGAAACGCAAAGGTGTCCACAGCGGTGATCCGCCGGCTGCCCCGCTACTACCGTCACCTGTCTGAGCTTCAGGAGGCGGGAGTGGTGCGTATCTCCTCCAGCGCCCTGGGGAAGTCCATGGGGCTGACCGCCTCCCAGATCCGTCAGGACCTGTTCTGCTTTGGCGGATTCGGCCAGCAGGGCTATGGCTACAAGGTGGACAGCCTGAAGGAGGAGATTGGAGAAATTCTGGGAATCAGCCGGGGACACACCCTGGTGGTGCTGGGCACCGGCAACCTGGGCCGGGCCATTATCCAGAATTTCCGATTTTCCAGCAACGGATTTCAGCTTTTGGCCGCCTTCGATATTAACCCAGGGGTGGTGGGCACACGGATTGCCGGAGTGCCGGTCTACCACGCCGACGAATTGGAATCGTTTATTGCCGCACACAGGGTGGACGTGGGACTGCTGACAGTACCCATTGCTGCCGCCCAGAGGATGGGAGATCAGCTGGTCCAGGCCGGTGTGAAGGGCATCTGGAATTTTACAAATTATGAGATTTCCTGTGCCCGGAAGGATGTCGTGGTGGAGTCCGTTCACTTTTCCGACAGCCTGCTGGCACTGAGCTACATGATCTCTCAGCGGGAGCTGCCCGATCAACAGGAGGAAAACCAATGAAAAAATATCTTCGCCCGTTGGGGCTTGTGCTGGCTTTTGCGATGCTGACGGCAGGGGCCTACGCCGCCGCGTCGGGAGACAGCCTGATCTCTCTGCGCTATCTTCAGGACACCTTTTTTCCCAAGGCTGTCCAGACGGGGGAGGAGACGGCGGGGAAAGCCCTTCAGGAGACCTATGACGACGCGCTGGACGCCTTGAACGCCGTCCACGGCGCCATTACAGGGGGCAGCGGAAGCGGGGGCGGCTATTACAGCGACACCCTTCAGAGGCGGGCGTGGTCCGACGGGCAGATCATCACTTTGACCACCGGAGGCGGCTTCCTGATGGAGGAGGGCTCCGCCACGCTGGTCCACACCGGAGCGGTGATAGATATTACTGCCGGGTCTGAAACGGCCTCCGGGGCGGCGCTGATCCCCAATCACCGCTATCTGGTGGGGGAGAATACCGAAGCGGCGGTGACGGTCCGCTCCGGCGCGGCGGCGATGGGGGTGCAGGGCAGCTACGCCCTGGTGGCGGGGAAGGGACAGCATACCCCCTTCTATGATGTGAGCCAGCTCGACTGGTTTTACACCCCGGTGGGCTACGCCTACGAGCGGGGCCTGTTCTCCGGTGTGGACGCCGGACATTTCTCACCGGGGACGGCCATGAACCGGGCTATGCTCATGTCGGTGCTCCACCGTTTGGCCGGCTCGCCCGCTGTGGTTACCAGCCCTGCCTTCCACGACGTGCCCGGCGACAGCTGGTATGCGGAGGCGGTGCGCTGGGGCGCCTCCCAGGGGATTACCTCGGGCACGGGGGAGGGGAATTTCTCACCCAACGGCCAGGTTACCCGGGAGCAGGCTGTGGCTATGCTGTATAATTACGCCTCCAAGCATATGGGGCTGGATGTGAGCGGAGGGGGCAGCCTGTCCGGCTATGGAGATCTGAACCGGCTGAGCGATTGGGCAAGGCCCGCAATGTCCTGGGCAGTGAGCCAGGGAATCATCAGCGGGGCGGCCAATAACGGCGTGCTCACCCTGGACCCCCAGCGGGGGGCCACCCGGGCAGAGATGGCCACCATGCTCCAGGCCTTCTGCGAGAAAATTTTATGAGGAAAGACACCCATTTCTCTCCTGTGCCATATGATAGAAATGAGAGCGGCAAACAGCCCTCTTAATACTTTCATAATCAGGAGGTACTCATAATGGGGTGCTGCAATAATGGCTGGGGCGGCAACAGCTGCCTGTGGATCATCATCCTCATCATCATCCTGTTCAGCTGCGGCGGCTGGGGCGGCAATAACTGCTGCTGCAATAACAACTGCGGCTGCAACAACGGCTGCGGCTGCTGAGGCAGTGATGGGAGACCAGGGGCGCGGGGGTTACTCCGCGCCCTGTTCCTTTGCGGCAGGGAAAATTTTTTGCCGAAACGGGGACAAGCAGCCCCAAAATATCTTGCAATCTCCCCAAAACTGGTGTATCATATGGGAACAAGCAGAACCGACGGCCTCCGGAAAAAGAACAGGGGGGAGGCCGGCGGGTTTTGTCGTGTGTCCGGTGAATCCGGAGGCATCAGCCGTGGCCCGTACCGGAGAGGGCGAAGCGGAATACCGGGCCGCGCTGTCCCAGCAAGTTATAGGGAGGTCGAAAACTTAAATGAGCAAATTTCTCAAACGATCTGCGCAGGGCGCGCAGGTCCCCCATGAAAAGCGGACTTCCAATCAGGAGACCGTAAAGATGCCGCTGCCCTCCAAAATTGTGCTGTCTATGGGCCAGCACATCGGCGCCCCCGCCGCTCCCCAGGTGGCCAAGGGCGATCAGGTTTATGTGGGCACTGTGGTGGGCAAGGCTGGCGGCTTTGTCTCTGCCGATATCCACTCCGGCGTGTCCGGCACGGTGGACGGCATCATCACCATCACCGCCCCCAACGGCGCCCCTCAGACCGCCGTGGTCATCATTCCCGACGGAAAGCAGACGGTGGACCCGGCCATCGCTCCCCCCACCGTGACCGATCTCAAATCCTTCCAGGATGCCGTCCGGGCCAGCGGCCTGGTGGGCCTGGGCGGCGCGGGTTTCCCCACAGCGGTGAAGCTGGCCCCCAAGAATCTGGACGAGATTGACACTCTGGTTATCAACGGCGCGGAGTGTGAGCCCTACATTACCTCGGACAACCGGTGCTTCCTGGAGGACACCCAGTACATCATGGACGGCATCCAGGCGGTGATGAAGTATCTGGAGATTCCAAAATGCATCATCGGCATCGAGGGCAACAAGCCCGAGGCCATTGCCAAGATGAAGTCGGTGGCTGCTGCCGGCATTGAGGTGAAGGAGCTGCCCTGCCGTTACCCCCAGGGCGCTGAGAAGGTTCTCATTGAGAACTGTACCGGCCGGGAGGTTCCCTTCCCCGGCCTGCCCTCCGACGTGGGCGTGGTGGTGATGAATGTCACCTCTGTGGCCTTTGTGGGCAAGTACCTGGCCACCGGAATGCCCCTGACCACCAAGCGTCTCACCGTGGACGGCGACATCATCAAGGAGCCGAAGAATGTAGAGGTTATTATCGGCACTCCCATTCAGGAGCTGATGGACTTCTGCGGCGGATTTACCGATGAGCCGGGCAAGGTGCTCTACGGCGGCCCCATGATGGGCAACTGTATCGCCGACCTGAGCCAGCCCATCCTGAAAAACAACAACGCCGTGCTGGCCTTCTCCA
>Ga0209694_1000751_pt1 | contig 44905 bp, 41 predicted proteins | sample GluameincwithD2O_FD_187499 | JGI IMG/M metagenome (GOLD analysis project Ga0209694, IMG submission 187499) | Mouse cecum microbial communities from Vienna, Austria - Glucosamine amended microcosms incubated with D2O (SPAdes) (version 2) | ecosystem: Host-associated > Mammals > Digestive system >... | reverse complement strand
CGTCTGGACAAGACCAACATCATCCACTGCCCCATCGGCAAGGTCTCCTTCGGCCCCGAGAAGCTGAGCGAGAACTTCGCCGCCCTCATGGGCGCCATCATCAAGGCCAAGCCCGCCGCCGCCAAGGGCCAGTATATCAAGAGCTGCACCGTGGCCGCTACCATGGGTCCCGGCGTGAAGGTCAACGGCGCTAAGCTGGTGTAATTTGATACTTCGACATAGAAATCCCCCGGCCACCGAGGTCGGGGGATATTTTACATTAAAATGCCCGCTTCAGTCCGAGAAGCCAAGAAAATAATCGGAAGTTACCTGATAGAATTGGCACAAAGTGATCAAATGCCGGATGGGAAGCTCGTTGATTCCCTGCTCATACCGCGAATAGGTCTGCTGTGTGGTTTTAAGCAGTTTGGCAATGTCATACTGGGTTAAATCATGGTCTTCGCGCAGCTCCCGCATGCGGTCGATGTAGGTTTTCATAATAGGTCAGCTCCATTGTTCGGATAAATCTATTATGGCAACACTAGATATGATGTATTGACTTCACACTAAATATGGTGTATGATAATTGGACAAAAGGGAAGCGGCGCTGTGGAAATATGGGGTTGCTTACAGATTCCCATTGGGTTACAATAGGCTTACATTACTCTGTGTAAGGAGGTATTTTGATGGATGAAAAAATTCCCGGCCTGTTCCGGAGTCGCCAGGGCCAATGCATGAAGTGCCAGACCATCGGTGAGCTGAGAGAGTACCACGGCCTGGACCTGAGCCGATGCCCAGACGGAAAAGAGAAGCTGCTGGAGGGGAAGTTCTTCCAGTGGCGCTGCCCCAAGTGCGGCCTGGAGGCGGACACCGCCTGGCCCTGCTGGTATTTTGACCCGGAGGCCAAATTAGGAGTCGCCCTGGTCCCCGGCATCGACTCGTCCAACGCCGGCGAGGCCCTGCAAGTGATGAACCGGAACCTGGAGGGGCTGGAGCTGCCCGGCATGAAGCGCAGGGCGGCGGGCAATTTCTATGCCGTGCAGGAGCTGGTCCGGGCGCAGGACGCCGGTTTGGACGAGCGGGTTCTCCAACTGGTCAAGCCCCTTATCATCGGTCAGCTTCAGTCTCAGGGCGAGGTGGTCTGGAACGGCTTCTTTCAGGGGGTGTCCACCCCGGACCCCGCCGAGGAGCCCCTCCACGCTGTCCTCTACGCCTCCATCGGCCCGGACAAGGCCCCGGAGTACGGCCAGCCTATCTACTGGTATGACATCCACCTCACCAACCGGAACATCGTACATACCGGGGTGAACCAGGTGGTCTTTGACATGTGCCGCCAGATGCTGGACCGGCTGGGGGAGGAGCCCGACGACGGGCGCTTCCGCCTGTATGATCTGAACTGGGCGATCAGCTGTCACAACCGGACGCAAAACGGCTAGGAGGGGACAAGAATGTTTGGACTGTTCAAAAAGAAAGACAACGGAAATGCCGGCAGCCAGGGGGAGAAGACCCGGTCCGTCCCCCGCCCCGGCCCTTGGGGGGAGGCCTCAATCCTGATGGACCAGGGGCGGGTGGCCGAGGCCCTGGAGCACTTTGCCCGGACCGCCATCCAGACCCGGGACCTGTCCCACATGGATATGGCGGAGCGCTGGCTGGGCAACCAGGCCCTGCTGGACAAGGCGGGGGAGGAGGCGGTGTGCCTCTTTGTGGCCTACCTCACCCAGGTGCTGGACCCGCTGGAGCCGGTCCAGCGCCAGCGGCTGTGGGACGGCTGTCTCAACGCCCTGCGGGCCCTGGGGGACAACACCGCCCCCCGCCCGGACGCCACCAACCGCTACACCGCCGAGTGCATCCTCCTGCGCCACATGGGCCGGAACGAGGAGGCCCTGAAGGCGGCCCAGGAGGGGATATCCCGGCACAAGGCGGCTTCCTGCTACACCTTCGCCGGCGTGTGCTGTCTGGATTTGGACGACCCCGAGGGGGCGGAGGACTATGTGAAGGAGGGCCTGGAGCTTGACCCCAGGAATCTGGCCCCCTGCAACGACCTGGCCGACTATTTCCTGCGGGTGAGGAACCTGTCCAAGGCCATTGAGTATTACGCCCTGGTCACCGACCGGGGAGACCAGCAGGATGTGGAGTGGGCGGAGCCCTCCCTGCTGTTCTGCCGCTGGCTGGACAGCGGCGACCCCGCCTGGCTGGAGCGGCTGGTGCTGTGCGCCGCGTCCAATCCCCGGAATCAGCGGGGGAGCGAGCTGTGCCAGTGGGCCCGGGAGGAGCAGCTGGTTCCCTATGTGGAGCGGTTCTTCCCCAGCTGGGACGCCACCGTGAAGATGATCCCCAACTTTATCGCCAAGGGCACCGGCGGGGAGGTCAAGCTGGTCCTCAGCTGTGAGGAAGCGGCCAGCGCTGCCAACGCCGTGCGGCTGGCCGTCACTGAGTACGGGAAAAAGTCCGGCGGGATTCACCTCATTGTCAACGCGGTATCCGACCCGCCCCTGGACAGCAGCCTGATCCCCGACGGGGTGCGGCTGTGGCACTACAGCCCGGACCACAACGCCAGTCCGGCGGTGGAGCCGCCAAGTGACACCGCCCGGATGCGGGTCAAGGAGCTGGCCCGGTCCCCCTTCCACCTGGGGGAGTGGTACAACCGGGCGGGGTCGATGTGCGAGGGGCTGTCCTTTGATGACCTGTACGGCTGCATGGTCTATCCCCCTGAGCCCGACGACATGCGCATCCCGGCGGACCAGTGGCTGCTGCGGGTGCAGTTTGCTGCGGTGTGCCTACTGGCTCAGCTGGGGAAGGACGACAGCCGGATGCCCTCCCCGGAGCTGATAGTTTACGGGGGTAAGCTGCCCTCCTATGAGCTGACCCGCATCTGCCTGGGCCAGCTGGACTGGCCGGTAATCCCCGCCCTTACCCTGCTGGCCTGGCAGGCTAAGGAGGGTCTGGCCGACCGGGAGCAGGCTCTGGGGGTGCTGTCTCTGCTGAAGACCCGGGTGCCGGAGCACGACTACTGCTTCTTCGAGCACGCCCTGGCCTGTGCCCTGTCCTGGTTCCCGGGGGAGAGCGAGGAATTTCATCAGAAGATGCACCACTGGCGGCGTATGCTGGAGGAATAACCGAATCAGGAAGGGGCCGGACTTTTGTCCGGCCCCTTTGCCGTGCCAAAAAAGTACAACGTGAAAGAGCGTGTTTAAAAGCCTTCCCCCTTCCAGGGGGAAGGTGGCATCCGTGAAGCGGATGACGGATGAGGGTGCGCGGCAGGTTTTTGCCCCTTATCGAAAGAAATGCGTCCCCGTCCCGCCCCCTCATCCGCCCCAGTGTGCCCACTGGGGCACCTTCCCCCCGGAGGGTGGAAGGCTTGCCGCTGCGGCGGGACGATGGGGGTTGAAGTTGTCAATTTGCTTCCAGCGCCTGGAACACCCGCCGGGACCGCAGGGCCACCAGCGCTGACAGGATGGCCGCGCCCATCAGCACCGCCCAGGGGGACAGGCGGTCGAACAGGATGCCGTATCCCGCTTGCCCCAGAGGGGAAGCGCAGTTGGCCACCGCCTGGATGCAGGCAATCACCTTGCCCAGCAGCTGGCCGGGTACCTGGGCCTGGACCAGGGTGAGCATTACCACGGTAAACAGCATGGCGGCAGCCATGGCGGCCATAGCCATCCCGGTAATCAGCCAGTAGCTCACCGCCGCGGACACCCCGGGAAGGACAGCCAGCCCCATAACGCCCGCCATCCCGGCACAGGCCAGCAGGCACAGCGACCCGTGCCGGGGCTTCAGCCGTGGGCCCAGCACCCCGGCCAGCAGTCCGCCCAGCAGGCCCCCAAACCCCATGACCGCCTGGGTCAGGCCCAGATAGGCGTCGCTCATGTCCAGCACCTGGGCCACAATGGCGGGGATGCCCACAATCATCACTGCCGACAAAATCAGGTTGAAGGCGGACAGCACCAGGGTCACTCGCAAAAAGATCGGCTGTTCCCGGGAGATATACCGCCAGCTCTCCCCCAGGTCCTGGCCCACCGTGGCCAGCACCCCGGCGGACCGGGGGCGCCTCTCGTGGGGGATGCGGATGAAAATTTCCATCACCGCCGAGGAGAAGAAGCAGACCCCGCCGATGGTGAGAATGGGTCCCAGTCCCCACAGGCCGAAGATGACGCCCCCCAGGGCGGGCCCCAGCAGGTTGGCCAGGGTGGCTACCATGTTGATCACCGCGTTGCCCTGGGTGAGCCGGTCTGGAGGGAGCAGCAGGGGCAGGCTGGCCTGGACCGCCGGCTGGTAGGCCCCGGCGATGGCGTAAAGGAGCATCAGCGTGCCGATCACCAGGGGCACCAGCGGGGCCTTGCCCCACAGCAGGCAGAAACATACTGTCAGTCCGGCGGTGAGAAAGTCCAGCCCCACCATGATGCGGCCCTTGTGGACCCGGTCCGCCGCCGTGCCGCCGATGGGACCCATGAGGATCATGGGCAGGAAGGAACAGGCGTTCACCACCCCGAACAGGGTGATGGAGCCCGTCTCCCGCAGCAGGTACAGGGGCAGGGCGAAGTGAAGGATGGCGTTTCCAAAGAGGGAGATGATCTGCCCAATGACCACCAAGGTAAAATCCCGGGTGAACAGGGCGCTTTTTTGTGTTTCCATAGTGATACTCCTTTCATAATAGAACCGACCGTCGGTTTGTATATAGGGCAAATAAAACTGCCCAAGGGCAGGTTTACTCCAAAGGCCCCTTTGGAAAGGGGCTGTCAGCCGCAGGCTGACTGAGGATTGCGTTTTGCGAAGCAAAACATACGAAGTAAACAAAGCTTCCACCCACCCGTGGGGCGCGACGACCCCGGCGCGCCATTCCCTCCAGCGTATCGATTTGGCGGGCCGAGGTCGTCCCGCCCCACAAAAGTCCCCGAAACCTTGTTTATTTCATACATTTCGCCTACGGCGAAATACAATCCTCCGCCCCAGTTTGCGAACTGGGGCACCTCCTTTCAAAAGGAGGCTTTCCCCTGTGGGGGGGGATCAAGTCCGGGAAAACTCTGCCATCGCCTCAATCAAATCCTCGTCCAGCAGCTCGAAGCCGTACTGCCGGGTGAACTGGTTGAAGAAGGCACACCGGGTCCGGACCTGTTCCGGGGTGCTGGGGCGGAAGATGGGGTGGAGCCACAAATCGGTCATGAGCAGCAGCACCTCGGCCAACTGCTCCGGGTAATCGGCGCGGATGGAGCCGTCGGCGATACCCTCCTTCAGAATGGGGAGGATATAATCCGGGGCGGCCTCCCCCAGAATGCTCTGCATCTGGAGGGCCATGAACTTGGGGTTCTCGATGAGGAAGGGCAGCATGTGCAGGATTTTCCCCTGGAAGGACAGGGTCATGGAGGTACGGAAGAGCTCCCGCAGCTTCTCCGCCCCAGTGAGGCCCTTCCTGTCCCGGATCTCCGCCAGGACGGCGCTGTTAAAGTCCCCCATCCGGTCCACCACGGCGATGAGGATGGCCTCCTTGGAGGCGAAGTGGTGGTAGATGGCTCCTTTGGACAGCTTGGTGGCGTCGATGATGTCCTGGAGGGTGGTCTCGTCGTAGCCCTTTTGGAGAAAGAGCCTGGTTGCGGTGTCCAGAATGAGCTGTACGGTCTGCTCCGGGTGCTTGTTCCGGGCCATAGGGGCCCCTCCTCACTGTGAATTGCTCTGGTATCTCTGTGTGTTTTGGTAGATGATGCGATAAATGCTGCCGCCCCTGACTTCGGAATCGTCAAAGTCTCCGTATTGGTTCAGGGTGGAAAGCGCGTCTGTGCGCGACATAAACTCTTGAAGCCCGTTAAACGAGCCCGCGATGTGCCGGAAGCCGGCTTCGTCATCCTGCCCCTCCGGTGTGTGAGAGACTGTGGTCATGTCGGAGAGAAGGGGATAGTCCAATATGGTCGCCAGCAGCGCCTGCGTGGACAGATTGTCCAAAATATCCTGGGGAATCTGGCAGGCGTCAACCATTTCTGAACGGCTTTCAAATTTCTGCCACTGGGCGCTGCCCGGGCGGACGGGGTATTCATAGGGCGTGTGGATTGTTTTGTCTCTGGTGAAGAACAAGACTCCGGCAATCATACATAAGAACAGAACCGGATATAAAAAGCGTTTGTTTTTTAGCATACGAAATCAACTCTTTCACCTTGTATATGAAGTCAAATAACCTTTCATGTAATTACCTCCAATGCAATTTGTTTGTAATTGGGTGTTTAATCTGACATACATAAACAAGGTCACTTATTCATCGTAATCACCACCTCATATTTATTATATGTATTTCAGAGTTGTATGTCAATAAAAATTATAAAAAATTATTTGTCAATAATACGCAAATTGGTTGCAAAAAACAGGCTATCCTTTATGTGTGTAGGCTCGCCACAAACTGCCGTGCTACCCGGGGGGTGCGTCCGGCGTGACGAATCTCCCAGGTCATGGCCTGGGCGTGGAGGGCGTCCCGGTCCATGGAAATCCCCACCTGAGCGGCCAGATGGTCCACCAGGGCCAGATAGTCTGTTTTGTTCATGGTGAGATAGGGGATGCGCAGGCCGAAGCGCTCGGCCAGGGCGGTTTTTTCCGAGATGGTCTCGAAGGTGTCCACCTCGTCCCCCGCCCGGTCGGCAAAGGTCTGGCGCACCAGGTGCCGGCGGTTGGAGGTGGCGTAGATGGCCACGTTGGCGGGCCGCTTTTCCAGGGTGCCCTCCAGGATGGTCTTCAGGGCGGAATAGGTCTTGTCGTCCTGGTCGAAGGCCAGGTCGTCAATGAACAGGATAAACTTCTGCCGCCGGCCGGCCAGGGAGCGGATCAGCTCGGGCATCCCGGTGAGGTTTTCCTTCTCCACCTCAATGAGGCGCAGGTCCTCCATGCCGGGCAGGTGGAGCATGGACTTCACCGTGGCCGACTTGCCGGTGCCCCCGTCGCCAAAGAGGAGGACGTTGTTGGCCTGCCGCCCGGCCAGCATCAGCCGGGTGTTCTGCTCCACCTGGCCGCGCTGGTGCTCATAGCCCAGCAGGTCCACGGGGCGGGGGCAGTCCGGGTCGGCCACCGGGATAAGATTGCCGTCCTCCCACAGGAAGGCCCGGTACTTGGCAAACAGCCCCGCCCCGCGGTCCCGGTAGAACCGGGCGACCCGGTCGAAGTCGAAGGGGGCGGCCGCCCGCCACCGGGGCAGGCCGGCCAGAACGGGGGCAAACTCGTTGCCCAGCAGGGGTTTCATGGCGTCGATGAACCGGTCGCAGTCGGTCTCGGCCAGCAGGACCAGGGTGTCGATGTCCCGCCGGGCGGCGTTCTCCAGGGCGGGGTCGGATTTGCCCTGGTCGATGAGGCGGGAGTAGGGCCCCTCGTTGTACCGCAGCCAGTCCCACAGCCAGTCCCCCAGGCCCTCGCAGCCGTCCGAGCGCAGGACGTGAAACAGAGCGACGTAGGCCTCCAGGGCCTCCTCGCCGCTGGTCCGGTGCAGGGCGTCCAGAAGGGCGCGAACGTTGCGCATGATGGTGGTGTTGGTCAGCTCCCGGTAGGCGGATATGCCCCGAAGGGCGGCGCGCAAGGCGTTCAATTCCATAGCTTTGTCTCCTTTTGCGGTTTTTTCCATTTTACCGGGTAAAAGCGGCCTTGTCAACGGTCAAGAGACATGATAGAATGGGAAAAATAGTTTGACGTGAGGTAACTATGGTCACCATTGGAGGAATTACAATCGAAACGCCCCTGGCCCTGGGCCCCATGGCCGGGGTGACGGACATGGCCTTTCGCACCATCTGCCGGGAGCAGGGGGCGGGGCTGACCTGTACCGAGATGGTCAGCGCCAAGGCCCTGTGCTATCAGGACAGGAAGTCCATTCCCCTCCTGAAAATGGGAGAGAACGAAACTCCCGCCGCCGCTCAAATCTTCGGCAGCGACCCGGTGTGCATGGAGGAGGGGGCGGCCATCGCCCATGAGGTGTCCGGCGCGGACATCATCGACATCAATATGGGCTGTCCCGTCCCCAAGGTGGCCAACTCCGGGGATGGCTCCGGCCTGATGAAAAATCCCGACCTGGCCGTCAAAGTGGCCCAGGCGGTCATTCGGGGGGCCAAGTGTCCGGTGACGGTAAAATTCCGCCTGGGCTGGGACAAGGGCTCCATCAACTGCGTGGAGTTCGCCAAAGCCATGGAGGAGGCCGGGGCGGCGGCGGTGGCCGTCCACGGCCGGACCAAGGTGCAGATGTACGCCGGGACCGCCAACTGGGACTGGATTCGGGAAGTGAAGAAGGCGGTAAAAATACCAGTGATCGCCAACGGGGACGTGTTCAAGGGGGAGGACGCCCCCCGCATCCTGAAATACACCGGGGCGGACATGGCCATGATCGGCCGGGGGGTGTTTGGCAACCCCTGGCTGTTTGCCCAGTGCCGGGCGGCCCTGAACGGCGAACCCATCCCGGAGCTGCCCCCTCTGGCCGAACGGTGCGACACCGCCGTCCGGCAGTTTGAGATGGCCGCGAAGAACAAAGGGGAGAAGATTGCCTGCCTGGAGGCCAGGAAACAGTACGCCTGGTATCTGAAGGGGGTCCCCCACGCGGGGTACTATAAGGAGCAGATTGTGAAGATCACCACCCTGGAGGACGTCTACCGGGTGACGGCAGGGATTAAGCGGGATTTGTGTTGAGACCTGCGTCCCCCGCAGGGAAAAGCCTCCCTCTCAGAGGGAGGTGGCACGGCGAAGCCGTGTCGGAGGGAGTCCGGGGGTGACTCCCTCAGTCAGCTTCGCTGACAGCTCCCTCAGGGAGGGAGCCTTGCCGCCTGCGGGTGGGACGAAAGACGAAGGAGGTGAAGCTATGCCGGACCGGGAGCTGGTGGAGAAAGCGAAAGCTGGCGACCAGAGCGCCTTTGAGCAGCTGGTGCTGGACAATCAGAATAAGGTGTACGCCTTGGCCCTGCGGTTGGTGAACGACCGGGAGGAGGCGGCGGACCTGGCCCAGGAGGCCTTTGTAAAGGCGTGGCAGGGGCTGGCCTCCTTCCAGGGGGAGAGCAGCTTTTCCACCTGGATGTACCGCCTGACCACCAACGTGTGCATCGACCATCTGCGCAGGCAGAAGCGCCGGGAGGGGGTGGAGCCCGCTGTCTCCCTGGACGACGAGAACAGCGGCTGGGCCGAGCCCGCCGGCCGGGACAGCGACCCCCAGCAGGTGCTGGAGCAGTCGGAGCGGGGACAGGCCCTGGCCCGGGGACTGGCAAAACTGCCCGACTGGCAGCGGCGGGTGCTGGTGCTCCGGGAGCTGTCCGGGCTGAGCTACCAGGAGATCGGCGAGGCCCTGGATATCGACTTGGGGACGGTGAAATCCCGCATTGCCCGGGCCCGGCTGAATCTGCGAAAAATTTTGCTGGAGGACGGGAACTTTTTTGAACATAGGCCGTCTAAACCGTTGAACGACAAAAATGAGAGGGGGTGAAGCCCGTGGAATTTTGGGAAATGTGGCCGCCGGAAGAGCATGAGCGACTAATTGAGAATATGTCCGCCTGGATGGACGGCGAACTGCCTGATATTGCAAGCACGCCGGAGGCAGGAGGTCCGGACGATTTGGAACTGGAGGTGGCGGAGCATCAGGCCTGCTGCCCCAGCTGCCGGGACCTGTTTGAGGAGCTGAAGGAGCTGCGCGCGGGGTTTGAGACACTCCCGGAGCCAGACCCCCCAGAGGGCTTCGCCCAGGGCGTGCTGGACCGCATCCGGGAGGAGGCACGGCCCAAGGTGATCCCCCTGTTCAAGCGGCCCCAGGTCCGGGCCCTGGCCGGGCTGGCCGCCTGTCTGGTGCTGGCGGCGGGGCTGTACGGCGCAAGCCATTCCCAGCGGAAAGCGGCGGATGAGTACATGATGCTCCGCAGCTTTAACAGGGAAGCTGTGGAGGAGTTTTCGGACGCCTCCGCCTGCGAATCCCTGACCGGCTCTGTTTACGGCGCGGACGGCGTGGAGGACGTCCCCCAGGTGGCCTCCTACGCCGCCCCGGAGACCCAGGAGCTGCTGAAAACCGCTCCCGGAGCCACTGCGGACGACTTGGCGGGAAGCCGGCTGTCCTCCTTGGAGCTGAGTGAGAACACTTTGGCGATGGACTATTTTCCCGAAGGAGCGGCGGAGCTGCTTCCCCCGGAGACAGCGGTACAGCCCTATCCCGGTGGCGGTACGGTCTATCTGGATGTACCCAAGGACATTTATGACCAAATACAGCGGCTGGCCGTGGAGCAGGGGATGACCTTTTCGTGTGCCCTCACCGGAGACGGCGGAGCGGAGAACGGCCCCTTCACCCTGATTATCCTGGAAGAATAAACGACAGAAAAGGCTCTCCGCCCTGCGCGGAGGGCCTTTTTCGTCCTCGGCCAAAATCCCTCAAAAAAACAGTTGTCAGGAACAGGCTTTTAGTGTATAATGACTAACAGCGTGTAACGCCCTTGTATCGGGCTTTGTCCAGGGCGATACCAAACGATAAGGAGTGGAACCAACTATGAGCTATTCTGTACAAAACATCCGCAACGTGGCCCTCATTGGACATGGCGGCAGCGGCAAGACCGCCCTGGCTGAGAGCCTGCTGTACATGACCAAGGCCATCGACCGTATGGGCAAGGCCACCGACGGCAACACTGTCTGCGACTATGACCCCGAGGAGGTCAAGCGCCAGATTTCCATTTCCCTGGCCGTGGCCCCCATTGAGTTCAAGGGCTGCAAGATCAACGTGCTGGACACCCCGGGCGGCTTCGATTTCTCCGGCGAGGTGATGGAGGCCCTCCGGGCCGCCGACGCCGCCATCATCGTCTGCTCCGCCAAGGACGGTATCTCCGTGGGCCTGGAGAAGGCCTGGAAATACTGCGAGGAGCGGAACATGCCCCGCTTCATCTACATCTCCAAGACCGACGAGGACAACTCCGACTACAACGCCACCTTTGAGGCCCTGCGGGAGAAGTATGGCAACAAGATCGCCCCCCTGGTGGTGCCCATCTGGGACGACAACAAGAAGGTTACCGGCATCATCGACGTGCTGAACAAGCGGGCCTATGAAATGCAGAAGCTTCAGCGGGTGGAGATTGAACTGCCCGAGGGCAAGGCCGGCGTGATTGACGAGTTCAACGACGCGCTGAAGGAGTCGGTGGCCGAGACCAGCGAGGAGTTTATGAATAAGTTCTTCGACGGCGAGGACTTCACCTATGCCGAAATGATCCAGGGCCTGCGCCAGGGCGTGCGGGAGCTGTCCATGTTCCCCGTGCTGTGCGGCTCGGCCGTTAACTGCATGGGCTCCCTGATGCTGATGGACTACATCGTGGAGCTGCTGCCCACCCCCATGGAGGGCAACTACCACAAGGCTACCCGCCAGGACGGCGAGACCGAGGAGTTTGTGGTCTCCCCCGGCGGCGTGCCCACCGCCTTCGTGTTCAAGACCGTCTCCGACCAGTACGGCAAATACTCCTACATCAAGGTCCTGTCCGGCGTCATCACCTCCGACCTCTCCCTGATTAACGCCCGTACCGGGTCCGCCGAGAAGCTGGGCCGCCTGTATGTCATGCGGGGCAAGAAGGCCGAGGAGGTCAAGGAGCTGACCTGCGGCGACATCGGCGCCATCGGCAAGATGGATAAAGTCAAGACGGGCGATACCCTGTGTGACAGCCGCAAGGTGGTGTCCCTGAAGCAGATTCCCTTTGCTGAGCCCTGCTACTCCGTGGCCATCGCCCCCAAGACCCGGGGCCAGGAGGACAAGGTGGCCCAGGGCCTGAACCGCCTCAACGAGGAGGACCCCTCCTTTACCCTGGTAAACAACGGCGAGACCCACCAGATGGTGCTCACCGGCTCCGGCGACATCCAGGTGGACGTGCTGGTGGCCAAGCTGAAGAGCCGCTTCAATGTGGAGGCCGAGCTCAGCGAGACCCGGGTACCCTACCGGGAGAAGATCCGCAAGCCTGTGCAGAAGCAGGGGCGGCATAAGAAGCAGACCGGCGGCTCCGGCCAGTTCGGCGATGTATGGATCCGCTTTGAGCCCAACCTGGAGGAGGAACAGATGGTCTTCGCCGAGGAGGTCTTCGGCGGCTCCGTGCCCAAGAACTTCTTCCCCGCCGTGGAGAAGGGCCTGCGTGAGGCCTGCGTCCACGGCCCCCTGGCCGGCTACCCCGTGGTGAATTTGAAGGCCGTGCTCTACGACGGAAGCTACCACCCGGTGGACTCCTCGGAAATCGCCTTCAAAACCGCCGCCCAGCTGGCCTACAAGGCCGCTATGCCCGAAGCCAACCCCGTGCTGCTGGAGCCCGTGGGCGAGCTGAAGGTGACGGTGCCCGACAGCTACATGGGCGACGTCATCGGTGATTTGAACAAGCGCCGGGGCCGCGTGATGGGCATGAACCCCACCGGCGACGGCGACCAGATCATCGAGGCCGAGGTGCCTATGGCTGAAATGACCTCCTATGCCATCGACCTGCGGGCCATGACCCAGTCCCGTGGTTCCTATACCTTCCACTTTGTCCGCTACGAGGACTGCCCCCCTGCCGCCCAGGAAAAGGCCATCGCCGCCGCTAAGGCTATGGCTGAGGAATAAGCAAAAAAATCCGCTCCGAAAGGAGCGGATTTTTTATCCAAAGTCGTGCCGGCTGCCGCAGCCGCTGCCCAACCTCTCAAAGACACGTACAATCTCTTCAATTTTGTAAAAGCACTCCTGGTCGTTCAGTGATTCGTCCTTGAGGATATGCTGAATCTGGAGCAGAGCCCCATATGAGGCAGACTCTGCGATCTCCTTTGAAGTGAGCGTCAGTCCAGGAAAGGATACGTCTATTATTGTCTTTTGGCTTCGCAGGACATTGAGAATGATTTCCTCGTATAACTCCATAGTTTTCACCTCGTGATATATTATAAGCCAAAAAAGATGAATGTCAATCATCATATGAGTAAATACAGAGCATTTCGAAAAATATAAAATGACCATATACTATTTGTGGTGATTTTATGGATGCTGCCCAGATTGAGAAATACAAGTTATTAGGACTGAACGTCGCTTACTATCGGCGCAGACGTGAATTGACGCAGGAACAGTTGGCGGAGATGGTAGATGTTGAGCGGACGCATATCGGAAATCTTGAACTGGCGAGAAACGGCGTATCCCTGGATGTGGTTTTTCGTGTGGCGGACGCTTTAGAGATTCCTGTACACAAGCTGTTTGAGTTTCGGGATTGAGGTAAATCAGAGCAAAACAGACCGCGGAGGAGGCGCAGAGCCTCTTCCGCGGCGTTTGCATCTCTGAGAGCAGGACAGATTGGTGCGCTTTATACATAACTGGCACTTGTTTTCCGGCATTTTGTGTGGTAAGCTGTTAAAAGAACGACATGGGAGGGCGGAACCATGAAAATAGAGCGGAGAAGCAGAGTGTCCGCTTTGGCGGCGCTGGTGATTTGTGCGCTTGTGTTACCCCTGAGCGGCTGCGGCCGGGAGGACGTCCCCCCGCCTCCGGAGCAGTCCCGGAGCACCGTGGAGAGCCGCGGGGAGGAGCCCGCCTCTGAGGTGGTGGTCCACTTCGACCGCCAGCTGGACGGCTACCAGCCCCAGAAGCAGGAATACAATTTTTATTTCACCTATAAAATGGTCCATCCCTGGTGGGATGCGGTGGCCCTCGGGATTGAGGACGCGGCGCGGCAGTACGAGGGACAGGGAATCATCATCAGCTATGAGTATCTGGCCCCCACCGCCGTCTCCGCCCAGGACCAGATTGAGCGCATCCGGGCGGCCTCCGGCAGGGGGTTTGACGTCATCGGGGTGGACGTGGCCGATGTGGGCGCGGTGACCCCGGTCATTAACGAGCTGACAGCGGCGGGACACAGGGTTATGACCTTCTCCAGCTCCGACGCCTCCCGGGAGGACGGCTGCAGCCGCATCGCCTATGTGGGCAACACCCACAACTTTAAGGACGGGGCCGACCTGACCAGAGCCCTGTGCCAGCGCATAGAGTACCGGGGAAAGGTGGCCCTTCTGGTAGGTACGGAGGGCGCGCCCTGCCACGAGGAGCGGGCCCTGGGCGCCCGGAGCATTATTGAAAAGTACCCGGATATGGAGCTTGTGGAGATCGCCTACGACGGGGACAGCGTGGAGAATGCCTATCAGCTTACCCAGGGCTTTCTGGAGCGCCACGACGACCTGGCGGGAATTATCTGCTGCAATATGAGCAACCCGGTGGGGGCGGCCCGTGCGGTGATTGAGGCCGGACGGGAGGAGCAGATCGTAATTGTGGGGATGGATCACGACCAGGAGGCGCTGGGCTATCTGCGGGACGGGGTGATCTATGCCCTGGGGGTCCAGGACTGCTATTCCATCGGCTTCGATACCGTGCAGGTGGCCATAAAGATTGCCGACGGACACCTGCCCGGCGAGCTATATCCCGAAAAGACAGAGGAGATTACCACGATCATATACCAGGACGGCGCCAGGGCCATGCTCCAGACGCTGTACGGCGAGATTGATTGAGAGGAGCGCGGCGGGAGAAAACATGGAACAGACACAGCATAACAGTGCCAAGGGGAGGCCGCGTACCATCGCCTCCGCCATCTGGGGCGGCATAATTGTCGCGGCCATTCTGCTGATTACCACGGTCTGGGTGTCCAACAGCGCCAGGGCGGGTACAAAGCAGGCGGTGGCCAGGGTCAGTGAGTTTTACCTGGAGGAGCTGGCCGGGCGCAGAGCCCAGGTGGTCTCCGAAGAGCTGAAAAACAATTTTGTCTACATAGAGAACGCCCTGAGCGTTCTGGAGCCGGCCGACCTGGAGTCCCAGGAGGCCCTGCGCCGCTTTTTGGGGCGTACAAAGCGGCTGTACGGCGTGGATAAATTCGCCCTGGTGGATGAGAACGGTATCGTTTATACCGAGCGCAGCACCGCATCCGGCCTGAGCAGGTACAGCTTTCTCTCTGAGGAGCTGACAGAGCCGGTAATCAGCATGTCCAACCTCTATGGGGCCCAAAAGCAGGTGGTCCTGGCGGTTCCCGTGGACAATATCTCCTTCCAGGGGACGCCGATCAAAGTGTGCTTTATCCAGCTCAATATCGCGGAGATGCTCAGCTCCCTCACGCTGCAGACCAGCGACAATGAGACCTACTGCAACCTGTACTACCGCAACGGGGAGAGCCTGACCAATGACAGCTTTGGCTATCTCACCGCCGGGCAGAACCTTCTTGCCGCCATGCGGGACGCGCAGATGGAGGAGGGCTCCAGCTACGAGCAGCTGTTGGAGGACTTTTCCCAGGGCAGGCTGGGGCAGATATCCTTCCACTACCGGGGGGTCCGTGAGGACCTGTGCTACATTCCGGTGGAGGGCACCAACTGGATGCTGACCATTTTGATTCGGGACAATGTCATCAGCGATCAGATCAGCTCCATCAGCTACGGGATGATCCGCCGCGGCATCATTCAGATCATCATCACCATGCTGGCCATGCTGGGGGTGTGCCTGGCGCTGATTGCCCAGTCGCGGAGGAACGCGAGGGTCCTTCTGGAGCAGGAGAAGGCGGACGCCGACAGAATCAGAAAAGCCTATGCCCAGGTGGCCCGGCAGCAGACGGCTATGGATATTATCCACGCCGCTATGGGCTCCGGTCTGTGGAGCATGGACTTTGACGGGAGGGGGCGGATGACCGCCTGCACATGGTCAGAGGTGTTCCGGGAGATGCTGGGCTACCACAGCGAGGAGGAGTTCCCCAACCGGCTGGAGTCCTGGTCTGATCTGCTCCACGAGGAGGACAAGGAGCGGGTGCTCCGGGAATATTGGAACACGGTAAACGACTATACCGGCGAAAAGACTTACGATGTGGAGTACCGTCTGCTCACCCGCCATGCCGGGTGGCGGTGGTTTCGTGCCGCCGGCCGGCTGTCCCGGCGGGAGGACGGCTCCCCCATCACCTTTGTGGGCCTGTTTTTGGACATTGACAACGCGAAGGAGATGGCCGAACAGCTGGAAAGGCAGAAGGTGGACCTCCAGGACGCGCTGGCCGCAGCCCAGCACGCCAACAAGGCGAAGACGACCTTCCTGAACAATATGTCCCACGACATCAGAACCCCCATGAACGCCATCATCGGCTTTACCTCTCTGGCGGCGGCCCACATCGACAACGCGGAGCAGGTGCAGGGCTATCTGGCCAAGATTACCACGTCCAGCAACCATCTGCTCAGCCTGATAAATGACGTTCTGGATATGAGCCGCATTGAGAGCGGAAAGGTGAAAATTGAGGAGAAGGAGACCTCCCTCCCGGAGATCATGCACGACCTGAAGACCATTGTGCAGGCGGACATCACGGCCAAGCAGCTGGAATTTTACATTGACACCGCGGATGTGGTAAATGAAAATGTGCTGTGCGACAAGCTCCGGCTGAACCAGATTCTGCTGAATCTGCTGAGCAACGCCATGAAATTTACCATGCCGGGGGGCATTGTCAGCGTGCGTGTTCTGCAGAAGATGACGGCGGCGGAGGGCTGCGCGGCCTATGAGTTCCAGGTGAAGGACACCGGCATCGGGATGGGCAAGGAGTTTCTGGCCCATGTCTTTGACCCCTTTGAGCGGGAGCGGACCAGCACAATCAGCGGAATCCAGGGGACGGGTCTGGGAATGGCCATCACCAAAAATATTGTGGACATGATGGGCGGCACAATCTCCGTGGTCAGCGAGGAGGGGAAAGGCACCACCTTCACGGTATCCCTGGAGCTGAAGACCTGCTCCGGCCCGGTCCGGCAGGAGGCGATTCCCGAGCTGCAGGGGCTGCGGGCCCTGGTGGCCGACGACGACTTCAACACCTGCTCCAGCGTGACCAAGATGCTCTCCACCATCGGGATGCGGGCCGACTGGACCACCTCCGGCAAGGAGGCGGTGCTCCGGACCAAGCTGGCGTGGGAGCAGGGCGACGAGTTTGCCGTGTTTATCATCGACTGGCTGATGCCCGATATGAACGGCATCGAGGTGGTTCGGCGCATCCGGGCGATCATCGGAGAGGATAAGCCCATCATCATTCTGACCGCCTACGACTGGTCCGACATTGAGCAGGAGGCCCGGGACGCGGGTGTGACGGCCTTCTGTTCAAAGCCGATCTTCCTGTCGGAGCTGAGAGAGCTGCTGGCCTCCCCCTTCGCCAGCCAGCAGGGGCAGACCGCTGAGGAGCATGGCCCCGTCTGCTTTGAGGGCAAGAGAATCTTCCTGGTGGAGGACAATGAGCTGAATCAGGAGATTGCTGTGGCGATTCTGGAGGGAGCCGGTTTTGTGGTGGACGTGGCGGATGACGGCGCGGCCGCGGTGGAGCGGCTGAAGACGGCCGGGCACGGCCGGTATGATCTGGTTTTGATGGACATTCAGATGCCGATAATGAACGGCTATGAGGCGACCAAGCGGATCCGGGCGCTGGACGACCCGGAGCTGAGAGAGATACCCATCATCGCTATGACGGCCAACGCCTTTGACGAGGACAGAAAGGCGGCGTTGGAGGCGGGAATGAACGGGCATATTGCCAAGCCCATTGACGTTCCCAAGCTGATGGAGCTTTTGACAGATATTTTGAAGTGACGGAAAACCGCAGTATCAGAGGAGAGGAGCTTGCATATGAGTATAGCAGGAGAGCAGAGGATTCGGGAGTATATGGACAGCCTGAAGCTGGACCAGCCGGTCAGCCCGGAGGAGTTCCATCAGGCGGTCAAGAGCGCCTACAAGGACCGGAGCACCCAGATTTATTTCATCTGGAAGAAGCTGAAGGAGCTCTACCCCCAGGTAGATGCCAACCGGGTGATCCGGGAGGGCTCCTGGGACTTTGGCGTGTGGCAGGGGAAGAAAATCGCCGAGAAGCTGGGGGCGGAAAACATTGGGCCCGTCGAGGCGGTTTTGGGGCAGACCTCCAAGGGGGGCGTACTTACCTTTGAGCAGGAGCTGCTGGAGCTGGAGGACGACCGGGCGGTAAAGCTGTTTCACAGCTGCCCCCACGCCGAGGCGCTGGCAGAGCTGGGAGAGAACCCCGAGACCATCCGGATGTTCTGCCGGGAGATGCTGGGACACTGTGACTATGCCATCTGTGATCCCTTCCCCAATGTGGAAATTGACTTCCCCACTACGGTGGCCGACGGAGAGGGCCAGGGCTGCGCTATGACGATTACCAGAAAAAAGCCGTAAAACTGGAGCCGGTTCGCGGCCCTGTGGTATGAAATGTGTGTGGTATGTGAAAGGAGAAATACGATGAGTGGGAATAAAACCAAGGCCCAGCCCAGACCGACGCTGGTTCAGGCGCTGCTTCCTCTGCTGGGACTTCTGGTCTGTCTGGGGGGCGGATACGCGGTGCTGAAGCTGCCCACCCAGGTCTGTCTGCTGGGGGCCGCCGTGGTGGCGGGCTTTGTGGGGCTCTGGATCGGGATCGGCTGGGACGATATGGTGGAGGGCATGGTGGAAAAGGTTTCCGCCTCCTTCGGCTCCATTATGGTGATGATCTGCGTGGGCGCCATGATTGCCAGCTGGATTTTCTCGGGCACCATCCCCATGCTGATCTACTACGGCATCAAGCTGATCGACCCTCGGTTCTTGTTTGTGACCGGATTTTTGGTATGCGCGATTATTTCCACCTTTACCGGCACGTCCTTCGGCTCCGCCGGGACCGCCGGTGTGGCGGTTATGGGGGTGGCCATCGCCACCGGGGCGCCGCTGCCCGTCGCGGCCGGCGCGGTGATCTCGGGCGCGGTGTTTGGAGATAAACTCTCCCCCTTCTCCGACACCACCATGCTGGCCCCTGTGGCCGCCGGCTGCGACCTGTATGACCACATCAAGCACATGATCTACACCACCGGCTCCGCCACTATTTTGTCCATCGTCGTATACGCCGTGGTGGGCCTCACGCTGCCCAAGGAGAGTATGGCCAGCCCCGAGCTGGTCCAGCAGATGCTGGGCACCCTGGAGACCATGTTCCACTTCAACCCGATTCTGCTCCTTCCCCCGGTTGTGGTACTGCTGGGCGCCTTTTTCCATAAGCCCACCGTGCCCTGTATGCTCCTCGCCTCTGTGCTGGCGATTGTTATGGGCATGGTCTTTCAGGGCTTCTCCTTCGCCACCGGCATGACCGCCTTTTACAGCGGCTTCAATGTGTCCATGACCGGCTTCTCCGGCGAGGTCATCCCCCAGATCAACACCCTGCTCAACCGGGGCGGCCTGATGGGAATGATGAGCACCATCCTGCTGATTTTCTGCGCCTTCGCCTTCGGCGGCATCTACTCCAAGAGCGGCTGCATCGCCGTCATCCTGGAGCAGCTGATGAAGGGCATCCGGAGCGTGGGCAGTCTGGTCAGCTCCACCGTGCTGGCCACCATCTTTATGAGCCTGGTTACAGGCAGCTCCTACCTGGCCATCCTGGTGCCCGGCGAGATGTTTGCCCCCGCCTTCGACCAGTTCGGCCTGCACCGCAAAAACCTGTCCCGTACCCTGGAGGACGCGGGTACCTGCGTAGTGCCCCTGGTGCCCTGGGCGGTGGCCGGAACCTATATGGCCAACACCCTGGGCGTGTCTACCGTGGCCTACCTGCCCTGGGCGGTGCTGTGCTACTCCAGCTTTGTCTTCGCGATCATCTTCGGCTTCACCGGCCTGACCATGAAAAAGGCGGATGACACGCCGCTGAGAGGGAAATAATATTTCCCATAGCTGAGGTTTGCGGAGAATGGCGCTTGACAGATTCCCCGGGCGGTGATATAGTGGCCTTGTAAAAATGGCTTTGACGGAGAAGAGGCTGTGGAAAACCGCCCAGAGAGGGACGCCAGGTGCTGGAAGCGTCCTGCGGAAGAACCGGCCGGTACCACTCCGGAGCTGCCCGGGAGAACCGGGCCGGGCCCTCCCGTTACAGAGGACACGAGCGACGGCGAGAGCCGTAAGCAGGGTGGAACCGTGGGACTTTGCCGTCTCACCCCTGAATTTTCTCAGGGGTGAGACGTTTTGTTTTGCCCCGAAATATCCGGTGCCATTTTGTAGGGCGCGACGACCCCGGCGCGCCGTTCAAAGGGCGCCCGTTCCCAGCAAAGCGGCGGGCCGAGGTCGTCCCGCCCTACAGAAAACACATGGAGGTAATTTCAATGTCCGAAGAAAATCTGTACACCTTTGAAAATGAGGAGTACCGCCGTACCTACTGGCACACCTGCTCCCACGTGCTGGCCCAGGCCATGAAGCGGCTCCATCCCGAGGTGAAGCTGGCCATCGGCCCCAGCATCGACAACGGCTTTTACTACGATTTCGACACCCCCGAGCCCTTCACCGAGGGCCAGCTGGCCGAGCTGGAGGCGGAGATGCGCAAGATCTGCAAGGAGAAGCTGAAGCTGGAGCGGTTCGAGCTGCCCCGGGCGGAGGCTATCAAGTTCATGGAGGAGAGGGGCGAGCCCTTCAAGGTGGAGCTGATCCACGATCTGCCCGAGGATGCCGTCATCTCCTTCTACAAGCAGGGGGAGTTCACCGACCTGTGCGCCGGCCCCCATCTGGACTCCACTGGCCGGATCAAGGGCAACGCCATCAAGCTCACCGCCTGCAACGCCGCCTACTGGCGGGGGGACAGCAATCGGGAGACCCTCCAGCGCATCTACGGCGTGGCCTTCCCCAAGAAGGACGAGCTGGACGAGTACCTGGCCAAGATTGAGGAGGCCAAGAAGCGGGACCACCGCCGGCTGGGCAAGGAGCTGGGCCTGTTCATGCTCCGGGACGAGGGCCCCGGCTTCCCCTTCTTCCTGCCCAAGGGCATGACCCTGAAGAACACCCTCCTGGACTACTGGCGGAAGGTCCACAAGAAGTATGGTTACGTGGAAATTTCCACCCCCATCATGCTCAACCGCCAGCTGTGGGAGCGGTCGGGACACTGGGACCACTATAAAAATAACATGTACACCACCGTCATCGACGAGGTGGACTTCGCCGTCAAGCCCATGAACTGCCCCGGCGGTATGCTGGTCTACGACAGCGAGCCCCACTCCTACCGGGACCTGCCCCTGCGGGTGGGTGAGATCGGCCTGGTCCACCGCCATGAGCTCTCCGGCGCCCTCCATGGCCTGTTTCGGGTGCGCTGCTTCAACCAGGACGACGCCCACGTCTTCATGACCCGGGAGCAGATGCAGGACGTGATTCAGGAGACGGTGCGCCTCTTCGACGAGGTCTACTCCGTCTTTGGCCTGAGCTACACCATCGAGCTGTCTACCATGCCCGAGGACCACATCGGCACCGTGGAGGAGTGGGAGCGCAATCAGGACATCCTGAAGCAGGCCATTACCGCCATGGGCAAGGAGTTTGTCATCAACGAGGGGGACGGCGCCTTCTACGGCCCCAAGCTGGACTTCCATCTGGCCGACTCCCTGGGCCGGACCTGGCAGTGCGGCACCATCCAGCTGGACAGCCAGCTCCCCGAGCGCTTCGAGCTGGAGTACACCGGCGAGGACGGCCAGAAGCACCGCCCTGTCATGATCCACCGGGTGGTGCTGGGCTCCATCGAGCGGTTCATCGGCGTGATTACCGAGCACTTCGCCGGGGCCTTCCCCGCCTGGCTGGCCCCTGTCCAGGTGAAGCTTCTGCCTGTCACCGACCGGGCTGCCGAGTACGCCGCCCAGGTGGCCGCCCAGCTGGACGCCCAGGGCTTCCGGATGGAGGTAGATGGCCGCAACGAGAAGATCGGCAAGAAGATTCGGGAGGCCACCCTGGAGAAGATTCCCTATATGCTGGTGGTGGGCGACCGGGACATGGAGAACGGCACCGTCTCCGTCCGGCACCGCTCCGGCGAGGACCTGGGAGCCATGACCCTGGACCAGTTCGCCGCCCTGCTGGGGGACGAGGTCAAGGAAATGACCATTAAATAAAGGGAAAGCCCGTAAAAGCGGATCAAAGCCCGGAACCGATGGAGGTTCCGGGCTTTGCCCTGCTTAAAGCGCGGTTTTCAGGGCCTGGGCCAGCTGGTCCGGGCAGGAGGTGGCCTTCATCCCGCAGCGGATACCCTCCATGCGCTGGATGGCATCCTCCACCGTCATCCCCTTCAGCAGGGAGGACAGGCCCTTCAGGTTTCCGTCACAGCCGCCCGTCACCTGGACGGAGCGGATTACCCCCTCCTCCACCTCAATCTGGAAGGCCTGGGAGCAGACGCCCTTGGGAGTGTACTGAATTGTCATGTTGTGTTTGCCTCTCTTTCCAATTTCCGCCAGACGGCGACATGATCCGACAAATTATGCTCCGCCCCGGCTGTATACTGAGATGATAGCAAAGTTCGGCAAGAAAGGCAAGTCTTTGCCTTAAATCATGTTTTTCCGCCGCTCCAGCTGGAGGCGGTCGGCGATCATGGCGATAAATTCCGAGTTGGTGGGCTTGCCCTTGGCGTTGGATACGGTGTAGCCAAAATATTTTTGCAGAGTCTCCAGGTCGCCCCGGTCCCAGGCGACCTCGATGGCGTGGCGGATGGCCCGCTCCACACGGCTGGCGGTGGTACCGAAGCGCTTGGCCACCTCAGGATAAAGCACCTTGGTCACGGCGTTGATGACATCCATATCGTTGACGGCAATGATGATGGCCTCCCGCAGGTACTGGTAGCCCTTGATGTGGGCGGGGACGCCGACCTCGTGGATGATGGCGGTTACCTGGGCCTCCAGGGTGGCGGTGTCGTCCTGTTCCGGCTCCAGCCCGCCCGGCGCCATAATCTGACGCAGGCGCTCTCCCACAGAGGAGATCCGGCAGGGCTTGGTCATGTAAAAATCCGCACCCTTTGCCGCGGCAGTGTCCACCATGCTGCCCTTCATATAGCTGGACAGGATCAGCACCCTGGGGCGGCTCTGCAGCTGGGCAAATTCCTCCAATACATCCAGGCCGTCCATTCCGCCGGTGAGTACCAGCTCCATCACCACCGCATCCGGCTGGAGGTCACGCACCATGTGCAGCAGCTCGGAACCGTCACCCGTTTCCCCTATCACACGGAGACCCGGCTCGTCATTCAATGTCCGCACCACGCTTTTTCGAAACTCCGTTCCTGTATCGGCCACTACGATTCGTTTTATGTTTTCCATACTTTTCTTCCTTTCTTATCAATCTTTAAAATCTTTGTTGGCCGTCAAATGTTCCCGACTGTATATCTCCGGTGCCTTTCGACTGACCGCCTACAATTTATCATATCTTGCCATAATTTGCAAGTCATTTTTTCGTATTTTATGGTTGTTTTTATCACCATATTCGACCATTTTTCTACAAAATTTTGAATGAAATCAGAAAATGCGGGCCGCAGCTGCCTGCCCTGTTTTCTATGCCCTGTCGAAGTCCGGCACCGTGTGCCTCGGGCCTGTGTCGAACCCTGACGGCTACTGAAAGAGCTGGACCTGTACCGTGAGGCAGAGGTCCAGCTCTTCCGTTTTGTCCTGTCAAATTTAATTTGATCGCTATAAGCGGCGGCGTACCGCCCGGCCCTGTCAGCTTACCGGTAGGAGTCGGCCAGCGCCTTGAACTTTGGCAGCGACCGGCGAATCATATCGGTCTGAACGCAGTAAGCAATGCGCACATGGCCGGGAGCCCCAAAGCCGCTGCCGGGGACGATCAGCAGATCTAACTCCCTGGCCCGCTGGCTGAAGGCCACATCGTCGGGCTCCAGGCTGCGGGGGAAGAGGTAGAAGGCGCCGCCGGGCTCTACCACATGGTAGCCCATCTCCCGCAGGGAGGTGACCAGCAGCCTGGCGTTCTCCTCATATACTTTGATGTCGGCGGTCATGTCGCAGCACAGGGAGGTGACCTGCTGGAACAGACTGGGGGCGTTGACATAGCCCAGGGAGCGGCCCGCTCCGGCCACTGCGGCGTAGATATCGCCGGCATCGGTGAGGTCCTCGGGCACCAGCACATAGCCGATGCGCTCACCGGGAAGGGACAGGGATTTGGAAAAAGAGTAGCAGATGATGGTGTCCCGATAGATATGGGGTACCCAGGGGGCCTCAACTCCGGCATAGACGATCTCCCGGTAGGGTTCGTCGGAGATCAGGTAGATGGGGTGGCCGTATTGTTCGCTCTTCTCGGTGAGGACAGCGGCCAGCCGCTCCAGGGTGGCCCTGGAGTACACCACGCCGGAGGGGTTGTTGGGGGTGTTGATGACTACGCCCTTGGTGTGCTCGTTAATGGCCCGCTCAAAGGTCTCGAAGTCGATCTGGAAGCCCTCAATTTCCGGGGGAATCAGGGTCATCCTGGCCCCGGCTCCCTCAATAAAGACCTTGTACTCGGTGAAGTAGGGGGCAAAGACGACAAACTCGTCTCCGGGACAGGTCAGGCCGTTGAACACACAGCACAGAGAGGCGGCTGCCCCCACAGTGAGGTAGAGCCGGTCAGGGGTGTAGCCGGTGCCGAAGCGGCGGTTGAGGGAGGCGGCAAAGCGCTCACGGGCGTCGGCCGCCCCCTGGGCGCTGGTGTAGGCGTGGATCAGATCGGGCTGTTCCTGGAGCAGGCGGATGGCCGTCTCGTTGACAGCGGCAGGGGCGGGGACGCTGGGGTTGCCCAGCGAGAAGTCGAAGACATTCTCCGCCCCGACCTCGGCGGCGCGGACCTTGCCGTACTCAAACAGCTCCCGGATTACAGACCGGGCGGTGCCCAGTTCTTTCATACGTTGAGAAACCATGGAAAAAACCTCCTGAAACATATTCAACCGACATGTGGGGATGTATTTTTACATTATACCACAATAATTTATCGGAGTAAAGTGGAAAAATGCACGGCAGAACCAGGAAAAAGGGCAAAAAATTGCTAAAAACTGCCAATTTAAATGAAATAGACGAAGAAAAATTTTGGCATGATGACATATTTGGAAGATTCTTACCTTTACAAAGGAGGAGCATGGAGATATAATTTGAAAAATAAAAGAATATAACTCCCGGAAAAGGGGCGGTGAAATGCAGATCTTAATGGGCAAGGCAACTATGGATCAGATCGTGGCCGGCCGGCTGTGCTTTTACCGCCGGCCTGAGCCTAAAATGCGGCTGTATACCCAGGGTGACTGGCGGCAGGAGATCAATCGCTTCCACCGGGCTCAGCAGACCGCTATTCTGGAGCTGAATACCCTGTACCACCGGGCGCTGAACCAGGTGGGCGAGGGAGTGGCCTCCATCTTCCTGATTCACGGTATGCTGCTGGAGGACCACGACTATGTGGAGACGGTGCGCACCCTGATTCAGGGCCAGGGAGCTACCGCGGAGTACGCTGTCCAAATGGCGGAGATCAGCTTTGCCGCCGCCTTTACCGCCATGGACAGCCCCTATATGAGAGCCCGGGCGGCGGATATCCGGGATATCTCCCAGCGGGTGCTCCGCTCCCTGATGGGAGGGCGGCAGGTGCTGTTGATGGATGAGCCCGCCATCCTGGTTTCGGACGACTACCTTCCCAGCGAGGTGATGGATTTTGACCAGCGCCGGCTGCTGGGCCTGATTACCAGAAAGGGCAGTCTGGACAGCCATACCGCTATGCTGGTCCGGGCCTACCATATTCCGGCTATCGTGGAGGTGGACCTGGCCCCCAGATGGGAGGGCCATCTGGCGCTGATGGACGGCTACACCGGGACCATCTATTTGGACCCGGAGAAGGAGCAGCAGGAGCTGCTGCGGGAGCAGTATCAGGCAAATGGACGCCCTAAGCGCTACGCAGGCATCATATAGGCGGCATCCTTTGGCAGTCTCTCCCTGAAAAGCAGAAGGTTACTTTTTCAATCGGTCCTCTGCGCTTATAAAAATTGCACCTTTAATATAATGGCTACGAAAAAGAGCGGCGTAAACTTAATACAAAAAGCAAGGGCAGGAATTTTTCCTCGCCCTTTTTCTGTTTATGGGATATTGTCTATAAATATGATAAATCCGAACGCATCCATCATATTCTTATCAATACACTTATCAAACAGAGAAAAGCTTCCGATATATTTTTGTAGCTGACAACAGCGGATAATGAAGTATAAGAGGGGATTACAAAGATGATTCATTACATAAAAAATTTAAAAATCAGACTGAAACTTTATATTCTCATAGGAGTTGCGCTGCTCGGAATGCTCATTATCAGCGGGATGTCATTTTTTCTCATGGGCCGGATGAACGACATGACAAGCGACATTGCAACGAGCTGGCTTCCCAGTGTTGATGTGGCCAGGGAGATGAGCGCTACCATTTCCAATATCCGGCTGAATGAGCTGGAGTACCTTAGTACAGACTCTGATAATAAAAAGAGGACCAGCCTTCAGTATCTCCAGGATGGAAATGAAACCATGAACACCCTTTTAGCCGCATATGGGGATATGATCGATGAGGAAGAACGAAATTTCTATAACAACGCAAACGATCTCTGGACACAGTATCAGGCGGCGGCGGAAGAAATGATGGCTTTCGCTGAACAGGGCCGCTCTGAGAGTGCCCGCGGGATTCTGGACGGAGAATGTGAGGCGCTCTTCAACTCTTTGAACAGCGCTTTTGATGATATTATCAACTACAATACAAAGGGAAGCGATGATGCAGCGGCGGAAAGCGCCTCTCTTTACAGGACCGCTACCTTGACTATGGCAGCAGTTGTCATTGCCATCATCCTCGTAGGCGTCTTCTTCTCGTTTGTGATTATACGCCTGATCAAAACCCCTATTTCTGAAATACAGAATGCCGCCATAAAAATGGCGGAAGGGGATCTGGATGTAAAGATATCCTATACCTCGAAGGATGAACTGGGGGTCCTCGCCGTTCAGGTAGGCAGATTGATCCATAAGCTTCAGCTTATTATTGAGGATGAGAATCAATTCCTTGCTAAAATGGCCAAGGGAGATTTTACGGTGGATTCGACCTGCGAGGAAGTGTATACAGGCGGCTTTTATCCTCTGCTTGTCTCGTTCCGGGGCATTGCAGACAAGCTCAATGACACGATGCTGCAAATCAGTCAAAGCTCTGCTCAGGTCGCGGGCGGAGCGGACCAAGTATCGAATGGTTCCCAGGCGCTTGCCCAGGGGGCGACTGAGCAGGCCAGTTCTGTGCAGGAACTCGCTGCCACGATTGATGTAATCTCCAACAAAGTAAATCAGAACGCAGACAGTGCGCGGCAGGCCAGTAAGGCGGCAGACTGTGTCAGTGTAAAGATGAATGTGAGCAAAGAAAAAATGCAGCAGATGACACATGCAATGGGGGATATCAGCAACTGTTCTAGTGAGATCAGCAAAATCATGAAGATCATTGAAGATATTGCGTTCCAAACCAATATTCTCGCCCTGAACGCCGCTGTAGAAGCCGCCCGCGCAGGCGCTGCTGGAAAAGGGTTTGCCGTAGTAGCCGATGAAGTCCGCAATCTGGCAAACAAAAGCAAAGAGGCCTCCGAAAATATCGCTGCTTTGATTGAAAATTCTTTGCAGGCAATCGAAAACGGAACGCAGATTGCGGACGATACAGCGCAGTCCTTGATTCAAGCGGTCAATGACGTGAACGAAATGGCCGGCATTATCGAACAGATTTCGGAGGCCAGCAGCGATCAGGCGGATTCCCTCGCTCAGCTCACTGTGGGAATTGATCAGATCTCCAATGTTGTACAGACAAACTCGGCGACCGCAGAGGAAAGCGCGGCGGCAAGCGAAGAGCTGTCCAGTCAGTCACAGCTTATGAAGAGTCTGGTAGGAAGATTTCGGTTGAAGAGCGGCCCGTCAAAAATTCCAGTAGGCTGATGTGTTAGAATAGTGTCTGGTTCGATATTTTACATGGGAGCATCCAAAATCTGTGTGACCAGGGGGCCTTGAACCACACGATACAAGTGATGTTGCAGGGGGGCGAATCCCGCTATTTACACGTTTTGCACTCTGGTTTTTGACCTGTTTGCTCTTATTCGATGACGCATGGTGTCCGAAGTCGAAAAAGCTTGTAGCCCCGTGCTTTATCCTCCTTGGTCTGCGTCGTGGTAATTGTGAACTTGACCTGACGGTCAAACTCCCGCATTGGAAGATTCGCTATACATTTCATCGCGCCTCGCCCCTGCTTCAACCGAATGAGAAAGTCGGTATTTTCCCGCTCAAGAGGCGACGCAAACAGCGCATAGCTGGAATATCCCCTATCCCCCACAAGCAGAATCTTTCCGGCGATATCATACCACGTCAGCAGAAGCTCCAACGCTCCAATCTCGTCCTGCTCCGGCTGGGGATGAATTTTGACGGAAAGATACATTTTCGATAAAACATCGTAAATGGCATGTACTTTCACACGATTATAGCCTTTTGGTGCGCCGGAATGTTGCGCAAATGTTTTCACGTTCGGGGCTCTTGCAAAGGCTTCTTTGTTCAAAAAATTCAGAAAAACGCAAAAAAGCGCAACAAAACGCCCTCGGCGTTTCCATTGCGCTTTTTTGCTGTATTTTAATTATAGCGAGAGGTGCGTATATTTGTCAAGGAGCAGAAAGATTCTTTAACTTAACCGACAGTTTTTCGATTTCCGTTAAGTTAAGGGAAAACTGCCGCTGTTTGAGCAATATGCCATACAAAGCAATACAAAAAAAGAACTCCCGGCACCGTCTTTCCAGACGTGCCGGGAGTTCTTTTTTTCCTTATCTTCATAGCATTGACTGAAAGTCTGACTTTTGTCAACGGTGCTTTTGCCCGGCTTGGCCAAAGGGACAAACACACTCGGATAATATTCTTTACCCCAAGTTACAATTCAGTCTGACAGAATACTTAGTGCCTTGGATACGGAGATATGCTTTTTACAAGCAGCGGCAGCAGCTTCGGCGTCGTGCCTGATAATTGCATCGAGAATATTGAGGTGCTCCTCACGTACTGTGTGCATATCATTATTAAACAAAGCAACATACCAAAAACGTTGAGATTTGTATATGAGTTCCTGACAAAGATTCACAATATATGGATTAGATTCAAGACTGACTAATGTAAGATGGAAATTTATATCAGAGTGAAGAAAATCCATATAAGCTTCTCTGCTTTGATTGGATATATCAATGCCTTCCCATGTTTTACGCAGCAAAAGGAAGGATTCCATATTATTTTCGGCGCATTTTTCAGTAATATTCTCAATAACAAACGATTCTATCAATACCCTGGCATCATATATATCCTTAAGATCCTGAAGCGAAATTTTGGAGACAATCGTTTTCTTGCGGGGAATGACCGTTACATACCCATCATGCTGCAATGCTAGAAGCGCCTCACGAACAGGAGTTTTGCTAATATTCAGGTGCTCGGCAATTTCATCAATCTGAATAGTTGAGCCAGGCATCATGGCACAGGTAATAATTTGGTTTTTAATATAGTTTAAAGCGGTTTCCTTACTATCACTGGAATTAGCCATGCAGACACACCTCCTAAAAAGTATTCTTGTAAAGAATCTGGCGAAAATACAATATTTTATATTATAGCAGACTTTTCTGTATTTTAATAGCTATATTTTACTTTTTGCTTTCGAAAGGCTTTAGCAGAACATCTGATAGAGATACACAATGAAAGGCAAAGTAAAGACGCTGAATAATGTAGTCATCACATTTATGCTGCCAGAATCTTTACCGGCAGAACTTGATCCGTATAGTTCGGCAATTTGAGTAATGGAAGTTGCGACGGGTCCGCTCATACCAATAGTTGTAATTAAAAGGACATCCTTTGCGTTAGAATTAAAACTTGTTGCATGTGTCAGTTGAATTAAAAAAATTCCAATTATGGGAAAAAGCAAAAGCCTCCCGAAACTTACAAGATAAATACGCTTATTCTTTATTAATGCGTAAAAATCCACTCCACCAAGAATAATACCTAGCATCAACATACATAAAGGAGATAATGCTCCAGACATAGTTGAAACTGTGTCAACAAGAAACGCCGGCAGTTCAATCTTGCAAAAAAAGACTAAGGATCCAAGAAAAACCGCTATTATATTTTTATTGATAGCTTTTTTCCAATCTATGCTTGTACTCCCGCTGATAATGAGGCAACCATGTGTCCACATAAAAAGATTTTGTACAGCTATGTAAGCCGAACAATAAAAAACAGCTTCCGTACCGAGAAGGGAAAGAACTAAAGGAATTACAAAATTACCACAGTTTGAATAAATGAGGGAAGATTGTTCTACACTGGAAATATTAAAAAATTTTTTAATAAACGCTGAAATTAATATGAAAGAGACCAACAGAAAAAAAGCTGCAATGAGAGCAAAACCCAGATTAAATAACTTTTCATCAGAATAGCCAGATAGAAAAGATAAAAATATTGAACAGGGGTTAATCCAATTTACAATCAGAGCGGCGACGGTATGGCTGTCAGTGCTTTTGAGATGTCCAACCCTGACGGAGGAAAAACCCATAAATACCATAAGCACCATTACAATTATTTTTTTCAAAAGAAGAACGCTTAATTCCATAATTTCTCCTTGCGATGTTTCAGATCTTATTTGAGTTATAACGTCTTAAAAGCTCTGGAGAGATATTCGTATTATTTGAAATGTTTATATTATACTACATCTGTTAAATTAATAAGTCAATATTTTTAATTTATAATATATTACAAAATTTATTTTAAAAGTGTTTGATATAATAATAGTAAGGAAATATAGCAAAATTATTATTCAATTCGCCTAAATTAAATAATAATTTTAGTATATTATTAACAATTATTACACATTATAAAGATTTTTATTGACATCTAAAAAATATGTGATATATTAGTAATATGTAATTCAATAAAATATATTATAGAATTTTTGTTGAATGAAAAATATTATAATGAGAGGAGGATGAACCAATGATACAAACACTTGATTTTGCAGAACCCTTTTTCAGTGTAGACTATGTTGAACATGAAGACCGGTACTGGGTTGAGGAAAATAGTCTGGTGTTTAATCTATCCGAACGGAGCCAAACTATTATGTTTATTAAAAAAATTCCAATTATGCCTTTAAAAGGAACTATTGCACAAGCAGTATGGGTAGAGAACATCGATCAGGCATTTATCGTTAAAGATTATCAAAGATGTAATTTTCACGATATTGATACGATCCAGGCCATCAAGAAAACATGGAAATCAATTTATGAATGTTCAGGAATTGAACGTCATAGAGGACTTCCCTATTTCAAATCTCCAAAGTTTAAAACCGGTCTAGGTAAAAACCACATCGAAATTAATTTCTGTTTTGTATCAGAACCATTAGCGCCTTCCGGCCCGCATCAGTCCCATGACCGAGATTTTGATGAGGTACACGCACAGATTCTTGGTTTTGGGAAAATGCAGAAATTTCTTGCAAACGATTTGTCCACATATTTTGGGGAATGCATTATGGCACCCGGAATTGTGCATGACAAATTTTACGATGAGACGGGCCATTATCCATGGCATCATTATCAAAGTATTACACCTTGCGTATACTGCCCAATTGAAATTGACAGATGATTAAAGGAGGCTTACATGGAGTATATTCATGTAAAGGGGTTGGACAAGCCATTTTCTCGATTGGCTCTGGGAAGTGTCTGGTTTGCACCTCAGTATCAGGATCAGATTAACGATGTTATGGATGCGTATGTAGAAGCGGGTGGAACAGTAGTAGAGACGGGGCGTTTTTACGGCCCTACACATCAGGCTGAATCCTGTATTAAGGAGTGGATGGAAAAGAGCGGAAAGCGCGAGAGCATTATTTTAATCAGCAAATGCTGCCATCCAATTATTACGCCTGACGATGAACACCATCCTGAGTATTGGAGAGTAAAGCCGGATCTGATTACAGAAGATCTTTACTGGAGCCTGTACCATCTTAATGTTGATTATCTTGACATGTTTTGCATGCACCGAGATGATCCGAACATGCCAGTCGGACCGTTGCTCGACCGTCTGGAGAAACATCGCCTTGAAGGGAAAATCAAAGCATACGGTTTATCTAACTGGACAAATGAGCGTGTTGAGGAAACTATGGATTACTGTCGGGCCAAAGGTTATCAAGGGCCATCCGTTAGCAGCAATTCATTTTCGTTGGCGAAAGTCCAAAAACCCCGTCGCCCATTAACCATTCATTTGGATGAAAATGAGGTCATGTGGCATGAAGGAAAGGATATCGCCCTCATGTCATGGGCATCCCAGGGAGCAGGATTTTTGGTCGGCCTGTGGAATAAAGAGAGCACAGATTGTCCTCAGTGGATCAGGGAAACTTATTTCAATGAGGAAAACTTTGAACGGTTGGCTCGTTGCCGTCTTCTGGCAAAAGAAAAAGGAGTAGATCCTGTTAATATTGCAGTCGCATTTGTTTTGTGCCGTAATTTTCCGGTTTCAGCTCTGGTAGGATGCAAAAACAGGAAAGAACTGGACTCCAGCCTAAAGGCATTGAAGGTAACACTAACCGAAGCAGAAAAGGACTACCTTTGTTTAAGAAGAGAAACATATCAATAAAACGGAAAAATTTTCCACCATAATTATAAGGAGAAAAAAATGAAAAAGATTGTAAAGTTTATTTCCCTGTCTTTAGCACTTACTATGGTATTAAGTTTGGCCTCCTGCTCCAAATCTCCTTCCAACTCTTCTACAACCAATCCCAACACTTCCGGAGCAGATTCCTCTGCAAAGCAGCCTGTAAGTGATGCAGGCGGATATGACCTCAACCAGGTAAGTGAAAGGACATTAACCTTTGCACACACTGGTGCCGCCGGCTCTGCTAATGAGTTTTGGGGTGACGAAATGAAGAAATCAATTGAAGAGAAGAGCGGTGGAAAAATCACTGTAGAGGTCTATGGTGCCAGTCAACTTGGATCAGATGTGTCTATTTGTAACGACTTACAGTCCGGTGCCATTGATCTGCAAGTATGTTCCCCGGCAGCCTTAGTAACAATTATTCCGGAAGCAGCTGTATTTGATATGCCATTTCTATTCAGCGATGTCGAGTCTGGCCGCAAGGCTCTGGACAACGAGGAATTCTTTGTGGCAATGAAGGAAGCATATGACAAAGCCGGCCTTACCCTGTTGACCTTGTATGATCAGCAGTTTCGTGAACTGACCTCAAACAAAAATATTACCAGCTATGAGGACTTATCAGGTTTGTCCTTGCGAACCATGAATAACAAACATCACATCGCATTCTGGAGCGCAATGAACTGCCTCCCGACTCCTTTGGATACCGCAGATATTTTCCTTGCTCTGCAACAAGGAATGCTTGACGGGCAGGAAAACCCATATGGCCAGATTGTAGACAAGAAAATGTATGAAGTGCAGACATACGTTACTAACAGCAATCACATTTTTTATGTGGGCGATGTGTTTATGAGCAAGATTACCTTTGATAGTCTAAATGACGTAGAAAAGCAGATTATTCAGGATTCTGCAGACGAAGTGAAAGATGCGGCCAGTGAGTTTGTAGACAAAACTACTGAGAAAGCGCTGGACAAGCTGAGCTCAGAATATGGTATGACTTTTATTGATTTTGATCAAATTCCTGGTATAAGGGAAAAGATGGCAGAGGCCACTCACGATGTAGCTTACAAGAGTATCTCTGAGGCGATTGGGTCAGAACTGCTTGATAAATGGATTGCCGCAGCAGGATAAATAGGTATAAAAAGATTTCTTATGTACTGCGTCTTGTGCTGGGGCATAAGGCGCAGTAATTATCAAAAGGCATACTAATAGGATGAAATTTTACATTGCCTGGAAAGGAGAAATAAATGAAAGTTCTTAAATGGCTGGACAGATATTTTGAGATAATATATCTGGTTCTTGCTTTAGCTGCTATTGTGGTGATTATGACGACGCAAATCATTTGCAGAAAGTTTTTCGATGTATCGTTGGCATGGACAGAAGAATGCTGCCGTCATCTATTTATAGGGATGGGGATTTGGGGAATCGCCCTTACAATCCGCGAGAATTCTGCAATTAAATTTGACTTGATTGTGGATTTTTTGCCATCAAAAGGTAAGGCAATTTTTGGCCTGGTAGCAAATTTGATTATGCTGTCTTTTTTTTCGTGTCTGCTAGTACCATCATATAACGTTTACCTTTCGATGAAAGCTACATCAGCAACGGTAATGCCATATAACATGGACTTAGTATATGGGTTTTTAGCACTGGGATTTTTCATGGTTATTGTTCGATCATGTCAAATGTGCGTCATTAATTTGAAAAAAATCTTAAGCAAAAGGAACGGGGAACAGGAGGTAGAAAAACAATGATAGCTGCTGTGTTTGTTGTATTCTTCGTTGCAATCCTTTTATGTGTTCCAGTCGGAGTTGTTCTATTAATCAGTGCGATGGTTCCCTATACGCTTACAGGGAATTTTGCGGTAAATCCTGAATACCTGATTAGAAATTTAGCACAAGCATTTAATAACATTTCTTTAATTGCAATTCCGTTGTTCATTTTATCAGGTGTTCTCATGGCGAGAGGACAAATTTCTAAAAAAATCTATGATTTCTTCAGTTACTTTATTGGGAAATTGCCCGGAGGAATGCCTAGCGCAGTCGTTGTAACCTGCTTATTTTATGGGGCGATTTCAGGTTCGGGACCTGCGACGACCGCAGCTGTTGGCTCCATGACAATTCCAATGCTGATAAGTCTGCAGTATGAGCCCGCTTTTGCTGCTGCGCTGGTTGCCGTGGCAGGCGGCCTAGGGGTTATAATTCCTCCCAGTATCCCGTTTATTATGTACTCTGACAGTTCGGGCGCTTCTATCGGAAATATGTTTACCGCCGGTATTCTTCCCGGGATATTAATCGGTATATTACTAATTGGATATACAATATTTTACTGTGTAAAGCATGGTGAAGACAAAGAAAAAATCTATGCTCTGGTCGACAGCCTGCGCGCAAAGGGGTTCCTGTATATTTTTAAGGAAAGTTTCTTTGCACTGCTCAGCCCAATAATTATTTTAGGTGGGATCTATTCGGGCTGGGTTACTCCAACTGAGGCTGCATGTATATCTGTTGTTTATGCCTTGATTGTTTCCATGTTCGTTTATAAAACAGTTTCACTGAAAGAACTCCCAGCAATTCTTGTTGAAAGCATTAGAACTCTTAGCCCGTGCATTGTGATCACTGGCGCCGCAGCAATCTTTGCGAAAGCAATTACTCTGTTGCGCGTTCCCCAAGCAGTCGTTTCGTTGCTTGGAGGAATCGTTGATAATAAGATTGCACTTCTTCTGCTTCTGAACCTTGTTCTGCTGGTCACCGGATGTTTGATTGATACTGGTGCGGCGGTTCTGATTATGACTCCGATTTTGCTTCCTGTTGTAAAACTTATCGACATAAACATTGTCCATTTTGGCATTATGATGGTTGTAAATCTTGCAATTGGATTTGTTACCCCACCCGTTGGAATGAACCTGTTTGTGGCAGCTTCGCTGACGCAGCTAAAAGTAATGCGCATAGCTAAAAAAGCGGTACCGCTGCTTCTGATGTTCTTTATTGCGTTAATGCTCATTACTTTCATTCCTGCCATTAGTTTGCTGCTGATTTAAGCGGTAGATATGCGTTATTGATGCAGGCTGAACAATTTGAAAAAAGTATATATAGATTGGAGCCAATAAATGAAGTTTAGTGTTTGTGCAGTGGATCGGGATCTTCCAACAGATATTCCATTTCCGCTTCGAGGAAAAACTTATGGTGAATGCGCGAGTATTGCAAAGAGTTTGGGATACGATGGAATTGAACTTCAGATTCAGGACCCATTGCAAGTCGATCAGAAATACCTTAAAAATGTTCTTGACAGTTATGGACTGCAGGCATCTGCAATTACGACAGGGCTGGCATATACCTATGAAGGAATGAGTATGACACACCCAGACCCGATCATTCGCCGAGCGACGATCGAACGTTTAAAGCGGCAGTTGGATTTGGCCAAATATTTAAACTCTCAGATCCTGGTTGGCTTTATACGAGGAAGAAAACAACCTGGGTGGACAGATGATGAATATGAAAAGATTTTAACAGAAAGTGTAGCCCAAGTACTCTCATATTCTGAAGAGATTCAAACACCTTTCGTTATGGAACAAATAAATCGAAATGATGGAGATGTCTTTTGCTCTACAGAACGAACGGTGGCTTTTTTGGAAAAATTTAATTCCGACTGGCTTGTATACAACGGGGACACCTATCACATGATGACAGAGGATACCGATATCAGCGCAGCTATCAAAAGATCGCTTAACAAGCTAGTTCTTTTCCATGTATCTGATGCAGGGCGCAGTATTCCGGACGACAAGCATTTCAATTTTTATGAGGCCGCAGAAGTTTTGAAAAAAGCTAAGTATGATAAGTGGGTCAGCATTGAATGTAAACCTCTGCCGAACACTTATGAAGCAACACGAGCAGGTATTGAATACCTTAAGCGAGTATTTAGTAAAGAGGTAAACATATGAGTTTGTATTCATTAGTACATCTGACTAGTGCAGAAACTGAACCATCTGAACTAATCAGGCTTGCGTCAAAATCTGGTTTTGATTGTGTAAGCCTTCGAGCAATTCCAACCAGAACCCGTGCAGCAACTGACTCTGTGAAAGAATCTAGTACAGGGAAAAATCCTTTTTCTTTGGCAGACAATAAAAAGGCACTTCTGGAAACAAAGCAAGCTCTTGCAGAAACTGGTATTATTATCCATGATGTGGAAAATGCGCGAATTTTTGAGGGTGTAGATGTAAGGGACTATGAAAAAGATTTGGAGACCGCTGCAGAACTGGGTGTCCACGAGGTTCTAACCAACATATGGACGGACGATCCCCATTTCTATGAGGAGAAATTTATTGAACTTTGTGAAATAGCATATAAATTTGATATTAATATAAACTTGGAAATTGTAACATGGTCTTGTATTCCGGGGATTGCAGAGGCTGCTCGACTTTTAAAAAAAGTTGAGCAGCCGAATCAAGGAATTGTCTTGGACACATTTCACTTTTACAGGTCCGGAAACAAAGTCAGTGACTTGAATGGACTCCCCAGTGAATGGTTCCGATATATCCATATGTGTGACGCACCATCAGAAGTTCCACAGGGGGCAGAACTGGTAAGAACCGGGCTGGAAGAAAGGTTAATTCCAGGCGAAGGCGTAATCGATATTAAAGGTATCTTAAACACACTTCCACCAGTTGTGAGAGGTCTTGAAATTCCGCATAAAAACCGGATTAAAGCAGATGGCATCGAAAAGTATTTGACGCAAGCGCTACATGCAACGAAACAATATCTGAGATCATAGCCAATTTGTTGAAGTTCATCCTTGTTGTTTTTTCGGGCTCAGAAATTATATTGAATTTTGCTGTATTTATCGCTACTATATCGGTATAGAAAAAACATCGAAAAAAGGGAGAAAATGATGATTTCTACTTTTGATAATTACTGGAAAACTGACACGTGCAGGAAAAGAGCGAGTGGCTAAAATGGGATGGGATTCTATAGGAATTGGATACGATAGCATACCATGGCTTTATGAAAATGATAAGTATTTTGCCTCGGATATCTGTACAGATTTGGAAGATCTTTTCTTGGGACTATGTTTGATATTACGGCAGGAGATGGAATCACCAGAACCTACTGAATTGTTTTTGCACCAAGACTTTGTGTTGGCATTAGGGCTGAAGCGTGAAGTGGATACTTGGGTTCGACCTGCAGAAGGATATATCGAAGTAGTGCATATAAAAAGAAATGCTGAAGGCATTCCCGTTTGTTTGGAGGTACGCGCTGAACATCTTAAAGATTATTTGTGCGCCAGGAAGATGGCTCTCTGTGTAACAAGCTATAGGGTAAGCTCCATGCCTTTGTGATGCTTCGGCCAGGAAAACTGCCCATTCCGTGTGCGTTTCAAATCAGCCAGGCCTCTCTTTGTGACCTCTGGGCTGCCAAACAGATTGATTTGGATTGTGCTCCTGTTGCCAACAGAAAACTCTTTGCTGACCGCGCCTACGCCGACGCTGCCTGGAAAGCCACACTTCGGGATAACTGGGCAATTGAACTTATTACGCCCAGAAAGAAAAAACGACGGATATTTTATCTTCTGGTGATTGCTTTAACTCCGCTGTTGCTTCTTCCAGACAACCGATTGAGTCTTTTTTCAATTGGCTGCAGATTAAAGCCGCTATCCAATCTGCTTCTTATGTTCGTTCTCTTTCTGGCCTTTTCTTTTTTATCTTTCCTTCTCTTGCTTTTTGCCTCTTTTTATTGCTTTTCTACCATTGATTGCCATTGTTTAGTGGAATATTTTCGCTGTGCCCCTATGCGACGCATATCTTGCATACTTTGCTGCTCAATCCACGCTCTCAACTTGCTCTTACCTGATCCATTTGCTCCGATTATGGTCACTGCATTTGTACTTGTGCCATGTTCCCTTCCTTTTCCGTTTTCATCGGGAAGATAATATATAAATGCCATATAAAGCTCACCTGATCCTTACAATCGTACAATATAACATGGAACTTTCTTAGATTTGACTTCCACCTATATTAGTTCCGCTACCCACATCAGAATAGATTTCCGTGAATTGCTAGTTAGGATTTGCATTAATCCGTTCTTCATTGCATTGCTTTTGTATAGATGAATCGTCTAATTTGCCCTGTACTTTCGTGCTGATACAGCAGTAGGTGGCTGCCTTATTCAAAACGGGTTCTTTTTTGAGGAGGAAACTCTCTGGCGGTAGCCACAATCTCAGCCACCTAATAGTTTTATCTACTAGCGAGTTGGCTTCTGCTCCTTATGTGTTTCTTCCGTTGCACGGCATTGAAGAGTTTATGAGATATGATTGCCAGATGATGTGCCTTCATGAGAACCTGTTTGCTGACATCATGAGATTTTACCTAGATACCATTGATCACGTTGGTTTTGCCTAAAATAGCATCACCCACATATTTCTCGTTATTCAAGAGTTTTGAGATTGTCGCACGGCTCCATGTGGCTTTTCCGGTGGAGGAGGAGATACCCAAGCGGGCTAAAGCGTTAGAAATCTTTCCTAGACTGTTGCCACTCATGAACTGACGAAAAATAAAATTTACCACACTTGCTTCTGTGCAATAAATAACAGGTTCGTTGGACTGGGTAACTTTATACCCATAGCAGACAGTTGACGCCTTGGCAGAGGACCCACCTTGAAAATTCTTCTGGAGTCCAGTCCAAATTTGCGCACTTTTTAACACGTCCATGGCAACACAATTTCTTCTAAATTACAATTATAAGATAGTAGAAAGCACAGCCCCGAAAGGCTGTGCCAAATTTAAAGCAAAATTTTTATGCGGTGGGGGGTTCAAGTTTCCCTACATGCGTTTTTAACGATTGAGCTATATTTGTAAGTAAAATAAAAGTTGAAAAACCCTTGCAAATAGGCACTTTCAGGCCCTAGAGTCTGTTTTAAAACTTAGATATTGTGTGTAAAGTACAAAGATGATAAAATAAAGCATATGAAAAGACATGAAATAAGTGAAAAACAATGGAATAGGATCAAAGATAAGTTTCCACCAGAAAAAAAGCCGCAAGGAGGCCGGCCAGAAAAAAGCAACCGGGAAATGCTCGACGCAATCCTATATTGGTTGAACACCGGAATACCATGGAGGGATCTGCCAGAGCGGTTCGGGCCATGGCAAAGCGTATACAGCCGGTTCCGTACTTGGACAAAAGCTGGAGTATGGGAAGATATCCTCACAACCCTGATTGAGCAAGATTTGGTGGATGAAACAACGCTGATGCTGGACAGCACTACAATCAAAGTCCACCAGCATGCCAGCGGGGTAAAAAAGGGGATACCGTGAGGAAATCGGAAGGAGCAGAGGGGGGCTTGACCACAAAAGTCCATGCGGTAACGGATGGGCTTGGGAATCCATTGCATTTTTACTCTCCAGTGGGAACCGAAACGATATCTGTATGGCACAGGCTCTGTTGGAGCCTTTTGATTTGAATGGCAAACTCATACTGGCAGATAAAGGCTATGACAGTGATAAGTTTGTACGTTGGTTGAAGGAACGGAGCGGAATTGCAGTAATTCCAAGCCGTATCATTGCCAATTATCCCAGAAAAACTGACTGGCATACTTACAAAGAACGCCATCTGGTAGCAAATCTGTTCCTTAAACTGAAAAACAACCGCCGCTTTGCCACCAGATATGAGAAGAAAGCGCTCTATTTCCGGGCTGTTGTCTGCCTTGCCTGTATCCTTGCCTGGTTACTTTGACAGTTTTAAAACAGACTCTAGGGCAAGAGACAAAGCTGAGTTAAAAAAATGCTTTGACATGGAAAGTTCCTCCTTGATTTAGGTCTTGTTTGAAAAATAAATATTGCACAAATCGTCGGCAAGTGCGAAAATAGGAATATGAAACGGTATGAATTGACAAAAGAACAATGGGAACGCGTAAAGGAACTGCTTCCGCCAGAAAGGACGGGAAAACGGGGATGTCCACGGAAAGATGACCGGAGGATACTGAATGGGATGCTCTGGATCGTCCGCAGCGGGGCGCAGTGGCGGGAACTGCCGGAGGCGTATGGTCCTTGGCAGTCTGTGTATGCCCGATTCGCCAAATGGCGGGACGATGGTACATTGGAGGCCATATTTCGCGCATTGTCCGCAGATGCGGATATGGAAAATCTGAGCTTGGACTCTACCTGCATCAAGGTTCACGAAAGTGCTAACGGAGGGGGAAAACGGCAGATAAGGCAGTTGGACGAACCATAGGCAGACTGAATACAAAGCTGCACACAATTGTGCATGGATTGGGGAACCCGGTTGAGTTCATGTTGTCCGCGGGGAATGACCATGATTCGGTCCATGCTGTTGAATTGCTGAAAAAGGTAGAGATCAGCGGCAGCAATGTATTGGCAGACCGTGCTTATGGGGCAAAGACGATCCGAGCTTACATCTTGGAACGGGGAGCCAGCTATGTGATCCCGCACAAAGCAATGTTTCTGAGCCGTGGCCGGTAGATTGGTGGTTATATAAAGAGCGCCATTTGGTTGAGTGCTTCTTCCAAAAACTCAAATGGTTTCGCAGAATCGCCACCAGGTATGACAAGTTGGATACGTCTTTTCTCGCCTTTGTGTACTTGGCCTCTATCGCTATTTTGCTGATTTAGCTCATCCTTCCCTATTTTCAAACAAGGACTAGTTATAGATCGCTTTCCGCGTCAACAATTGCTGTCCTTTGCCCCACAGGTAGACCGTGATCAACTCCTCATCTGTAAATTGGGGACAATTGTTGTTGCTTTGGTGTTGTAATTCTTCTCTAAATCTGCTATCAGTGCATTGGCAAATGGTGCAGTATAATTCGATGAGTTTGTTTTCCACAAATCCATTCTCATCCTTTTTGTACCATTTGTCTTTATTTTTCTTTGATTTCTACTATGGATTCACACTAAAAAACTAGTCAGAAGCTGAGAGTGCCGTGTTTTTTAGTACTGCTGACAATACAAATGTATGGAAAGCTAAAAAAGGCAGCGCTAGAATTATTGTAAGGCACTCAAAACTACTCTGATAGACGATTTTAATGATGTTCTTGCCGCTCTAATTCCATTAAAGAAAAAGGACAATGAAAAGTTTGCCCATGGTTGCAAAATTGTAGAAAGTGGTCGCAGAAATATATTATTTGTCGAAGGTGAAAAACAGTTATGGTAATTGACTTCCCCTTGAAACCGTCCGATTTGTCCAGACACGATGAGGTGCTGTATGATTAAATTTACCATGGACAGGTTGAGGGAAAACCTGGAAGCCCTTAAGATGAAAAACACCCTGGAAATCCTGGACAACTACCTGGAACGGGCTGTGGTGGAGAATCTCAATATTGTAGATGTTTTGGACCATATCTTTGCAGAGGAGACTAAATCCAAATGGAAACGGGCTTATGAGAAACAAATCCAGATGTCCGGCTTCCCTATCAAGTCGACCTTGAACGACAGGATGCTCATCATTGACGAGATTGGTTATCTCCCCATGGATATTCAAGGCGCCGATTTGTTCTTCCAGCTCGTTGCCAGGCGGTATGAAAAAACGTCTACCGTCTTTACTTCCAACAAGACCTTCTCCCAGTGGAACGAGGTCTTTGCCGACGTTACCATTGCCTCTTCTATCCTGCATCGGGTTTTGTACCACCGTGATCAACATCAAAGGAGAGTCCTATCGGCTCAAAGAACGTAAAGAATTTATGCGCCAGAAACAGCAAATCTTGAACACTCTTTTCCAGCAAGGAAGTATCTGATTCTGTTACCCCCGCCGAAAAATGAAAAAATTTATTCGGAGTTTTCTTACAATTTCATATCGGCGTTGACAGTTCACAACACCGAGGCCTGCCCAAGCAACACTCCAACTGCGGGTAGTTGATATCCGTTACTACATATGATAAGATATACAAAAAGGGGGAACCAACCATGGGTCAAAAGAAAAGCTGAAAGAATACCAGAGGAACAGAATTACTTTAGACATTATGGAACCTGCAAAATACGAATGGGGAGGAACTCGCTTTGGTAGTCATCCCGATGTCCCACCAGATTTTATCTGGCCAGTGTATAACAGCTGGTCACTAGCCTTCCTGGCCCAGTTTGACTCTACAACTTTTGCCCATTATGATTTCGAGCATCTCCTGACTAATCACGGAGTGTTGTCTTTTTTCTATGAGCTTGAGTCTCAGAAATGGGGATTTGATCCCACAGACAAGGGATGTTGTTGGGTATATTGGTTTGAGGATGATATGCAATCATTTTTCTGGACCTTTTGTTTGCATTCCAATTAGGAAGAACACTGAGATAGTATGCTTATCTAAAATTAAAAGGAATGGTTTATGATGAATGAAGATTTGTTTTCTTTGTTTAAAAGTCTGGACATTTATGCTCTTTTTGAAGTGATGGCTGATCTAGTAGATAATGATATCGCTGTAGCTGATATAGTCGACTTTATCAAGGCAGGGCAAATAGCTTTTATGGCGCAAATTACAAAATGTATTACGTTAGCTGGTACGGATCAGAAGTATCAGAATATGGGGCCTATTTGGGCAAATGTGAAACAGGAAATAGATTATACATTTGCTTTGTTAAATAGTGTGGTGCAAACTTTTATGGAGTCTGACATTAAAGCATCAAAAAGACACTTTAATATGATGATGAACAGTATAAAACAGGATATTTTTCTTGAAACAATGAGCGGAGAAGTGCCTGAGACATTGTTTCGAGATGGACGTTATTTACAAATATTTAGGCAGTCTTTCGGAAGAAAATTTTATAGGGTCCGTAGGATGGACAATGGTAATTGGGATGTAAATCAGCCAGATGAACTATTTCATTTACCTAATCATCTGCAATCTCAGGCCAGCAGAGGGCGATACAGTTGTCCAGATATTCCAAGCTTGTACTTGACAACAAATATCGACCTAGGCGTAAATGAGTGCGGCAATCCCTCCAAATATGCCTTTTCGGAGTTTCAATCAAACTATTTAGGATATAGCTTTTCTAAATTTAATGATTCTTTAGAAGTTATTATACTGGCCATATATCATCCGTTGGCCGTATGTTGCTGGTCCAAAATTAATGAAGGACATTCCTCAGAATATTGGATTAGTATCCTGATAAGATATCTAAAAACATTTCCACTTATTCTTGCCTGCTCCATGAAGAAGTCAGATAAGAGAAGCATAGAACAAGCGTATATTGTCCCTCAATTACTTATGCAGTGGGTTGTTGAAAATAAAGATTTTTGTGATGGAATTTTATATTTTTCGAAATCTGCTGATATTAAGAAGATTATAGACGTATATGAGTATAACATTGCTTTGCCAGCTATACCACCTTTTGACGAAAAAGGACATAGTGTAAATCTAAAAAAGTTGCTTCGGTGGTCAACTCCCAAATTGAAACAGGACAATACAGAAATAATATCTGTATTAACAATAACTACACAGAATGATAAGAATAGAGAATTTATTCGCTTGTGTACTTGGTTACAAGATCATCATGTCACTTTTAGTGAGCTTTTTGACAAAGATATCAAGGGGGTTAAGATAATGCTAAGGCAATGGAGCGGCGTTATAGACATTAGAGATACTTCTTGCATAAAATTTGTATTGCACGAATTTGAACCGAAAACGCTTGCCAAAAAATTAGAAGCTTATGGTATTCTTTAATCTTTAGGATGGAGCAGCCATTTGTTCTTTTTCAGTAGCCAACACACAGAGGGCAACGCCAGTAAACCTATTCTGTAGTTTTTAAATTTAGATTTGGACAGTACAAGCGATATGGAAAAACCATATAGGATACCGTTGGAACAGAAGACCCAGGGACGGATACAGGAGATTGCAGTGAAAAAACAATGGAAGTGTTGTATATGACGTATGCGCAGAAAATGATTGATGAACGCCGGACAAGGTTCATGGATGGAATTGAGGAAGACTTGGAGAAAATTATAAAAAAGTGCCATAGTCGCACTAAAAGGGATTCCTGATCCTTCAGTAACTGCGGAATGTTTCAAGATGTCTTTGGATCAGGTCTGGATAGCCTCGGCCAGAAATAAGGTTCTGGCTCGTTTGCATCAGATAAGTGCACTGATTTGTTCAGCCCATCCATGGGGATAGCAGGGGACAGGTGTTTGCTGATAGCGGAAAGGTGCTGTCTGTAGGTGGCAAGGGTCTTTTCACTGACCCCCGCCGCTTTCTTTCCAGTGAGAAAGTCCGCGAACGTGTCCGCAACCGTGACGCTGTGTTTCATCTTGATTTTAGCCATTTTTCAACACTCCTGATTTGTCAAATTTTTCTGAAAAATCAAGCGTGCTGTGAGGCCAATCAAGGGTATGGAAAAAGCAAACAGAAAACCAGCAAACCATTAGTTTTACGGTGATAAGGAAGTATTTACAACAACTTATCATCAACGCTGACAAACAGGGTGCAAGCAAGAGCAGAGAACACATCACTTTCATTAGTGGTCGGTTCTCTGCTTTTTGTTACGCAATAGAACGCTGTTTTTGAGGGTAGGGATATAAAATATCGTCTAAGTGTTTTCCATACTCTGAAAGCCGCATAAATCAAGGACTTTTTAACCTCTACTGCGTAACATACCTA